>Ga0070741_10018017_pt1 | contig 11509 bp, 10 predicted proteins | sample Coa_R1_4_FD_66440 | JGI IMG/M metagenome (GOLD analysis project Ga0070741, IMG submission 66440) | Surface soil microbial communities from Centralia Pennsylvania, which are recovering from an underground coalmine fire - Coalmine... | ecosystem: Environmental > Terrestrial > Soil > Unclassified ...
TCTTGTCACGCTCCGGGGATCGCGTTCGCTGCTCAGGTCCTGCATGCAATCAGCGTTCATTATCGGCGTGACGGAATGGTTTCTCACCGGGATGCAGGAATGCTGCGCCGCGAGCGGCATTGGCATCTACAAAACTCTCTCCCGGCACCCGGCTCCTTCGGAGCTCTTCCAGTTGCTCTCGGTTTTCTCGCCGGAGATCGTGTTCTTGGAGGTGACGTATTCCCGCAGGGAGTTGGAACTGCTTCGGGAAATCCAGACCTGTTACCCTAAGATTGCGACCATCGGATTTGGAGAGCCCAGCGATCTGCCGCTCCCGGCGGGAGTGCATCAGTACCTGGCGGCCCCGTTCTCGCCCGAAGCGTTCCAGCGCGCCCTCCGTGCAGCGGCCGAATTTCAAAAAGCGGCGATTCCCGACAATATATTTGCGTTTGTTCCGGCCAAAGCTGGCAGTGGAGCGACCACGCTGGCGTTATGCGTTTCCCGCTATCTGGCCCAGCGCTGTCAAAAGCGGGTGCTGCTCGTGGAAGCCGATGTTCACTCCGGCCCGATCTCTTTCTTGCTGGACCTGAAGCCCGAGCAGTCAATTGTTGACGCTTTGGAGAATTGTCATCGGCTGGATGACACAAGCTGGCAGCGGCTGGTGACCAAAACGGACGGATTCGACCTGCTCCCCGCGCCGCCTGCAATCCAAACGGGGCACCTGATGCAGTGGAGCTGCCGGCGGCTGCTTACCTATGTGCGAACCCGGTATGACGCCGTTCTGGTGGATTTGCCCGAGGTGGTGAACGACGCCACAGAGGCGATGGTCACCGAGTGCCGGAGAGTCCATGTCATCTGCACGCCGGAAAAGGCCTCCGTGCTGCTAGCCCGCAGGCGAATCTACGAGTTGGCGGCGCGGGGCGCCAAGGCGCACCAGCTCGCCCTGGTGCTGAATCGCCAGGCAAGCGATAACGGCGCCGCGGAACAGATCGAGCAACTGCTCGGCCGCCAGGCGGCCCTTGTGGTGCCGAATGATTACCCCGCGGCGCAGCAGGTGGTGCGAAGTCCAGGGCCGATCGAGGAGTTATCCCGGTTTGGGCGGGCTATCTCGTCGCTGGCCCGGACCATCGGCGGCCTGCCGATCCCGCTGGAAAGATCCCGAACGCCCTGGTTTCGGAGGCTCTCAGCGTGAACCGGATTCGCCCGAGCGGGGCACCCTGGGCGGCCTGGGTACTTTCAGGAGGCCAAGAATGGAAAGAGCGGCCAAGGTCTCGGGCGGGCCGGACTTTACGGCAGCGCAAACGTAAAAATGCCGCTGCCTGCGGCCATCGTCACCATCTGCTTGCCATTTACTGAATAGGTGATGGGATTGGCGGACATGTTCCCGCCGAGATTGATCCGCCAGAGTTCTTTGCCGGACTCGGCGTCGAGCGCATAAAAGCTGCTCTCCGATTCCTCGCGCTCGTCGCGGTTGATCCAGCCGCCGCTCGCGCCGAAAACGAGTTTTCCGGCCGTCGAGAGGACGCCCGACCAAGGCTTGGTGTGCACCTTGTATTCCCAGACCTTGTCGCCAGTTTTCGGGTTGAGCGCCCGAATCGCGCCGTAGCCGGGATCCTCCTCGACGTCGATTTTGGGCACGCTGCCGATAAACAGATTGCCAGGCTTATAATCGGCCTCGCCCTTTTGATAGAAGCCCTTGTTTTCCCAGACCGTGAGATAGAACAAGCCGGTCTGGGGGCTGTAAGATGGTGAATACCAGTTGGTGGCGCCCTGCACGCCGGGCCATACGTAGACTCCTTCCTCGGTGGGGTCCACTCCGGGGTTGCGAATGGGGCGGCCTTTCTCATCGAAACCGCTCATCCAGGTTACTTTGGCGAACGGCTTGCCAAACAAAAACTCGCCGGTTTCCCGGTCGAGCACCTCGTACAGGCCGCTCCGGTGCGCCCAATACACCAGCTTCCGCTGCCTTCCGCGCCACTCGCTGTCGACCAGCACGGGCACCTGAACGGCGTCCCAGTCATGCACGTCGTGGGGTACGAACTGGTGATACCATCTCAGCGTTCCGGTGTCGGCGTCCACCGCAATCGCGCAATCAGTATACAGGTTGTCGCCGCGGCGAACGTCCCCATTCCAGTCAGGCGAGGGATTTCCGGTGCCCCAGATAATCAGGTTCTGAGCGGAATCGTAGGCGCCGGTCACCCAAGTCGGGCCGCCGCCATGCTTCCAGTTGTCGCCGCTCCAGGTCTCATTTCCTTTCTCCCCGGGTCCCGGAATGGTCCAGAACCGCCACCGGCGCTGGCCGGTGCGTGCGTCGTAAGCATCGAGAAAACCGCGAATCCCGAATTCCCCGCCGGCGATTCCGGTAATGACCATGTCCTTCACCACGAGCGGAGCCACGGTGATGCTGTAGCCGGAGCGATAATCGGCCACTTCGGCGTCCCAGAGCACGGCGCCTGTCCTGGCGCTCAGCGCCACCAGGTGCGCGTCCACCGTGCCGACGAACACCCTGTCCCCGAGCACCGCTACGCCGCGGTTCACTTGATCGCAGCAGACATTCACCTTGCTCGGCAGGCTCCGCCTGTAGCGCCAGAACTGACGGCCGGTGGCGGGGTCCAGCGCGACGACATTGGAAGGAGGCTCGCTCACGTACATGACGCCGTCCACGACCAGCGGAGTCGCCTCGATCCGGTGGGTTGTAGGCATTTGATATACCCATGCTACTTTCAAATTCTTGACGTTCTGCCGGTTGATCTGGTCCAGCTTGCTGTACCGCCAGCCGCGATAAGAGCCGGAGTAGGTCAGCCAGTTTTGCGGCTCGGAGTCGGCCTTGAGGAGCCGCTCAAAAGTCAGTTGTCCGTAGACCGAGCCCGCCGCCAGCAGGGCGCACAAGGCCAGGCGTAAGCCTTTCATTCCGACCTCCCTTCGTGGGCGTGCGACTCGCGCTTCAAGGACCACAGGTACGCCACCAGATCGTTGATTTCGCGGTCGTTCAACTGTCCTTTATAGGACGGCATGAGGGACGACTTGTCGATGTCGAACTTGCGGAAGCTCTGTTTGGAAAGCGACTTGAGCCCTTGGGTGAAGTCGAGGATCTGCACGGTGTGGGTATCTTCGTTCATCACAAAACCGGTGTAGCTCGATCCGTTTTCGAGCGTGATTTTGGCGACCCAGTACTCGCGCGGCACCTCGGCGTTGGGGTCAACGATCGCCTGGCGCAAATGCTCGAGATTACGCTGTGAGCCGACCACCGATAAATCCGGACCCTTGATCCCGCCCTCTCCGCGGACTAGGTGGCAGCCCAGGCAGCCCTTTTCGCGGAACAGCATGGCGCCGCGAGCCGCGTCGCCGGAAGGACGCTGCTCACCGCCTCCTTGGGCGAGGGACCGCACGTAAGCCACCACCTGCCAGACGCCATCGGGCGGGAAAAACAAGCTGGGCATCGCCGTTCCGGCAATGCCGTTGGAAATGTTGTTGAACAGATCGGCGTCGGAACTCCCGTGAAAGAATACGCCCGTGGTTAGGTTGGGGCCGCGGCCTCCTTCGCCTCTCGCTCCGTGACACTCGGCGCAATGGGAGTGAAAAATCCTGGCGCCTGCCGCCACGTCAGCCGGTGTGGTATGCGGATTCCGGATCTCGGCTTGCTGGCCCCACGCGAGGGCCGCCATGAACAGAAGTAATGCCGGGCGCATTCATTGAGGCTCCTTCGCCAGCGTTCTCCGCAGCCGCTCTGGATCACGCGGCTTCGAAGGACTGCGAGCCATTGTAATGCAATTCCAGCGCGCGTGCTATCCGGTCGGCCGCGATCGAGCGCGAGGCCGTACTTGCGAAAGGGGCGCCGCCTCTTCGGCCGAAGGCGCGGTGAGGAGCCGCTTTTCCATTCCCCAGCCGCGTTGCGTTAGAATTGCTTGCATCTTCCCAGTCTTGCGTAGAAGGAGGGAGAGACTTATGCGCTGGACGTCTCGCGGAATGGCTTGGTTGGGAGCAACCCTGTTTTGCGCCGCACTGGCGCATTCCCAGCAACTGCCGGTGCGGTGGGACGAGCTCACCGGCGCCGATTTCATCCAGGCGATTCAAAAATCGCAGGGCGCCTGCGTGCTGCCTATCGGGATTCTGGAAAAACACGGCCCGCATTTGCCGATCGGCAACGACGTCATCAATGTCCGGTGGGCTGCGCTGCATGGCGCCGAACAGGAATACTCGATTGTGTTTCCCGAGTATTACTTCGGCCAGATATTTGAGGCCAGGCATGAGCCGGGCACCGTGGCCTACAGCCCCAGGCTCCAACTGGAGCTGCTCCAGGAAACCACCGATGAAATGGGGCGCAACGGATGTAAAAAAATCCTGATCGTCAACGGCCATGGCGGCAACAACAATCTGCTGCCGTATTTTGCCCAGACGCAATTGTCAAGCCCGCGCGACTATGTGGTCTACGTCTACGCGCGCCCGCAGTACCCGCCGGGCCGGCCGCCGCTGAAATCGAAGGTCGATCAGCATGCAGGGGAATCGGAGACTTCGCACACCATGATCAGCCGTCCGGACCTGGTGCATATGGATCGGGCCCGCAGTGAATCGGGCGCCGACCTGAATCGTCTTGATCTACCTGCTGGCGTTTATACCGGCATCTGGTGGTATGCCAAGTTTCCCGACCACTACGCCGGCGACGGTTCGCTTGGAAACACCGCGCTGGGAGAGTTCGATATGAAGGCGTGGGCGGCCGATATCGCCAATGTGCTGAGGGCCATCAAGGCCGATCAGGTCAGCCCGCGGCTGCAAAAAGAGTTTTTCGAGAAAGCCGCCCAGCCCCTCAACACGAGACAGTGACGCGGCGCTCCCGCCCTTGCGCGGAAAGACGCCGTAGTCATCGACTCTCGGCGCAAGTGGAGAACCTCCCGCACGGGTGCCGCGCAGGTTCCGGCATCAATGACTGCCCCGGCGTGCAGTCCTCGTCATCCAGCGAACGCCCACCTGCGGGCCTCACGAAACTCCGGGCCGCCGGAGGGGTTACTATCAGGCAGGAGCCAGCCGCTATGAAAATGCTTGTATGTCTCCCCGCCGCCCTGGCAGTTTCCAGTTTTTTACTGGCGGCGCCTGGGCCCGAGCAGCCGGAGATTCCGCAGGGAGCGCATCTGCTTCTCCGCATGGTGAACTCGGTGAATACAAGAACGGCGCAAGAGGGCGACTACGTCTATCTTCGAACCGCCAGCCCCATCTCGGTGGGCGGCCGCATCATCGTGCCGGTGAATTCTTACGTGCAAGGCGTCGTGTCGCACACCAGGCGCAGTGGGAGAGTCGCAGGGCGGGCCGAACTGGGCATCCGTTTGGAAACACTTACGCTGCCCAGCGGCAGGGTGGTGAAGTTTTCCCCGCGACTGAGCTCGGTGGATTCGAACGAATCGGAGCAGAAAGTCGACCGGCAGGAGAATTTCATCAAACAGGGGCCGGATACGGGACGGGACGCGCGCAGCATCGCGATTCTTGCCGGGACTGGCGCTTCAATCGGCGGAATTGCCGACCGGAGTTGGAGTGGAGCCGGCATTGGCGCCGGTGTCGGCAGCGCTGTGGGACTGGCCACTGTGCTCGCCAGCCGGGGCCGCGAAGTCGAACTCCGGCAAGGGAGAACGCTCGACGTGACCTTTGACCGTCCGGTCGCCCTCGAGTAAGCGGCTTCAGGAAAGGTCGGAATTTCCGCAGTCCCGGCAGAATGCTCCGAAATGCCGGCGGCACCAAGCAAGACTGTCCTCCAGCGCCATCCGCTCCTGCGCGGCCTTGCAGAACTGATGCTCCTGGGAACCGGGAGAGCCGGAGGCTGGCAGTACTCTTGTCGGCGGCTTGCCCTCGCGGGCGAGCTTTACAAACCGCGCAAACTCCCAGGCCGGCATCGAAGGAAACGCTTTCCAAAACGCGGCGTCGAAACACCGGTGAAGGCGGGGAGGGTGAGTGGTGATGATTTCGAGCGACAAAGGCTTGCCCGGACACAGTTCCGCGAAGCGAGCGATCCACCGGCCGATTCCGATGGTTCCTTCGCCCATGGCCGTCCACTGTACGGCGATTCCTTCGCTTTCCTGCCACACAGCGCTATCCCGGATGTGGGTGGTCAGCACATAAGGTGCGAGCGTCTCCAGCGTGAGGTGTGGATCCTCCACAGCCCACACGGGATTGCCCGAATCCAGGCAGCACCCGACGAAGTCCGTCCCCGCCTCCTCGATCAGCATTTTCATCTCGCGCGCTTGCAGGTCGCCGGCATGATTTTCCATGGCGATCCGGATGCCCATGTCGCGCGCCCGGCTGCGGACCCTCCGCAGGACTCGCACGGCTTCTTCGATGCGCTGCTCGATGGGGTCCGCCGCGCTTTGGTCCCGAGGCGAGCCGCTCTCGCCAGCCAGCCGGTCCTCCCAGCTCCCTACATAGGCGCGCAAGATGGGCGAGCCCAGCAGCTTCGCCGCTTCGAACATGCGGGCCAACTGTTCTTCCGCCGTTCCCTTGGCGGCGATAAACCTCTTGGATCCCGGGCACACTGATCCCATTCCCACTTCGATCGAGAGTCCAAGGCGGCCGGCATATTCTTTGACTTGGCGCAGGTGGCTCGCTTCCAGGCTTCCGAGAAAACGAGACTCCGAAAAATGCACTATTTCGACCTGCTGCCGGACGGCGTAATCGAGAAACTCGAATGCGCTCCACCCCTGCGAGCGGAGACTGTACAGGTCGATTCCCAAGCGCGGGGCTTGCACGGCTAGCGCTGCTCGCGAAAATGCCCGTGGCCGTGCTCGGGATGAACCACGACGCAGCCGCTGCCCGAGATTTCGCATAGAGCGTGCTCGAACTGGATGGTGGTGTGCGTGATATGAAATCGGGACGCAAGCAACTCGTTCACGGAGCGCAGGATGGTTTCGCTGGAGGACGGCGGCAGGTCTTCGATCATCACGTGACAACTCATGGCGTGGCTGTGAGAGGCCAGGCTCCAGATATGCACGTCGTGTACGTCGATTACTCCCGGAATGCTGCGCATCGCCTCCATGACGGTTTCGAGCTGCATATCCTTGGGCAAGCCTTCCAGCAGAATATTCAGCGATTCCTTGATGATGTCCCAGCCTGTCCACAGAATCATCAGGCCGATCAGAATGGAAAGCGCGGGGTCGATCCAGTTGTATCCGGTCCACGCGATCAGGACCCCGCCTACGATGATGCCTGCGGAGGAAACCGCATCCCCGAGCATGTGCACGAAGGCGCTTCGGATATTGATATCGCGGCGGCCGGCCTCGCGCAGCGCTATCATGATCGCAACGTTCACCAGCAGGCCGATCGCCGCCACGCCTATCATCAAACGCTCCGCCACCGGCTGCGGAGCGCCGAGCCGCCGGTAGCTCTCGAAAAAAATAAAGCCCGCCAGCACCACCAGAGCGAGCGCATTTACGAAGGCCGCGAGCACGCCCGCCCTTTGATAACCGTAGGTCTTGGTTTCGCTGGGAGGTTTGGATTCCACAAAGAAGGCAAACCAGGCGAGCAGCAGGGAAAGCGCATCGGTGAAATTGTGGCCCGCGTCGGAAAGGAGAGCCAGCGAATGAGCCCGGAGACCGGCGAAAAACTCCGCGACGATGAATAGAATCGTCGCTAACAGCGAAAGTTGCAGCCGCTTGCCGGTGGCGCCGCGATGGTGGTGGTTGTGCACCACACCTCCTGCCCACAGTTTAATACAACGGGAGGAAGCGAGAGACCGAGCGCGCGGGCTGGCGTGACGCCGGCAACGGCGCTCTAAGAGAGCCGCGAACCCATTGGGGGCTCGAGGTGCAAGCAGCCACGCTCGATTCCATCCACCACGAAAAAACTTTGCTGGCCGATCCGGCCGAAAGCGGAGATAATGGTACCCCGAAGGGAGGAGGGCACATGAAGCGAGCAACGGGACTCCTGTTGGCGGCCGGCGCCGGTCTTTGGATCATGCTGGGGGCTCCATCCAATTCTGCGCCAAATACCCTGACCCCGCAGGAAAAAGCGGAGGGCTGGATTCTTCTATTCGATGGCAAAACTCTCAATGGGTGGATATCGCGCGGAGGCGGAGCCGAGTGGCGCGTTGTAGACGGCGCGATAATGACCGACTCGCGCAGGGGAGGAGGTCTTTACACGGCGCAGCAATTCAGCGATTTCATTTTGAAGGCCGAGTTCCGAACGACCGACGACGTGGACGCCGGCATGTACTTGCGAATCCAGCCTCCCGAGCCGAACCGCATGCGCGGAACCGATCCCAAAGCGAAGAAAACCGGCGAGCGGCGCGGCTATGAACTACAAATCCGCGACACGGCGCGCAAAGGCGGCTACAATACGGGAAGCATCATCGATGCCATTCAAGCTTCGCCGGCCCACATAAAATCCAACCAGTGGAATACCTACGAAGTCACAGCCCAGGGTGATCATTTCATCATCGTCTTCAACGGCGAGAAGGTTGCCGAGGGTCATGATGGGAAATTCTCGCGAGGATCCATCGGCTTGCAATGGGCACATCCCGAGAGAGTTTCCGAGGGACACAAAATCGAATTCCGGAATTTGAAGATCAGGCCTCTGTAGCGGAAAAACTCAAACCGTCCCAGACAGACGTCGTGTTCCGGCGGCCTCCGCATGCGAGAAGGGAAGCAGCTAAGTCCGGAACACGGGCCCCAGCCTCCGGCTGGCCGTGTCAAGGGGCGCTGCTGCCCGAAACCGCGAGCGTGAGGAGCGGGGCGCCGAAAAACGCGTTTTTCAAGAAGTCTGGAATCCGACCCTCGCCAGGAACACTCAGTACCTTTGGAGCGAGCCCCTGCCACCAACCAGGCTCGGCTGAGAATTAGGCAGCTTTACAACAGCCGGCTACCGGGCGGTCCCGTTGACATTTGAGGACGGCAGCTAGGCGGCCTCTTCCTCTCCTCCTTCTTCGATATCGTCTAAGTCTTCTTCCTCTTCGGTATCGGCCTCCGATCCCAAGGTTACTCCGTTCTCAATCATGTCCTCTATCAAGCTTTCCGACACTCCAGGCACCTCCGCGACCTCATCCCAGTCCGTATAGGGCCGATTCGCTATCAGATCTTTCGCCCGGTCGGGACCGACGCCTGGAATGCTCGCAATTTCCTGCTCGCTGGCTGTGTTGAGATCGATAATATTTGCTGCCATAACTTCCTCCTGGCTCGTTTGTGACCTCCTCACTGCACGGGCGCTGCCAACGTGCTGAGCCGCCCTGAGAGGTTTCTGACCCAGGTTGGGATTGTTACCGAGGCCCGTGGCCGCCGTGAGGCGCAGGGCGCCGGTTGGACCAGCAGGGTAAGCCCGCGGCTGGAGATAACGCGCATCCGGAGGACCGGAGTTTGGGCCGCCCGACGCGCTGCCATCCAGTCTTGACGCCGATGGCGGGCGCCGAGCACAATGTGTTTAGTCTGGGAATCCAGGCGGAGAAGCTACGCCTCTTCGGCTTTAGGGATCAGAGCATGCGATTCCGTACTTTATTGACGCTTGGTAGCCGTTTTGTCCTGTGCTGTCTGTTGTGCGCTTCTGCTTCGGTGATGGCGCAGAAGCGGGTGAGCAGCGAGCGGGAATCACGTCCGGAGCTCGGCGATAAGCCTGACGCCCCTTTGAAAGTCGAAACAATCAAGGGGACTCTGAAAAAGATCGATTTGGAGAAGCGTACTGTCACCATCGCGCACGGTGAATCCGAGAGCGTCTTCGGATTCCCCACGGCGGCCGGGCGGGAGAAAATTACGCTGTCCAAAAAAGTAGCGAAAACACTCGGCAAAAAATCCTTGCGGCTCGAAGAAGTTCAGAGCGGGAGCCAGGTCAAGGTGGCTTATTATCCCGCGCTCGGCACCATCATGGAGTTAACGATCGAAGAACTGGGCCGGTGAAGGGCTGCCAATCTCCGACGAATTCTCGTTCCGCGCGCCGCGAAAATTCGGCTAGCCCGACGGCGCATCACAACGCCGTTGAACTTGGCGGCGCGCAGTCGCTTTTTCTCAGCTCGAGGAAATTGGCCGGGAGCTTCCGGCTATGCGCATCTCGAGCAGGAAGGCGCATAGCAGCAAGTAGACCAGCAGCGCTCCCAAAGCGGGGATGCCGATGGCCCACTGGATGACCCAGGCGTCGGCCAACTGGCCGATCAGCCAGGGAGCCAGCATGCCTCCTACGAGGGAAAACGAGAACAGGCCGTTGAAAAACCCTGGGTGATAATGCGGGAATCGCTCTCCGATCATGCCAAGGACTACCGAGGCTGCGGCTCCGAGACCGAGGCCGGTGAAAAGTACGCCGGCCGCAGCGCCCTCCGCTCCCGTGGTAGAAAGAAGCAATAGACACCCGAACAGCGATGCGGCCGCGCTGGCCGATAGCAGGCGAAACGGGCTTTCCGACCACGCGCATCGCGGGGCGAGCAGCTTCCCCAACGTGAGCATTGCCCAGTAGAACGCCAGGCTGAGGAGAGCGGTCTCGGACCTCACGCCCAGGCGGCGAATCAGATAGATAGCCAGCCATCCACCGAGGGCCCACTCGTTGCCAGATTGAAAAAACAGCGCCAGGGAAAGCAAAACGGCCGCCGGGGAGGCGGTGGCGCGGATCGAAAGGCGAAACGGCCGCGCCACTTTCAGCGCCGGCTGCGCCAGAGATTTTTGACCGAGATACAGAACCGCCAGGCCCAGAGGCAGCACTGCCGTCAACCGCAGAATGTTCGGGGCGCTCAGTGTGTGAACAGTGGCCCAGATCAGGAGCGTAAAGCAGACGGCGCCGCAGCCAAAAAATACGCCCGCCAAACTGAGCAGCACTCCCGCCATGGGGGCGCTCATAGCGTCAAACAGCATCCAGGAAACGCCGGTGGTCAACATGCCGGCGGCAAAACCGAGCACAATGAAAGGTAAAACCAGAGCCGTGGGGGAGAGGATCGCCGCGAGCGCGAACATCGCAGCGGAAGTCGCCAGACACGCCGTGACCAGCAAACGCCGCATCCCGAGCTTTTCCAGGATGCCGCGCGAAGCCATCGCGGCGGTGAACACGCCGAGATTGAACGCCAGAAAATAGCTTCCCGCGGTGCCAGGATCGAAGTCCACATAGTACGCCCAGACCGGGAATAGGGCGCCCATCAGGGCGACAAGGCAGCCCAGCAGAAAAACTCCGCCCATCGCCGAACGGACGATCGCCGGCCGGGGCGTGGCCCGTGGAGCAACAGCGTCCATGCGTGATCTGGCATACATTCTACAGAGAAATGCCCTGCCGCGGCCAGCGATTTTCGCGTGCGGCATCAGGACCGAGAAAGGGCTCCTTGCTTGCGGAGTATTTTTTCCAGGGCAGATGGCGGCCCGGGGACGTCCGGCGCTAGCGGGGCTTCTTCAAAATGGTAAGGATCTCCTCGATCTCCTTCCGCATTTCCTGAAGCTTCGGGCGAAGCTGAGATGTATCGGGAATCAGCGGCATCTGGGCCGGCCCGCCGGGCGACTGCTTCTTGCGAGCAGCGCGGGTTCTCTCTTTGAGGGCCTTCCGGGCGCCGGAAATCGTAAAGCCTTCGTGATACAACAGCCGCTTGATCTCCAGC
>Ga0070741_10018018_pt1 | contig 11509 bp, 18 predicted proteins | sample Coa_R1_4_FD_66440 | JGI IMG/M metagenome (GOLD analysis project Ga0070741, IMG submission 66440) | Surface soil microbial communities from Centralia Pennsylvania, which are recovering from an underground coalmine fire - Coalmine... | ecosystem: Environmental > Terrestrial > Soil > Unclassified ...
TGATCGTGCGCGGGCTTAAAGTTTTCTGCCCGGTCGCGCACGGCCATCCGCTGTCCTATTCCGAGGGCGGCTTTCTCGATCCGGCCGATCATGACTTGTGGAACGGCATCAACGATCCGTTTCTCGGCGTCTGCGATGCGCTGTTGATTGCGCAGATGGACGGCTGGGAAACCTCGAAGGGCATCGCGCGGGAAGTCGACGATTTTCTGATGCAGGGCAAGCCAATTTACTTTCTCGACCCTAGCACGCTCGGCGTCGAGCGCACGCCGGGCTTGCGGATTTCACGCGAACTCAAGGAGAGCGCGGCATGATCATCGATCCGTGGGCGATTGAATTTCTCGACATCTATCTCGCGTTCGCCACGGCGGTCACCGGCATGGTGCTCGGCTGCGCGGTTTACGCGGTGGCGAAGCTGTGGGAGCCGCTGTGAACGAGATCATCCGCATCGCTGCAGTCGAAGATTACGCATCGCGCATCTGCGCGGTGTGGCGGCGCTCGGCGGAAGCCATCATCGAAACCGGGCGACTGTTGATCGAAGCCAAGAATGAACTCAAGCACGGCGAATGGCTGGCGATGTTCGACGGCCGACTACCGTTCACCGAACGCAATGCGCAGCGGCTCATGGAAATCGGTCGTGACATGCGCTTGGCAAATCCGACAACGTTGTCGCTTTTGCCGGCCGAGGTCTCGACCATCCATGCCTATGTTCAACTAAAAGACGACGCTGCGTTTGAAGCCGCCGTTGTTGAGAAAAAGACCGGCGCCGAGGTTCGCCAGCAGATCAAGGCCGAAAAGCGCGTCGAGCGGGAACGCGATCTCGGCGCAAAAATAACGGCTTTGCCGCAACAGAAATTCGGGGTGATCGTTGCCGATCCGCCGTGGCGGTTTGAGCCTTATTCGCGCGACACCGGCATGGATCGCGCCGCCGATAACCATTATCCGACGCAAACGCTTGATGAAATCGCGCGCTCGCATCCAGTCAAAGAATTGGCGGCCGATGATTGTGTGCTGTTCCTTTGGGCCACAGCGCCGATGTTGGTCGAAGCAATCGATCTCATGCACTTTCGCTGGGGCTTTACCTACAAGTCGCATTGCGTCTGGACCAAGGACCGCATCGGCACCGGCTATTGGTTTCGCAACGCTCACGAATTGTTGCTGGTCGGCACCAAGGGCCAGATTCCGGCGCCCGCGCCCGGCACGCAATTTCCGTCCGTGATCGAGGGCCGCGTCACCAAGCACTCGGCCAAGCCGGAATGCTTTCTCGAAATGATCGAGAAGCTGTTTCCGAGCCTTCCCAAGATCGAACTTAACCGCCGCGGCCCATCTCGGCCGGGCTGGGATGCTTGGGGCAACGAGGCCGAACCGCTTTCTCCAACCGCTGACGGCGGCGAGCCGCCCGACAATCTCGACATTCCCGACAGCTTGAGGCGCAGCGCATGAAGATCGGCGGCACATCGCGGCCATGGACGGCCGAAGACATCGCAACGGCGGCGCGTATTTTCGCCGAGCGGAGAGCGTTACAGGCCACGCGCGCGCAAGCCTGCATCGCCATCGCCAAAGTGATTGGCCGGTCGTTCGACGGCATCTGCTATCGCTTGAGCAATTACGGGCCGACGTTCCAGCGCAACTGCGAACATATAGTGCATAGCAAGAAAATCTTTGGCGGCGTCGTTGCGGGCGTGTGCGGGCCGTCCATTCCCGATGCTGTGATCCGCGAGCGCGACCATCGTCTCGCGCTGGATTACCCCGATCTGACCTCTGCGTTCTGCGGCGATCCAAAACCGGGTTACTCGGCGCTCGACCGCAAGAAGCAGGTCGTCACTCTTGAGCAGCGGCCCCAAATCTCGGCCGTAAATCCATGACTGAGCCGATCGCCTTTGTGGTTCTCGCCAATGGCCGCATCGAAGCGATGCTCGGCGACCAGATGGTCGGCTATGTCGAGGAGTATCCGGCGAGCCACCGGGCCGCACTCGGCGTGATCCGGGCTTATTACAAGATCACGATGCCGGTCCTACACGGCACCACGCGGCCGGCGTCGTCGGTTGCCGCGGCGCGGCGGCATCTTCTCCAGTGGCTTGCCGGCTGGTTCGATGCAGCGGGCCCACATTGCGCCAAGCTGGCGCAGGCCGTGGCGCTGCAGGCGTTCAACGAGCCGGCCCCATGAGGAAGACGCCGCTTTTGCCGCTGCGCCTGTTGCCGCCCGGCATCACTGTGCAGCGTTGCGAGTTCTGCCGGCTTCTGACCATGGCGCATGAGTTGTGCACCTCGAGCAGCGAAGCTGCGTTGTGTCCGCCCAAGTCCTGCATCGACGGTGCCGAGCATGCCAAATGGATGTTCGGCGGTTGGATGACCGCCCCGAGCGGGCCGCCAGTCTCGGCGGCGAATGAGCCCATCCCTTAAACAGACCTCAAGGCCAGTTCTGCAATGAATTTGTTCGAATATTTCGAGCATGCGGCATTCTATTTTTTGCTGCTGTGCTTTTCCGGCGTTGCCACCAAGGATGAACTCAACGAAGCCGCCCGCGATGTGCTGTGGGCCTCGGCCAAGCTGCGCGAGGCCAGCGCATGAGCGTCGGCGCATTGAGTTGGGCCTTTCGGCAGGTCATCCCACCGAAGCCAAAGATGGTGCTGGCCGCGCTTGCCGACCAAGCCGATGAGCGGACCGGGAAAGTCTGTTATGGCCGCACTGACATCCCGCATATTGCCGAGAAATCGTCGGTTCCGATCCGCAGCCTTTATCGCTGCATCGCCGCCTTGGTGCGCAACGGCTATATCGGCCGCGAGACTGGTCGTGGTCGCAATCACACCAATAGTTATTGGCTGTGCCTTGATCGGGCAGGCGCCGAAAGCCTTGACGATTGGAAATGGGCAGTAGGCGAGCCCCTCGATGAACCACAAGATATAGATGAAGATTCCGAAAATACTGCCACGGTGGCAGGTTTTAATGAGCCCCTAAAACCTGCCAAGGGTGGCACACAAAACGTGCCATTGGTGGCACATCAAGACTCTTCTGAAAAACCAAAGAACATACGGCCAGCCGATGAAAAGCCCAAAAACGGCTTTTCACGGCAGGCCCAAGATGTAGAGCGGGCCAAAGCTGCCGGCGATCTCGGCAACGCCAGGCTTGAGCCCGGCGAAATGCCCGGCTGGACCTTCGTGATCGAGGGCACGCGCTGGTGGGAATTGCTGGTGGCGCACCATCGCCGCATCGGCAAGCCGCTCAATCGCAGCATCACCGGAACCGGAAAATACTACGGCAAGACCGGCCGTTACGTCCGCAACGAGGTCTGGGCCACGATCTTAAAACCGCATTCGACCACCGGGCCGCCATCGGCCAATCCGCTAGCTGACGAGGGCAACGCACAAATTCAAGCAACGTGAGGGGAATCATGCTGATGGCCGGGAATATCGCAGAAGTCTATGAGGCGCTTTCGCCTCCAACGCTGGCCGACCCGGTCACCCAATGGTGCATGGTGCTGGTACGGCCAAGCCTTGAACAAGAAGCCCGCGATGCCTTGCGGCGTATGGGCATCGGGGCTTATTGGCCGAATTATCAGCGGTTGGTCACGGTCAAAAACCGTCGCAGCGGCCATCGCACCGTGCGCTCGCAGCTCGCGCCGGTCATCCCCGGCATTTTGATCAGCCCGGCCAAATTCAGCGAACAGTTCTGGTCCGCGCTCGATCTGGCACCCGGCGTTCTTAATATCGCGCAGCGCTTCGGCGGCCATCCGCTGATTTTAAGCGATCTCGACATCGTGCTCATCCACAAGATCGAGGAAGGCTTGAACAAGCCGCTGCCGATGAAAATGCCGCACAACTTCAAACCCGGCGAAAAAGTGAGGTTTTCGGACGATGACCTGTCACGGTGGGGCGTCGGCAAGATCAATCGGCTATTGAAGGATGGCCGAATCAGTGTAGAGGTTCCTTTGATGGGGCGGATGACGGCCGTCATCGTCTATCCGCACCAGATTGGACGCATTTAGCTCCGCCGGCTAAAATGTCGGCCTTGAGCGGCAGGAACCGCGAAGCCCGCGGTTCGCGAAGCCAGCAATGTGTCCGAAATGACATCGAAATATCAGCGCTGGTACGACGCTATCATAGAGCGCGGCAAAGGCCGCTCTCTGAAATGCTATCGAGAAGCGCATCATATTGTGCCGCGCTCGCTCGGTGGTGATGATGACCCCGCCAATTTGGTTGACCTTACCTACCGCGAACACTTTCTCGTTCATTGGCTTCTAACCAAGATTTACGACGGTGCCGCGCGTCAGGCGATGGTTTGGGCGCTGCATTGTATGACGATGGCCCAAGCGGGCCGCATCGTTGCTGGCTGGCAGGTCGAAACATCGAAACGGGCGCTTAAACGCGAAGTCATAAAGCGTGCCCGAGATCGCCGCGAACAATTAAGAATAGCTCGCGGCGTGATACGTGATAAAGCCCGAGCGCTCGTTTCCGCTGCCAATGACAAGGCATCGCAACTCAATCCATTGCGACCAGAAGACAGATATAGACTCGGCGGTATGGCAAATGAGTTGCTTTACGCTGGCAAGCAGCCATGGCGTTTAAGGCTACGAAAGCCCCAGCCCACATTGCGAATCCATAGGAATCGATAGGAATCAGGATGGCTCGCGGCTCCAAAGCGCGGCTCGAAGTCTTCGCGCAGGCGCTTGCGGCCGGTCATTCTCCGGTCGAGGCGGCGCGCGCCGCCAAATATCCGAACGGTTCATCGTTTGCCGCGAATGCGCGCAAGCGCGCGCAGCGCAAGGACGTCAAGGCCCGCGTCGCCGAGCTGACGAAGCCGGCGCTGGACAAGGTCGCCGCCGCGATCGAGGCCAATGTGGCCTGGGCGTCGCGGCATCTGGTCGACGTGGCCGAGAAAGCTTTTAAGGAAGGCGACGCCAAAATCCCCGACGGCATTCGCGCCATTGATCTACTGGCCAAGCTGCACGGCTGGCTGGCGCCCGAAAAGCATGAGCACACCGGCAAGGACGGCGCGCCGTTATTGGATGTTTCGAAATTAAGTGATGACCAGCTCGCCGTGCTTGAAGGAATTCTCTCAACTGCCGCCGTTGTCGACGGTGCGGGCGGAAATAGCGCATCGAAACATTAGGGACAGTTTCGAGGCGTGGTGCCGGTTCTGCGGCTATAAGCCGGCCGATCATCATCGGCTGCTGATCAAAGAGTTGGAAAAGGTCGCTTATGGCGACACGCCGCGGCTGGCGATCTTCATGCCGCCGGGCTCGGCCAAGTCGACCTATGCGTCGATCCTGTTTCCGCCGTGGCTGTTGGCGGGCGCCTCGTGGAACATCCTTGCGGCCTCGCACACCAACGAACTGGCGGAAAAGTGGGGGCGTCGCGTTCGCAACCTGATCGCCGAGCATTCCGACATCTTGCGCATTCGCATGGCCGGCGACAGTCACGCCGCGGGGCGCTGGTCGCTCGAGGACGGCGTCGAGTATTACGCCGCCGGCGTTGGCACCGGCATTGCCGGGTTTCGGGCACGGCTCGGGCTGATCGACGATCCGATAAGATCACGGCAGGACGCGGACTCCGAACTCATCCGCGACCGCATCTGGGATTGGTACATCAACGATTTCAAGACGCGGCTGGTGCCGCACGCCGCCGAGATTTTGATCCAGACTCGTTGGCATGAAGACGATCTCGCCGGCCGCGCGCTCAATCACGAAGATTGGAAAGTCGTTTGCCTGCCGGCAATAGCCGAAGCCAACGATCCGCTCGGCCGCAAGGTCGGCGCGCCGCTATGGTCGGATGATGATTACGGCTACGGCAAGCAGCTCTTAGACCTTGCCACCAAGACGCCGGCGCGGACCTGGTCGGCGCTGTATCAGCAACGACCGGCCCCGGAAGAAGGCGATTATTTCAAGAGCGAATGGCTGCGCGCCTATGAAACGCTGCCGCCGTTAACCACGCTCAAGGTCTATGGCGCGTCCGATTATGCGGTGACCGCAGACGGCGGCGACTACACCGTGCATGTGGTGGTCGGCATCGATCCGTCGTGGCGGATTTATCTGCTCGATCTCTGGCGCGGGCAAACAGCGTCCGACGAATGGATCGAATCGTTCTGCGATTTGATCAAGCAATGGAAGCCGATCGGCTGGGCCGAGGAACAGGGACAGATCAGAGCCGGCGTCGGGCCGTTCCTCGAGCGGCGGATGCGCGAGCGACAGACGTTTGTGGCGCGGGCGCAGTTTCCGACGCGCGGCGACAAGGCGGTGCGCGCGCAATCCATCCGAGGCCGCATGGCGCTAGATGGCTTGTATGTACCAATCAAGGCGCCGTGGTTTGCGGATTTTAGGTCTGAGCTTTTGAGCTTCCCGGCGGGCAAGCATGACGACCAGGTCGATGCGCTCGGGCTGATCGGTCAGGTGCTCGATCGCATGGGCGCCGGCATCCCCGAGCCGATCAAGCGGCCGATGCGCGGCTTAACCGAAATGACGATGGACGAAGCGTTCAAGCTCGCCACGCCGAAAGACAATCGCGACGGACGCATCTAACATCTAGAGGGTTGCACGCATGACCGTTCAAACCGTGACCAAAACCGAAGTGCTGGTCGACCTGCATGGCACGCTTGACGCTATTGCCGGATGGAACCTGCAATGGGGCGGTGGCACCGCGCTCGGCAATGGCGACACCGGCACGCCGGTGCTGTTGCCAGGCTATGCCGATAAATCGATCCAGGTTACCGGCACGTTTGGGTCAGGTGGCTCGGTGACACTCGAAGGCTCCAATGACGGCGTGAATTATTTCACGTTGACCGACCCGACCGGGACTGCGATTGCGATCACCGCAGCCGGTGGCAAAGCCATCACCGAATCGACGCAATACGTTCGGCCGCATTGCACTGCCGGCGACGGCACGACCGCGCTGGTGGTCACGGTGTTCTGCCGCGCCACGCAACAGCGATTTTAAGGAAACGCGGCCATGGCCAACGCAAAGCTGCAGGTGTTCGACGATTTCAAGAAGTTTGCCACCATGTTCCGCGGCTTTCACGATATAGCCGAGGAACTTGGCAAGATCGGATCGCTGGAGCAGGCCGGTGACGAAGCCAAGGCGCGGCTCGATAAGTTGCGCGGCGAGGAAGCCAATTGGCATAGCGCGGCCGATAAGATCGTTGCCGACGCCAAGTCCGAAGCCGACAAGATCAAACGCGCGGCCGATGGCGAGGCAATAAACACCCGCAGCGCCGCGCAGCACACACTCGACGATGCCAGGCGCGAGGCCGAGCGCATCGTCGCCGAGGGCAAAGCCAAGGACAGCAAGACGCATCTCGAAGCACTTGGGCTGTTGGAAGGCGTCAAGAGCCAACACGCCGCCGCGCTTAAGCAGCTCGAAGCGGTCAACGCCGATCACGCCGGCAAAATCAAAGAACTCAATGAACTACAAAGCGCCGTTGCGGACGCAAAAGCCGAGCATGAGCGAGTCATCGCGGCGCATCGCGAATTTCTAAGCCGCGTCGGCGTGGCGCGATAGATGCAGGCTGATAAGCTGTTCGAAGACGCGCTGGTTGCGCAACAAAACGGCGATCACGACCGCGCTTTGGATTTGTTCGCGCAAGTCCTGATGCTCAAGCCCGATCACGCCGCCGCTTGGATGTTTCGCGGCTTGCTCGAGGATCGCATTGGCCGGCCGTTCAATGCGCTCGTTCACCTCGAGCACGCTTTGGAACTGCAGCCGCGCCAGGACGTATGGTGCAATTACGGCGTCATTTGCGGTAAACTCGGCCGCTATGATGCGGCGCACGCCGCATTTTCAAAGGCGCTCGAATTCGGCAACGTCTTTGAGGTGCGCCAGAATCTCGGCGATCTCTATATCCGGCTGATGCGGCTTGACGACGCCGAACGCGAATTCCGCGAGGCGGTGCGGCTGCAACCGAATAATCCTGTCGCGCACGGCAATCTGGCGCGCATCTTGATCGCGCAAGGCAAGTGGCAGGAAGGTCACAAGGAAAACCAGCATCGCCATCGCGGCCTCTATCCGCCACGACCGCGGCAGCTCTATCCGGTTTGGACCGGGCAGGATTTATCGAACCACGTCATTCTGCTTTATCCCGAAGGCGGCTATGGCGACGAAGTGTTGGGCTTGCGCTACGCCCTAGCGGTGCGCGACAAGTTTCCGAATGCGAGCGTCGTTCTCGAATCCCGCGCGCCACTTTTCCGGCTGGCCAAGCGGCTGACTGGCATCACCGTCATCGCCCAGGACGAAACGCCGCCCGCCAAGCCGGATTATTGCTGCGGGCTGTCGGACGTACCATTATGGCTCGGCATCACGCCCAAGACCGTGCCTTACCCGCAAGGCTATCTCAATTGGCCGCAGATCGCGCCGCGTTGGCGGCGCCCGAGCGTCGGGCTGTGCTGGCTGTCGGGGAAGCGTCCACTGCAAGGCTGGACCGATCGGCTGATGAAAGCCAAAAGCATCGCGCTGCCGCTGCTGGCACCGTTGTTCGAACATCGCGACGTCGAGTTCGTCAGCCTGCAATTGGATCGCGCCGATCCGAACTTGATCGAGCAATACAAAATCACGCCGATGCCGGACGTGCACGACTTTGCCGACACGGCGACGATTATTAATTCGGTCGATCTCGTCATCTCGGTCGACACCGCGGTGGCGCATCTGGCCGGCGCTATGGGCGCTCCGGTCTGGAACCTGATCCGATTCGATGAGATTGTGACTTATCCGCCCGGCGCGGAGTTCTATCGCAGCATGAAGTTCTATCGGCAGGCCGCGCCGAACGATTGGTCCGGCGCGATCCAAACGCTGACCGATGATTTTGCCGAGTTCGTGAAAGTTCACCGCGCCGCCGCGGCATGACGTTTGTCATCACCGACACCAAGCAGGGCCGCTATATCGTGCCGCAGTTCTGCGAGGGATGTGGCGGTGAGCTTGTCAGCACCGGCGAATATTGGCCGGCCGAACGCGACCTGATCAAGCGGGTCTTAAGTTGGTGCCGACGCAAATCCGGCGATGGCGTCATTGCCATCGATGGCGGCGCCAATTGCGGCGCCCACACGATTGCCTGGGCGATGCACATGACCGGCTGGGGTGAAGTCCTTGCCGTCGAGGCGCAAGAGCTGATCTTCTATGCGCTCGCTGGCTCCATCATGCTCAACAATTGCCTCAACGTGCGGGCGCGGTGGGCGGCGATCACCGACAAGCCCGGCGTGATGCAGATTCCGACCTTGGATTATTCGATCCCCTCGGCGTTCTCCGGGTTCTCATTACGCAAAACTGAATCGATGGGACCGATCGGCCAGGCGATCGACTATGAAAAGACCGTGCCGGTGCCGGCCGTCAGCATTGATGGCCTCAATTTGCAGCGGCTGGATTTTATCAAGCTCGATTTGGAGCTGATGGACTTGGAAGCGTTAATCGGCGGCGAGCGCACCATCATGGCGCAGCGCCCGATCATCTATGTCGAGGCGCACGCCTTTCTCAAAGACCCGATTCGCGAATGGCTTGAGCCGCGCGACTATAGCCTGATCCCGTGCTGGCACAATTATCTGGCCATTGACCGCAACGATTTCGACGAGGTGCGGGATGCCGTTATTGTTTCGTAAGGCTGATCTCGAAGGCTATGTGCTGATCGATCATCGCGACAGTCCTGGCTTTTCCTGCGACATCGTCGCCGACGCCGGTCGTTCGCAGCTCGCACCGTATGTCGGGGCCGGAAAGAAGTTTGAAGGCGCGACGCTCTACTGCAATCACTGTGAGCGGATTGTCATCAAAAACCCGGATCGCACCCGGCACCGCGCCTCATGTCCAAAGTGCGATCATTTTATCTGTGACTGGTGTGCGGGCGAGTATCACCGCACGCTTCAATGCGTGCCGTTCAAGAAGGTCATCGAGGACTTTTTGACGGCTGCGGCGCGTGGCGTCGCAAACGAAGCCCCAAAAAGTCTCATCGCCTAAGCAAAGGAGCCGTCCGTCATGGCCCGCCGCATTTTGTCCTGCACCACGATCACGCCCACAGCCACCTCCGATACCGCCAACCTGGTTGATGTCACCTACCCGTTCATTCTCCAGGGTGGCTCCAGCACGCAGCAGATCAAGATTCACGAAGTCTCGATCTCGGGACAGGCGGCCTCGTCGTCATCGCCGACGTTTATGCTGTTGTCGCGCGACTCTACCGTCGGCGTCACCGTGACCGACGGCACCGGCGTCATGGACACCTACATGGACCCGGCCACGGCCGCACTGACCGCCGCGCCGGTGCAAGGCAATACCACCACGACCAAGCCGCAGCGGTCGTCGACCCTGCATCTGCTCAATTGCTCGCTCAATGCCTTCGGCGGCGTTTATTTCTGGCGCGCCAACAAATGGGACGAATGCCCGACCATTCTCGGCAATACCGCATCGAACGGCGAGGTGTCGCTGTCGGCCTTCACCGGCGGCACGCCCGGCGCCATTGGCGCGCATATCATCTATGAGCCGCTATAAATGTTCGATTACGTTTATGGCGACCGCACGCGAACGGCGCAGCCGCGCACGCAGGGGCTCACTGGTGTGCATCGCTGCGAACGCTGTCTGTATCCGTTCGACGCTAGGATGCGGCTATCCGGCAAGCTGCGCGACTCGGTGGAATATGAGCCGCTGCGCGCCAAGCTGATGCTGACGCCCGACGTCGATCCGGTATTGTGTGACGGCTGCTTTGTCGATGTTATGACCGCCAAGACGCCGGCCCCGATGTCGGACGGCATGCCGGGCTCGAATACGCCGGCCGTGCTGCGCAGCAGTGGTTAAACAATGGCGATCTATGTTTACGTCACGGCGACGGGGCAGCTTGTCTCATGGTGTCCGAACGACACCGATCCGGTTGCGTCGCCAAGTCAGTTAACCGCGCAAGGCTATTCGTCCGTTTCGGGACTGCCGCCGCTCGGCCCGACAGTAGCATGGAATCCCGCGACCAAGACCACGATGACGGTTTCGGCGCCGACGCCAGCCAACGTCATCAACACGTTCGATTTTATAATGGCGTTTACTCCGGCGGAACTGGCGGCGATCAGAGCGAGCACCGATCCGGCAATCCAGAGGTTCTTGTTCGCGCTGCAAGTCACCCAAGGCGTAAACCTCAATGCGGCGTCGATCACTAACGCGCTGACCTATTTGGTGACGAATAACCTTCTGACTGCGGCGCGAGCGCAGGCCATCGCCGCGACGATTAATAGTGGTTCGGCGGCGGGGAGCGCCTAAATGCCTGGCGGCTTTCCTCTTGGCCTTGAATTTTCCCACGGCACCGATGTCGGAACGAGCGGCAGCAGTGGCACAAGCCTGACCAGCGGCACGGCCAACGCCTATGGTTCCTATACGCAGTTAATCGCATCTACAGCAAATGACGCCTGCGGTTTTGTCCTTAATGGCGTGGAATCTATTAACCTGGCCAATCAGGCGGCTGTTAAGATTGCGATTGGGGGCGCTGGTTCCGAGGTCGTAATCGTCAATGATCTTTTATATGTTGCGCCAGCGGCGCGAACCGAGTTTTGCGTTTTTATCCCTGT
>Ga0070741_10018019_pt1 | contig 11508 bp, 12 predicted proteins | sample Coa_R1_4_FD_66440 | JGI IMG/M metagenome (GOLD analysis project Ga0070741, IMG submission 66440) | Surface soil microbial communities from Centralia Pennsylvania, which are recovering from an underground coalmine fire - Coalmine... | ecosystem: Environmental > Terrestrial > Soil > Unclassified ...
TGCCGTGAGTGAAAATCAACGCCACAATAGATCGGCATGGTGCCTCCTCTCTCTTTCTCTTGCTCACCGCGATTGTAACCCTCGCGGCGAGGGGAGGCATCTGCTTCATCACATCACACATACTCTTTGCCGGTGACGGTGGCGGTGGTGACGCGGACGGATTTTTTCTCGAGCATTCTCGCGTCAAAGACTTGGTCGAGTTCGCGGACGATCAGGTAACCGAGCGTGACGCAGAGCAGTGCTGCTCGCCACGGTTTCTGCAGCAGAGAGTTTGGCAGGTCAGCGGAACAATGGGCAGCCGCGCACCAGTCCTGTTACGACAGGGCCTGTCGGTCGGCTGATGGCTCACGTTTGTGCAGAGTATTGCCCTGTCCGTCCGGCTTCAGTTCAGGTGCGCGGGTCGGTGAGCTTTTCGTTTCCTTCAGGGGCACGGATATTGCACAACAGCAGTGCAGGGGACCAGTACACAGCGAATCGAAGTTAGCGTGAAACAATGAAGAGAAGTTGAGCGGGAACTGAGAACGCCACGATACGGGCTGCCCTGATATGGCTCCGGCCGCAGGGCACGGTTGCGACCGGAATGATTGAAACAGCCCGCGCGATTTGTCAGCGCGCGGGCCGGCAAGCGGAGGTTGCGATGAAAGACCGAATGAAAATTCTGATCGCTTATAACGGCTCGGAAAACGCCGATGCCGCGCTCGATGATCTCGGTCGGGCCGGCCTGCCGCGCCGGGCCGAAGTTCTGGTGCTGTCAGTTTACGACCACTGGCTCCCGGCGCCGCCGAGCTTCGGGATGGTTGACACGAGCTTCCCCGAGCAGGAGCTGCGCGAGGAGAAAGAGACGCTGGTGCAGGCCGAGCGCGGCCGCGCCGGAATTCGTTCACTCTTTCCCGACTGGGAAGCGAAGGCGGGGGCGGCCATCGGCTCGCCGGCCAGTGTCATCGTTCAGCGGGCCGATGAATGGAAGGCGGATCTGATCGTGGTCGGGTCGCACGAGCGGACCGCACTCGGCCGGCTCCTCCTTGGCAGCACGTCACAGTCAGTAGTGAATCACGCACACTGCTCGGTGCGCGTGGCGCGCGGTCGCCCCGTGGAAGCCGACACGCCGGTTCGGATCATCATCGGCGTGGACGGGTCGAAAGGCGCCGAGGCGGCGATTAATGCCGTCGCCGGGCGCCACTGGCCGCCGGGTAGCGAAGCGCGGATGGTCAACGCGGCGTGGACAGCACCGCCGGTCGTCTATGATCATATGGTCGGTCAGGTCGCCGCGTGGATCGCCAGAGAGAATGCGAAAGTCCAGGGGATGATCGAGGAGGCGCTCGGGAAGTTGCAGGGCGCGGAATTGCTCACTTCCGTGGTGGTCAGGGAAGAAGAGCCGAAGAAGTTGTTATTGGCCGAGGCCGAACGGTGGGGGGCAGACTCAATCTTCGTCGGGGCCAGAGGGGGCGGGGCGTTTGAGCGCTTCCTGATCGGCAGCGTCTCATCCGGCGTCGCCGCGCGCGCTCATTGCTCGGTTGAGATCGTGCGTGTAGTGTAACCCGGTCCGGCCGGATACCGGGTCGGAAGATTGCGCCCCGGGGTAACGATGAAAGGAGACGAGGGATGTCTGAGATGACTGACAAGTGTGCGCACCATGCCTGCCATTGCCCGGCGCGCATGGACAACGAATATTGCAGCGATCACTGCGCGAGCCTCGAACACGAGAACGAAATCCATTGCCACTGTGGGCACCCGGAGTGTCAGACGATGAAGGAAGAAGAATAAACCGCGAAGCGGCGAAGAAGAAAACCGGCGGCAGCGCGCTGCCCTCTCTGCTTCATCTTCGCCGTGCTTCTGAAAATCCTTTCTCCCGGAATCCGGGGGGCTGACGGAAGCTCAATCACCGCCCGAGCGCAGAATACTCCACGCCAGGTACACGCCCAGCACGACCGCGAAGAAGAATCCGACGGCGAACATCAGGCCCGCCCATTTCTCCGAGCCCGACGGGCGGTAGACCGAGAGCAGCGTCGCCAGGCTGACGATGAAGGCCGCCGCGAGAATCCCCAGCACGATGCGGTTGGTCAGGCGTTCGAGCCGGGTAATCAGCGGCTCGAAGCTCTGCGGGCGCATCCCGATCTCAAAGCCGCCGCGCTGGATGTCGCCGACGAGCCGCCGCAACTGCTGCGGCACTTCGACGCCGAGCCACGCGAGGTCTTTCCCCGCGCGACCGAACTTCCGCACCCAGCGGGCCGGCGAGTATTGCCTGAGCAGCAACTGGTCGGTGTAAGGCCCGATCACGGTGATCAGGTGAAATTTCGGGTCGAGGTGAACGCCCAGGCCCTCGGTGATGATGATCGTTTTGACGAGCAGGACGAGGTTCGGCGGCAGAATCAGGCGGTGGTTGCGCATAATCTCCAGCGCCTCGTTGAGCAGCGGCGTCAGCTCAATCTCGCCGAGCGGCCGGCCCATGTATGGCGAGACGAGGTGTTCCAGATCGCGCCGCAGCGCGAACCGGTCCACGCGCTCTCTGGTCACGCCCATCTCCAGCAGCGCGTCCACCAGCTGGTCATAATTCGTGTGCGTGAGCGCGAGGACGAGCGCGGCCAGGTGTTCCTGCATGCCGTCATCGAGCGTGCCGACCATGCCGAAGTCAATCAGGCCGAAGCGCCCGTCGGCTTCGATGAAGAAATTGCCCGGGTGCAGGTCGGCGTGGAAGAACCCATGCTCAAGCGTCATGCGGAGAATCACCTGAGTGCCGCGCACGGCCAGCGCCGGGCGGTCAATGCCATGACAGTCGAGCGCCGCGAGGTCGCTCACCTTGGTCCCGCGGATGCGTTCGAGCGTCAGCACGCGCGACGTGGTCGTCTCCCAGCAGACCCGCGGGATGTGGACCAGCGGGTCGTCCGCAAAGTTCGCGGCAAAGCGTTCGGCGTTGTGGGCCTCCTGCAGGTAATTCAATTCCGCCCGCAGGGTCTGCGCGAATTCCTGCGCGAGCCCGACCACGTCGAAGCGTTGCGCGAATTCCCAGTGGCGGCTCATCGCCGAGGCGAGGTTGAGCAGGATCTCCAGGTCTTCCTCGACCTGCTCGACGACGCCGGGGCGGCGGACTTTGATGACGACTTCAGTCCCGTCGGGCAGCGTGGCCGCGTGCGCCTGCCCGATTGAAGCGGCGGCGAGCGGCTCGGTGTCGAAGCTCGCGAAGAGGGTGCTGACCGGCTGGCCGAGTTCGGCCTCGATTCTTTCCTGTGCGACTTCCGAAGAGATGGGCGGCGCGTCGTCCTGCAACCGGGCGAGTTCGGCCTGATATTCGGGCGGCAGCAGGTCGGCACGGGTCGAAAGAAACTGCCCGAGCTTGATGAAGGTCGCGCCCAGTTCTTCGAGCGCGAGGCGCAGGCGGGCCGGCGGCGTGAGTGCTTCGGCCCTGCCGCGCAAGCCGGCGGGGAAGGGTAGGAAGCGTTCGAGCCCGGTGGCGTCGTGTAGCCAGCCCAGGCCCTGACGCGCCAGGACTTCAGCGATCTGCCGGTAACGACCCAGGTGTAAATCCGACACAGCCAGCGTACCCATTCTTGTGATCCAGACTCCTTCCTGCGCGCAGCCGTCGTGACTTCAGATCAATCAGCAGATGAAAGAGACGAGCCGGTCGAAGCCTGAGCAGGCCGTCAGTCCCCGCCGCTGATTGTTCTTTATTACCTTGTGCCGGGTCTGTGATCAAGCAGTCTTCACTGTTCCGCGTGTCATTGCTGCCGGCTGGTGAATGGCAACGGCTCGGGCTTTGGCAGGCCGCCTTCGTGAACGATGACGACCATGCCGACGGTTGCCATCTCGAAAAACTCCTTCGCCGCGAACATCGGAATGCGCACGCAGCCGTGGCTGGCCGGGCGAGTCGGGACCGCCGGGTTCCCGTGAATCGCGATGCCGTCGTAAAAGTAGCTGGGATAATAGAGCAGGCCCAGCGGACTTTTGTGCAACTCCGCGATCTTCCGCGTGATTTTGAACCTCCCCGTCGGCGTGACGGCCTGCCGGGTGCGCCCGCCTTCAGTGAACCACTCGCCGGAGCCGCTCGACACGGGCAGAATCCGCAGGATCGCGCCGCAGCAGTCAACCACGAACAGCACCTGGCGGCTGAGGTCAACTTCGATGTGCGGGTAACCCGATTCCAGAGCCTGCGGGCGATTTGCCATGCGCAAAGCCTCGATCTCTTCACTCGTCAGCCTGCCTGTCAGGTTGCGGCCTTCGACTTTCTGAAAAGCGATCAGCGCGTGTTTGAGCGACACGTCCAGCCCCTTCGCTTCCGGATCAACCCAGTATCCGAGATCGCCGAGCAGCGTCCTCGCTTCCTGAATCTCCGCTTCAGTCAGTGCCGGGCGGGCCGGCGCGGTTTTGCGCTTCTGTTTTGGCTGCGGCTTTGCCGGTGGCCCCTCAGATACCTGCCCATTCGCAATGCCCGATCCGAACAGGATGAAGATAGAAAATATCAGCACAGCCAGACACGCCGCCGCCGCGCCCTGACGGCTGCGCAATTCATTCAAGGAGTGATGAACATGCTCTTTCATACACTCCTTGTCAGAGCAATTTGAAGGCCACACGGAAGATGAGAGATGCGTCGCCGATCTGCCTCAGTCGGCGGGAGGTGGGTGAATTTACCTGCTGATGAGTGGCGTCGGGCGGAAATTACCGCAGATCGGAAGCCTGTTCCTGCGCCGGCTGCGGGCGATACTCCCAGTGCCAGGGCTCATAGAAGTACGGGTGGAAGCCGAAACGTTCAGCATTTCTCACCAGCCACTGGTACACCCGCGTGTTGACCTGAATCGCGCGGTTCTGATCTTTAGTGCTGACCGGGTCGCCGCCGACATACACGTCGAGCGCGAGCCCGGTCGAATGCGGACTATGAAGCGCGAGCCCGGCGCGCCCCGCATGCGGGCTGCGCTGGCGGAGCTGCGCCTGGTAAGCCGGCGAGCGGTAGGCCGAGATGATGCTGAGAAAATGATCAGAGGGAGACAACTTCAGCGACTGATCGGCCGCCGCCGCGGCCACCATGCGTTTGTACGCGGCATAAGCCTGACGGTCAACGTAACGCAGTTCATCGGGTCGCGACGGGTCATAGAATTCCGAAGCCGGAACCTGAACGAGTTGATCGGATGAAGGCGCGGCGCCACCTTTCGGGCGGCGCGCCTGGAATGTCGCGACCATCGCCATCCACGTTTCCTGATCGAGAATGCCTGATGGCGTGAGCCCCGCCGCTTTCTGCCAGCGAGACAATGCCGCCGCAAATTCGCTGCTCTCGGGGCCGCCCTCAGTCGCGATCAGGCGGCAGATCAATGATTGATAAAGATACCAGCCCCGCTGCGACTTGCCGCCGAAACTCCAGCTCAACTCACTCTTCAGCCGGGCGTTCTCTTCAGCCGCCGGCGCAAACGCAGAGTGAGCCGTATCTGAATTGACCGGCGCTCCTTCCCCGGCATGGGCAGGAATCATTGGGAGAAATAAAACGACAATCGCCAGCAGGCGGAGAAAATACTGAGCAGGGGAGAAAGACTTCATAGTTCAGCTATTCGACTTCTTTAAGACAGAATTGATTTCAGGCTGGGGGTAATTTTGAATACAGCCACGACGGTGAAGATAGTAATGCTTTGGCTGTCGGTCAGGCAAGTACCGATTTGATGAAGGCAGATCAGGTCGGTCTGCAAAACTTCATGACAGGATTGACAGGATTGACGGGATCAGGCCGCCGCCAGCAGGGCTGATCGTTCTGTCATCCTGTTGATCCTGTCAATCCTGTCCAATTATCTTTGTCCATCAGGGTGCGGCGCTCAGTTCGGCCAGCGCTTCAAAGCGCAGCAGCGTCTTTGTGCCGCCCTCGTCCTCGATCTCAAGCGCCTCGTCTCGGCCGTCGGGGCTGCGCTTCGGGGTGATGCGGCTCGCGCGGGTGACGGTGTGGGTCAGGTGTCGCGGGTCAATGAGCGAATTGCCGCCCAGCATGATCTCGATTCGGGGCGCGTCTTTGCCGGTATTTTCCACGCTGATGCCGCCCAGTGGCAGATGCGACTCTTCACTCTGCGCGCCCAGTTCGCCGAAGATTTCCAGCCTCGTCGGGCGCGCATGATTGCGTTTGCTGAACTCCCTGAAGTAGGTGGCCAGTTCCTCTCTTCTGATTTCGCCCTGCATAATCATTCTCCTTTCGATATGGATTATTCCTGCTGGTGTTCGCGAGCGTCGCCGGTCCCGGACGGGCGCGCTACGAGTACCGGGCAGGGAGCCTCGCGCAGCACGCGATCCGCATTCGAGCCGAACAGCGCGCGCATGGTGAAGCCCGCGCCGTGAACGCCCAGACAGATCAGGTCAATCTCGTGTTCCCCGGCGTAAGTCAGAATCTCGTGGGAAGCCTGTCCGGCCTGGACGGCCTGTGTCACCCTGCACCAGAGACGCGCTTCGTCAGGGACGGCCTGTTCGAGCATCCGCGCGGCGCGCTGGAAATCACCCTCAATCGCCGGGGGCAGCGCCGTGAGCGCGGGCGCCAGTGTGACCGGCAGGACGTGCAGCAGGTGTAACTCGGCCTGATGTTCCTGCGCGAGCGACAGCCCGTATTGCATCGCCAGCTCCGAATCGGTCGAAAAATCATGCGCGACGAGAATCCGCCGGAGGTCAATTTCACCGCTCGTCGCGCCGACCCATTCGCGCTCGTCGGGGTGGACGACCAGCACCGGGCAGGGGGCCGCGTGGCAGATCGCTTCGGCCGTCGAGCCTAGCAGTGCCGCCGCCAGCGGCCTGCGCCGCGAACGCATCACGATCAGGTCGGCGCGCTGTTCCACCGCCGCACGCGTCATCGCGGTGGCGGGGTCGCCCTCAATGAGGACTCCCTCGCAATCGGCCGGCGGGGAGTGCGCGACTCCTGTATGAGATTTGATCAACTCCGCGAATTTCCTGGCGAAGCTGTCCTGCTCGACGGCGTCCGCAAAACCTTCCACGCAGTGACAGACGAAGAGCTTTGCCTCGTAAGTGCGCGCCAGCGCGATGGCATACCGTAACGCGCCGTCGGATTCGGTTGAGAGATCGGTCGGGCAGAAGATGCGCTCCAGTCTGATCATAAAAATTCCATCACCCGGACGGCGATGGCCTCCTGTCCTGCATTACTGCAATGAGCGTGCCTCGGGTCGCCTCGGCCTGATGGCGCAGGCAATGAACTGCGGGTGAAGACGGCGTAAAAGAGTCCCTGGCCAAAACAGTGCGAGACAGGATTGTGTCAGTCGCCGGTGCAGCAGCGGTGAGCGTCAGCGAGCGGAGGTTCCAAGGCCGCAGCCACTCGTCAGCCGCAATTGCGAATCGGCGGTTATTGTGGGAAATTCCCCGCGGCGGGCACGGAATATTTCGCAGTCGCGGAGTCGTCTGAAGTCACCGCCTGCCGACAGACTTTTCGATTAATTACCAATCCGCTGGAACTAATAACTGCCGGGTGGCGTAACTGTTTCGGGCAGTCAGACGCGCCCCGGGCTTCTGATCACGGGAGGGAAATCACTCATGCACACAAGCAGAACCTCGGCGAAGTTCGCTGCGCTCGTCGCGGCGTTCGCCATCTCAACGGCCGTCATTCAACTCGGCGGGTGCGCTTCGAGGCATTCACGCGCGGCCGGCCATGAGGACGGAGAGGCAACCCAGGCGAAGGAGGCGAAAGGCGATGAGCGCGACCTGCCGGTGAAGGAAAAGATTGATCAGACGTATCAGCTCTCGCCGGGCGCGCAGACAAGCATATCCGGGATCAACGGTTCAGTTGACATCGAAACCGCCGACACGCAGACCGCCGAAGTCCACGTCATCCGTTCCGCCCGCGATCAGGAGACTCTCGATAAAAACAAAACCATCGTCGAACACACGCCGGACAGGCTGGTCATCCGCAACGAAAATGACAAGCGCGGATTCTGGGATTTATTCAAAGGAGGCGGCGAGATGCGCACCCGCGTGACGCTCAAACTCCCGCGCCGGGTGAAACTCGATGTCAGCGGCGTCAACGGTTATGTCGCCGTCGGCGAGATTGATGACCGCGTTGAGGTGAGCGGCGTCAACGGCAAAGTGCGAGTCGCGCAGGCCGCCGGCTCGGGCTCCTTTTCAGGCATCAACGGCAAAATCGAAGTCACGGTCAAAGACCTCGGCAAAAAGGGCATTGACGTGAGCGGCGTCAACGGCCCCATCGAATTGCGCTTTGCCAGCGGAGTGAACGCCGACATTGATGTCAGCGGCCTGAATGGCGGCTTCAACGATCAGGGCGCGAACGTGGTGATGGGCGAGAAGCACAGCGAACACAACTTCACCGGGAAGATCGGTTCGGGCGGCGCGCCGATCAACATCTCCGGCGTCAACGGCTCCGTCACGCTGGCGAAGGCAGAAAACGCGAGGGCCGTCAGCGCATCGCCGTCGGCTTCGGCAAAGTAGTTATTCGGCTGGCGGTCAACTTACAAACACGGAGGCAGCAATGAAATTTCGTCTCACCACTTTCGCCATCGTCCTGTCCCTCGCCATCGTTTCGCTCGCCGGCACGCAAACGAAGCCGAACCTGAGTGGCCTGTGGAAAATGAACCCGCAGAAGAGCAACTTCGGCCCGAACGGTGGCCCCGACGGGATCACCATCAAGTTCGATCAGAAAGACTCGGAACTCAGCGAGACCCTGACCATCTCCGCCGGCGGCAACGAGCGGGCGATAGATGTGAAATACACCACCGATGGCAAAGAGGGTGAAGCTCAGATCGGCGGTGACGGCGCGAAAACCACCGCCAAATGGGATGGCGATGCACTGGTTATCGAATGGAAAAACGGCGAGCGCGTCTTCCGGCGCAAATTCACGCTCTCGGGCGACGGCAAAACGATGACGATAGCCGTCCACCACGTTGACCCCAACGGGGAACGCGACGAAACCGTGGTGCTGGAAAAGCAGTAAAAGCAAGGCAAAAGTAAGAAGTCGGGAAGGCCGCACTGCCCTGATCAACGTCCGACAGTTCGGCGCTCTGTCTTTTGTCTTTCACTTTTGACTTTTACCTTTTGCCTTCCGCCTTTTTACTTTTCACTTCCCCCTATGAATCCTGTCATTGAACTCAACAATCTGAGCGTCGAATTCGGCCGGCGGCGAATTCTGGACGGGCTGAACATTTCACTCTCGGGCCGCGCCATCGGGCTGCTCGGGCCGAACGGCGCGGGCAAGACGACGTTGATTCACACGCTGCTCGGCTTCCACCCGCCCTCGTCCGGCCAGGCGCGCATCTTCGGCCGCGACATTGCGACTGATGCCAGACAGGTGCGCGCGCTCGTCGGCTACATGCCGGAGCGCGATTCGTTCATCGCCCAGACGACCTGCGTCCATTTCGTGCGGCTGATGGCCGAGCTGTCGGGCCTGCCGCCCGACGCCGCGCTCGAACGCGCGCACGAGGCGCTGTTTTACGTGGGACTGGGCGAGGCGCGCTACCGCAAGCTCGGCTCGTACTCGCTCGGCATGAAGCAGCTGGCGAAGCTGGCGCAGGCCATCGTCCACGGGCCGAAGCTGATCATCCTGGACGAGCCGACCAACGGGCTCGACCCGCCGGCGCGCAACCGGATGGTCGAGCTGATCCGCGAAATTCGCGACTCGGGCCGCGCGCAGATCATGCTCTCGTCACACCTGCTGCGCGACGTCGAAGAGTGCTGCGACGAAATCCTGATCCTGAAAGACGGTCGCGTCGCCGGGCAGTGCAATCTCGAAGAAGAGCGCCGCTCCAACCGCAAGTTCATCGAACTCGAAGCCCGCGGCAACCGCGCAGCGTTTGCCGACGCGCTCGGCTGCGAATACGTACTCGTCGGCGACCGGCGCATCAAGCTGATCCTGCAGGACGGCGTCGAGATTCGCGACCTCTACAGGGTAGCCGCCGCGAGCGACGTGCAGATTCGCAGTCTGGATTTCAAGCGGGATTCGCTCCAGGACATTTTCCTGAAAGCCATGGAATGAACCGGAGGCATTCGATGTACTGTCCGGAATGCGGCACGCCCGCGAATGACAATCAGAAGTTTTGCCGCGCCTGCGGACTCAGCCTCGTAATGCATGCGCAGTTGCTCTGGTGGCAGCGCCTGATCAATGGGCCGGATGAAACCCCGGTGACGAGTCGTGACCTCGCTCAGTTGAAACGCCACCGGGTTCTTTACCGCGCTGCCTTCATCCTGGCACTGGCCGGCGGCGTTCTGATGTTGAATACGGGCATGGAAAATCTCTTCCGGTGGGGTGGCAGTCTGGGCCTGCTGGCCGCGGGAATCACGATCATGGCCATGTGCAGGGAAGTGCCGTTTCTGTTTTATCGTCCGCAGTTCCCGGAACTGGCCATCAGTCATGAGGCCGAATCCACATTATTGTCAGAAGGCCGGACAACAGCGCGGCTGGCTGAAATGCAGGTCGCATCAAGGGCAAGTGTGACTGAACACACAACCGCATTGCTCAGGCCAAACACAGAGGAATAACTCAATGGCTGTTTACGAACACACCTATCAGCCTTATGCCGGCCAGTTGACGCCGGAGCGATCCCGCTTTCTGATCATCCCGCGGTACGCTTATCAGGATCTCTTCAAGTCGCGGATCTTTACAGCACTTTTTGTGGTCGGATTCGTCCCGGTGCTGGTGGAAGCGGTGCTGATTTACTTTCACCACAACACCACCGCTCTGGCCATTATGGAGCTGAGCGTGGCCGACCTCATCTCCATCAACAATTCATTCTTCCGCGTTTTCACCTCGATCCAGTGCTGGATCGGATTTGTCCTGACGGTGATCATCGGCCCGTCACTGATTTCCCGGGATCTGGCCAACAACGCGCTGCCGCTGTATCTGTGCCGGCCAATTTCGCGGGCCGAGTACATCATCGGGAAAATCTCGGTGATCGCCTTCATGCTGTCAGCCATCACCTGGGTCCCCGGGCTCCTGATGTTTTTCTTTCAAAGTTTTCTTGGAGGCTTCGGGTGGCTCACCAGTAATCTCTGGATGGCAGGATCGATATTTCTCTACAGTCTGACTTGGATCATTCTGCTGGCGCTGCTTTCCACGGCGTTGTCGGCGCTGATCAAGTGGAAGCTGGCGGCCGGCGGGGCGATCTTTGCAAGCTTTATTGCCACGCTCCCGATGGCTGGGATAATTGTCGGCATGTTCCGCGCAGTCAACGGCTTTGTCATTTCTCCGACTTTTGTGATGTACCGGATAGGTGAAGGGTTTTTCGGGGTTGAAACTGATCTGACGATAAGGGATGCACCTTTGCCGGTCTTTTCCGCCTGGGTTGTGTATCTGCTGATCTGCGGGATCTGTCTGCTGATTCTGACTCGTAAGGTCAGGGCTTATGAGGTGATCAAATAAACGGAAGCAGTACCGTGATCCGGGTGGCCGGAAACAGACGCTCATTACAGTCACGGCCCTGAACTACTGAGCGTCTCATAATTTGCTAAACTTTTCTGACATGCTAAAACTACCGCATGTCAAAGCACCAATCATCAACCGGCTGGAAAGAAAGACGTCGCCTCCAGGCACTTGAACTCAAG
>Ga0070741_10018021_pt1 | contig 11507 bp, 8 predicted proteins | sample Coa_R1_4_FD_66440 | JGI IMG/M metagenome (GOLD analysis project Ga0070741, IMG submission 66440) | Surface soil microbial communities from Centralia Pennsylvania, which are recovering from an underground coalmine fire - Coalmine... | ecosystem: Environmental > Terrestrial > Soil > Unclassified ...
CGCCACGCCTTCAACGACGTCGTCTCCTTCTTCGCCGGCTGGGCGCTGAGCCTCGATTACATCCTCACGATCGCGATCAGCGCGTTCTTCGTCCCGCACTACCTGAGCGCGATCCCGGGCCTCGGCGCTCTCAAGCACAACCCCGGCGACATCTTCGTCGGGCTCGCCGTGGTGATCGGCCTCACGCTCCTGAACATCCGCGGGCTCGGCGAGTCGGCGAAGCTCAACTTCGGGCTCGCGGTGATCGACCTCGCCACCCAGGTGCTGCTCGTGATCGTCGGTGTCGCGCTCGTCCTGGACCCGTCGCTGCTAGTGAACCAGGTCCACCTCGGCGTCGCGCCGAGCTGGAGGGAACTGGTCTTCGCGCTGTCGCTGGCGATGCTCGCCTACACCGGCATCGAGACCGTCGCGAACATGGCCGAGGAGTCGCGTGATCCGGGCCGCCAGGTGCCCAAGGCCGTGAACCTCGTCGTGGTCGCCGTCCTGGCCGTCTACGCCGGCATCTCGGTGATCGCGCTCTCGGCGCTGCCCGTCGTGCACCACGGCGTCGGCTACAGCCACGAGCTCAAACAGAGCTTCACGCACCCCGGTTACGCGACCGCGCTCGGGCACTACTTCGAAAACGATCCCGTGCTCGGCGTGATCTCCCAGCTCGGCCTGCACGGGGCGCTGCTGAAAGGCGCCGAACTGTACGTCGGGCTGCTCGCCGCGACGATCCTGCTGATCGCCACCAACGCGGGCATGATCGGGATCTCGCGGCTGTCCTGGTCGCTGGCCGAGCACCGCCAGCTGCCCCAGATCTTCTCGCAACTGCACCGCCGCTACCGAACGCCCTGGTTCACGCTCGTCTTCTTCACCTGCTTCGCGTGCGCGCTGATCCTCTACGGCAACACCGAAGTGCTGGGGAACCTCTACTCGTTCGGCGCGATGCTCTCGTTCACCACCGCGCACGCCGCGATCATCGCGCTGCGCGTCAAGGACCCCGGCCGCGAGCGGCCCTACGTGAGCCCCTGGGGGGTGCGCGTCAAAGGCTCGGTGATCCCGATGACCGCGGTGATCGGCGGGATCGGCACCTTCGGCGCCTGGATCGCGGTCACCGCTCTGCACGGAGAGGCGCGGCTGGTGGGCATCCCGTGGATGGTGCTCGGCATGGGCGGCTACTTCCTCTACCGCCGCCGGCAGGGGCTCGACCCGTGGAAGTCCTACCGGCTGCCGCGCGCACGGCGGCCCGAGGACTTCCAGGAGCTCGAGTACCGCACCGCGCTCGTGCCGATCTTCGGCGACGACGTCTCCGCCTCGGCGCTGCACGCTGCCGCCAAGCTGATCGGCGAAGAGGGCGTCGTCTACGCCGTCTACGTGCTGCCCGTGCCGAGCCAGCTCTCGCTGGAGTCGGGCCTGGAGGAGGAGGAGGCGCACGGGCGCTCGGTGCTCGAGAGCGCGCGCATCCAGGCGCGGCGCTCGGGCATCAAGCTGCGCACGGGCCTGATCCGCACCCGCAACGCCGGCTCGGCGCTCGTCGAGGAAGCCGAACGGGTCGGCTCGGACGTGATCTACTGGTCGACGATCCACGCCCCGCGCGGCGAGCAGGGGATCGGGCCGACGGCCGCCTACCTGCTCAAGGTGCGCCCGTGCAGGGTGATCATCGAGACCGACAACCGGGTGCGTGCCGGCGCGAACGCAGGCGCGGCGCCGGCCGAGGCGCTCGCGGCCGCTGGCGCGGGATGAGCGTCGCGGGAGCCTGAGGCCGGCACTGCTCCCTCGGGGAGGCCGGATGAGCGTCGCGGGGCCTGAGGCCGGCACTGCTCCCTCACACACGGGCGAGGAGCGCTCCGGCATCCGTGGGCGCTCAGCCGCCGAGCGCCGAGCGCAGCGCCTCGTCGAGCTGCGGGTGCCGGTACGGGTAGGAGAGCATCAGCGGCTTGGCCGGGACGGCGCGCACGCCGCTCGTGACGATCTGTGCCATCTCGCCGTAGATCGCGCTGAGCGCGAAGCCCGGAACGGGCAGCACCGCCGGGCGGTGCAGCGCGCGCCCGAGTGCGTGCGAGAACTCGCGGTTGGTGACGGGTACGGGGGCCGTCGCGTTGACGGCGCCCTCCCAGCGCTCGTCGCCGATCGCCGCGATGAACATCCCGACGACGTCCTCGGCGTGGATCCACGGCATGTACTGGCGCCCTCCCGCGACCGGCCCGCCGAGCCCCAGCTGAAAGGGCAGCAGCATCTTCGCGAGCGCCCCTCCCGTGCGGTCGAGCACGACGCCCGTCCGGATTCGCACGACCCGCATGCCGAGCTGCTCGGCGCGACGGGCCTTCGCCTCCCAGGCGACGCAGACCTCCGCGAGGAAGTCGCGGCCCGGGGAGGCCTCCTCGTCGATCGGCTCCGAGCCGCGGGCGCCGTAGTAGCCGCTCGCCGAGGAGGACACGAGCACGCTCGGTCGCGGCTGGGCCTCGCGCAGCGCGGCGACGAGGTTCTCGGTGCCGGTCACGCGGCTGTCGCGGATCGCGCGCCTGTTCTCCGGCGTCCAGCGCTCTGAGACCGGCGCGCCCGCGAGGTGCGCGACCGCGTCGCGGCCGGCCAGGGCCTGCACCGGGGCCGGTTCCTCCACGGGGTCCCACCGGTAGGTCTCGACCTCGCCGAGCGCGTGCTGGGCGCGCACCGGTTCGCGGCTCAGGATCGTCACCTCCCAGCCCTGGCGCTGCAGCTCGTCCACCAGGCGGCGGCCGATCATGCCGCTCGCCCCCGAGACGGTGATCGAGGGCACCCGGCCGACCCTCAGACGCGGCCGTCGGCGGCGCCGGGCGCGACCGTGTCGCCCTGCGCGTACCCGACCTCGAGCCCGGCCTCCGCCGTGCCCGCCAGCCGTGCCTGCTCGCCGACGGCGGCGGCGACGGCAGGCGCCACGTCGCGGTTGAACACCGACGGGATGATGTAGTCCTCGCGCAGCTCCTCGTCCGAGACGATCGAAGCGATCCCGCGCGCGGCTGCCATCTTCATCTCCTCGGTGATCGCCGGCGCGCGCACGTCGAGCGCGCCGCGGAAGATGCCCGGGAAGGCGAGCACGTTGTTGATCTGGTTGGGGAAGTCCGAGCGGCCGGTCGCCATGATCCTCACGTGCGGCGCCGCCTCCTCGGGGTGCACCTCGGGGGTCGGGTTGGCCATCGCGAAGACCATCGCGTCGGCGTTCATGCGCGCGAGCGCCTCGGCGGGCATCACGCGTGCGCCCGAGAGCCCGATCAGAAGGTCCACCCCGTCGATCAGCTCCGCGGGCACGCCGGAGCGGCAGTCGGGGTTCGTGACCTCCGCGAACCAGCGCTTAACGGGGTTCATGGAGCCGTCCAGGTAGTCCTCGCGCTGCACGTGCAGCCCGCCGCTGGAGTCGGCGCCGACGATGTTCGTCACGCCCGCCGCGCGCAGGATCCGCGTCACCGCGATGCCGGCGGCACCGAGCCCGATGATCAGCACGCTGAGGTCCTCGATGTTGCGCCCGGTCAGCTTGACGGCGTTCATGACCGCGGCCATCACGACCACGGCGGTGCCGTGCTGATCGTCGTGGAAGACCGGGATCTCCAGCTCGGAGATCAGCCGCTGCTCGATCTCGAAGCAGCGCGGCGCCGAGATGTCCTCGAGGTTGATCCCGCCGAGGCCGGGCGCCATCAGCTTGACCGCCTGGACGATCTCCTCGGTGTCCGTCGTGTCGAGGCAGATCGGGAACGCGTCGACGCCCGCGAACTCCTTGAACAGGCAGCACTTGCCCTCCATCACCGGCATCGCGGCCTTGGGCCCGATGTTCCCGAGCCCGAGCACGGCGGTGCCGTCGGAGACGACGGCCACGGTGTTCCGCTTGATCGTGTACTGGAAGGCCTTGTCCTCGTCCTCGGCGATCGCCAGGCACACGCGCGCGACCCCCGGCGTGTAGACCATCGAGAGGTCGTCGCGGGTCTTCAGAGGGTGCTTGTTGGACTGTTCGATCTTGCCCCCGACGTGGAGCAGGAACGTGCGGTCGGTGGTGTCGATCACCTCGGCGCCGTCGACGGCGCCGATGGCGCCCAGGATGCGATCCCAGTGCTCGCGGTCTGCCGCGTCGACGACGATGTCGCGCAGCGCGCCGGCGGCGTCGCTCTCGACCACGTCGACGGCCCCCACGATGCCGCCCTCCTCGCCGATCGCGCTCGTCGTACGGCCGAGCACACCCGAGCTGTCGTCGAGCTTCACGCGAATGGTCAGGCGGTACTGCGCGCTCGGTGTGGCGCTCACTGCGGGACTCCCTCCTTGGCTGGCGGCACGGCATCTTCTCAAAGATTTGCTCGCAAGCTGCGTACAAAGCAGCGCACGCCATCCGGCAGTCCGTGCCGCCCGCGCCCCTCCCGCACGACGGGCGGCACGCAGGGACATAGAGTGAGAGCGATGGCGGCCGGGACCAAAGAGCGCGCGAGCGGGGGTGCCCCGGCGCGCGCGGGGGCCGGTGCAGGCGAGCGCCGGCTGTTCCTGATCGACGGCCCGAGCCTCGTCTACCGAGCGTTCTTCGCCCTGCCGGAGTCGATTGCCACCTCGACGGGGGTGCCGACGAACGCGATCTTCGGCTTCGCCTCGATGCTGGTGAAGATCGTGACCGAGTACGGGGTCCAGCCGACCGTCGTCGCGTGGGATGCGGGCACATCCGGGCGCAGCGAGCTGTTCTCCGAGTACAAGGCCTCGCGGCGCTCGCGCCCGGACCTGCTCAAGCAGCAGTGGCCGTCGATGGCGCCGCTCGTGGAGGCGTTCGGCTACACCAACATCACGATCGAGGGCTACGAGGCCGACGACGTGATCGCCTCGCTCACCGAGCGCGCGCTGCGAGCCGACCCGCCCGTTCCGGTGATGATCGTGACCGGCGACCGCGACGTCTTCCAGCTGATCGACGAGGACGGGCTGGTGAAGGTGATGGCCACCTCCCGGGGCATCACGGACACCAAGATCTACGACCGCCGCGCGGTGATCGACCGCTACGGCATCGGCCCCGAGCTGATCCCCGACTTCTACGGCCTGAAGGGCGACACCTCCGACAACATCCCGGGCATCCCGGGCATCGGCGACAAGACTGCGAGCGAGCTGCTGCAGTCGTTCGGGACGCTCGACGAGGTGCTCGCCAACGTCGAGCAGGTCAAAGGCGCCAAGCGCAAAGAGAATCTGGCGAACCACGCCGACGACGCGCGCATGTCGCGCGAGCTGGCGACGGTGCGACGCGATCTGGACGTGGACTTGGACGTCGCGCTCGCGGCCGGCCTCGAACCGGACCGTTCGCGGCTGCGCGACTTCTTCCGCGAGTTCGAGCTGCGCGACCCGCTGCGGCGGCTCGAGGAGGCACTCGGCGATCCTGACGTGGCCGCGCCCGCGAGCGCGACCGAGGTCACGCTGACGGCCTCGCTGCGCGCCGGGAGGCCCGCCGACATCGCAGCGCTCGGATCCGGCGACGAGGAGATCTGCGTCGTCGTCGAGGAGGTCGAGGCGCCCGAGGGCGAGCTCTTCGCGGAGGGCCCCCCGTGGCGTTTCGCCGCCGTCGCCGGCGGCGAGGCTCTGGCGGGCGACTGCGAGGGCCCGGAGGAAGTGGTCGCAGCCTGTGACGGGCGCCCCGTGGTCGCGCACGACGCCAAGGCGCTGCGCACCGTGCCCGGGCGCCTGGTTCACGACACGCTTCTCGGTGCCTACCTGCTCGATCCCGCGCGGCGCGGCTACCCGCTGGAGGAACTGTGTGAGGAGCGCGGGCTCGGCAGCGACCTCGAAGACCGTGTTGCGGCGCGCGCCGTGATGCTCGGCGCGCTCGCCGACTGGCAGCGCGAGCAGATCGCAGAGCGGGGCCTGGAGGCTGTGATGGCGGAGATCGAGCTGCCGCTCGTGCCCGTGCTGCGCGAGCTGGAGCTGCTCGGCGTGCGGCTGAACCTCGACCGGCTGGCGGGGATCACCGAGCGCGTGAGCGAGGAGATCGGCGGTCTGGAACGCGAGATCTTCGAGCTCGCAGGCGACGAGTTCACGATCGGCTCCCCGCAGCAGCTCGGCGAGATCCTCTTCGAGCGCCTCGGCCTCTCGCGCAAGCGCCGCGGCAAGACCGGCTACTCGACCGACGCGCGCGTGCTGCAGGCGATCCGCGCCGAGCACGAGATCGTCCCCAAGATCGAGCGCTGGCGCGAGCTCTCGACGCTGATCAAGACCTACCTCGACGTTCTGCCCGAGCAGGCCGACGCCGAGTCGCGCATCCACACGACCTTCCTGCAGGCGGTGGCGACGACCGGGCGCCTGTCGAGCACCAACCCGAACATGCAGAACGTGCCGATCCGCACCCCGCTCGGGCGTGAGATCCGCGGCTGCTTCGAGGCCGAGGAGGGGAAGGTGCTGATCTCCGCCGACTACTCGCAGATCGAGCTGCGCGTGCTCGCTCAGGCGGCGCAGGAGGACGCCCTGATGGAGATCTTCAAACGCGGCGAGGACGTGCACACCGCCACCGCCTCGCGCGTGTTCGGCGTGACCGCCGAGGAGATCGACCCGGGCATGCGCTCGAAGGCCAAGATGATCAACTACGGGATCGTCTACGGCCTCTCCGACTACGGTCTCGCCGACCGCCTGAACATCCCGCGCGAGGAGGCCAAGGAGTTCATCGACGCCTACCTCGAGCGCTTCCCGCACGTGGCCGAGTTCATGGCGGCGACGATCGAGCGCGCCAAGGAGGAGGGTTACGTCAAGACGCTGTGGGGCCGGCGCCGGCAGATCCCCGAGCTGCGTGCCCGCAACTACCAGGTGCGCACGCTCGGCGAGCGGCTGGCGGTCAACACGGTCGTGCAGGGCACCGCCGCCGACATCATCAAGCTCGCGATGGTCCGCACGCACGCGGCGCTCGCCGAGTCGAGCCTGCAGACGAAGCTGCTGCTGACGATCCACGACGAGCTGCTCTTCGAAGGCCCCCCGGAGGAGGCCGGCGCCGCGCGCGAGCTGATCGAGCGCGAGATGATCGCCGTGTGGGAGCCGAACGAGCCGCCGCTGGCGGTCGACATCGGCTCCGGGCAGAACTGGCTCGAGGCCAAGTGACGCGCGGCCTCGCGATCTTCCTCGGCGTGGGCGCCGGCGCGCTGGTCGGCATGCAGGCGCCGGTCAACTCGCGTCTGGGCAAGACCGTGGGCGGCGTGCAGGCGGCGAGCTTCTCGTTCCTGGTCGGAACCCTCGCCCTCGTGACGATCAGCTTCATCCTGCGCGGCGGCCTCAGCTCGTGGGGCAGCATCGGCAAAGTGCCGTGGTGGGCGCTGGTGGGGGGGCTGCTCGGAGCCGTCTACGTGTTCGTCGCGCTGGAAGCCGTGCGAACGCTCGGCGCGAGCGGGTTGACCGCGGTCGTGATCACCGGCCAGCTGGCGATGTCCGTGGTGATCGACCGCTTCGGGCTGCTGGGCGTGGCGAGAGCACCCGTCAGCTGGCAGCGCGTGCTCGGGATCGTGCTGCTGGTCGCGGGGGTCGCGCTGGTGGTGCGGAAGTAGCGCCGCGCTAGCCGAGCGCGGTCCTGAACCCCTCGCGCCAGCTCGGATGTGCCGGCTGCCAGCCCAGCTCGCGCTTCGCCTTCGCGTTGGACGCGCCCTGCGCACGGGTCATCGTCGCGACGCCGTAGTCGCCGGCGGCGATCCGCGCGATGAACGCGGGCACGCGCATCGGGCGCGGCGCGCCGACCGCCTCGGCGAGCGCCGGAAGCCATTCCCGGACGGGCGCCGGCTCGTCGTCGACCACGTTGTAGATGCCGGCCGGCGCACCGAGCGCGGCGACCGTCGCAGCCGCGGCGTCGTCGACGTGGACGAACGACCACACACCCGCGCCCGAGCCGACGACCGGCATGCGGCGGCGGCGCAGGTCGGCGACGATCGAGCCGTCGGCTGCGATCGCGCTCGCGGGCCCGTAGAAGTAGCCGTAGCGCAGCACGGTTCCGCCGGCCTCGAGCGTCGTCTGCTCCAGCGCCCTGACGGCGTTCGCCGTGCGGGCGAAGGAGGGCGGAGGGTCGAGGATCAGGGGATCGTCCTCGGAGTGGAGCGGTTCGCCGGGGCGCCTCTCGTACATGAACGCGATGCTCTGGGCGACCAGCCGCTGTACGCCGGCGGCTCGGGCGGCGCCCGCGAGGATCGCCGAGCCCTCGCTCCGCAGGCGGTCGTTCATCTCGAAATCGCGCTCGATGCGACGGGGATCGATCCGCTTGGGCAGCGCGGTGAGCTGGTTGACGACGGCGTCGGGCCGCGCGCCCGCGACCGCCGTCGCCACCGCGGAGGAGTCGAGCGCGTCGGCCAGCACTGCCTCAGCCCCGGCCGCGCGGGCCTGCGCGGCGCTCGTCTCGGTACGGCACATGGCGCTCACCTCATGCCCCGCCGAGAGCAGCTGCGGCACGAGCCGCCGGCCGATCACGCCCGTCGCCCCGGCGACGAAGACCCTCACGAGGCGACCGCGAGCCCGGGTGCGTTGTCCGGCGAGGCGCCGGCGGCGGCGCTCGGGCTCTCGGCGCCCGTGGCCGCCGGCACGCCGGTCTCCAGGCGGGCGCAGGCCATGCCCTCGCTGAAGCCGGCTGCGCCGAGCCCGAAAGCTGCGTTGAAGCGCGAGCGAAGGTTCTCGACCGCGATCAGGTGCACAAGCTCGACGAGCTGCGCGTCGCCGCCGAGGCGCTCGCGCAGCGCTTCGAGCAGTTCCGGCGCGACGAACACCGGTGTGCTCGTCATCGCGACCGCAAGGTCGAGCACGAGCCGCTCGGTCTCGTCGAAGCGCTCGCTGTCCCGGTAGCGGTGCAGATCGAGCAGCCGGCCCTCGTCCACGCCCTTCGCGCGGGCCTCGAAGGAACCGATGTCCTGGCACATCTCGCAGCCCTGCATGACCGCCGACTTCAAGACCGCCAGCGCGCGCAGGTGCTCCGGTACGAGCGGCCTGCGCGCGACGCTCTTCTCGAGCTGGGCGTAGCCGACGAGCTGGCCGAAGCGGTGCGCGCGAACCGGGATGTCCGGCGTGAGCAGCGCCTTCCCGGTCATGCGCCGCACTTCGCGGCGCGCGAGCGCGTATGTGAGGCGGATCAGTGGCCTGCGGCGGGTGGGGACGCCCTCGACGACGGTCATGGTGTGCTCCTTTCGGCGCGGGGGGAGGGGGAGATCGAAGTTCCGGCGCGCGCTTTGCCGGGCCGCCGGCGCGGGTGTCGCGGGCCGCCGACGGTGCGCTCGTCCTCGCGGGCGGCGGCGCGCCACATCCAGGCCAGCAGCAGCGTGCCCGCGAGCAGCGAGAGGAAGTCGAACCAGCCTGTCCACTGCGGGTGCGCGGAGCTCGCGTCGACGAGGTGGTTGACGGTGTGCAGGCCGAACTGGATCGTCGAGATCGCGAGCACGGGGACGCGCCAGGACGGATGGCGGATCGCGACGGCGGCACCGACGCCCATCGCCGCGCTGTAGGTGGCAACGTCGCGGATGTAGTGCCGGTTCAGATCTTCGAAGGGGCCGACCGCGGTGAAGAACGCGTGCGGGGCCACGGTCATGAACACCGCCAGCACGAGGTTGTAGGCGGCGAGGACGATCAGTCCGGCTTCGAACAGGAAGTCGCCGGCGCGGGGTTGCTCTGTCATGCCGGCGACGATATGTTCTGGATGGTCCATCGTAAAGGACCAATTTGAGCCGCAAAATGGGTACCAATGTGTCAGCGACCGCAGCCGCCCCCGCCGTCCTCGACGCGCACGGCGAGGAGCTGCTGCTCGAGCTGGACCGCGGCAACGGAACACCTCTGCGCGCGCAGCTCGAGGACGGCCTGCGCGAGGCGGTGCGCAGCGGCCGTCTCGCGGCTCACGTGCGCCTTCCTCCGACGCGGGCGCTCGCGAGTGATCTCGGCATCTCGCGGCGCCTGGTGGTCGACGCCTACGCACAACTGCTCGCCGAGGGCTATCTCGTGGCGCGGCGCGGCGCCGGCACGTTCGTGGCCGACAGCGCCGCTCCGTCGGAGCCGCCGGCGGCGCCGCGGGCGGCGCCGCCGCTGCGCTTCGACTTCTTCCCCGGCTATCCGGACCTCGCGACGTTCCCGCGGCGGATCTGGCTGCGGGCGCTGCGCGAGACGCTTCGGGACGCGCCGGATCGCGCGCTCGGCTACCCCGACCCGCGCGGCGCCTCGGCTCTGCGCCGCGCGCTGGCGGGCCACCTGCGCAGGGTCCGCGGGGTGGTGGCGGACCCCGACTCGATCGTGGTCTGCTCCGGGGCGGCCCAGGCGCTCGCACTGATCGGCGCCGAGCTCGCGGGGCGCACGATCGCGGTCGAGGATCCGGGGCTGCCGGCGCACCACGCCATCCTGAGCGCAGCGGGTGCCCGGCTCGTGCCGCTCGAGGTCGACGCGGAAGGCGCCCGCGTGGAGCTGCTGCACGCGATGGCGCCGGACGCTGTGATCCTGACGCCGGCGCACCAGTCCCCGACGGGAGTGGCGCTCGCGACCTCCCGGCGCGCGGCGCTGCTCGCGTGGGCCGGGGAGACCGGAGCGATCGTCGTCGAGGACGACTACGACGCCGAGTTCCGATACGACCGCGCGCCGCTCGGAGCGATGCAGGGGCTCGCACCCGAGCGCGTGCTCTACACGGGCACCGTGAGCAAGACCCTCGCGCCCGCCCTGCGGCTGGGATGGATGGTCCTGCCCGCGCGCCTGCGCGAGGGGTTCGCCCAGCGCAAGCTGCTCGCGGACCACGGCTCTCCGACGCTCGATCAGCTCGCGCTCGCGCGGCTGCTGCAGTCGGGCGCCTACGACCGCCACCTGCGGGGCGCGCGGCGCCGCTACCGCGCGCGCCGCGACGCGCTCGTCGCCGCGGTCGCCGAGCACCTGCCGGGCGCCTCGGTCACCGGGCTCGCCGCCGGGCTGCACGCGACCGTGCGCCTGCCCGAGCCGGTCGACGGGATCGCGCTCGTCCAGGCGGCCGCGCGCGAGTCCATCGGCGTCTACCCGCTGGGCTACGCATACGTGACGCCCCGGCCGTGCGACGACGGGGTCGTTCTCGGCTACGCGAATCTGTCCGAGCCGGCGATCGAGGAGGGAGTGCGCCGGCTCGCGCGGGCACTCGGGTCGCTGGCGCAGGCCTGACGCTGCGGCGCTAAGCGCGGACGCCGGCGACCGGCGATGGGACCGCGCGCCCGGCGATCCTGCCCGCCCGGCTCGGCCCGGCCCCCGCCGAGACATAGCTGGGCGGGGCGATCGCGAGGTACTGGTCGAACGCCCAGCGCGTCAGCCGGCGCGACTCGAACGCGCGGACGATGTGCGTGATCGCGCGGCTCGGCGTGATCTGGCCGATCGCGCGCTGCGCGTTCAGCAGCCAGCGGAACTTGCGCTCGTGCGCGTCGGAGAACGCGCCGTAGCCGAGCAGCGCCTGCTCGCGGGAGCGGTGCCCGGTGACCACGGCGCGCAGCTCGCGCCCGCACGCGAGCCCGAAGTAGAGCGCGGTGCGGATGCCCTCGGCGGTGAGCGGAAGGCAGTGCCCGGCGGAGTCGCCCGCGAAGAAGACGCCGTCCTCG
>Ga0070741_10018022_pt1 | contig 11506 bp, 14 predicted proteins | sample Coa_R1_4_FD_66440 | JGI IMG/M metagenome (GOLD analysis project Ga0070741, IMG submission 66440) | Surface soil microbial communities from Centralia Pennsylvania, which are recovering from an underground coalmine fire - Coalmine... | ecosystem: Environmental > Terrestrial > Soil > Unclassified ...
GGCGCGAGCGTCGTCTCCAGGGCGGCGGCGGCGTTCAGGAAGCGGGGCTGCTCGGCGAAGCCGACCGGATCCGTCTCCCGCAGGGACGAGACGGCGACCACCTCGACCCCGTCGGCCGCGTCCAGCAGCTCGACCGCGCGCCGCAGCAGGCGCTCGCGGTCGCCGAGGTTGGAGCCGAGGCCGACGTACGCCCGCGTCACGGCAGGGGCCAGACGAAGCCGGGGCCGCCCGCGTAGACGCCGCCGTCGACGTTGACGCACAGGCCGTCGGCGTAGACGAGCGGCCCGGTCACGTCGGCGGGCCTGGCTGCGGTTACGAAGGGGATCGGCGTGTGGCCGTGCACGACCCGGTCGCACCCGAAGCGGGCGGCGAGCCGCCTCGCCTCGTCGGTTGCCCGCAGCTCGTTCCGGCGCCAGAGGCGCTGCTCGAGCTCGGCCCAGGCGGCGGGATCGTCCCCGGCGAGGGTCGCGGCGACGCGCTCGTTCACCTCGTCCAGCCCGTCTCCCAGCTCCAGGTACAGCGTCGAGTCGCAGTGGACGAGGAGGGTGCGCCCGTGCGCGCCGAGCGCCGGTCGGCGCGCGAGCCAGGCGAGCGTCTCCGGGGTGAGCGCCTCGAGGTCGCGCAGGCGGCCGCCGTTCGCGAGCCAGTCGGCGCGCACGCTGCCGCGCGGGCCGCCCGTCTCCAGGTCTCCGAACCGCGCCACCGCGAGCAGCAGCAGGTCGTGGTTTCCGAGCAGCGAGCGGACGCTTCCGCCGGCCGCCTCCGCCTCGCGCTCGAGCCGCATGACGAAGGCGATCGTCTCCGCGCCGGCGGGACCGCGATCGGCGAGATCGCCGACGAGCCACAGGGCGGCGTCCCCGCCCGACCAGCGCCAGTCGCGGTCGACGAGGCCCGCCTCTGCGAGCCGGGCGGCGAGCGTCTCCAGGTGGCCGTGGACGTCGCCGAACGCGAACGCGCGGCTCACCGGCGCCGCTCGACGGTGACCGAGGCGGAGGCGACCGGCGGCTCGAGGCGGACGCGGGGCTTGGACACGCGCACGGTCGCCGCCTCGATCGGGAAGCGGGCGAGGAGCGCGTCGGCGACCGCCCCGGCGAGCGCCTCCAGCAGACGGTAGGCGCGGGCGTCCGAGACCTCGCGCACGAGCGCCGCCAGCTCGCGGTAGTCGACGGTGTCCTCGAGCTCGTCGGAGGCGCCCGCGTCCGGCGCCAGCTCGAGGCGCAGGTCGAAGACGAACGGCTGCCCGTCCCGGCGCTCCTCCGCCAGCACGCCGTGGTAGCCGTACAGCTCGAGGCCGGCGAGCTCGATCGTGGTCACGCGAGCACCGCCTTCGCCACGGCGAGCGCCTCGACCGTCTCGCGCACGTCGTGCACGCGCAGGATGGTCGCGCCGCGCTCGTAGGCCGTCACGGCCGCGGCCAGGCTGGCCGAGAGCGGCCCGGTGGTGGCCTGCGGGTCGCCGAGCAGGCGCCCGAGCGAGCTCTTGCGCGAGAAGCCGACGAGCACGGGGCGGCCGAGAGCGACGAGCACGCCGAGGCGACGGACGAGCTCGAAGTTCTGCTCCACCGTCTTGCCGAAGCCGATGCCCGGGTCGAGGCAGATCCGCTCCTCCGCCACGCCGTGCGCGACCGCGAACGAGAGGCGCTCCTCGAGGAACGCCGCCACCTCCGAGGCGACGTCGTCGTAGCGCGGGCCGAGCTGCATCGTGCGCGGCTCGCCCCGCATGTGCACGAGGCAGAGGTACGCGCCCGCGTCCGCGACGACGCCGGCGAGCTCCGGGTCGGCGCGCAGCGCGGTCACGTCGTTGACGAGCTCCGCCCCCAGGTCGAGCGCGCGGCGCGCCACCGCGGCCTTCGACGTGTCGATCGACACGGGCGCCTCGCCCGCGAGCCCCTCGAGGACGGGCAGCACGCGCCGCAGCTCCTCCTGCTCGGCCACGCCCTCCGAGCCCGGCCTCGTCGACTCGCCGCCGACGTCGACGATCGCCGCGCCCTCGGCCAGCATGCGCCGCGCCGAGGCGATCGCGTCGGCCGGGCGCAGATTCCGGCCGCCGTCCGAGAACGAGTCGGGCGTGACGTTGACAACGCCCATCACGGACGGTGGCGGGAAGCGTTCCTCGATCGGCGCTCGCACGCCGCCAGCGTAGACGCCGCACCCCCCCGCCGGCTGCCCCTTCGCGCCCGCGCGAGCGCCGCAGGCGGTAGGTTCTCGCCGTGCGCGTCGCCGTCCTCGGCACCGGGATCATGGGCGGGCCCATCGTCCGCCGTCTCGTCGACGCAGGACACGCCGTCCGCGCCTGGAACCGGACGGCCGCGAAGGCGGAGGGGCTCGGCGCGGAGGTCGCGTCGACGCCGGCCGAGGCCGTGCGCGGCGCGGACGTCGCGATCACGCTGCTCGCCGACGGGCCGGCGGTGGACGAGGTGATGCGGCCCGTGCTCGCCGGCTTCGAGCCGGGAGCGGTGTGGGCACAGATGAGCACGGTCGGCGTCGCCTGGGCCGACCGGCTCGCCGCCCTTGCCGCCGGGCACGGGGTGGCGATGCTCGACGCTCCGGTGATGGGGTCGCGCCCGGCGGCCGAGCAGGGGCAGCTTCTTCCGCTCGCGTCCGGCCCGCAGCAGGCGCGGGAGCGCTGCGCGCCGCTGTTCGAGGCGTTCTCCCGCGCCGTCCTCTGGCTCGGCGACGAGCCCGGCCTCGGCAGCCGCCTGAAGGTGGTCACGAACCTGTGGATCATGACCACCGTCGAGAGCCTGGCCGAGGTGTTCGGGCTCGCCGAGGGGCTCGGCGTCGACCCCGCCCGCTTCCTGGAGACGATCGCGGGCGCGCCCTTCGACATGCAGTACGCGCACTGGAAGGGCGAGATGATGCTGAAGCGCGAGTTTCCGGCCGCCTTCACCCTTCTCCTCGCCCGGAAGGACGTCGGGCTCGCGCTCGAGGCGGCCGCGGCGGCGGGCGTCGACCTGCCGGTGGCGGCGGCGACGGCGCGGCAGTTCGAGCGGGCGATCGAGCTCGGCCACGGCCAGGAGGACATGGCCGCGACCTACTTCGCCTCGGCGCCGACCGGCACGAAGCAGGCGTAGCCGGCGGAGGCGACCGGCCCGTCCGCCGCTTCGCAGCCCGCGAGGCTAAGGCTGGCTCGGCTCCGGCGGGGGCGGCTGCATCGTCGCGCCCGGGAGCGGGAAGGGCTTCGGCTGCGGCAGCTGGCGCTTCCTGCGCTCGGCCGGCTTTTCCACGGGCGGCGGCGGCAGCTCGTCCGGGAACACCGCCTCCTCGGGCTCGCCGGCGAGCAGCCGCTCGAACTGGTCCTTGTCGATCGTCTCGCGCTCGATGAGGATGCCCGACAGCTGGTGCAGCTCGTCCATGTGCGCGCGCAGCACGTCGAGCGCCGTCTCGTGCGCCTCCTCGATCACACGCCGGATCTCGTCGTCGATCTCGCGCGCCATCTCCTCGGAGTAGTCGGGCTCCGCGGCCATCTCTCGCCCGAGGAAGGGCAGGTCGTGGTTGCGGCCGAGCACGCGCGGCCCCAGCTTCTCCGACATGCCGTAGCGCATGATCATCTGCTTGGAGATCGAGGTCACCTTCTCGATGTCGTTCGCAGCGCCGGTCGTCACCTCGTGGAAGACGAGCTCCTCGGCCGCGCGGCCGCCGAGGGTCATGGCCATGAGCGACATCAGCGACGCCTTCGTCGTCAGGTAGCGGTCCTCGCGCGGCAGCGAGATCGTGTAGCCGAGCGCCTGGCCGCGGCTGATGATCGAGATCTTGTGGATCTCGTCCGTGTGCTCGAGGTAGTGGCCGACGAGCGCGTGGCCCATCTCGTGGTAGGCGGTGATCTTCCGCTCCTCCTCGGACAGGAGGCGCGTCTTCTTCTCCGGGCCGGCGATCACGCGCATGATCCCCTCCTCCAGCTCCTCCTGGTCGATCAGCTTCTTGCCGCGGCGGGCGGCCAGCAGCGCGGCCTCGTTGACGAGGTTGGCGAGGTCGGCGCCGGTGAAGCCGGGCGTGCCGGCGGCGAGCGTGTCGAGGTCGATCTCGCGCGCCAGCGGCTTGCCCTTCGTGTGCACCTCGAGGATCTTGCGGCGGCCGACGCGGTCGGGGCGGTCGACGACGATCTGGCGGTCGAAGCGGCCGGGGCGCAGAAGCGCCGGGTCGAGGATGTCCGGCCGGTTGGTGGCGGCGATGAGGATGACGTTGTCCTTCAGCTCGAAGCCGTCCATCTCGACGAGCAGCTGGTTCAGCGTCTGCTCGCGCTCGTCGTGCCCGCCGCCGAGGCCCGCGCCGCGGTGGCGGCCGACGGCGTCGATCTCGTCGATGAAGACGATGCACGGCGCCGCCTGCTTGGCCTGCTCGAACAGGTCGCGCACGCGCGAGGCGCCGACCCCGACGAACATCTCGACGAAGTCGGAGCCGGAGATGGAGAAGAACGGCACGCCCGCCTCGCCGGCGACGGCGCGGGCGAGCAGCGTCTTGCCGGTACCGGGCGGCCCGTAGAGGAGCACGCCCTTCGGGATCCTGGCCCCGAGCGCCTGGAACTTCTTCGGGTTCTCGAGGAACTCCTTGATCTCCTGCAGCTCCTCCACCGCCTCGTCCACGCCGGCGACGTCCTTGAAGCCGATCTTCGGCGAGTCGGGCGCCATCCGCTTCGCGCGCGACTTGCCGAAGCTCATCACCTTCGAGCCGCCGCCCTGCACCTGGTTCATGAGGAAGACCCAGAATCCGAGCAGGAGCACGAACGGGAGCAGCGAGGTGAGGATGCCCCACCAGGGGGAGCCGCCGAGGCCCTTGGCGTCGAAGTCGATGTGCTTGCGCAGCAGCAGGTCCTGGAACTGGAGCTGGGCCTGGTCGCTCGCGTAGTTGACCTTGTAGGTCGGCCCGCCGGAGGCCTGCAGGTGGACGACGATCGTGCCCGTGCCGTGACCGCTCGGCTCGAAGACGACGTTGTTGGGTGTCAGCGTCCCGTTCTGGATCCTCGTGTACACCTCGGTGTACGACAGCTTCTGCGTCGAGGACTTGTGCGGGATCAGCGTCTGGCTCGCCAGGTAGACGAGCAGGACGATCACGACGAGGGGGAAGAGCGCGCTGCGGAAGAAGCGGTTCACACGGGTTCTCCTGGCAGGGTAGCAGCCCTCATTCTTCGTCCAATCGGCGCGAGAGGTTGAGTCATGCGCCTTCCGGGACGAGCTCTTCGCTGAGGACGCCGACGTACGGCAGGTTCCGGTAGCGCTCGGCGAAGTCGAGCCCGTAGCCGATCACGAACCGGTTCGGGATCTCGAACCCGACCCAGCGCACGGGCACCTCGATCTGGCGCCGCGCCGGCTTCGTCAGCAGCGCGGCGACCTCCAGGGAGGCGGGCTCGCGCGACTCGAGGTTGCGGATCAGGTAGGAGAGCGTCAGCCCGGAGTCGATGATGTCCTCGACGACGAGCACGTCGCGCCCCTCGATGTTGATGTCGAGGTCCTTGAGGATGCGCACGACGCCGGAGCTGTCCGTGGCGGCGCCGTAGCTCGAGATGGCCATGAAGTCCACCTCGCAGGGCACGGTCAGGTGGCGCATCAGGTCGGCCATGAAGAAGACGGCGCCCTTGAGCACGCCGACGAGGAGCGGGTCGCGGCCGGCGTAGAAGGCGGAGATCGACTCGCCGAGCTCGGCGACGCGCGCCTGCAGCGCGTCGGCGTCGATCAGCACCTCGCCGACGCCTCGCTCGAGCTCGGTTCGGGTCGTCACGACCGCCTCACCTGCACGCCCGGAGTGTCCACGATCCCGGGCACGGAGACAACCTCCCCCTCGGCGGAGACGACGACCGGCCACGACGGTCGCTGGCGCCGTGGCACCTTCGCGTCGACGAGCAGATCGTGCACCTTCTTGCGCCGGCCGGCGAGCCGGTCGCCCGGCTGCCAGGCGCGCACCTCGAGGCCCGGCAGCTCGGACTCGATCGTCCACGGCCCGTAGCGCACCGGGCCCCGCTCGAGCGACAGGCGGTCGTACTCGCGCACCGCGCGCACGCCCCGGCCGAGGTCGGCCTCCCTGGTCCCCTGCCGCGAGCGCAGCAGCGCCGCCAGCGTCTCCTCGACGCCGCGCGGCAGGCGCGGACGCTCGGGCTCGGCGGCCAGGGCGAGCAGGCTCGCGCGGGCGCGCGGGTCGAGGCGCTCGAGCAGGGGGAGGATCTCGCAGCGGATCAGCCCGCGCTTCGTCGCCTCGTTGGTCGTGTCCCGGCGGTAGTCGAGGCCGGCGGCGGCGCAGTACGCCTCCGTCTCCTCCCGCCAGAGCGGAAGGAGCGGCCGGACGACGCCGTCCTCGCGACGCGCCTTGATGCCGCCCGGCCGTCCGCTCGAGACGAGCCGGTAGAGGACCGTCTCGACCTGGTCGGAGGCCGTGTGCCCGGTCGCCCGCAGCCGCCCCTGCCCCAAGTACCGGTCTGTTGCCTGGTAGCGGAGGTCGCGGAGGGCGGCCTCGCTCAGACCGGCACCCGGAGCTTCGATCACCTCGGCCCCGAACCGCTCGCGGCAGAAGGCGGCGTCCTCGTCCGACTCGGCGCCGCGGAGCCCGTGCTGGACGTGCAGGGCGCAGACGCGGTAGCCGAGCGAGCGGAGCGCGTGCCACAGACACGTCGAGTCGGGCCCGCCCGAGACGAGGCAGACGACCTCGCCGCCGGGCGGGATGAGATCGTGCCGGCGGACGTGCCGCTCGACGCGCTCGAGGACGTCCACGGACCCATTGTGCCCCGACGCGCTCCCGGCCGTGCTGGGACGGGCGAGCTCGGCCGCGCGGCGGGCCTGCGCTGCGGGGACGGGCGCTAGAAGATCAGGCTTCGGTAGGAGATCGTCCGGCGCATGCCGATCGACTCGTAGACGTGGATGGCGGCGGCGTTGTCGGAGCGCACGAACAGGCACACCACGGGCGTCAGCTCGAGCAGGCGCCGGCACAGGTCGCGCAGGCCGCGCGTGCCGAAGCCCTGCCCTCGCACCGAGGGATCGACCCACACCTGCTGCAGCTGCACGGCCCGGGGCGTCCAGGCCGAAGCCTCGGCCTTGAACAGGATCGTCCCGTCCTCGACCCACAGCCAGGAGCGCCCTTCCCCGATCTGCGCCTGCGTGCGCCAGCGAAAGCCGTCCGGGTCCCGCCGGAGCGGGTCGACGCCGATCTCCTCGCAGTGCGCCTGCGCGCACGCGGGAACGAGCAGGTCGAGGTCGGCGAGCGTCGCCTCCCTGAGCCCCGAGCCGCCGGGCTCGGGCGGCCGGTCGAGCACGTACACGGGCTGGCCCGGCCGGTCCTCGCGCGGGGCCGGCATCCGCCGCTGCGCCGCCGCCCACAGCTCGCCGACGGGGCGCTCCTCGCCGATCACCATCCGCGCTCGGCTGCGGGCGGCGACCTCCGCGAAGGCGCCGCAGCCCTCGCCGGAGGGGACGACGTTGGCGCCGACGTGGCAGAGCGCCGTCAGGCGCCCGCCCTCGGCGAGCGCGCTGAAGCGGCCGAGCCCGCGGCGGGCGACGTCCTCGAGGAACACCCGCTCGACGGGGTCGCGCGCGCAGAAGTCGAGGATCTCGTCGAGGGACGGCTGGACGAGCGCTGCGCGCATCGCGCGAACTCTAGAAGGGGCCCGGTTCCCGCTCCGCCTGCCGGGGGGAAAGCCGTAGGCTGTCGTGATGCCCATCCACCTGCGCGCCGAGCCGGGTGACTACGCCGAGGCGTGCCTGCTGCCCGGCGACCCGCTGCGGGCGAAGTACATCGCCGAGACGTTTCTCGAAGGCGCGCGCCAGGTGAACGGCGAGCGAGGGCTGCTCGGCTTCACGGGCACCTTCGCCGGCACGCGGGTGTCCGTCCAGGCGAGCGGGATGGGCTGCCCCTCCGCCGGCATCGTCGTGGAGGAGCTCGCCATGCTCGGCGTCGAGCGCATCCTCCGCGTCGGCACGTGCGGGGGCCTGCAGCCCGGCATGCAGCTCGGCGAGCTGATCGTCGCCGTCAGCGCCGCGCCCGCGGACGGCACCGTCTCCCACCTCGTGCCCGAGCCGCACGCGCCGACCGCGGACTGGAGCCTCGTGCACGGCGCCGTGCACGCCGCGAAGAAGCTCGGCAAGCCCGTCCGCGTCGGGCCGGTCGTCTCGAGCGACCTCTTCTACAACCCCGACAAGGCCCAGTACGGTCGCTGGGCCGAGCGAGGCCTGCTCGGCGTGGAGATGGAGGCGGCGCTCCTGTTCACGCTCGGCGCGCTGCGCAAGATCGAGACCGGCTGCCTGCTGACCGTGTCCGACCTGCTCGCCGAGGAGGAGTTCGTGCGCATCTCCGACGACGAGATGCTGGCCGCGATCGACCAGATGACGGAGCTGGCGCTCGCGACGGTGACCGCGGACGGCGAGCATTAGCGGCCGCGTCGTCTTCCTCGTCAACCCCGCCTCGGCCGGGGGCGCCACCGGCCGCCGCTGGCCCGAGCTCGCCGGGCGCGCCGCGGCGCTCGGCCTGACCGGCGACGCGCTCTTCTCCGAGCAGCCTGCGCACCTCCGGGAGCTGGCGTACGAGGCCGCCTCGTCGGGAGCCGCGCTCCTCGTCGCGGTCGGTGGGGACGGCACGGTGAACGAGGTGGCGAACGGGCTCGTCGAGGCGAACCGCGCCGGTGCCAGCGAGCTCGCCATCATCCCGCGCGGCACGGGCGGGGACTTCGTGCGCACGTTCGGCATCCCGACCAGCCTCGAGGCCGCGGTGCAGGTGGCGCTCGAGGGGAGGTCGCGCGCCGTCGACGTCGGGCTGGTCGAGTACCACGGCTGGGCGGGGGGAGTGGACCGATCGCGCTTCGTGAACATCGCCAGCGCGGGCATGAGCGGCGCCGTCGCGCAGCGGACGAACGAAGCCACCCGGGCCCCGCTCGGTGGCCGGGTCGCCTACCTGTGGTCGACGCTGGCCGTGTTCGCGCGCTGGCGCAACTGCCGGGTGGAGGTCGACGTCGACGGCGAGCGGCGCAGCGGGCCCATGTACGACGTCATCGTCGCCAACGGGCGCTACCTGGCGGGGGGGATGAAGATGTGCCCGCAGGCGGAGCCCGACGACGGGCTCTTCGACGTCCTCCTGATCGGCGATGTGACGAAGCTCGACCTGGTGCGCACCATGCCGCGGATCTACCGCGGCACGCACCTGCCGCACCCGAAGGCCGAGCTGCTCCGCGGCGCGGCCGTCAGCGTCGAGGCGGAGGTGCCGCTCCCGGTCGAGCTGGACGGCGAGCAACCGGGGACGACGCCGGCGCGGTTCCACGTCGAAGCGGGGGCGCTCCGGCTTCGCGTCCCCGCCTGACCGTCCACGGGACGGCTGCCTACGCCGCCGGTGGCCTGGAGCGCGTGCCGCCGCCGCGCGCCGTCCGCGCTGTCCTCGCGGGCGCCTTCGCGCGACGGACGGCCGTCCGGGCGGCGGCCTTCGGCTTCTCGAGCGCGTCCAGCCGCCGCTCGATCGAGCTCACGCGGCGCTCGAGCGGATCGAGCGCGCGCAGCCTCGCCGCCACGTCGTCCAGCCGCTCCCGCACGCCGCCCATGGCGTCGACGACGGCCTTGCCGCCGGGAAGCTCGGCGAGCCGCTGCAGCGCCTCCTCGCCCGCATCCGCAAGGCGGGCGAGCACGTCCTTGTCCTTGGTCTTCCTCGTCGGGGCCATGACGGCACGATAGCGCGCCGCGGCCTCCCGTTCCACCGGCCGGCCCGCGCCCGCATACCCGTCGCCGCCTGGCGCGCAGCCGCCGCCGACCGCCACAATGGGCGGTCGTGCAGCCGGAGATCGAGATCGCAGACGGGACGGTCAGCGAGCTGGCGGCGCTCCTGCGCGACGCGGTCGCAGCCGCGCTCGAGCGCCACCCCGAGCGCGCCGCGACCCTGCGCGCGCTGCGCGAGCGCGTGCTCGTCCGTGCCGAGGACACCGGCGAGGTCGTGACGCTCGTGTTCGCGGACGGCCGCGTCTCGATCGCCGACGGCGACGCGGGCGGCGCCCGCATCCGCATCCTCGGCGACCGCGACGCCATCTCCGCCCTGACGCGCGTGCCGCTCCGCCGTGGCCTCCCCGACCTGCGCAGCGAGGCGACGCGCACCGTGCTCCTGCGGCAGCTCGGCGGCGAGCTGACGGTTCGCGGCCTGATCGTACGCGGGCCGCATTTCCGCCGCGTGCTGCAGCTGCTCGCGGCCGGCGCGTGAGCCTCGCGTTACGCAGGCGGGCCGAGCAGCTCGCGCGCCAGCGCCGCGAGCGTCTCGGCGGCGGCGGCGTCCACCGTGACGAGCGCCTCGGCGTCGTACTGCGTCGTGCCCCGGTTGACGATCGCGAGCGCGCCGCCCGCGGCGAGCGTCTCCGCCGGCAGCCCCGCCGCCGGGTAGACCTCGAGCGACGACCCGACGACGAGCATGAGCCGCGCCGCCCGCGCGAGCTCGAACGCGCGCGCCGTCTCCGCCTCCGGCATCGCCTCGCCGAACATGACCACGTCGGGCTTGAGGATCGCCCCGCAGCGGGGGCAGGGAGGCGCCGGGTGCCGGTCGAGGAGTCGGCCCAGCTCGTGGAAGGGGACGACCTCGCGGCAGCGCGGGCAGCTCGACGTGCGCATCGAGCCGTGCACCTCGACGACGTTGCGCGAGCCGGCCAGCTCGTGCAGCCGGTCGACGTTCTGCGTCACGACCGCCTCGACGACGCCGGCCGCCTCGAGCCGTGCGAGCGCCCGGTGGGCCTCGTTCGGCTCGGCGCGCTCGAGCAGGCGCAGCCGCCGGCCGTAGAAGTCCCAGACCTTGACCGGGTCGCGCCGGAAGGCGTCGATCGTCGCGTACTCCATCGGGTCGTAGCGCCGCCAGACGCCGCTCGCCGAGCGGAAGTCGGGCAGGCCGCTGTCCGTGCTCACGCCGGCACCCGTGAGGACGACGCACGGCGCCAGTCGGGCGACCGCGTCCGCGAGGCGGGCGACCGCCTCGGCGAGGCCGGCGGCGGGGGACGTCGGCTCGCTCACAGGTCTCCTCGGGGCACGACCCGATCACCCTAGAGTGTCGGCCGTGCCGCCGCCGTTCTCGTTCTCGACCGAGCTCGTCGTCCGCTTCGCCGAGACGGACGCACAGGGGATCGCCCACAACTCCGCCTACCTCGTCTGGTTCGAGGTCGGCCGCATCGACTACCTGGCCCGGCACGCCGGCGGCTACAAGCGGATCCAGGCCGAGGGAGTCGAGGCGTTGACGACCGAGTCGCACGTCCGCCATCTCGCCGCCGCCTGCTTCGACGACCGCCTGCGCATCCACCTGCGCTGCGGCGACCTGCGCGGCGCGCGTTTCCGCTTCGACTACCTCGTCGAGCGCGTGGGCGACGGCCGCCCCGTACCCGTCGCAGACGGCTGGACGCTGCACGCGCTCGTCGACCGAGACACCCTTCGCCCGACCCGGCTGCCGGAGTGGCTGCGCGAGGCGATCGAGCGGGCGGAGGCGGGCGGCCCGGGGCCGGCGCGGCCTCGGAGGTCGCGTCCCCGCCGCCCAGCCTAGAAGCCGAGGACGGGCCCGCTCTGTCCCGTCGGGCCGGCCGG
>Ga0070741_10018023_pt1 | contig 11505 bp, 7 predicted proteins | sample Coa_R1_4_FD_66440 | JGI IMG/M metagenome (GOLD analysis project Ga0070741, IMG submission 66440) | Surface soil microbial communities from Centralia Pennsylvania, which are recovering from an underground coalmine fire - Coalmine... | ecosystem: Environmental > Terrestrial > Soil > Unclassified ...
CGTGTAAGTCCACTGAAGCTGTAACCGATTCGCGTTTTCAGTAGTGATTTGACGCAGGGCGCTATGCCGATTGCCTCTGATGTCGCCGTTGTAAGTGGGCCAATCGCCGGGCGGGGGCTGGAGAACGCTTTCGATCGCCCCGGCGCCGGCCGGTTCGAACTCGCCAGTGAGAGGGCCGGTCGGGACGCCGCCGAGCCGGGCCAGGTACGCGATGAGATTGCGGCGCTCTTCCGCGGTGGAGTGGAGCGCCGGCATCACGGTTCCTTTTTCGCGGGAAACCTCGTCGTATTCCGTATCGAGCAGGAGATGCATCCAGCCGTCGAACGTTTGCAATTGCAAATCATGCTTGCCTTGATTCCTTGCAAAACCGCGCAGCACGGAACCATTGCGCAGGCGAACGCGCGCCACGCTCCAGGTATCTTGGGGGCACCAGGCCCACGGGGGACACGATCCTGAGGAGCGGCTCCCGGCTCTGGCCGACGGATCATCCAGCGCCTGCTCTAACTCAGCCAGAGTGAGTTGGCGCCCGATGTCGGAAAGGTCGGGGCCGTTGGTCCGGCCTCGGCCGCGCACCATGTGACAGGAAGCGCACTGGCCTTTGCCAAAAAAGAATCGCTCGCCGGCGGCCGGGTCTCCCGGAAGCCTGAGATCGTAAACGGAGGCATTCAGGGAATGGACCCACGCGGCGAGCGCCTCAAGCTCGTTCTCCGGGAGGCGAAACGGCGGCATGCCGGGCGGGGCTCCGTTCCGGATGAGGTCCTGAATCTGCTTCTCGGACCGCCTGCGCAGAGAACGATTATCCGCCAGCGCCGGCCCGCGCTCTGTGCCGGCGGCCTTGTCTCCGTGGCAGCCCGAGCAGAGTTGCCGAAATTGCGCCGGCGCGTCCCGGGCGGGAGCCGGAGAGGCCGCGGGTTGAGCGGCCGGATTCGGGAGGCAAACGGCCAGCGCCGCGGAAATGCCAGCGAGGAGAGTCCAAGTGTTCTGCATGAACACTCAGATTAACATCCAAAGAATACGAATCGTCACTTCGGGACCTGCGCCCGCCGTGATCACAGGAGCAGGAGTCGAGGCGGCAAAAGCGAGCGGGAGCGATTGCTCTACCGAAACACGGGCGGGAGCAGTCCCGTGACGCACCGTAGAGAAGGAACCGCGTCCGCAACTGGTCTTCTGGCGCGGTGGTGGTCCGGGCACGGCAACCGAGGGGCATTTTACGGGCAGGTCAAAACCTGCGCGTGCGATTGTGGCAAGGTGTATACTACACGCCGGTGCATTTCCCTTTCGCCGGGGATCAGGTTATGGGAAAGGTCGACATTGAATATCGATCCCGTCTGACACGGCGCTCGGCCCTCCGGAAGCTGGCGGCTTTTTTGGCGGGCTCGCCGCTGCTGCGCGGGCAGCAGGATCCGTTTCGAGACCACAGCCGCGTCCCGGCCATGAACGAGTTGCTCACCGCGCTCGATTTTGAGCCGGTGGCCTACGCAAAAATTCCCCGCGATGCATACGACTACATGGCGCTGGGAGCCGAAGGGGAGGTCACTCTACGCCGCAACCGGCAGGCGTTCGATTGGGTGAGTCTTGTGCCGAAAGGCGCGGCGGATTCCAGTTCTGTCAATGCAGCGGCGGAAGTGCTTGGCATCCGAATGGCATTCCCCATTTTTGTGTCGCCCACGGCGACGCAAGGCCAGCTACACCCACAGGGGGAACTGGCTATGCACCAGGGGGCGACGGCCGCTTCCGGCACGCTGATGATGATCAGCGTCAATGCCAGCTTTCCCATTGAGAAGATAGCGGCGGCGGCGGCCGGGCCTGTTTGGTATCAGCTCTATGCAAGAGCGACGGTGGATGAGAATCGCGAGCTGCTCGAGCGCGCTCAGCAGGCCGGCTGCCGCGCCGTCGCCATCACGGCGGATGAGCCCGTGGGATCCTACCGGGAGCCGACACTGCACGACCGGCACATGTCGGAAGGGCCGGGATCTGGCAGGGGCCGGGCCGCCGCCACGCGCAACCGGCAGGTGCAGGCGCCCCAGAACGCGAAATACGGCGTCACCGGCGGGCAGCCCTGGCTCGATTGGAAATTGATGGATGCGATCCGTTCCTTCATCAAGGTTCCGCTGCTGGCTAAAGGAATCCTCACGGCGGAGTCCGCGCGGGCCTGTGTGGCTCACGGCCTGGATGGAATCATCGTGTCGAATCATGGCGGCCGCGCCCTGGACTACTCGCCGTCTACCCTGGAAGCGCTCCCCGAAGTCGTGGATGCCGTGCAGGGCCGGATTCCGGTTCTGATGGATGGAGGAGTCCGGCGCGGGTCCGATGTGCTGAAGGCTCTCGCCCTGGGGGCGAAAGCGGTTGGTTTGGGCCGGGCACCGCGGTGGGGCCTGGCCGGTTATGGGCCGGCAGGGACGCAACGAGTGCTCGAGATTGTCCAGGGTGAACTGGTGCTGGCGATGGCCGCTACCGGAAGGCCCAGACTCGAGTCCATCGACCGCACCCTGGTAAAGATCGACTTCTGAGAAAGATCGGCGGGGACCAAGGACCGGATGAAACCGGCTGAAACGCCGGCGCCCTTGCGGGCCCGCCTTTGCGCCGCCGACAATGGCTTCCGGCGCCAGCGAGGGACTTCGTTTCGCGCCGTGTACACTACGCGCCCAGGGAGAATTCTCATGACAAAGTTCTTTGCCGCCGTGCTGGCCGCAGTTCTGGCGTACCCAGCCGCAGCGCAACTGCTGCCGCCGAGCGAGGCGGGCATCACGATGGGCCACGTGCATCTGAATGTTCGGGATGTCGAGGCGCACAAGAAGTTCTGGGTGGAGCAGATCGGCGCGAAACCGGTTACGCTGGGAAGAATCGAGGGAGTGACGGTGCCCGGGCTGATCCTTCTATTCCGGAAACAGGATCCAACCGGTCCCGTTACCGGCGAAGTGATCAATCACATGGGCCTGAAGGTAAAGAAGCTCTCCGACCTGCTGGCCCGCTTCCAGTCGGCGGGATTCAGGACGGAAAAGGTCCGAATCGGGCGTGAGAACACGCCGCAGACCTACGTCATCGGCCCGGAAGAGTTCCGCATGGAACTGGTGGAAGACCCCTCGCTGGCCTTTCCCGTTGTCAGCCACCATCTGCACTACTTTCTCGATGAGCCCAAGGCCGTCAAACAGTGGTATGTGGAGAAGCTCCTGCTGAAGCCCACTATGCGCGGGCCTTACGAGTCAGCTGACGTTCCGGGCATGAATCTGACATTCGCTCCCAGCCGCAGCGGTCCAACGGTCCCCACCCAAGGCCGGGCGCTCGACCATATCGGATTTGAGGTAAAGAATCTGGAGGCTTACTGCAATAGGCTCGAGCAACACGGAGTGAAGCTCGATTCCCCGTACCGAAAGCTGCCGGAAATCGGCTTGGCCGTCGCGTTCCTGACGGACCCATGGGGAACGCGTATCGAACTGACAGAAGGGCTGAATCAGGCCCGGTAGCCGGGCGGAATAGCCGCTGCGCGCTTGCGGGCGCCGGCTGCCGATCCGGCTTCGAGCGGGAGCGGCGCCGGCCGAGCCGGGCCGGATCCAGCCGGCTGGAGGTGTACCCCATGCGCAGAGGCGTCTTAGTCGTTTTGATTGCGGCTGCCTGCTCGCCGGTCTTGGCTCAAAGTCCGGCCGCTCCCCCAAAACGGAAAAATTCCGGCGTTGTAGCCACAACAATCATGGACCGGCCCGAGGTAAGAATCTTGCGAGTCGAGATCGAGCCCCGCGCTACACGCGCCACGCACGCTCACAATGACGTTCGCTATCACCTTTTCATACCCCTCACCGGCGCTGTAGAGCTTTCCATCGCTTCGCAAGAGCCTGTGGATGCGTCTCCGGGACAGGTGTATTTCCTGAACGCTGGCACGCAACACGGCTTCCGGAATACAGGGGCCTCACCGGCAAGGGTGATTGAGGTCTTCGTCAGGGAAACCGCCGCCCGTGCGGGCGCAACGGCGGATGAAAATTGGCCGGCCGCGCTGGCCGCCGCTTTAGCCACCCGTCGATAAAGCTCCGGAACAGATCTGTTGCTGCCTTCTATCGTTTGCCGGCCGGCGGAGCGGGAAGGGAAGAAGCCTTTATCGTCTGGAGTCCCTTTTGGGCGGCGCCGGCGGGTTCGGGTCCGACGACCGGATCTCGAAGGTAGCGTCGGCGCCCGGCTCTGCATGGAGGGGAAGGATTCCTCCCTTTGCCGCGACTTGCGGTACGAAGCGTTTTTGCTCGCCGGTTTTGACCCAATACGTCCTGCCCGCTTGCAACCCTACGGCGAAAACATCTTCTCCTTCGATCAGCCTGGCCTCAAACGCGGCGTCGCCCGAAACAGCCGCCACGGCAAAACCGGGAAAAAGAACCGGCGACGGCTTCGGAGACTGCTGCACGATCGACCTGTGTCCGTCCGCAAAGAGCTGAAGTTTGCCGCCGGAGTAGCCTGCCCAAGCGGCATCATCGTCCCAACTGCTGCGGGCCCACAGCCTCCCGTTTTCCGCGTCGTAAAGCTGCAAAGGGGCGCTGTAGTAGCTCAACCCGACTTGATAGGGGTTCATCCACAAGAACTCGTAGAGCGCCCCCCACGGATCGCGGAGGCGATAGCTGTCATGGGTAACCCATCCCTGAAGAAACTGGGCCTGCACGCTGTTGCCATCGTAGGCCACGGCCAGCAGTTCGCCCACTCGCGTTCTGCGGCCCTCGAGGGCGGGATCTGAATTTTCCGCATCCATCTCCGCAGAGCGGTGCAGGCGGACGCCTTCCACGATGAAGGGCGCCGGATAGCATTGGAGCATCAGGTATAGCGGAAATTGCTTGAAATATTCAGGGGCTTCGTCCCACAGATCGACACCCAGGTTGTCGCGCAAGGCGTGGCAGGCTTCCAAGAAAGCCACTCGCGCGGCCGGGGCATCCAGAGCTCCGGCGCCTGCATTCGGCCAAATCTCGACCTTCCATTTTTTCTGCAAAGCCGCCAGGGTTCGCTCTGCATCGGGCCAGTCACCGGCGGAGGCGATGGCCGCCAGGGTGAGGCTGGCGAACGGCTGCATGCCGCTCTGTGCAAGAAGCGATCTGGCCGCGCGTGAGATGCGTGTGAGGATCTTGGCGCGATCCGCCTCGCTGAACAGGGGATAGCACCAGTCAAGAACGACCGCCAATGCCCGCAACTCCGCCGGGTCGGCAACCGAAGATTCGCCCGTTCGTTTCACGGCCCAGGAAACCGCCCGGCCGCCAGCCTCTTGTTTATCCTCCACGGCATATTGGAGGGCCAAGACCAGCGGCTCCTCAGGGAGCGTTTGGCCGCTTTCTATCAAGCTTTGCAACTCCTGCCACCGCTCGGACGAGCGCTGCCGTTCCCGTTTGAGGAGCCGCAGCCGGCGGGCATTCAACCACAACCGCGGATGGGGGGTATCGACCCGGTAATTCTGCTGGCACTCGGCTGCCAGGGGCGTAAGGAGCGCCAGAGCGGTCAGGGTTATCCAAACTCTCATGCGAAGCGGTAGCAGTCTAACACACTGTTCGCCGGCCGACGCAGGACCGGGAAGGAAGGATGCCGCGGGCGAAAGAAGTTTTGGACAGAGTGTCCCAGGGGTGTGTACAATCGACTCAGCCAGGCCGGCGATCGTACGGAACGGGACCTTTGTTTCCATCAGTTAGCGCGCGTGCCGTTGTGGACGGCCGTTTGCCAGGCAAAAGGTGAATTGGTGCTAGACAACACCTCTTCAAACCTGCCCTCTGCTGTATTCGGCAGAGTGCGGGGCTTTCAGGTGTGAGGACAACGTGCTTGCGGGAGCCGGTGTTTCGCGATTCAAGCCTGATGCTTCGCGCTGCTGGGTACAACAGAGGGTTTTTTACCTGCCTCGGATCGCGGCTCCGGGCTCTCGACTGGCGTTCCTGGTGGAAGGTTTTAGGACGCGGACTTCACCGGGGGCGAAGCAGTGGCGGAGTGGTCCAGTTGTGGCCGGCATCGAGATCCCTCGAGTCTTTTTCTTGGCTCCGGCCTCTCCAGTTCGCGGCAAATGAATCCCTCCTCCGGCCAGCGAACTGGAGCAGGCCGCTTCTCAAAAGAGACCGCCCGGCGATCTAGTAGCGCAGGATCAACGTCCGGGGCTGGTCTTGGTCCTCGGAAATGTAGAGGGTATGGCAATGCTCGCAGCGGTAGATCTCGGGGTTGGGGCCCATTTTCTGCTTGATTTCGTCCCCGAAGCCAAACCAGCGCTTGAGGTGGCCGGCGCAGATGTTGCCCTTTTTAGTATCCGGACCGGGCTCGTTGCAAGCGCGCTGCCTCGGAATGCGGCGCTTGACCTTTGTCCCGTCAGAGAGCGTAAATAGAAGATTCTTTGTGGGTTGAGCTCCTTGTTCAGCAGCCTGCTGGGGGCTCTGGGCTTCCGCTTCCACCGCCATGCCGTCCTCTCCTGGCCAGACCAGAAAGTATAACATCCGGTGGGCGCACCAGTCCGGGCCGGTTCTTAAATTTTGCGAAAGGGCTTGCTTTTCCCCGGGCCGTCCGAGTACAATGCCCCAATCATTGGTTGGAGCTCTGGCCAACCGCCGCATATCATCGGTACAAATTCTGCAACCGCCAGCGACCTTTCTGCGTCAGATGGGTTAGTCCAAAGCGGGCTTAAGTGCGGGCTGAAGAATTTGGCTCTTGCTGTACGGAACTAAGAAGCCCGCAGAGAAGGGCGGGATAGCGGCCTGGAGGGAAGGAAAATTGCAGCGGAAACTAGGCTGCACGGCTGGGATGGACGATAAGTAGTTAGCTTTTCCGGCCCCGGTGTTGGATGGCGGAGACGCGGAGGCATTTATGGCAAAGACGATCAGCAAACAGATGACGAAGGCCCAGATCGGGCACTACAAGAAGATTCTCGAAGAGAAAGCCATCGAGCTCCGGAAGAACATGCTGACACCCGCCGCGGCCAACATTGTTGCTCGCCGCGAAGAGCCGGTTGACGTCGCTGACCTCTCAACCCAAAGTCACGAGGAATGGATTTTCCTGAACCGCAATAGTCTGGATATCAGCCTTCTCCGGCAAATCCAGGAAGCTTTGACCCGGATCGAGGATCAAACCTACGGAATCTGCCAGGATTGCGGCACTCCGATTTCGTTCAAGCGGCTCGAGGCGGTACCCTGGGCGACCTATTGCGTGCAATGCCAGGACCGCCACGCCACCTCGAATAACTGAGCCTGAATGCGGCGGGGAGTTGCACGCCGCTGTGTGCGCACCTGACCGTTGATTCCTACAAGCGGAGCCGCGACAACCGGCTCCGCCGAATTTTCCCGCCAAAAATTCAGACGCCGGCTCGATTTCCGCCCACGTTGATTCGAGAGGGCTTCCTGGCCGCAGGCGATCTTTCAGTGTGGCGCCTTTCGCTTTTGAGGCGCGAGCAAGAGACGTTTGAAGCGACAGGCGGGGCTGTGCCGGGGGCTGAAGCCCGTATGTAGAGGCAATGCCCGGACCGGGGCCGGAAGGCGCTGGCTTTAGCGATACAAATAAAGTTTCGGGAAGCGCGCCGCCGGCTTGACGCAGCGAAGTACTCAGTTGTAGGCTTGCTGGAACGCCAAGCGTAAGGAGACGCGCCATGAAGAAGCTTGCCTTGCTGCTCGTGCTTTTCGGTCCGATCGGTTTGAGAGCGCAACAGACCGCCACCTCGCAGATCTCAGGCGTCGTCACCGACCCTAGCGGTTCGGCCGTGCCCAACGCCGAAATAAAGGTTACGCAAACAGAGACGGATTTCACCCGCACGCTGATCTCAGGTCCGGATGGCGCCTACACCATCCCCAATCTGCCGGTAGGTCCGTATCGCCTCCAGGTCACCGCTTCCGGTTTCAGCGTGTATGTTCAAAGCGGCATTATCCTGCAAGTCAATAGCAACCCGGTGATCAATCCAGCGCTGCGGGTCGGCGCCGTCAGCGAGCAGGTACAGGTCAGCGCCGAAGTAGCGATGACGGAGACGCACGAGAACTCGATCTCGCAAGTGATCGACCAGCGCCGCATCGAGGATCTTCCGCTGAATGGCCGCAATCCGACCCAGCTCGTGCTGCTTTCGGGCGGTGCAGCCAACGGCAGCTTTACGGGGAGCAGCCTCAACGGCAGCAAGAATTACTCGACGCAGTCGGTAACGTTCTCCGTGGCTGGGGGGCAGCTCGACGCCGTGAATTATGTAATGGATGGCGGCGACAATAACGACGCGTTCAGCAATGTCAATCTGCCGTTTCCTTTCCCGGACGCGCTTCAGGAATTCAGCGTTCAGACAAATGCCTTGCCGGCCCGCTACGGGCTGCATTCCGGAGCCGTGGTGAACCTGGTAACCAAGTCCGGCAGCAACGCGATTCACGGCGACCTGTTTGAGTTTCTTCGAAATGGCGATCTGAACGCCCGCAACTTTTTCGCACCCGTGCACGACGCCCTGAAGCGCAACCAGTTCGGCGGCACCGCCGGCGGACCGATTCTGCGCGACAGGCTGTTTTTCTTTGGGGGATATCAGGGAACAAGGACCCGCACCGATCCCCCCACCACGCAAGGCATCGTACCGAACCTGGCCATGCTGAGCGGCGACTTTACTACCGCGCTTTCCACGACTTGCCGGAGCGCCCCGCTTACTTTAACCGGATTTGCTAACGACCACATTCCGGTGAGCCAGTTCAACCAGCAGGCATTGAATCTGCTCACGTACATTCCGCTTTCGAACGATCCCTGCGGCCGGATCACCTACGGCATACCCAACAATAGCGCTGAGGATCAGTACATAGGCCGCATCGATTTCAACCAGAGCGAAAGGCACTCGATATTCTCCCGCTACTTCATTTCTGATTACCGCAATCCGGCTGTATTCGACGGCAAGAACGCCTTGAGCACGACCAAGCCCGGCGTGGCGCCGCGCAGCCAATCGTTTACGGTAGGCGACACCTACTCGCTGACCCCGACCACCATCAGCGCGTTTCACGCCACGTTCAATCGGCTGCGCATCTTCCGCGGTCCGGCGGACAATCTGATCAGCCCCAATACGGTGGGCATCAACATTTCGCAGTACGTCCCCAATTTCATTTACCTTCAGGTCAACAACTTCTTCACGCTCGGCTGCGGCACGTGCTCGCCGGGGTTTTTCAATACCAATACGTTGCCCCAGATTGCGGAGGATGTGGATCTGATACGCGGCGCTCACCAGATCTCCTTCGGGGTGAACTACATTCATGTGCAGCTCAATTCCTTGAGCAACAACATCGCCAACGGCCAGTACACGTTCAATTCCTCCATTACCGGCTATGGCCTGGCGGACTTTCTGCTGGGACAACCCAGCGCGTTTACGCAATCCAATCCACAGAGGCAGAACAACCGTTACAACTATCTCGGCTTGTACGTGCAGGACGCCTGGCGGGTGAGCCGGCGTCTGAGCATAAACGCCGGCCTGCGATGGGAACCGTATTTTCCCGCCTACGACAGGTACGGCCGGGGCAGCCATTTCGAGCTTTCGGATTTTCTCGCCGGCAAGCGCAGTTCGGTGTTCGTGAACGGTCCGGCCGGTGAGTCTTTTTATGGCGATCCGAGCTTTCCCCGGGGAGACGCCAACAGCCATTGGCCGAACTTTGGACCGCGGCTCGGGGTTGTGATCGATCCGGCCGGCGACGGCCGGCAGACGATTCGGGCTTCTTATGGAATCCTGTACAACACGCCGGAAACTTACTACAACATCCGGTTCGTCAGCGCCCCGCCGTATGGCAATCAGATCAACATCCCCAACCCGGCTGGCGGGCTTACGAATCCTTACCAGGGGTTCCAGGGCGGCAATCCGTTTCCACAGGTTTTTCCTCCGCCGAAGGACGTTGCATTTCCTCCGTTCGGCGTTTACGTAAATATTCCGCTGAATGTAAAACCAACGTATGTGCAGCTCTGGAATGTGAGCTATCAGCGGCAACTGACCGGGAACTGGCTGGTCAGCGCCAATTACCTGGGCAGCAAAACCACGCACCTCTGGCTGGCGACGGAAGCGAACCCAGCGGCGTATCTGGGGCCGTCTTCGACCACCGGCAACACCAACCAGCGCCGCGTGCTCTATCTGATCGATCCGGCCAAAGGGGGACTGTACGGCACGATGGGACAAACCGATGACGGCGCCAATTCGCATTACAACGGGCTGCTAGTCTCGCTCCAGCACCGGTTCAGCCACAATTTCACGTCTCTGACCAATTACACGTATTCTCATTGCATCGGCGACGGCGATTTCACCGGAGAATTGACCGGGCCGCTTTATCAGAATCCCAACAATCGCGCCGGCGACCGCGGCAACTGCGGCTTTGATCGCCGGCAGATCTTCAACCACTCCCTCGTCGTCAGCAGCCCCCGTTTTCCGAACAAGCTCGCGCAGCGGCTGGCCGGGAACTGGCAGCTTTCAGGAATTCTCAGCGTGTCCACCGGCGAGTTCTTCAACGTTTTAACCGGCACCGACCGGTCGCTTACCGGAGTAAATCTCGACCGCCCGAACGTGGTAGGCAACTACCAGTTGAGCAACGCCAGCTTCAACCATTGGTTCAATCCGGGCGCGTTTCAGGCAAATGCGCTGGGTTCGTTCGGCAATGCCGGACACAACATCATGCTTGGACCCAAAACGGTGAACTTTGACATGGGCCTGGTTCGCGAATTCGGCGTGCGGGAGGCGATGAGACTGGAATTTCGCGGCGAAGCGTTCAACGTGATCAATCACGCCAACATGGACATGACGATTCCGTCCTCGGGGACCAATCTGCACAATCAAGTCAGCGATCCCTTGTTCGGCTCGATCACGGGGGCCGCGGATCCCCGAATCTTACAACTTGCCCTGAAGCTGAAATTCTGAATCCAGGCGGCGCATTTTTTGCTCCAGAGTGCGACTCGATGGCCGTAAGCCAAAGCGCTTGTTTTAAAAATGCCCAGCAATCTCATTGCCGGCGGCCCCAGATGAAATAAACCTAGGAAAGCGGATATTTTCACGCGCGAATCAAAGCAGACGGATCATTAATCAACGATGCTGCGTCAGGCTGGGTGAGCTTCGAGCTTGACAGCCGCTCAACTGCTGTGCTTCCTTATTACGAGCCCGGCGCTTGCGGGCGGTCAATCCAAGCGCTGGTCGATGGGGCAAGCAGGACGGTTTCCAACTGGAGGGATGCATGTGGGCTAGTAAGCGTGCCGTCAGCGATGTTCTGCGTTTCGCCGTGCTGCTTGGTGCGGCTGCCTTTTGGGTGCAGTTCGGATTCGCGCAGTTTACCAGCAGCGTGGAAGGCACCGTGACCGATGCTTCGCAAGCGGCGGTACCGGAAGCTCAGGTGACCCTTACCAACCAACTGACCCAGGTTGTTCACCGGACGACTACGTCGGAAGCCGGGTTCTTCCGCATCCTACAGCTCCCTCCCGGCGCCTACCGTCTCGAGGTCCGGCGCGAAGGCTTCCGGACCTGGGTGGAAAATGATTTGATCCTCGAGGGCAGTCAGGCGCGCACGGTGTATCCGGTGCTTGCCGTGGGTGAACAGGCGGCGCGAG
>Ga0070741_10018025_pt1 | contig 11504 bp, 9 predicted proteins | sample Coa_R1_4_FD_66440 | JGI IMG/M metagenome (GOLD analysis project Ga0070741, IMG submission 66440) | Surface soil microbial communities from Centralia Pennsylvania, which are recovering from an underground coalmine fire - Coalmine... | ecosystem: Environmental > Terrestrial > Soil > Unclassified ...
CCCGCTGCAGCAGGAGTTCGGCTGGTCGCACGGCACGATCTCCGTCGCCGTTTCGATCGGCCTCGTCCTCTTCGGGTTGACGGCGCCGTTCTCGGCCGCGCTGATGGAGCGATTCGGCGTCCGCCGCGTGATGCTGATCGCGCTCGTCACGATCGCGGGCGGCGCCTCGCTGACGACGATCATGAACGCACCCTGGCAGCTCGACCTGCTCTGGGGCGTCGTCGTCGGCAGCGCCACGGGCGCCGTGTCGGTTCCGCTCGCCGCGACGGTCGCGAACCGGTGGTTCGAGAGCCGCCGCGGGCTCGTCACCGGCATCCTGACGGCGTCGAACGCGAGCGGCCAGATGGTGTTCCTGCCCGCGCTCGCCTGGCTCGCGACCGCGTACGGGTGGCGCTGGGCGGCAGTCACGGTCGCGATCGTCGCGATGGTCGTCGTCTTTCCGATCGTCGCCCTCTTCGTCCGCGACCGCCCGCAGTCGATCGGACTCGAGCCGTACGGCGCAACCGAGCCGGTGCCGGTGCCGGAGCGCTCGACGAAACCGTTCCGGCCCGCGATCAACGGCTTTCTCATCGGCCTGCACTCGCGCACGTTCTGGCTCCTGTGCGCGACGTTCTTCATCTGCGGCCTCTCGACGAACGGCCTCGTCGGCACGCATCTCATCCCCGCCGCGATCGACCATCACCTGACCGCCGTCACCGGCGCCTCGCTTCTCGCGCTGATGGGCCTCTTCGACGTGATCGGGACGACGTGCTCGGGCTGGCTGACCGACCGGCTCGACCCGCGGCGGCTCCTCGCGTGGTACTACGCGCTGCGGGGGCTCGCGATCATCGCGCTCCCCGTCGCGTTCGGCTCCGGCTACGCGCTCGTCGTCTTCGCGGTGTTCTACGGCCTCGACTGGGTCGCGACCGTGCCGCCCACGGTCATGTTGACGGCGAATCACTTCGGCCGCGAACGGGTCGGCATCGTCTTCGGCTGGATCTACGCATCGCATCAGCTCGGCGCCGCCTTCGCCGCCTGGTTCGGCGGCGCGACGCGCACCTGGTTCGGGACGTACAACTACGCGTTCGTCAGCGCAGGCGTGCTCTGCCTGCTCGCAGCCGGCCTCTCGCTGCGCATCAAGGGGGACGTGAAGGGACGGAGCGAAGTGCCTCTCCGCGCCGACCCGGTTCCCGCCTAGCGCGCGGTCAGGGCGGCGAGATCGGCGGCGTCGTGTTGAAACCGGCGTAGACGTCGTGCATGAAATGCGCCGTCGTGATCATTCGCGAATCGAGAGTCCGATAGCTCTGACGGTCGATTGCGACCTGGAACCACGCCGGCGTGCCGGGATCGAAGAACGAGATGTGCCACACGGCGCGGCCGCGTAGCGTGCCGGTCGAGAGGACGTGCGCATCGGTGACCGCGACCCACGGCGGCACGGGCTGGGTGAGCGGCGTCTGGGGCGACTCGACCCACGGCGTCTTCCTCGTCGCCTTGTCCCACCGCCTGGGGCCGACGACGATGCCGGCCGAGCCAGTTCCGACCTCGTAGGCGACCCGGTCAGGCGCCTGCACCCGCCACGTGCTCGTGACCGAATGCTCGAGATCGGAGGCGAGGCGCTCGTGGAAGCTGAGGGAGCGCAGCCCACGCCACGTCGCGGCGGCGCGCTCGACGAGCGCGCGGCCGTCGCGCGGCGGCCACGGCTTCGGCAGCGGCACGTGCCAGGTCAGCGAGCCGATCCGGACGTCGATCGCGCGCGGCGACGGCGAGAGCCTCGCCCGGTAGCAGCCGAGCCCGCAGGCCGCGGCGTCGCGGCCGGCGAGCGACACGCGCAGGCCCGGGACGCCCTTGCCCTGCGGGCCGACGACCGACGCCTCGACGAGCACGTGCGAGCCCTCCGGCACGACACCGAGCGCAAGCGCGCTCCCACCCCATTCGCGTGCGTAGACGACGGCCCCGGCGGGCGGCGACGGGAAGCCCGGGTGCCGGGTTGCGCCCGCCGGCTGCGGCGGCGCGCTCACCGATGCGGGCGTCGACTTCGACCGCGCGAGGAACGCGGCCGCGACGAGAGCCGCGACGAGGAGAGCGCCGACGGCGATGACGACCCGCGGCTTCACAGCCGGGCCATGGTAGGGCCACGACGGACGCGCGCGGCTAGAAGATCGTGAAGAGGCCGTGCATGGCGGCCTTCGAGCGGTCGGGCGCTGCAGTTCCCCGGTAGGCAAGCGTCCCGCGCAAGTTGAGGAAGAGCAGGAACACCTTGTGCTCGCTCGGCCGCAGGCGGCGGGCAAAGCCGAAGCCGTTCGGCGACCCGAGGGTGAACGTGTGCTGCTGCGAGCCGCGATTCACGAGGATGAAGCGTGCGTAGGCGCCGCGGGCCGCTCTCGTGGGCGAGACCGCGATCTTCGAGTCCGTGATCGTCACCTTCACCGTGACGACGGGCGGCGGGGCCGTCGTCGCGCCTGCACCGGGCGCGAGGACGCCGAGTGCGGCAGCGCTCACGACCGCAAGCGCCGTGATCCTCCGGCCCATGCGCGTACCGTAACAGCGGTCGATGCCCGCGATCTACGCGCGAACCGGTCTCACAGTGCTCGTCCTGCTCGTCGTCGCCGGTTGCGGCGGCCGGGGAACCTCCGGGGCGTGGAACCTCCCGGCGTCGGACGTCGGCGGCTCGCGCGCCGCGACCGGCTCGACGATCACCGCTGCGAATGTCGCGAAGCTCGCGGTGCGGTGGCGGTTTCGGTTCCGTTCGCGCCCGAGCTTCTCCGGCATCTTCGCGTCGACGCCGGTCGCCGACTCCGACACCGTCTACGTCCAGGATCTGCGCAGCAACGTGTTCGCGCTCGACCGCGTCACCGGAACGTTGCGCTGGGCCCACCACTTCGATGCGCGGAACGACGGGCCGAACGGGCTCGCAGTCGACGACGGCCGCGTGTACGGCGCAACCGACGAGAGCGCGTTCGCGCTCGCCGCCGCGAACGGCCGCGAGCTCTGGCGCCGGCATCTGACGAGCGCGACCGAGCAGTTCGTCGACGTCGCACCCGTGCCCTGGCACGGTGCGCTCTTCACGGGCACCGTCGGCTACCCGCCTGACGGACGCGGCGCGATCTACGGCCTCGACGCTGCGACGGGACGTGTCCGCTGGCGGTTCGCGACGATCGCGCGCCCGTGGCGCCACCCGCAGCTCGCGGGCGGCGGCGGCATCTGGAATCCCGTGTCGGTCGACGACGAGGGCAGGCTCTATGCGGGGACAGCCAACCCCTCGCCCTGGGGCGGCTCGCGCGCGTATCCGAACGGCGGCGCGTTCCCGGGGCCCGTCCCGTACAGCGACTCGCTCGTCGTCCTCGACCCCGGCAGCGGCAGGCTCCTGTGGCACGACCAGGTGACGCCGCACGACGTGCGCGACTACGACTTCGAGGCGACGCCCATCGTCGCGGGCGCGCAGGTGATCGGCGCCGGCAAGAGCGGCCGCGTGATCGCGTGGAACCGCACCAGCCGGCGGCGCGTCTGGAGCACGGCCGTCGGCAAGCATCTGCACGACACAGGGCCGCTGCCGCGACGGCTCGCCTCGATCTGCCCCGGCATTCTCGGCGGCGTCGAATCGCCGATGGCGTACGCGCACGGGCGGGTGTTCGTCCCGGTCGTCAACCTGTGCAGCCGCGGCAGCGCGACGACGAGGCAGCACGTCATCGAGCTCGACCCGCTGCACGGGACGGGCGAGATCCTCGCCCTCTCCGCGGCGACCGGGCGCGTGCTCTGGCGGCGGCGGCTCGCAGAGCCCGACTTCGGCTGCGCGACGGTCGCGAACGACGTCGTCTTCACGTCGACCTACGACGGCGCCGTCTTCGCATTGGCAGCCGCGACGGGCAAGGTGTTGTGGCGCGCGCGGGCGCCTGCGCGGATCAACGCGTGCACGGCGGTCGCCGGCGACACGCTCCTCGTCGGTGCGGGCGTCGGCCGGCGCGCGCAGCTCGTCGCGTTCTCGCTGCCCCGCGCCCGCTGAACGGCTAGCGCGGCAGCTTGAGCGAGGCCATCCCGACCGGCACGGCGTCGCCGAGCTGGGTCGGCCACGAATCGAGATCGACCGCGCCGCCCGGCCGCGCGACGAACGTCGAGAAGAACTGCCGCTGGTTCTCCCAGAGCCGGACGGTCTTGCCGCGCGCCGACGCGGGCAGCCGCATCGAGAACGCCCCGCCCGCCGTCGGCCAGCGCTCGGCGAGCGGCTTGATCACGCGGCCGCCGCCGACGGCGCCGACGACGAGGCCCGAATACGCCGCGCCGGTCACGGCAGTCGGCGTCTGCACGGTGTAGTTCGCGCCGGAGCCGAGCTTGATGTTCATCGTCGCGCTCCGCAGCCGCTTGAAGCCGACGTTCGTGCCAGTCACGCCGCCGTACGACGTGTTGTTGTACGCGACGCCGACGCTGAACGTGACCGGATCGGCACCCGACTCGTCGGAGGCCGCGAAGAACGAGGTGTAGTGGCCGTTCGCGTCCGTGGCCGACGAGTGCGTCCAGAAGTCGCGGTCGAGCGTGCGCGTGATCACGACGGCGCCCTGCACCGGCTGGCCCGCGGCGTTCGTGATCGTTCCGCTGAGCTGATACGTCAGGAGCTTCACCGTCGGCGGCGCCTGCCCGTTCGCACCGACGAGCCGACCCGAAACGAGAACGCTGCCGTCGCTCTGCTTTGCTGCGCGCAGCCCGGCAATGCGATACCCGACGCTGAAGCCGCCGGACGCCGCGCGGAGCGCGCTCTGCTGGCCCGCCGTCAGCGGATGACCGTTCACCGTCGCGTGCGTGACGCCGATCGGGCGCACGACGCGTCGCCCGGCGATCGTGATGTCGACGTCCGTGAAGAACCTGCCCGCGGCCGTCGTCACGCCGGGCACGCGGTAGCCGTCCATCGCAACCGCGACGCCCTTCACCGGCTTGCCGTTCAGGGTGACGCGGCCGCTCACGTGGGCCACGTTCGACGAGCTCGCCTGCCAGAGCTTGACGACGAGCCCTCCTTGCGTCGCGACCCGGCCCGAGCCGCTCGCGGTGACGTGACGAACGCGCCGCGCAGCCTTCGGTCTCGGCTTCGCCTTCTCGAGGCTCCGGAGCGCACGCGGCAGCGGCGGAGCCGGCGACTGGTTCGACGAGCCGCCGAGCGCGAAGACCTGCAGCTGGCTCGCGGTGCCGCCGCCGGACGACGTCGGCGTCCCGCCGACCGTGATCGCCACGTACTCCTTGCCGTCGATCGAGTACACCGACGGGCCGGCGGCGATCTGCGCGCCGGTCTGGAACGTCCACAGGACCTTGCCCGACTTGACGTCGAAGGCGCGGAGGACGCCGTCGCCGCCGCCGGCGAAGCCGACACCGCTGTCGGTCGTCGTGACGCCCCCGCGCTCGGGCTCCGGCGTCGTGAACTTCCAGACGCGCTTGCCCGAGTTGACGTCGATCGCGCTGATCGACCCGTGGTCGTGCCAGCCGGGCAGCACCTGCCCGAAGTTGCCGTTCTGCAGGCCGAGGAAGACGTCGCCGAGGTTGAACTTCCGCTTCTTCTGCGTCGGCGTGAGCTTCGCCTGGACGTCGATCGCCGCGGTCTCGGCGGCGGCGTTCAGGACGTAATTCGTCTTCGGGTCGAACGAGGCCGGCGAGTAGTTCAAGCCGCCGAGCGACGACGGGAAGACCGTCACGGACTTCCCGGGCTTCAACGTCGGATGCTCGGTGCGGTCGATCACCTTGATGCGCTGGTAGATCGGCCGGCCGTTCGACGCGTTGTACGCGAACCAGACGCCCTCCATCGTCCCGACGGAGACGACGCGCTCCGTGTGGCCGCCGACCTTCGCCGTGTAGACGAGCGGCGGCTGGGCCGTGTCGAACGACCACTCGTTGTGGGCCATCTGCTGCTGCCACCACTTCATCCGGCCGGTCGCGAGATTCACCGCGATCAGCGAGTCCGCGCGCGGATTCGAGCCGGGGCGGATCTGCGGGAAGTAGAGCGGCGTCGCCGAGCCGGTGCCGAAATAGAGCGTGTTCGACAGCGGATCGACCGTCACCGGTGTCCACACGACGCCCCCGCCGACGAGCGTGCCGTAGCGGCGCCATTCGGTCCCCGCCGGCGGGATCGTCCAGAACGGGTTCGGCCAGGCCGGCGTGAGATCGGGGTGGTACGCCATGACGAAGCCGCGCACGCCGTATTCCGAGCCGGCGGCTCCGAGAATGAGGCGGTGGTCGGCGCAGATCGGCGCGCTCGTCTCCGAGTAGCCGTAGTTCGACGAGGCGCCCGGTACGGCTTTCGCGATCGGCACCTGCTTTTCGAGGTGGCCGGTCTGCGGGTCGAGCGAGGCGATCGTCATGTCGAGTGTCAGCACGAAGACGTGGCCGTCGCACAATGCGACGCCGCGATTCGCCACGATCCCGAAGTTCCGGAAGACGGCGACGTCGTCCGGCGTCCAGCGCCATTTGACCTTGCCGCTCACGGCGTCGATCGCCCACACGTTGTCGTCGTTCGTCGTGACGTAGAGCGTTCCGTTCGCCTCGACCGGATACGACTGCTCGCCGCGCCGCACGCTCGGGTCGATCTGACGGAAGTCGACCGTGTACACACGGCCGAGCTGGTCGACGTTCGACTTCGTGATCTGCGTCAGCGGCGAGTGGCGGTTCTCGTCGGGCGTGTTGCCGAACCCGCCCCAGCCGACGTTCACCGATGCGCTCGTGCGCGCAGCGGCCGACGTGAGAAGCACTCCCGCCGCCCCCAGGACCAAGGCCGCGGCAAGCGCGCGGCTGAGGGCGCGCCGGGTCATTGCTTGGTCAATCGTATCGGCGACGCGACGAAACCGGCGACGAGCGCGAGCACGGCGGTGAGCGCCAGCCACGGTGCGAGCGGAAGGCGATGCCGGCCGGAGGTTGCCGCCGCGACCGTCGGCCCCGAGCCTGCGAGCGAGCGCAGATAGCCGGCCGCCGAGCGCAGATCCGACTCCTCGAAGCTCCGCCCGCCGGCGGCTCCGGCGAGGTCGGCGAGCGTGACGCGACTGCTCGGATCGGGCCGGTACGCAGGTTCGCGGCCGCCGTCTGCGTCGTACACCGCCTCGCCGGGGCGCCAGAAGCGCACGGCCTCGAAGCGATAGCCCGCGAGCGCCCGCGCGACGTCGCTCGTCGGCACGGGCTCGCTCTCGCCGTCGGTCAGCAGGACGACGATCCGCTTCTTCGCGGCCGGCGCGAAGTAGTTACCGGACGCGATCTGCGTCAGCGCGGCGAAGCTCGTCGCGCGGACTGCGGTCGCATGCGGCGGCGGGCTCTCGATGCCGACCGCCCGCCGGACGACGGCGTCGAAGCCGGCACGGTCCGGAACCGGCAGGAGGTCGGGGAGCACGCGATCGGTCAAGGTGGCCACGCCCGACGGCACGTCGCCGATCGCGCCGCGCAAGGCGAGCGCAGCCGCCGTCGCTCGGTCGAGCCGTGTCGCCGCCGTCGGCGACGAGGCAGCGGCCATCGAGCGCGAGATGTCGAGCACGAAGAGCGCCTGGGCATCCGTGCGGCTGCGCGTGCTCGTCGTGCGCGTGAGCGCCGGCTGCGCGGCCGCGAGGCCGAGCAGGGCGATCGCGCCCGTCGCGACGAGCGGGCGGATCTCGCCGCGGCCCGACGGCGCCGGCAGCCCGAGGCGGCGGCGCACCGCAGCCGTCCGGCCGCGCGCGCTCGCGTGCGCCGCGAGCGGGATGAGCGCCGCGAGGGCGGCGAGCGCGGCGAGCGGAGTCAGCAAGGTCATCAGTAGCCGTTCCCGGGCTGCCCGCCGCCCGCGCCTCGGTGTCCCGTCCGGCCGAAGCCGCCGCCCTGGCCCGGCTCGATGCGCGTGCCGTGCGCGGTCGTCAGGCGCAGGAGGAGCTCGAGGTCGAAGGCGGCGTCTTCATTCCGCGGATTCGCACGAAGCGCGTCGCCGAAGTCCGAGATCGCCGCATCGACCTGGCTCTGCGACGTGCCGGACGCAGCCGCCCGGAATGCCAGGACGCCGAGCAGCGTCAGCGCCTGCGACGCGCGCTCCGGCTGAGTGCTCCGCGCGACGGCTTCCAGCGCGTCCTGCGCGCGACCTCGCACGCCTTCGACGCCGACGGCGTTGTCGAGCCGAAGATGGAGCTTGCCCGCGTTGACGTATTGCTGCAGCGCGCGGCGGGCTGCGATGTCGTCGCGAACGCCGAGCAGGGACTCCGCCGCCCCGCCGAAGGTGTTGCTTCCGATCCAGCGCGCGCGCGACGGCGTCGCGGCATACACGATGTCACCGCTGCGCAGCGCTGCTCGCGTTGCGAGCACGTCGTGGGCGAGCAGGGCGGAGCAGACCGCGCACGCGACGAGGAGCAGCGCAAGCGCAACGCGGATCATCCGTCGCTCCAGCGGAGCGGCGGCGCCCATGCGGTCCGCAGCGCGAGGGCGGCGGCGGCGAGCAGCGTGAGCGCGATCAGCGCCCAGGGCACGGGCGTGACGTCGTGCGGCGGGGCCTCCGCGAGGGTCGGCGCCTGCGCGATCACCGGCGCCGGCGACAGTAGCTTGTCGAACAGCGCGACGTTGTCGGGCGACGGGTCGAGCCCGACGATGCGCATCGGCACGTGGTCACGGCGATAGGCAAGGAGGACCGAGGCGAGCCGCGGGATGTCCCCGGGGTCGTCGTCGAGATCGCTGACGAGCACGACGGTTGCAGGGTGCTTGCCTGCCGTCGCGATCGAATGCGCGAGGTCGAGCCCGGCGGAGATCTTCGTGCCGCCGGTGAACGTCGCCTCCCAGGGATTCGGCGGGAAGGACGGCGCAAAGCCGGGCGTCTGCTGCGTCGGCAGCGTGAAGTAGCGGACGAAGGGCGCGAGGTCGGCGGCAGGGGTGCCCGGCGGCATGGCCTCGTACGCCTGGTCGGAGAAGACGACGAGACCGAAGCGCGTGCCGCTGCGCGAGAGCGCGGCCAGCGTCCCGCCGATTCGCGAGAACGTGTCGGACGAGATGCTCGCCGACAGATCGAGCACGAGGACCGTCTGGCCGCCGCGCGGCAGCGGGACGATCGTGTGCGTGTGCGGATGACGTGACACGACGACGACCGCGACCGCGGCGCCGATGCAGAGCGCCGCGAGCGCGACCCGTACCGCCAAGGTGCGCTGTGCGAGCACGCGCAGCGCGGCCGCGTCGGCGAGCGGAAGCGAGCTCATCGCGCCGTCCGCTCCGTGTCCGACGCGAGCACCTCGAGGTCGTCCGGCTCGGGCTGCGGCTTCGCCCACGCGAGGTCGCTGGCCGTGCGGGCGAGCGGAGCGTCGCGGTCGCGCAGGAGCCTCGCGAGCAGACCCGCCGCACGGCGGCGGTCGGGCGCAGGCCGCGACTCCGCCTCGCGGACGAGGCGAAGCGCGCGCTCGAGCGGGTCGCGTGACGCACGCGGCGCCCGGGCGCGCCGCCGGCGCAGCTCGCCCGCTCCGAGGGCAAGCGCGCCGAGGCCCGTGACGATCGCCAGTGCGACGAGGAGCCAGGCGAGCGTCGCCGGGTCGATGCGATAGGTCGCGGGCGGCACGGCGACCGACGCGCGGAAGGGCGGGCGGGCGCGCGCCAGGTCGGCGGCAACGACACGCCCGCGCACGCTCAGCTGTGGCCATGACGCCGTCGCGCGCACCGACCGCCCGTCGCGCAACGTCGCCGTGACGACGACCGAGCGAAGCCTCGGGAACGTTCTCGCGACGCACGGCGCGGTCATGCACACGGCAACGCGCGTCACTTCGACCACGGACCCGGCGCGGGCGGTGTGCGCGGAAGCGGTCACCGTGAGCGGCGCAAGGTCCTCGTCGACCCGGATCGAGCTTCGGCGCACGGATCGGTCGGCGACGACGCTCACGCGCGCCTGGATCGGCTCGCCGAACAGCACGGTCGTGTCGTCGAGCCGCGCGTGCACGACGAGCGGCTTCGCCGCAGCGGCAGGCGCAAGCGCGAGCGCGGCCGCGGCGACGACGGCCGCGCGCCTCAACGCGCCCACCGGCCGCGCCGGCGCTCTTCCGCCCAGCCGAGAAACGTATCGTCCACGGCCGCAGGCTCGGCGCTCGAGAGCTCCAGCGGCCGCAGCCCGACCGAGTGCAAGTCGGCGATCACGGCTGCGTACCGCTCCTCGTGCTCGGCCTTGAGCCGCGCCGCCCGGCGCCGGCTGAGGCGGACGAGCCCGGCGTCCGCGACGGGCAGACCGACACCGGCGACGTCGGGCCAGCTCCGCTCCCACACCGGGTCCTGGATCACGACCGGCACGACGTCCCAGCCGTGCCCGACCGCATCGAGCCATGCGTCCGCCGGAACCGGTTCGAGGAAGTCGGAGAGCACGAAGAGAAAGGTCCCGCCCGGCATGTCGGTCCGGCGCTGGCCGAGGAAGAGCAAAGCCCGGCTGACGTTGTCGCTCGGCGCCTCGAACGGCGCCTCCGCGGCGCGCGCGGCGACGAGCCAGGGCCGGTCACGGCGGCCCGGCGGCAGCCACCAGGGCTCACCGCCGCCGTAGTCGAGCGACGCGAGGTCCGCGCGGGCGACCGCCGCGCTCGCGGCGATCGCGATCGCCGCCTGCCGCTGCGCCTCGCGCTTCGCGAGCCACGGCAGCGGCGGCGGGTACAGAGCCATCGCCGGGCGCCGGTCGAGCACGAGCGCGACACGCGGAGCCTCGTCGGCGGCGCGATCGCGCACGACGAACTCGTCGCCGCAGGTCGCCGAGGACAGCCTCGCCGACGCGAACCAGTCGATCGTCGTCACGGGGTCGCCGGGCTCGTACGGCCGCGTACCGATCACCTCGGTGCCGTGTCCGCGGCGCCGGCTGGGCAGGTCGCCGAACGGCAGCCCGCTCAGCCTGCGCCGCGGAACGAGCGGAAACGTCCGCCGCTCGCGCGCCGCCACGGGTTCAACCGTCCCAGTCGGGCGCGGGCGGCGGCGCGAGCTCGAAGCAGCGGGCGCGGATCCGGCCGAGCGCCTCCTCGCGTCCGAGCGACCGTGTCTCCGCGAGGAACGAGGCGGTGAGCAGGAGCCGGTGCCCGAGGACCGGCAGAAACAGCAGCTCCACGTCGTCCGGCACGACATGCGTGCGGCCGTGCAGCAGCGCCCACGCACGTGCCGTCCGCTCGAGCGTCAGGCTCCCGCGTACGGAGGCGCCGGTCGCGACTCCTTCGACGCGGCGCGTCGCACGCACGAGCTCGACGATCCAGCGCAGGATGAGCTCGTCGACGTAGATCTCCTCGACCGCGCGCTGCAGCGCGCGGAGCTCGTCGGTGCTGATGACCGCTGTGAGCTCGTCGAGCGGATGGCCGTGCCTCTGCGCGAGCACGATCGCGACCTCCTCGTCCTCGGCGGGATAGCCGAGTGCGGTCTGCAACGCGAACCGGTCGAGCTGTGCTTCCGGCAACGGGAACGTCCCTTCCTGCTCGATCGGATTCTCGGTCGCGATGACGAGGAAGGGGTCGGGCAGCGGGCGCGCCGAGCCGTCGACCGAGACCTGACGCTCTGCCATCGCCTCGAGCAGTGCCGACTGCGTCCGGGGCATCGCGCGGTTCACCTCGTCGACG
>Ga0070741_10018026_pt1 | contig 11504 bp, 10 predicted proteins | sample Coa_R1_4_FD_66440 | JGI IMG/M metagenome (GOLD analysis project Ga0070741, IMG submission 66440) | Surface soil microbial communities from Centralia Pennsylvania, which are recovering from an underground coalmine fire - Coalmine... | ecosystem: Environmental > Terrestrial > Soil > Unclassified ...
GAGATCCAGGGCGCGGTCTCCAGGTACTGTCGGCCGGTCTGCAGCATCGAGCCCCAGCTCGGCGTCGGCGGCTGCACGCCGACGCCGAGGAACGACAGCCCAGCCTCGGTGAGGATGGCGTTGGCCATCAGCAGCGAGGTCTGGACGACGATCGGCGCCGTCACGTTCGGCCAGATGTGGCGGAACATGATCGCCAGCGGCGACACGCCGATCACCCGCGCGGCGGCCACGAAGTCGCGCTCCCGCATCGAGAGCGCCTGGCCGCGCGTCAGGCGGGCGATACCCGGCGCGGCGACGACGCCGATCGCGATCATCACGTTGCCGATCGCGGGGCCGAGCGCGGCGCTGATCGCCAGCGCCAGGATCAGCCCTGGGAACGCCTGGATCGCGTCGACGACGCGCATGATGACGTCGTCCACCCAGCCGCCGAAGTAGCCCGAAACCAGACCCAGCGTCACGCCGATCGTCAGCGAGATCACGACCGTTATCACGCCGACTTCCAGGGAGATGCGCGAGCCGTAGATCACGCGGCTGAGCACGTCGCGGCCGATGTCGTCGGTGCCGAGCAGGTGCGCCCACGAGGGCGCCTCGGTTAGCGCCTCGTAGTCCTGCAGGTTCGGGTCGTAGGGAGAGATAAGCGGCGCGAAGATCGCGCAGAGCACCACGATCGCCGAGATGACCAGCCCCGTCCCAACCAGACGGGTCTCGAGCACGCGGCGGACGAAGACGAGCGCCCCGTGCGGCTCCCGCGGCGCGACGACGCGCCCGGCCGTGAGCGTCGCCGCCATCAGCGGTACCTGATCCGCGGGTCGAGGTAGGCGTACACGATGTCGGTCGCCAGGTTCGCCAGCAGCACCGCCAGCGTGAACATGAGGATCGCGCCTTGCAGCACCGGGTAGTCGCGGAAGAAGATCGCGTCGACCGCGGCGCGCCCGACGCCCGGGATCGCGAAGATCGTCTCGGTGATGACCGACCCGGCGATGAGCGTCCCGACCTGCAAGCCGAGGATCGTGGCCAGCGGGATCATCGCGTTCTTGAGCGCGTGCCGCCCGATCACGAGCTTCTCGCGCAGCCCCTTCGCGCGCGCCGTCGTTATGTAGTCCTGTTCGAGCACCTCGACGAGCGCGGAGCGTCCCTGGCGCATGATCACCGCCGCCGCGTGCGTGCCGAGCACGATCGCGGGCATGATCACCAGCTTGAGGCTCTGCACGGGATCCTGGAACGGCGACGTGAAGCCGCTCGGCGGCAGCCAGCGGAGGACGACCGCCAGCACGTACATCATCACCAGCGCCTGGAAGAAGCTCGGACTTGCGACACCAGCCAGCGCCAGCACCGTCGCGATCGAGTCGACCTTGCTGCCAGGTCTGAGCGCCGAGATGATCGCCACCGTCAGGCCGATCGCGATGCCGACCAGCATCCCGCAGAATCCGAGGTAGATCGAGATCGGCGCGCGGCGGATCAGGATGTCGAAGACCTGCTCGTTCGTGCGGATCGACTTGCCGAGGTCGCCGTGAACGACTTTGCCGAGCCAGGTCAGGTACTGCACGTAGAGCGGCTGGTCGAGACCAAGGTCCCGGCGAAGCGCTTCGTACGTCTGCCGGTTGCCGGCGTTCTCCCCGAGCATCGCGATCGCCGGGTCGCCCGGAAGGATGTAGAGCAGCCCGAAGGCGAGCACCGAGACGATCGCCAGGACGGGCACCATTTGGGCCAGACGGCGGAGGACGTACTCACGCAACGGCGGGCTCCCGCATGGCCTGCCCGGCCTGGATCTCCCGCCAGTAGTGGCACGCGACCCGCTGCTCCGCGTCGTCGCTCGCCTCGAGTTTCGGCTCCTCGCGGGCACAGAGCTCGGTCGCCCAGGGGCACCGTGGGTGGAACCGGCAGCCGCTCGGCGGGTTGGCCGGGCTCGGCACGTCGCCGCGCAGCACGATCCGCTCGCGTCGCGCCTCGAGCTCCGGGTCGGGCACCGGCACCGCCGAGAGCAGCGCGCGCGTGTACGGGTGGAGAGGACGGCCGTAGAGCGCGGCGCGCGGCGCGACTTCGACGATCTTGCCCAGGTACATCACGGCGACTCGGTCCGAGATGTGGCGGACGACGGCCAGGTCGTGGGCGATGAACAGGTAGGTCAGCCCAAGCTGCCGCTGCAGGCGGCGCAGCAGGTTCAGGACCTGCGCCTGGATCGACACGTCGAGTGCGCTGACCGGCTCGTCGCAGACGACGAAGTCCGGCTCGACCGCCAGCGCCCGCGCGAAGCCGATGCGCTGCCGCTGGCCACCCGAGAACTCATGCGGGTAGCGGTCGGCAAACGCCGGGTTGAGACCGACCAGTCCGAGCAGCTCGTCCACCCGCGCCCGACGCGCCTCGCGGCCGACCGCCAGCCCGTGGGTCGCCAGCGGCTCTTCTAGCGTCTGGCGCACCGTCATACGGGGGTTGAGCGAGGAGTACGGGTCCTGGAAGATCATCTGGACCCGCCGGCGTAGCGGCCGCATCTCGCGCCCGCCGACGTGGGCCACGTCGCGGCCGTCGATCAGGATCTGGCCGCCGGTCGGCTCGTAGAGCCGGACGATGCAGCGCCCGATCGTCGTCTTGCCGCAGCCCGACTCGCCGACGAGCCCGAGCGTCTCGCCGCGCCGCACCTCGAGGCTCACCCCGTCGACCGCCCGCACCGCGCCGACCTGGCGCTGAAACACCACGCCGCGGGTGATCGGGAAGTGCATCCGCAGATCGACGAGCTGGAGCAGCGGCGGCGCCGCCTCACCGGGTGGGAGGGAATCGGCACGAGTGCTCATGAGGCGGCCGACACCCGGCTTCGCCGGACCGGCTCGGTGCGTCGAGACCTCACCCTACCCCTCGCCCAACGGGAGAAGGAATCGCGCGGACCCGCTCTCGCCCGGTGTTGACGTCGACCCAGCAGCGGATCGAGTGATCGCCCTCGATCTCGTCGAGCGGCGGCATCTCGGCGGCGCACTTGTCCATGGCGAACGGGCAGCGCGGCGCGAAGGGACAGCCCGGACCGAGCGCGGCGAGGTCGGGCGGCGCGCCTTCGATCGACGCGAGGTCCGCGTCGGGATCGCCGTCGAGGCGCGGGACCGAGCGGAGCAAGCCGAGGGTGTACGGGTGGCTCGGCTGCGCGAAGAGGCGCCGCGTCGGCGCCTGCTCGACGATGTAGCCGGCGTACATCACCGCGACCCGGTCGCACATCCCGGCGACGACGCCGAGGTCGTGGGTGATGAGGATCAGCGCCATCCCGAGCTCGCGCCGCAGGCGGCGCAGCAGGTCGAGGATCTGCGCCTGGATCGTGACGTCGAGCGCGGTCGTCGGCTCGTCCGCGATCAGCAGCTTCGGGCCGCAGGCGATCGCCATCGCGATCATCGCGCGCTGCCGCATCCCGCCCGAGAACTGGTGCGGGTACTGACGCAGCCGCTCCCGCGCGGCCGGGATGCCGACCTGCTCGAGCAGCTCGAGCGCGCGCTCCGTCGCGCGGCGGCGCCCGTACCCCAGGTGCTCCTGCAGCGCCTCCTCGATCTGCAGCCCGACGGTGAGCACCGGATTAAGCGAGGTCATCGGGTCCTGGAAGATCATCGCCAGGTCGCGGCCCCGCACCCTGGCCATCGCCTCCGGTCGGAGCGCCATCAGGTCGACGCCGTCGAACAGGACGGCGTCGGCGCGCACCTCGGCCGGCGGCTCGGGCAGCAGCCGCATCAGCGAGAGCGACGAGACGCTCTTGCCCGAGCCGCTCTCGCCGACGATGCCGAGCGCCTCGCCCGGCGCGAGGTCGTACGAGACCCCGTTGACAGCGCGCACGACGGTGTCACGCAAGCGGAAGACCGTGCGGAGGTTCCGGACGGAGAGGAGGGCGGCTCCCATCGAACCGATACGCAGTTTCCTCGGGCGGAAGTCTACTCGGATCGACACGGGTAGAATGCAGCCTCGTGCCAGGCCCCCTCACCGGCATCCGCGTCCTCGACTGCACGCTCGCGCTGGCAGGGCCGTTCTGCTCGCTCCTGCTCGCCGACCTCGGCGCCGACGTCATCAAGGTCGAGAGCCCTGACCCAACGCAGCGCGGGCAGAGCGGGCTGGCCGCCTACAAGGGCGAGAACGGCCACTTCCTGATCGCCAACCGGAACAAGCGCGGGCTGACCGTCGACCTCAAAAGCGAAAAGGGCCGCGCGCTGTTCTACCGGCTGGTCGAGACCGCCGACGTCCTAGTCCAAAACTTCCGCCCCGGCGTGATGAAGCGGCTCGGCTGCGACTACGAGACGCTGCGTGGGATCAACCCCAGGCTGGTCTACTGTTCGATCTCCGGCTTCGGCGAGGGCAGTCCGTACGCCGAGCTCGGCGGCTTCGACCTCATCGCCCAGGGCATGAGTGGCCTGATGAGCGTGACGGGCGATCCGAGCGGCGGCGAGCCGGTAAAGGCTGGCACCCCCGTCTGCGACGTCGGCGCCGGCATGTACGGCGCGCTCGGCGTCGTGTCGGCGCTCTACCGCCGGGCCGCGACCGGCCGCGGCCAGCACGTCGAGGCGACGCTGCTCGACACGCCGATCTCCTGGCTCACCTGGCGTGCCGCCGAGTACTGGGGCACCGGCGAGGTGCCCGAGCCCCAGGGCAGCGGGCGCGGCGCCTACAGGGCCTTTCGGTGCGCCGATGGGCGCTGGGTGAACATCGGTCCCTCCAACCGGCTCTGGCCGGTAACATGCCAGACGCTCGGCGTGCCCGAGCTGATCGAGGACGAGCGCTTCGCGACGCCGGCCAAGCGGGTCGAGAACCACCGCGAGCTTTCGGAGGAGCTCCAGAAGGCGTTCCGCGCGAAGACGCGCGACGAGTGGGTCGCGGCGTTCCAGGCGGCCGGCGTGCCGACCGGGCCGATCAAGACCGTCGCCGAGGTGCTCGACGACGACCCGCACGTCAAAGCACGCGACATGGTCGTCGAGGTCGACCACCCGGTCATCGGCCGGATGAAGACGCTCGGCGTGCCGGTCAAGCTCTCCGAGACGCCCGGCGCCGTCACCCGCGCCGCGCCGACGCTCGGCCAGCACACCGACGAGATACTGTCGGAGCTGGGCTACAGCGCGGAGGAGATAGCTCAGCTACACGAGGAGCGCGTCGTCTGATCGCTCCGCCCACGAGGGGGAGGCAGGCACTCTGGTCCAGGGCAGCCACCGTATCCAGCGATCGCTCCGCCCACGAGGGGGAGGCAGAGCATCAGGCGAGGGGATGGCTCTTCTGGACGGCGCGGAGACGACTACGCCTACAGGATCACCGTGGCCGTCGCCACGCCGAGCAAGCCGCGGTCGCCCAGCTTGACCACCTGCAGCTCGCACCGGCCGTCCCCGTGGGCGACGCCGCCGACCTCGATCTCGTAGCCAGCCCGGATCGGGCGGATGCCCTTGTACTCGAGCCGCGCACCGGGCTTGAGCAGCGCGTGCGGGCCGAAGGCGCGCTCGAGCACTTCGGAGCAGTACGCGGCTGTCGCGACGCCCATGTTCACCGTTCCGCCGAAGATCGTCCGCCGTGCGAACTCGGGGTTGGTGTGGAGGTTCTGTCCGCGCCGCGGGCGGATGCGCGTCAGCTCCGCGTAGCGGTCGATCGCCTCCTGCGACTCGACCTTCGTGATCGTCGGCAGCGGCTCGCCCACCAGCGGCGCCGCCTGTGGCGGCGGGGAGGGTGGCGCGTTCGGGTCGCGCGGCGCCTGGCGCCAGATGATCGTGTAGGTGTACTCGACGACGAGGTCGCCGTGGGCGTCGTGCGCCTGGCAGCGCCAGGTCATGAACTGACTCCCTCGCCGCTCGTACTTCTCTTCGAGCCGGACGACCGAGGTTATCTCGTCCCCCGCCCGGATCGGCCGCTGGAAGAACAGCTCCGACTTCGCGTACGGCGTCGCGCGGTCGCCCTTCTCCTCAGGCGAGGCGTACCCTTTGGCGTGCATCACCTCGTTGCGCCGCAGGGGCGCACACTTGAAGGCGTACGTCGGCGGCGCGATCGAGCCGTCCACGTAGATGGGGTTGTCGTTCCGGACGGCCGCGCAGTAGTCGAGGATGCTCGCCGCCGTGACCACGTAGGTCAGCGGCGGCGAGGCGTCGCCAACCTCGGCGACGTCCCACTCGTAGAGCGGCAGCGCCGCGATCTGCTCCTCGCTGAGCGGCTCGACCGGCACCGTCGGGGCTCGCCTCATACGTCTCTCCCGTTCGCTGGCGAGCATACCGCATCTCGGCGATCGGCCTGTCAGCCAACGACGGGCAGCTCCGCGGCCCGGGTCACCTGCGCCGCCATGCAGCGCCTCGGCTTGACTCGCCGGCCGGGGCGGTCTAACGTCGGGCCGTCGTGCCTCGGCCGCCCGGACTGCTGGTCCTCTTCGGCTCGGGCGAGACCTCGCCAGCCGGCCGACGGGCGCACGAGTTCGTGTTCGAGCGGCTCGGCAAGCCGGTGGACGTGGCGATCCTCGGCACACCGGCCGGCTTCGAGACGAACGCGCTGCGCGTCGTCGAGCGGGTCAAGCAGTTCCTCGAGCACAACCTCCAGAATTACCAGCCGAACGTCATGGTCGTCCTGGCCCCGCGCCGCGACGCGGCCGGCGGCACGAACGACGCCTCGGCGCTGGCCGAGCTGCTCCAAGCGAACTACCTCTTCGCTGGCCCGGGCAGCCCGAGCTACGCGGCACGCCACCTGCGCGACTCGTTGGCGCTGAGCCACCTCCGCGCCCGCTGGGAGGCCGGCGCCGCGGTCGCCGCGGCTAGTGCCGCCGCGATCGCGCTCGGCCGCCACGCGATCCCCGTCTACGAGATTTTCAAGGCGGGGCACGATCCCCACTGGATCGAGGGGCTCGACCTGCTCGGTCCGCTCGGCTACCACCTCGCGATCGTGCCGCACTGGAACAACGCCGAAGGCGGCGCCGACTTCGATTCCAGCCGCTGCTTTATGGGCGAGCGCCGCTTCGAGCAGCTTCTGGCCGAGCTGCCGGCCGAGTGCCGCGTGCTCGGCATCGACGAGCAGACCGCCTGCGTGCTCGACTTCGAGGCCGACCGCGCGCACATGCTCGGCGCGGGTAGCGCGACGATCGTCGCCGGCGGCGAGACGGCGGTGTACGCCGCGGGCGAGAGCTTCGCGCTCGCCGCGCTACGGGACGGCGGCTAGCTCGCCGAGCAGCGCGGCAAGCTCGTCCGGTCGGTGGAGCGGGACGTCGTGCACGGTCTCGCGCATCCAGAACGTGCGCGCCTTCGGCGGACCGCCGAGCGCCTGCTCGGCGAGCCGCAGGAACGCCTCGCGGTCGGCGCGCCAGCTGGCGTCGCGCTGCGGGGCGTCGGCCGGCGGGTCGGCCGGGATCAGGTACGTCGGGCACTCCACCCGGGTGAACAGCTCGCTCGGCCGCTGGCCGTACATAGCGCACAGAATCCTCATGTGGTTCTCGACCGCCAGGTTGCGGTGAACCACGCCGACCTCGTCCACCCAGAAGTTGCCGAGCGTCGCCTCCTCCCACGCCGGGGTCCAACGGTCGCCGAGACGATCGCGCATCCGCTGCTTGAGCTCGGCCACCGGCATCTCGATGTGCGGCGGGCGGAGCCGCTCCTGCGCCTCCTCCCACGTCATTCGGCGTGAGAGCTCGATGAAGCCGCCGTCCACCAGCGCCAGCGCGCGCGGCCCCGGCCGGACGTTCGCCGCGAAGTCGAGCGCGACGTTGCCGCCCCACGAGTGCCCGACCAGCAAAGGCCGGTCGATCCCGAGCGCCGCGAACGCCTGTCGGAGGTCGTCGGCCATGGTCGCGAAGTCGTAGCCGCCGTTCGGCTTGTCGCTGAGCCCATGGCCCCGCTGGTCGAGGGCGACGACCCGCCACGTCGGCGCGAGCCGCTCGGCGACGAGGTTCCAGATGCCCTTGTTGGAGGCGAGCCCGTGGAGCAAGACGATGGGCGCGCCGTGACCGGGCCACTCGCGGTACGCCAGCTCGAGCGGCTCGTTCTGCCACCTGACCGCGACGCGGCCGTCGCGGACGTCGCTCATCACCACGGCGTTCTCCACTTCCCCGTCGGGCGACGTGACTCAGCCGGTCGGCCTGGTCCGCAGCATCGCACTGCTCGGGCCGAAGAGCGCGTAGGCGGCGACCACTACGATCGCCGTGGCCAGCGCGACGACCTGCGCCTCCTGCAACCCGGCGACGATGATCGTCTCCTGCCGGAAGTAAGTGAGGACGAAGCGGACCAGCGCGTAGCCAAGCGCCGCCGCGAGGAAAAGCTGCCCGGGCCGCTTCAACAGCCGATCGGCAAAGCGCCACAGCAGGTAGAGGATGATCGCCTCGCAGACGATCTCGTAGATGGGGTACGCGTGCGTCGGCACCCCACGCAGGTCGTCCGGCAGCAGGTCGTTGGGGTTGACGTAGGCGATGCAAAGGCCAGGCGCGCCGTTGCAAGCTGCGCCCCACGCGTCGCCGTTGGAGAGGCACCCCAACCGGCCGATCGCCTGGCCGACAAGCATCGCCGGGGCGGCGATGTCGAGCAGCCGCCACTTCGGCAGCCTCATCCGGTGCGCCGCGATCCACCCCGCCGCGACGCCGCCGATGAACCCGCCGTAGACGGCGATGCCGCCGTTCCAGACCTGCACGATCTCGGCCGGGTGCTCGGCGAAGTAGCTCAGGTGGTCGAGCACGTGGAAGAGGCGCGCCCCGATCACGCCGCCGAAGACACCCCAGAGGGCGACGTTTTCGATCTTCTCGACTGGAAGGCCCTGCCGCTCGGCGAGCCTGGTGGTCAGCCAGACGGCCACGACGATCGCCAGGGCGGTGAACATGCCGTGCAGGCCGAGCTGGAAGGGACCGAGGCCGGTCAGCAGCGGGTCGAACGAAAACGTCGCGATCAGCTCCGGGCCGCTGGCGTAGAAGCTCACGGTGCTAAGCATGACGCTTTTGTTCGGCGGAAGCCAGGAACCATCGAGGAGCAGCCATCCGAAGGAGCGGGGCGGCGAGGAGTCGCGGCCATCGCGCCGGCCGGGCTCCTGCGCTCTACGAGGCATGGCAGCCTCGCCCATGTATGCTCTAGCGCCCACGTGTTCAGGACGCAGGCGTCGGCGGCTCTCTTTCTACTGGCCGGCCTCGCCTTCGCGCTGCTGATCGGCCTGCCCCTGGCCGCGCTCCTGCTCCGAACACTCCCGGGCGGCGTGCTCGGCACCTACCTCGTCGACGAGCAGGTGGTACGGGCGCTTCGCCTGAGCTTGCTGACCACCGCGGTCACGCTAGCGCTCACGCTGCTGTTCGGCACGCCCCTGGCCTACCTGCTGGCGCGACGGCACTTCCCCGGCAGGGGGGCGCTGGAGACGCTCGTCGACCTGCCGATGGTGCTGCCGCCGGCCGTGGCGGGCGTCGCGCTGCTGATGGCCTTCGGCCGCCGTGGGATGCTGGGTCCGGCGCTGGCGTCGCTCGGGATCGAGCTGCCGTTCACGACCGCCGCGGTGGTGATGGCGCAGGGGTTCGTCGCCGGGCCGTTCTACGTGAGGGCGGCACGCGCCGGGTTCGCGGGGGTCGACCCGACGATCGAGGGCGTCGCCCGCACGCTCGGCGTCTCGCCGCTGCGCGTGTTTTGGCGCGTGACGGTGCCGCTCGCCGCGCCGGGACTGCTGGGCGGCGCCGTGATGACCTGGGCGCGGTCGCTCGGCGAGTTCGGCGCGACGATCATGTTCGCGGGGAACTTCGTTGGCCGCACCCAGACGATGCCGCTGGCGATCTACCAGGCGCTGGAGAGCGACCTCAACGTGTCGTTGACGCTCGCGACGATCCTGGTGATCGCGTCGTTCGCGGTGCTGTTCCTCTTCCGCGCGGCCGCGCGCCGAGGGCTCGCCGGGCTCTAGAACGTCGGCCCGTTTATCACGCGGCGATGGGCGGTGGGTAGCGGCGGGCGATGACGAAGAGGTCGTGGACGACGGCGGCGCGGCGGAGGTCGAAGAGGTTCTTGCGCACGCCGCGGTAGCGGGCGCGCCGTCCCTGCCAGTGGCCGACGTGGGCGAGGCCGTGCTCGACCGCGGCGCGTTCGCGCAGGCGAGCGCGGCCGTCGGGTGTGCGCTGGAGGGCGCGGAGCTGGGCCAGGAGCGGCTCGTCGGGATGGAGGGCGACAGTGCGGCCACGCGCGCGGGTTGTGCAGCGGTCGCGGAGCCCGCAGGCGGCGCAGGTCGCCGCCGGGAACCGGACCGTCGTCCCGGCGGCGCACGGCTGGACGGCGCCCGCGGGGCAGGTCAGGGTGCCGGCGTCCCAATCGATGGCGAAGGCGGTCTTGGGGAAGCGGTCGCCGTTGCGGACGGGCCAGGGCTTGCCGACGATGCGGCGCTCGGGCGGGCGGTCGCGCACCAGCGGGCTGGCGAGGTAGCCGCGGTCGATGTGCAGCTCGGCGATGGTGCAGCCCTGCCGGTCGAGGTCCGCTTGCAGCGCCGGGGTCGCGGCGGACTCGGGCACGTTGGCGGCCGTGACGGCGACGGCGTGGATCAGGCCGCTGTCGAGGTCGCGCAGGATGTGGCGCTTGTAGCCGTCGACCCGCTCGGTCCGGCTCTTGCGGCCGTGGCGCATCTCGCCGTCGGTGACGCTGATGCGGCGGTCGCGCGCGACCCCCTGCGCCAGCGCTGGCGCGCCCGCGGGTGTGTGCACGACGTCCTGCGCCCGGATCCGGTCGGCGACCGCAACAGCCGCGTGGGCTCCACCGGGTGCATCCTCGTGCGCGGCCACGTAGCTCGCGACCGCGGTCACCATCTCGAGCACGCGCGTCAGCGCGGCCGTGCGCGCGGCCGCGTCGTCCCAATCGACGTCCAGCGCCGCCTTCAGGCTCGACCGGCTGAGCTCCGGCACCCCGACCGCTGCCGCGACGTCCGCCAGCCCCCGCCCCTGCCGACGGGCCAACACGCCCACCGCCTGCCGCAGGGCGTGGCCCAGGAGGTTGTAGGTGTCCTCGACCCGCCCCGCGCCCCACAAGGGGCTGGCGTCGAGCGCCGCCCGCAGCGCCCGCGCCCCGAACCCGCCGCGTTGCTGCGCCACCGCGACCGTGCGCTCGACCAGCCGCCGGTCCAGGTCGGCCCGCACCACCAGCTGCCGGAACCGCCACAGCGTCCCCTTCCCGAACGGCGCCCGCGCCGTCCCCAGGCAGCCCAGCACCAGCTGCCAGCGCCGGTCGGTCGTGGCCGCCTCGACGACGTCCTCGTCCGACAGCCCCGTGTACGCCTGCAGGATCGTCGCCAGCGCCAGCTGCGCGGGCGGCACCGGCGGCTTGCCACGCCCCTCGTACACCGCCGCCAGCTCGCCCTGGAACCCCTCGTCCAACAGCTCGTGCCGCCACGTCCGCAAGAACAGGAACAGCCGGCTCTTCTGTTTCATCAGACCAACCACCGCCCGCTCGTCCGCCGTCAGCTCCACCGGCGGTCGCCACACCTCCGGACGCATGCGCACTTCTCCTGGGCCTACCGCCCAGTCGACACAGTTCACCACCCCGTTCGCCTTGTCAATAAGCCAGCGCGCGAGCTAAACGGGCCGGCGCTCTAGC
>Ga0070741_10018027_pt1 | contig 11503 bp, 8 predicted proteins | sample Coa_R1_4_FD_66440 | JGI IMG/M metagenome (GOLD analysis project Ga0070741, IMG submission 66440) | Surface soil microbial communities from Centralia Pennsylvania, which are recovering from an underground coalmine fire - Coalmine... | ecosystem: Environmental > Terrestrial > Soil > Unclassified ...
TCCATCGCCAAGGAGATCGAGCTGGAGGACCCCTACGAGAAGATCGGCGCCGAGCTGGTCAAGGAAGTCGCGAAGAAGACCGACGACGTCGCCGGTGACGGCACGACGACGGCCACGGTGCTGGCCCAGGCTCTGGTCAAGGAGGGCCTGCGCAACGTCGCGGCCGGCGCCAACCCGCTCGGCCTCAAGCGCGGCATCGAGAAGGCCGTCGAGAAGGTGACCGAAACGCTGCTCAAAGGCGCCAAGGAGGTCGAGACCAAGGAGCAGATCGCGGCCACCGCGGCGATCTCCGCGGGCGACCAGTCGATCGGCGACCTGATCGCCGAGGCGATGGACAAGGTCGGCAACGAGGGTGTCATCACCGTCGAGGAGTCCAACACCTTCGGGCTGCAGCTCGAGCTCACCGAGGGCATGCGGTTCGACAAGGGCTACATCTCGGGCTACTTCGTCACCGACCCCGAGCGCCAGGAGGCCGTCCTGGAGGATCCGTACATCCTTCTGGTCAGCTCCAAGGTGTCGACGGTCAAGGATCTGCTGCCGCTGCTGGAGAAGGTCATCCAGGCCAGCAAGCCGCTGCTGATCATCGCCGAGGACGTCGAGGGCGAGGCGCTGTCGACGTTGGTGGTCAACAAGATTCGCGGCACGTTCAAGTCGGTGGCCGTCAAGGCGCCCGGCTTCGGCGACCGCCGCAAGGCGATGCTGCAGGACATGGCGATCCTCACCGGCGGTCAGGTGATCAGCGAAGAGGTCGGCCTCACGCTGGAGAACGCCGACCTGGCGCTGCTCGGCAAGGCCCGCAAGGTCGTCGTCACCAAGGACGAGACCACGATCGTCGAGGGCGCCGGTGACTCCGACGCCATCGCCGGCCGGGTGGCCCAGATCCGCCAGGAGATCGAGAACAGCGACTCCGACTACGACCGCGAGAAGCTGCAGGAGCGGCTGGCCAAGCTCGCGGGCGGTGTCGCGGTGATCAAGGCGGGTGCTGCCACCGAGGTGGAGCTCAAGGAGCGCAAGCACCGCATCGAGGACGCCGTGCGTAACGCGAAGGCAGCCGTCGAGGAGGGCATCGTGGCCGGTGGTGGCGTGACGCTGCTGCAGGCGGCGCCGACGCTCGACGAGCTCAAGCTCGAGGGCGACGAGGCCACCGGTGCCAACATCGTCAAGGTGGCGCTGGAGGCTCCGCTGAAGCAGATCGCGTTCAACTCCGGGCTGGAGCCCGGCGTGGTCGCCGAGAAGGTCCGCAACTCGCCGGCCGGGACCGGCCTGAACGCGGCCACCGGTGAGTACGAGGATCTGCTCAAGGCCGGCGTCGCCGACCCGGTGAAGGTGACGCGTTCCGCGCTGCAGAACGCGGCGTCGATCGCGGGCCTGTTCCTGACGACGGAGGCCGTTGTCGCCGACAAGCCGGAGAAGGCACCTGCTGCTGCGGGTGACCCGACCGGCGGCATGGGCGGCATGGACTTCTAGAAGTCGCACACGAAAAAGCCCGGTTCCCTTGGGGGCCGGGCTTTTTCGTGGCGCCGTCTTGTCGAGCTACGCGGGCTCGGAGAAAACCACGCAGTCGTGCAGGCAGCCTTTCGCAGCCGACGGGGAGTCCGCGTTGCGGTGCAGCAGCGCGCGGGTGGGAACAACCTCGAGCCGGACGGTGTCCTCGCCCACTTTGGCCACCGCGGCGCGGCCGTCGACGATCAGCGAGTAGCCGCTCGGTTCGCGTGGCGGCCACAGCAGCGTGACGTCACTGCGGTTGGCGAGATTCTTGCAGGTGCGCCCGCCGATCAGCCCGACGTCGAGAACACCGTCACGCAGATCCGGTTCGACGGTCACGGTGTGGGCGCGATAGTCGTCGTCGACCGTGATGAGGTACGCGAACGGGAAGTCGGCCAGGGCCGCGGCGAGGCGTTCGAGATCGACTTTCTTGGCGCCCATGCAAACAACTGTAAATGGTGCATCGAACTGCCCGGACAGCTTCGCCGAGTGTCACGGGTCGACATTGGGCGGCCGACTCCTACACTTCGCCCCATGACGCGTTGGCTTTTCGTCGTCGCGGCCGTCTTGTTGGCACTTGGGTTGCCGCTGCCGGCGGCGCACGCGCAGGCGTTGCCCACACCGTCGCACATCGTGATCGTCGTCGAAGAGAACAAGCCGAATGGTTCGATCATCGGCAGCAAGTCGGCCCCGTACATCAATGCACTCGCCAATGGTGGCGCGAACATGACGCAGTCGTTCGCCGAGACCCACCCCAGCGAGCCCAATTATCTTGCGCTGTTCTCCGGCAACACATTTGGGCTGACGACGGACGCGTGTCCGGTCGACGGCGGCACCGCCGCCAATCTCGCGTCGGAGCTGCTGGCAGCCGGCTATACGTTCGCGGGCTTCTCCGAAGACCTGCCCGCGGTCGGCTCGACCGTCTGCAGCGCAGGCAAGTATGCGCGAAAGCACGTGCCGTGGGCCAACTTCACGAATGTCCCCGCGGACGTGTCGCTGCCGTTCTCGTCGTTCAACGCGCGATCTGATTTCGCCAGCCTGCCGACCGTGTCGTTCGTCATCCCCAACCTGGACAACGACATGCACGACGGCACCATCGCGCAAGCCGACACCTGGCTGTATGAAAACCTGTCGCACTATGCGAACTGGGCGGCGGCCAACAACAGCCTGCTGATCGTCACGTTCGACGAGGACGACGGCGGGTCGAAGAACCAGATCCCGACCGTCATCTACGGCGCGCATGTGAAGCCCGGCAGCTATCCCGAGACGATCAGCCACTACAACGTGCTGTCCACGATCGAGGAGATGTACCGGCTGCCGAAGACCGGACTCGCCGCCAATGCCCCTGCGATATCCACTATTTGGGCTTAGCCCACGCTCGGCGGCTCAGGCGGGCGTCGGCTGGCGGCCACGGACCAGCCGGCCCGGCCGCGCCGCGGTGTGCTGACCGTTCTCGACGATCACCTCGCCGGACACCACCGTCGCGACGTATCCGTCGGCAGTCTGATCCAGCCGGCGGCCCCCGGCCGGCAGGTCGTAAGTGATCACCGGCCGGTGCAGGCGCAGACCGGCGTGGTCGATCACGTTGAGATCCGCCTTGTAGCCCACGGCAATTCGGCCGCGATCGGCGAGTCCCGCGACCCGCGCAGGTACCGACGTCAGCTCGCGGACCACCTCGGCCACGCTCATCCGGCCTGATGCGCGGTCGCGGGCCCAATGCGCCAGCAGGAACGTGGGATAGCTTGCGTCGCAAATCATTCCGTAGTGCGCACCGCCGTCACCGAGACCCAGTACAACGTCGTCGCGACGCAGCAGCTCGCCGACAGTGTCGAGTGAGTTGTTCTCGTAGTTGCCCATCGCCACCAATAGCATTGCGTGCCCGTCCTCGTCGAGCAGACGGTCGTACGCCTCCTCCATCGGGGTGACACCGCGGGCGGCAGCGCGGGCGGCGATGCTTGTGGACGCGTCCGGCTCGTAGTCGGGCACATCGCCGAGCGGGAAGATCCAGTCCCATGCCTGCGCCAGATACAGCAGGGGGTGACCGTCCGTTCGCGGTTTGTCCGCCAGAATGCGTTCGCGCACTTCGGGTTTGCGCATCTCTGCGACACGCTCGGCCAGCGGCAGGCCGGAGATCTCCGCGTAGCTGGGGTAGAACACGAACGGGTTGCCCGTCAGCTCCAGGCCGATCACCAGACCGATCGGCCGCGGGAACATCTGCGCGGTGATGTCGCATCCCGCCGAGTTGAACTTCTCGATCATGTTGATCGCGTCCGGCCAGATCGGATCGCCGGTGTTTCCGGTCGCAAGGCTGAAAGTCACCGGCAGCCCGGCATCCTGTGCGGCCTCGAAAACCTGTTGCAGCACAGGCTGATAACCACCCGCCGGGATGTCGGGCACGAACTGGATCAGCCCGCCTCCGCCGTCGGCGACACCGGCCGCGATCGCGGCGATCTCGTCTTGCGCGGCGCCGTACGTCGGGATCAGCTGGCCGCCGCCGGTCTTGTGGAACGAGAACCGCGACGACGCAAACCCGATCGCGCCGGTCTCGATCGCTTCTTTGGCCAGTGCCCGCATCCGCGCCAGGTCCTCGGCCGTCGCCGGCTCGCGGTTCGCGCCGCGCTCACCCATCACGTATACGCGCAGCGGGGAATGTGGAAGGTACGCGGCCACATCGATATCCCGCCGTCGGGAATCAAGCGCGTCCATGAATTCCGGGAACGTCTCCCAGTCCCACGGCAGCCCGTCGACCATGACGACGCCGGGAATGTCCTCAACGCCGGCCATCACGTCGACGAGCACGTCGTGGTCCTCGGCGCGGCACGGCGCGAAGCCGACGCCGCAGTTGCCCATGATCGCGGTCGTCACGCCGTGATGCGACGACGGTGTGAGCCGATCCGACCAGATCGCCTGGCCGTCGTAATGCGTGTGCAGGTCGACGAAACCGGGTGTGACCAGCAGTCCCGTCGCGTCGATCTCGCGCTCGGCGGAGCCCTCGACGGCCCCGACCGCGGCGATCACGCCGTCTTTGACGGCCACGTCGCCGACGTACGGTTCACCGCCGAGACCGTCGACGATCGTGCCGCCTTTGATTAGCAGATCGAAGGTCATTATTGGACTCTACGACCGTGTCGGTGGCTGATGCCAGGATGAGGCCCATGATCGACCACCTCGGAATCAACTGTTCGGACTTCGCTGCGGCGAAGACGTTCTATGACAAGGTCCTTTCGGTGCTCGGCTACAGCAGGCTGATGGACTTCGGCACCGCGATCGGCTACGGCAAGGACGGCAAGCCGGACTTCTGGATCGGCGACAACGACCTGGGACCGAACCGCGAGGTCCACATCGCGTTCCAGGCCGCCGACGAAGAGGCCGTCAAAGCGTTCTACGACGCTGCCGTCGCGCTCGGCGCCGAGTCGCTGCACGCGCCCCGGCTCTGGCCCGAGTACCACCCCGGCTACTTCGGCGCGTTCGTCCGCGACCCCGACGGCAACAACGTCGAGGCGGTGTTCCACGGCGCGGGCTGATCAGGGGCAGCGAATGCGACTGGTATCGCTGGCGGCGAGCGGAATGCCACTCCTGCCACCGTCGGCGTCGGCTCGGTCGGGTCCAGGCGCAAATCCGGCAGCCGGTCGAGCAGCGCGTTGATCGCGACGGCCGCCTCCATGCGCGCGAGGTGCATGCCAAGACACACGTGCGGGCCACCGCCGAACGTCAAGTGCGCGATGTTGGTTCGCGTCAGGTCGAATCGGTCGGGGTCCGGGTAGCGCTTCGGATCGCGGTTGGCCGCAGCCACACTCACGCTGACGCTTGTTCCCGACGGGATCGCCACACCGCCGAGCTCACAGTCGCGGGTCGCCAGTCGCACGACCGTCGTGATCGGCGGTTCCCAGCGCAACGCCTCCTCGATCGCGGCGCGCACCAGCCTTCGATCCGCCCGCACGGTGTCCATCAATCCCGGGACGGTGAGCAGCGCCACCAAGAGGTTGCCCGACGCGCGGTACGTCGTCTCCACGCCCGCCGGCAAGATGAGCAAGAGAAACGCGAAGATCTCGTCGTCGGTCAACCGCGCGCCGTCGATCTCGGACTCCGCCAGCGTGCTGATCAAATCGTCCTGGGGATCACGCCGCCGCTGCGCCAGCACTTCACCGAAGTACTCCTTCAATGCCGCCGACGCGGCGAGGCCGCACTCCCAGTCGTAGACCACGTTGAGCAGTTCGATCGACAACCGTTGGAAGCGAACGTAATCCGCGCGCGGCAGGCCCATCAGCCGGGCGATGACCTGGACCGGGAACGCGAAGGTGAACTCGCGAGCCAGCTCGGCGCGCCCCCGGCCCGCGAACCGGTCGATGAGCTCGCCGACGACGACTTCGACAAGCTCGCTGCGCCACCGCTCCAGCAGCGCCGCCCGAAACGACGGTGACACCAGGGCCCGGCTGGCGCGATGCTCGGTGCCCTGTAGTTCGAGAAGGGTGCGACCCATGACCGGACCCATGACCTTGTCGTAGATCGACGACGAGAACGTGTCCGGCTGCGTGAGCACGGTGTGGCACTCGTCGTACCCGAGCACGGTCACACCCATCTCGCCAAGCGTCTGAGTGCTGGTCTCCGCGAACGGACTTCCCACCATCACCGGGCCTTGCTCGCGGGCCGCGCGCAGTCGTTCGTGCACGTTCTCGACGGCCATCAGCAGGCCGCCCTGCAACTCGGCCGGATCGAATTCGAGGTTTGTCACGACGCCGCTCTCACGGTGTCGGTGTCGCGGCCGGACCGCAGCACCGTGCCCGGCAGTGCACCGGTGGCGACGCCGTCGCGGCAGGCTTCGACGCCGCCGACGAACACCGTGTGGATGCCGTACGCGTCGGCGACCAGTCGCGGCGCGCCCGCCGGCAGGTCGTAACGGGTGCGTTCCGCGCCGTGATCGACGGTCTCTGGGTCGAACAACACGAGGTCGGCATGCCAGCCCGGGGTAATGCGCCCGCGTTCGCGCAGCCCGTAGAGCCGGGCCGGAACGTCGGTGATCAGCCGTACTGCCTCCTCGAGCGTGACCACCTGATGCTCACGGACGCCGTGGCCGAGTAGCGACGTCGTGTAGATCGCGCCGCACATCATGTCCAGGTGCGCGCCGGCGTCGGAACCGCCGATCACCGCGTCCCGATGCCGCCACACCTGCGCGCGCAATCGCCAGTCGGCCTCGTCGTCGCCGAATGGTCGCGGCGACAGCCCGGTGCGCAGCTCGTCGGCGATCACGATGTCGAGCAGTGTGTCGAACGGCTCACGTCCCCGAGCGGCAGCGACCTCGCCGACGGAATGCCCTGCCGCGTCGGCATTTTCGGGTGCAAAGGTTTCGACGATATTCAGCCGCTCCCATTGCGCGAGCCCGCGCAGTATGCCGGCCTCATCCGACTGGGCGCCGGCATTGAGGCGCCGGCGCACCTCGGGGTCGGCGAGCGCAGCCAATCGCTCGGGCACTGGCAGGTGCATCGTTTCGCGCCAGCCCGGCAGCCCGTCGAGCACGAAACCAGACAGGAACGACAGCCGAATCTTCGTCGCGTGTGGCAGCGTCAGCGCAACCACCCGCCCGCCGCGTTCGGCTGCGACGTCCGATGCTCGCAGTTGCCGTTCGTGTCCTGACGGGTTCGCGGCCGACACTCCCATCACATTCCAGTTCAACGGACGTTCGGCGGCCACGGACATGCCGGTGAGCAGGTCGATGTCGTCGTCGGTGAATCCGTTGAGGCAGCCCGGGATGATCGCTTCGAGCGTGGTCCCCGGATGTCCGTGCAGGCGAGCCGCAAGCGCAAGCAGTTCGGCGCGGGAGGCGCCGCGCGACGGCACCGGTTGTCCGTCGCCGTCGTTGTGGGTTGCAGATTGCGAAGTCGAAAGACCAAGCGCCCCTGCCGAAAGCGCATCCTCAAGAAGCGAGCCCATCCGATCGATCTGCTCATCGGCCGCCTCGTTGCCGACAGCGTCGTCGCCCATCGCGGCTAGCCGAAGAGCGCTGTGGCCCACCAGGAATCCGGCGTTGACGGCGGTGCGGCCGTCGAGGCGGGCAAGCCAGTCGCCGAAAGACGACCATTCCCAATCCAATCCGGAGCGCAGCGCGTCCAGCGGCATGCCTTCGACACGCGCCAGCATCCGGGTGAGGTAATCGTGGTGGTCAGGCGTAGCCGGCGCGAGGGTGAAGCCGCAGTTGCCGCCGAACACCGTCGTGACGCCGTGCTGCAGTGACGGGCTCGCGGTCGGGTCCCAGAACAGCTGTGCGTCGTAGTGGGTGTGCAGGTCGACGAAGCCGGGAGACAGCGTCAGCCCTTCCGCATCAACGGTTTTCGCTGCAGCTTCGTCGATCGTTCCGACGGCGACGATCCGCCCGTCGCTGACGCCGACGTCTCCGCGGAACGCGGGTGTGCCCGTGCCGTCGACGATCTGGGCGTCGCGGATCAGTAGGTCAAGCATGGCCAAGCCACTCGTCGTCTGGCAGCGGGTGGCGGAACAGATTGGCGGCGTTGCGGTGGGTGATCCGCGCCGCGTCCTCCTTCGACAGGCCCGCGACATTGCGTCCCACCACTGCTTGGGTGTCCGGCCACGTCGAATCCGCGTGCGGATAGTCGCTCTCGACGAGAATGCGTTCCGCGCCAATCGCATCCAGTGCACCGAACGCGTGCGGGTCGTCGATCGAGCAGAACCAGAAGTTGCGTCGGAGCACCTCGCTGGGCAGCAGGTCGCTGGTCCACGAGCCACCCTCACGGCCCGATGCGGAGTGCGCGAGGACGAAGTCGGCACGGTCGGCGAGCATCGCCACCCAGCCGAGGCCGCCTTCGTCGAGCGTGATGTTGAGGTTCGGGAAGCGCACGGGCACGCCGGACCACAGCCAATCCGCGCATGCGACAAGGGCATTCACGGGAAACAGCGTGGTGATTGTCTCGAAGGGCGTGTCGGGTGCGGGAATCGGCGCCCACTGTGCCGACCCGGTGTGCAGGCAGATGACGGTGCCGGTCTCCTCGCAGGCGGCGAAGAACGGATCCCATGCGCCGGTGTGCAAGCTCGGGATCCCGCACTGCGCAGGCAATTCCGGGAAGCTCACGGCCTTGAACCCGCGCTCGGCGTTGCGTCGCAGCTCCTCGGTTGCCAGTTGCGGATCGGCCAGCCACGGCAGCTGCAGCGGAATGATGCGTTCGGGGTAGCTGCCGGCCCACACGTCGAGATGCCAGTTGTTCCACGCCCGCAGCGCCGCGAGGCCCAGGTCCGGATCCTTGCTCTTCCAGAACACCGTGCCCGCGAATCCGGCGATCAGTGACGGAAAATTCAGTGATGCCCAGATGCCGGCGAGATCCATGTCGGCGATCCGCGCGTCGATATCCCAACAGCCGCGGCGCATTTCGTCGAACCGCGCGGGCTCCATGCTCCACTCCTCGGGCGGACGGCCGATCACCGCGTTGAGGCCGATGTTGGGGTACTCGCAATCCTCGTAGCGCCACACTTGGCGCCCGTCGTCGGTCTCGACAATCCGTGGCGCGCGGTCGGCCAGCGCGCTGGGGACGCGGCCGTCGAACATGTCCGGCGGCTCGATCACGTGGTCGTCGACCGAGATGAGCACATGCTCTCGAACCCGGGGAGCGGGGTCCGGCAGCAGCGCCATAGAAACGACTATCGCTATCTTTGCAAAAAAAGTAAAGATCGCTACTCAGCGCCCATGCGCCGATTTCTGCACCAGGTCGTGGTGCGGACCGAATCCACAGCCCTCATGCAGAAATCGTGGGTAAATCGGCTATCCCGGCGGCGGTTGTCGCACGAACGCCCGCGGCTGGGTGAACGCCCGGAGTCCGTCGACCCCCAGTTCGCGGCCGATGCCCGACTGCCCGACACCGCCGAACGGCACCCGCGGATCCTGGGCGGCCATGCCGTGGCAGTTGACGCTGACCGTGCCGGCGACGAGCTGCCCTGTGACCCGGTCCGCCAGCTCGTCGTCACCCGTCCACACCGACGCGGTGAGCCCGAACTCGGTGGCGTTGGCGGCGGCGACGGCATCGTCGATCGACCGGTAGCCGAAGATCGGCAGCACCGGGCCGAACTGCTCTTCGGTGGCCAGCGCCGAGTCGGGGTCGGCGCCGATGACGACCGTTGGCAACACGAAGTACCCGCCAGACTCGGCGTCGGCATCGCGAATCCTGCCGGCTGTCTTGACCGTCGCGCCACCCGTTTCGGCGTCGGCGACTAGTCGCTGCACCCGGTCACGACCCGCGGCGGTATGCAGCGGACCCAGCGTCACCTCCTCGGCCAACCCGTCGCCGACCACCTCCCGCTCGCAGCGCGCGAGCAGTGCCTCGGCGAGTTCGTCGACCCGATCGGCGGGCGCGTAGAGCCGCTTGATCGCCATGCACACCTGGCCGGCTGTGGTGTAGGTCGCCGCCACCAACTGCTCGACGAGCGCGTCGGTGACGTTGACGTCCGGCGCGATGATCGCGGCGTCGTTGCCGCCGAGCTCGAGCAGCACCGGCGTGAGCCGCGCCGCCGCCGCGGACATCACCGCACGGCCCGTCGCGACTCCGCCGGTCAATGAGACGACGTCGATGCCGGGGTGCGAGACGAGCGCCTGGCCGATCTCGTGCCCGGGCCCGGCGAGAAGATTGACGACGCCCGGCGGCAGCTGGGCTGCGAACGCCGCGCCGAATTCCAAGGCGGCGAGCGGGCACGTCGGCGGCACTTTGACGACCGCGGTGTTGCCCGCGGCCAACGCCGACGTCAGCTTCGTCATCGACACGGCGATGGGCCAATTGAACGGAAGCACAAGCGCCGCAACGCCGTACGGCTCCCGACGCAGTTGCGGGTACGGCGACTGCGGGTCGACCTGCTCGGGCGCGAGCGCTGTCTCGGCCATCGCGGCAAGCATCGATGCGACCGCCGGCGCCATGTCGATTTCGAGCGTCGCCTCCGACAGCACCTTGCCGTGCTCGCGGGTGTAGCGCCGCGCGCCGTCGCGGCCGGCGAATTGCTGGGAGGCTGCCGTCGCTGCCGCGATCACCGCTGCGCCCCGCTCCCCGACGCTCAACGCGCGCCACCCGTCGACAGCCCGTCGCGCGGCCTGTACCGCAGCGTCGAGTTGGCGTTGGTCAGCGGCGGGGGCTTCGCCGACGACTTCTGCGGGCCGTGCCGGATTGTGCACCGGATAGGTCCCCGCGCCACCGTTTTGCGGTTCGCCGTCGATCGTGAGAGCTGCGGTCATCACACGCCTCCTCATGGCATCGTAAGTCGCTATGAAGGCCGTGGTGCTGCGCGAGGTCGGGGCACCCACCGCGGTCGAGGAGCTTGCGCTGCGTCGCGTCGCGCCGCATGAGGTCGTCGTGCGGCTGTCGGCCAGCGGCGTGTGCCACACCGACCTGTCGGTGCGCGATGGGTCCATGCCGGCGCTGCTGCCGTGCACGCTGGGTCACGAGGGCGCGGGCGTCGTCACCGAAGTCGGCCCCGATGTTACGACGGTCAGCCCGGGCGATCACGTCGTCCTCACGTGGAATGTGCCGTGCCGCAGATGTTCTCACTGTCGGCGCGGCGACCCGCACCTGTGCGCACACGGCCTCGACCACGCATTCGGCGCCCCGTACGCGGAAAGTGACGTCGGCCCGGTGTGGCCGGCGATGGGCGCGGGCACATTGGCCGAACAGACGTTGGTGCCCGCGGCAGCGGTGGTGCGGATTGACCCGTCACTGCCGCTCGACCATGCCGCGCTGCTTGGGTGTGCAGTGACGACGGGCGTTGGCGCCGTGACCCGGAGCGCGGGTGTTCGCGCAGGCGAGAGTGTGATTGTAATCGGTTGCGGGGGAGTCGGTTTGGCGGCAATTCAAGGTGCACGGTTAGCGGGCGCGGGGCGGATCATTGCTGCCGACCGGGTGGCCGCGCAGCTTCCGGCGGCGACGGCCAACGGTGCGACCGACACGGTGGACGCAGGCGAGGCCGACATCGCAACTGCCGTACGCGATCTCACCGGCGGCGAGGGCGTCGACCATGCGATCGAGGTCGTCGGCAA
>Ga0070741_10018028_pt1 | contig 11503 bp, 11 predicted proteins | sample Coa_R1_4_FD_66440 | JGI IMG/M metagenome (GOLD analysis project Ga0070741, IMG submission 66440) | Surface soil microbial communities from Centralia Pennsylvania, which are recovering from an underground coalmine fire - Coalmine... | ecosystem: Environmental > Terrestrial > Soil > Unclassified ...
CAGTTCCCTAACACTACTGAGGTGACACCGTGCCAGCCTGAGATCGTGCAGTAGGGGTCCCAACGAATCTGGGCGTCATAGTGGGTGTGCAGATCGACAAACCCAGGGGCTACAATTAAACCATCGGCGTCGATCGTCCGTTTGGCAAAGCCGTCCGCTTTGCCGCCGATCTGGGCAACCCTGCCGTCCTTGATCCAAACATCGGCTCGGCGACGCGGTGCGCGTGTGCCGTCTACGACCGTGCCGCCTTTTATATGAAGATCATATTCCGCCATTGTGTGTGTCCTCCTTCTGTTTTTCGTCGTGCGTCGACGCACATTATTGTTGTTGCTCCATCATCTTCTGCACATAGCCACGCATGGTTTGAAAATCGAACGCCTCTTCTCGCATAGTAAATGGATTCCACATCCGCCGGGGCGCGGCAGGAAGGTCACCGCCATAAACATGAATCGCAAACAAGGTGTGATCAAGCGGATTCTCGATGGCATGAATCACGTCTTCGCCGAGTACGAGCACATCTGACTGCCGGACCTGCTTACCACCGGCGGCCTCCAAGCCGTTGCCACTGCGACGATAAAAATAGTTGTTCTCTTGTCCGTCGTAAACGCCGATTACTGCCCACATTAAGTGATTATGCGGCGGACTTTTGAACTTCGGCGGCACCGCCGCTTTGAGGACGGTGAGATCGGGTGCGCGATGAATGAGCATGTCACCCATCGCACCGTGGCTGACATCTTTGCCGGCGCCCAAATCCGTCAGCGCTTTGGTGACGCCTTCGGGATCACGTAACGCCTCGGTGAGTATTTCCTTAATCGTGCCGGGCTTCTGGCCTTGGCACGCTTTGACGAATTCATTGACGTTAAACATGTGGACCCTCCTTATCGCCCTTCTCAAGTCGTACCCCCTCTGGTTCTGGTCTGTCAAGCGTTGCGGGATCTCGAAATGCATATCAAAGCCGCCGCGGCCCTCCCCTTGGCCCTCCCCCTCGGGAAAGAGCCTATCCTAAGATTGTCGAAGGAGCAGCAAACGCGGAGCGGCTGCAGGTGAGGGAGACTCGTGAGATCTTTATAACCATTCCTTTCCTTGACTTACCCCGTCTGGGATGCCATGACGACCCTTGGTCATTGGAAACTTTATCTGTGCGGCAACCACCTACTCCACAATACTCAGTAGTTTCGCTAGCCGCGCCCTCGTCTCCCTCTCTTCAGCCACAAGGAGGTGCCTACGGCTGGTTCATCACCGGCGTGGCGACGTGGTTCACCGCCATGGGCATGCAGGGGGTGCTCTTTTCCTGGCTAGTGGTTGGCGTATTACATGCGCCAGCGGAGTGGGTGGGCATTTCTCAAAGCGCGATGATGCTTCCATCAGGAGTGTTGCTCTTCTTTGGCGGTGCGGTTGCGGACCGCCGTGATCGGCGGAAGCTCCTCATGGGTTTGCATCTTATTGCCACGCTACTGTCTGTGAGTTTAGTTATTGTTGTCGCCTACGACTTCCTCTCGCTACCGTTTCTCATTGGGTATGCGCTCGGCATGGGAAGTGTACAGGCATTTGTCATGCCCGCCCGGGATTCTCTCCTCTCTGAAGTTGCGGGGCCAAATCTGTTGCGGGCGGTGGCCGGCCTCAATTTGGCCCAGTGGGGGACACAAGCCTTAGGTGCGTTGATTGCTGGGGCGGCACGCTGGATCGGTACCGCGCCGGCGCTCGGTCTGCACGCGTTGACACTGCTGAGTGGCATAGCTGCATTGTATAAGTTACCCCCAGCCCCGCCGCACGGCGGCACTGCACAGCATCCGCTCCGCCTCGTCGATGTTATGGCTGGCATGCGCGAGGTGATCGGTTCGCCGGTGCTCCTACCCGTATTCCTCCTGGTGAGTGCTGTAGGGATCCTCTTTATCGGTCCTTTTGTTGTCGTGTTGCCGATTTTAGTGCGGGATTATTATGGCGGAGACGTGGGCCAACTGGCGCTACTGAATATGGCGTTCCCCACCGGCACGATTCTCGGATCGCTTGTGATGTTGTGGCGCGGCCGACTGCGGCGGAAAGGCGCAGCGCAATTAATGGCGCTGGCTTCTGGGGCGTCCTGTCTTGTAGCCGTCGCCCAGGGACTCCCATTGTGGGGAACGCTGGTTGCCATCGTGCTGTGGGGGATGGGGGCCGCAGTGTTTGTCAACACCGGGCGGACGATATTTCAGGAGCGCGCGCAGCCTTCCCATCGTGCGCGGGTGTTCGCGGCATACTCGTTTGGTTTCATGGCAGCGGCGGGACTTCTCGGTGCGCCCCTGTCGGGAGTCGTCGTCAAGCAATTTGGTCCACTCACTACATGTGCAATTGTTGGCGGTACCATGCTCGTCGTTGTCGCGTGTGTGCTTTTATTTACGAACGTTCGGCGGATGGAATAATTTACTGTTCGAGGCTCAAGGTTTAAGGTTCAAGGTCAAAAAAATGATGAACGAAAAATAGTAGCCAGTAGCCGGCATGAATTTCTAGTTTTCTCTACTGACTACTGAATGCTGACTACTGACTACTTCTTTACACCTTACGCACCACGCATCACGTAACACGTTTTCCTTTTCATGCTTCATTAATTGTCCTCATCGTCCTCCATATCCCATCCCATCTGCATAAACGAACGAGAGGCGGACCCGGACGCGGCTCGTGCCAACCAGACCGCGCGGTTGTCGATCTTTTTTTTCGCCAGGATCTTCTTCTCGATAATCAGCGCTTCCAGTGCGGCCAGCCAACATTCGTAATAGGTCGGCCGTGTTTCTGGTGGAATATGCGGCTGCTCTGCTGCCGTAATCTGAGTGATCAACTGCCGCCGGAAGTCACTCCAGGGATACTCACCGCGTTCACACAACGCGACTGCCATTGCAAACGCTTCGCCTTCCCACGGGTCTTTAAAAACCAGTTCGCCACTTTGTCGTGGCAAGGCGGTGTTCCCTTCCATGTCGGCTATGCGACGTTGAGGTGAAGAGCCTGATGGTCGTTTGTCGAGTGTAACCTGGGCGACACCAATCATCGCATCGCGTGTAACAAGCGCAGTCAGTTCTTCTTCTGTCATCAGCTCAGTGCCGACCGGCCGTTGTGGCAACACCATGTACCGCGTTTGCGCGCTGCTGTTCCACACGAAAATCTCGGTTTCGGAATCAAGTTCCAGGCCGAACTCTCGCAGCACCTGGCGAGTGTTGCCGCCGATACGCGAACGATACGCCTGACTTTTGTACCAGAACGGCGGTAACCCTAAGACCGGCCAAGGGTAACATGAGCATAGGACACAGGCGACCACATTGTGAGTCTGCGGCGTGTTTTCGACGACCACGAGCCGGTCTCCCTGTAAGCCGCCAAAACCTAACTCAGCAATCGCCGCGGCTCCGTCTTGGAGAAGCCGTTCTTTATAGACCGGATCAACCCACGCTCGTGCGACGACTTTGGCACCGTTCAGCGGACCGAGATCCTTCTCGTAGGTCTTGATGACCGCATCGAGCGTTTCAGCGGTGACAAGCTGCTTCTCTAATAACAGCGATTCGATCGCCTTGGTGCGAATCTCGCGCTGTTTGTTCTCTGCGCGTGTCAGTTGTCGCGGCGGGGCCGAGATCGACTCTGCCGCGTTATGATCATGGTCATGGTCGTGTGGATTGCTCATCGGGTGTCCTTCGGACGAGAGAAAAGAAGGGGCCCTCTTAATCCCCTCTCCCGGAGGGAGAGGGTTAGGGTGAGGGGATCTATTTGTTCATTAGGGAACCCTTAACCGTCGCTCATAGTGAGCGTCAAAGTTGGAGGGTGAGTATGGTCTACCAATGCTACTGCTTCTGCGCAGGCTGCACCAACTCAATCGTAAATCCGTCCGGATCCCGCATGTACACTGCCTGTGCGCCAGCATTGATCCCAGTCGATACTGGTACAGGGCCTGAAGAGCGAAACTCGACACCGGCTGCGGACAAACGTTGATACCACGCTTGGAGGTCATCGACTCGTATAGCGAGGTGTCCGTTGCCTGGTCGATTGGTCGCGCGGTCAGTCGGTTCACCCGGATGCGAGACGTATTCGAGCAGTTCGAGCATATGTGGGTCGTCTGTGGATAATTTGAGTAGCGCGATTTTTAAGTGGGCATTGGCAAAACCGGTGACTTTGCTGACGTACTCTTCAGTGGTGTCGCGTATATACATAACCTGCATGCCGAGCAGATCACGATAGAATGCCAACGAACGATCAAGGTTACTCACTGTGAATCCGGTGTGGGCGACGCTGGTGAGTTTCATAGAGTCTCCTTAGTCAAAAAATGATCAACGCAAAATGATGAATGATGAGTTAGAAGAATCTTCGTCTTCCGTTCAGCACTCATCGTTACGAAAGCAGGTTCTCCTTCAACCGATACACCCGAACCGCAGTATCATGGAACAACGCCGCTTTCTCAGTCGGCGAGAACTTCTCGGTCATGCGTTTGAACGAGTTCCACAAAACTGTATGCGAGCATGACGCTTTATCAACCGGAAAGTTACTCTCGAACATGCAGCGGTTCACGCCAAATTTCTCGACGCAGTGGAGATAATACGGTCCGTTCACTTTGGCGAGTTCTTCCGAGGTTGGCGGTTTGTCGCGTTTATGCCAATCGAACCCACACATGGTCATTGTGAGCCCACCGATTACGCGGATAACCCCATAGATGATGGGGATCACAAATAGGGAGATCGGGATCGAGGGCTTGTTCCGTCGTCAACGCAAGCCATGCCTTTGGGTCAGCTGCCATACGTATTTCCTTTTCGTTGCATCGGAGAATTGTGGTTCCTCATAGACCGAAGCTCCGCGCTAGGTCAAGGGAATGCCTGGGCGGCTAAGGATAAATGGGGAAACGGGGAAACGAAGAAAGAGAGGCTGAAGGCCGAAGGCTGTCGGTTACAGGGAAAACAAGGAAGAAGGACGATTTTCCCAAAGTGATGGCGTGGTACACGCGCTGTATGGCGCGCCCCGCTTCAGTGCGCGGGGCGACGGTGTGTCCGTTTTGAAAAGGGATAAAGGATAAAGGGAAAGGGATAAAGGCAATAAGGAAAACTTTCTGTTACGACTTTCCTTTTGTTCTTCCCTTATTCCTTATCCTTTACCCGTTATCCTTGTTATCCTTATTGTTGTCTTATGCCGCTTGCCCGCCGCGCAGCTGCCGACCGGCGGTTGCACCGGTACACTTGCCGTCTTCGAAGGTGACCTGGCCGTTGACGATGTACCAACGGTACCCTTCAGCCTTCTGCACACGCCGCCATTCGTTGGCTGGCAGATCATGGACCACTTCGGACGGAAGGATCTTCAGCTTGGCGAGGTCGTAGACAATGATGTCTGCCGCCAGGCCTTCACGCAGACAGCCACGGTCCTTAATGCCGGCTGCCCATGCCGTGAGGTAGCTGAGGCGATAGTGCGCTTCTTCGAGGCTCATGATGCCTGAGTCACGGACCATCCAGGTGAGCATATCGGTCGAATAGGTCCCAGGGGTGATGAACTTAATGTGTGCGCCACCGTCAGACACGCCAGGCAGTGTGTACGGGGAGGCCATGATTTCGCGATAGTGCTCCACGTTGTTATTGACGACTGGGCCGCGCCACACCGTGCGGATTTCCTTGGCCGAGATGTCAAGCATCGCGTCAATTGGATGTTTGTTCTCTTCCTTAGCAATCTGACCAACGGTTTTGCCTTCGTACTTTTTCAGTGTAGCCTCCGGGGTGTGATCACACACGAACTCGGCGAGTTCACCGAACAAGAAGTCACGTGACTTGGTGCCGGCATCGTATTCCTCGCGGAGGGCAGCGCGGATGCGCGGATCGGCGAGTTTAACGCGTTTCTCTTCGATCGTGCCGGTAGTGGCTTCGCGCCAGTGCGGGCTATCGTCGAACAGGTTCCAGTTTTCGAAGGTAATGTGGTTAGCCGCGCGAGCGGTGACCGCCTGACCGAACACCGGCTTGCCTTGCTTGTTAGCTTCCGCCAGCCAACGGAGCTGGGCACGATAGACGTAGGGGAACTTGTCGTTCACGGCCATCGCGTTGAACAACACTGGACGGCCACTCTCTTCGGCGAGCTTCGTGTTGAAGTCGAAGTCGTGATGCATCCCGGCGTTGGGGTCATTCACTCCCACGCTCGAACGGGTGAACTGAATGCAACCACTGCCTTTTTCTGCCAGTACGCGAGCCATACGGACATAGAAGGAATCCGGCAGCATATCGGAAATCATCGGGCTACCATCGTAGTCGCACTGCACGGCCGAAGAGCCGCCAGGGACGAGTTGTTGCGCGCCCCAGCCCACGGCGCCAGCGTCCATGGCCTCTGAGAGCAATCGAGCAACCTGCTCGGTCTCTTTCTCATTTGGGCGCCGCTCTTTCGCCGCCGCGAAGCTGCCCATCACGTACGCCACTGCCGGTGAGATCGGGAACAGATGGGAAATGTTGATACCTAATGGAAGCCGTTCTAAACGGTCGAGGTACTGCGGGAAGGTCTCCCACTTGAAGTCCATCGAAACCTGCATCGGCGCCATCGGAATCGCTTCGTTCCGTGATAGGGCAAGCATGGCGCGCTCCGCATCTGCCGGGTGCAACGGCGCGAAACCGAAGCCGCAGTTGCCCATTGTCACTGTGGTAACGCCATGCCAGCTCGACACACTGAGGTACGGGTCCCAGTGGACCTGCGCGTCATAGTGCGTGTGAAGATCAATGCCACCTGGGGCGACAATCAATCCACTCGCGTCGAGTACCTTCTTGCCGTCACTGCTGTTAATGCGGCCGATCTTTGCGATCTTGCCGTTTTTGATACCGATATCGCCTTTGTAACGCGGTACGCGTGTGCCATCGACGATCGTGCCGTCCTTAATAACGACATCATATTCTGCCATACATCCCTCCTAGCGTTTTTATGCCCCTACCATGAGGTATTTGGGGTGGTGCTGTCAAGGGTTAGATATAAGCGAATGTGCTTCCCGCCCCGTGTAGCCATCGTCCGCCTAATTGTGGTAACCAAAGCGCACGACAATAAAGGAGGACTATCATGGCAGACTTCGGATTGGTGACGATTCCGACGCATTATACGATTCAACCGGTGGACTTGGCGCGCTGGGCAGAAGGCAATGGCTTTGAGTCGGTATTTTTTGGCGAGCACACCCATATTCCCACCAGTCGCAAGACACCGTTCCCGCTCGGCGGCGAATTGCCGCAATGCTACAAGGAATTCTTTGATCCGTTCATTGCCCTGACCGCCGCAGCCGCAGTCACACAAAAACTTAAAGTCGGCACCTCGGTGTGTCTGGTGCCGGAACATCATCCGATCACGCTTGCGAAGACCATTTCCTGCTTGGATCGTGTTTCTAATGGGCGCTTTTTGTTCGGCATCGGCGCCGGGTGGAATGCCGAGGAAATGGCCGACCATGGTGTGGCGTTTAAGGATCGCTGGAAAGTGACGCGCGAGCGGGTACTGGCAATGAAAGAGATCTGGAATAAAGAAGTGGCAGAATTTCACGGTCAGTTTGTGAACTTTGACCCACTGTGGTGCTGGCCGAAGCCGATTCAGGCTGGGGGTCCGCCGGTGCTCATGGGGGCGATGTCGAGATGGGCGGTAAAACGGATTGTCGAGTATTGTGACGGCTGGATGCCACTGGATGGGCCGTATAATCTAGCGAAAGATCTTGCCGCTATTCGGGCCGAAGCGGATCGGGTAGGGCGGTCGATGAAAGAGTTTGACATGAGCGTCATTATGGGACCGGCACTCTCTGGCGAGCCGCCGAGCGAGAAGCGCATCCGTGAACTCATTGAGATGGGCTTCAATCGTGTGTCGTTTCTGTTTTACCCGGAAGCGTCGGAGAAGCAGTGGCCGGTGATTGAACAGTACGGCAAACTAATTCGAGCGTTTCGGTAGAGGATCTTTTATGAGTCTCCTCCCGGAGCTGAAGCTCCGGGCTTAACTAACGAAGGCGGCTGAAGCCGCCTGGGAGCCTGGTTTACCAGGCTTTGTCGCGTGAGCCCGACGCTTGAGCGTCGGAGGAAACGGAGAAAGGAATCCACACTATGGCAGAGGCATTAACAGGAAAAGTTGCATTGGTCACGGGCGCAAGCTCAGGCATTGGTCGAGCCTCAGCACTTGCATTCTCTCGCGAAGGCGCAAAAGTCGCTGTCGCAGATGTGAGTATTGAAGGTGGCGAAGAGACCGTTAGTTTAGTGAAGAAAGCCGGTGGTGATGCATTCTTCATGAAAGCGGATGTTTCCAAGGCTGCTGAGGTTGAGGCCTTGGTTGCACGTATCGAGCAAACCTATGGAAGACTAGACTGCGCGTTTAACAACGCCGGGATTGAAGGTGCGGCAGGCACTATTCCTGACTATCCGGAAGACGCGTGGGACCGTGTCATCAACATCAATCTCAAAGGCGTATGGCTGTGCATGAAGTATGAGATTCCAGCCATGCTTAAGAGTGGTGGTGCGATTGTGAATACTGCCTCGACTGCGGGGTTAGTTGGCTATCGTGGCGGCTCAGCGTATGTGGCAAGTAAGCACGGCGTCGTCGGACTCACCAAAACTGCAGCCTTAGAATACGCCAAGCAAGGCATTCGCGTGAATGCCGTATGTCCGGGAGCGATTGATACACCAATGATGGGCCGTCTCACCGGCCATCGCGCCGAACGTGCGGCGAAAATGGCGGCATCAGAACCAGTCGGTCGCATAGGACAACCATCTGAGATTGGTGAGGTGGTAGTGTGGCTGTGTTCAAGTGCGGCATCGTTTGTGACCGGCCTGGCCATGGCTGCAGACGGCGGAATAACGGCAATGTAGGACGTGAACGTGGTGCGTACTACGTGTTGCGTATTCGAGGCAAATGTTATGAAGTAGGCCGGAATAAGCGAAGCGTTTCCGGCAGCTCTTTTTACGATTTACGCAACACGTTCCACGTAACACGTCTTCACACCACCGGTCCCTCCAAACAAGCGGTGAGTAGTGTGTAGAGATCCTCAGGCTGTGCGTTACCCCAGTCGGCGGCTTCATGCGGATTACGCCCCATTTCTTTGACCCCGGCTATGGCGTCTTCGACAGTGAAACCACGGCCAGCAACCAACCATGCAGCGAGTACATGCCCGGCTCGCCCGCGTCCGCCTTGGCAATGCACGACCACCGGCTCGCCCTTCTCGTCTGATTCCTTTAGAAACGGGAGAATACGTTCTTTCAGTAACCCGACATCACAGAGGTGATAGTCCGGGATCGGCGCCCAGCAGACATTTCCGCTGCCAAACGCGCGACCGTACGCGACTAAAAGATCTTCTTTATAGGCTTTGAGTTGGTCCTCGTGCAGTAGGCAACAGATGCGGCGTATGCCTTGCTCCTGCATATAGGCCACCCATTCAGTGATGCGGAGAACAGAATACGCCGGCCCTTGTGCGCCGTAGACGATCGGTTCGTTTTTTTCAGCCGGTCCTAAGCGGAATTTATGCATGCAGGTCCTTTATTTGTTTTTCCCTCTCCCCTGATAGGAAAGGGTCAGGATGAGGGCGAAGACCATCCATCTTACGACGCCCAGATCGCATCCTCATCCATCATCGAAATGCCAAACGCGCTCTTGCCGAGAAACTCTAACGTCTCATCGCTATCAAAGGGATGAAAGAGCCCGGCCCGTACGTCACGATAGTAACGTTCTAAGGGAAGCCGTTTATAATACGATACACCACCGACCGCACGCATAGCTAAGTCGACGACTCGCGAGGAATTCTCAATCGCCACCATGCGCGCGGCAACACTCTTGCGTGTCCAACTGCGCGGTTCTTCGGTTTCGACCTCAGCCGCGGCTTTCCACATCACCGCCCGTGCGGCTTCAATCAAGACCTCCATCTCGCCGACTTTATTGTAGACGCTCGGCATATGGCTCATCGGTTGCTTTAGAGGAAAGCGCGGTCGATCTTTCATGAACTCGACGACAAAATTGCGTGCGGCGACGGCAATACCGATGTATGGCGCACCAATTGTGAAGGGGGCACGTATAAAGAAGTTCGTCACTCCTCCACGCGTAAATACGGGTCGCTGCAACACTACCGCCGACTCGGGAATAAACGCGTCTTTCAGTTCGGCGCCGCGAGAAGCAGTTGCCCGCATACCCATTGTGTACCAGTCATCTTTGAAGGTCACACCGGGTGTCTCTTTTGGTGGAATGAAAAAGGTGATGATCGTCGGCCCCTGTGGTGCTTTCTCCCAGGTTGCTTCAGCAAAATAAAGATCCATCGCAATGCTCTGCGTACCAAAGATCTTGCGACCATTGACGACCCAGCCACCATCGGTTTTTTCTGCAATGGCGCGGGGCCGTAGCACTGGTACCGCGTTGTCCGGTTCCGAGCCCGTGCCGCCACAGATCAAACGGCCGCTGGCAATTTGTCGCAGTTTCGTTTCGATTTTTGGGTCTTTGTTGGTACGCCATAAGTCGATTAACAAACCCATGACGTTAAAGTGCATGTTGATGGCCAACGATGTTGCTCCACAGCCTTGCGCCAGTCGTTCCTGGGCTTTAATGCGTTGCAGCATCGTTGCGCCCAGCCCCCCAAGTTCTTCGGGTATGGTGAGAATCGAGTAGCCACTCTCACGCAAGCGCGCATAGTTTTCATAAGGAAAGGCCGCTTCCTCGTCGTACTTCGCCGCACGCGGGGCGAATTCGTCAGCCAGGGTCGCGGCCAGGTCAATAAACTTCTGTTCTCGTTCGTTATGGAATTGTTTCATGACGTGTCCCTCTCCCGCATCGCCATAGCGGGAGAAGGATTATGCTGTCAACCGTGAGGCAGAATACGTGCTACATAGTACGTGATACGTGATGCGTGAAACCAGCGAGTTACGCTGCTCTTTCCTCAGAGTCCGTCCTGCATTAGACTCGGAGCACAGAGAAAGAAAACTGTAAGGAGGGTTAGGATGGCGACAGCAACTCCATCGCAAGAATCGCCCCACAACGCTTGGCGTCAGGTCACGCCTGGCCACAACGGTTGGGCGCGCACCGTGCGTGCCGGTGATCCCAATAAATATTTCATGGTGTCGGTTGATACGCACGGGATCGAACCCGTCGATTTTCTTGCCGAGCGTATCGAGAAGCAGTATCGCGACCGGATTCCCCGCGTCAAAATCGATGACGACGGTGCGGAATGGATGATCACCGAAGGTTTGCAACCCATGCTAGTGAAACCGGGACGCGACACGGTGAAGTATCTCATCGAGCGCGAATCCTACGAAGAGCCTGATTATTTCCAACCGTATACGGGCCGCATGGAAGCCGAGGATCGCTTGCGTTATCGGGCCGGCGCCGACCTCGCGCAACGTGCACGTGATGCCGACGCCGATGGGGTAGATGCAGAGATTATTTTCCCGAACAAAGGTATGCTGTGCTTTACCACACCAGATCCTGTGTTCCAGCAGGCCATGTTTCGCGTGTGGAACCGCTGGGCGCGGGAGAATTTTGCCGACTATTGGGGCCGTTTCATTCCTATGGCAGTGATCGCTCCGGGTGACCTCGCAGGCGC
>Ga0070741_10018029_pt1 | contig 11502 bp, 4 predicted proteins | sample Coa_R1_4_FD_66440 | JGI IMG/M metagenome (GOLD analysis project Ga0070741, IMG submission 66440) | Surface soil microbial communities from Centralia Pennsylvania, which are recovering from an underground coalmine fire - Coalmine... | ecosystem: Environmental > Terrestrial > Soil > Unclassified ...
GAAGCGGCGCGGCAATCAGCCTACGATTTGCGTGATATTTTTGGGAAGAACAACTTCTTCCTTGAAATTCAGGACCAGGGCTTCCCCGAAGAACGAAGAATCAACCCGAACCTTGTGCGTTTGTCGCGGGAAACTGGAATTCCGCTGGTGGCTAGCAACGACTGCCATTATCTGAGCCGGGGCGACGCGCGCGCCCAGGAAGTGCTGGTGTGTATCCAGACAGGGAAAACGCTGAGCGACACCAACCGCATGCGGTTCCCCACGGAAGAGTTCTATTTCAAATCCTGGGAGGAGATGAACAGGGTTTTTGGAGAAATCCCCGAGGTGCTTACGCGCAGCCTGGAAATCGCGGAGCGGTGCAACCTTCATCTCGATAAGGGACAGCACGTGTTTCCGCACTTCGAGGTTCCCGCCGGCGAGACGCTGGACAGTTTTTTTGAGAAGGTAGCGCGCGAAGGCTTTGAGCGTCGGCGAGAATTACTGGAGCGGTTGCGCGCCGCCGGGCGGCTACGCAATCCGCTGGAAGCCTACCAAGAGCGGCTGGATCAGGAGATCGAACTGATCAAGCAGATGCGCTTCGCGGGCTATTTTCTCATCGTGTGGGATTTCATCCGCTTCGCGCGCGAACAATGCATTCCCGTGGGCCCGGGTCGCGGTTCGGCGGCCGGGAGCCTGGTGGCCTATTCGCTGCACATTACGGATATCGATCCGCTCCAGCATGGGCTGCTCTTCGAGCGTTTCTTGAATCCGGAACGCATCACCTTTCCGGACATTGACATTGACTTCTGCATGCGGCGCCGCGGGGAAGTGATCAATTATGTTACGGGGAAGTATGGCCGGGAGAATGTCAGCCAGATCATCACCTTCGGCACCATGGGGGCCAAGGCGGTCATTCGCGACGCGGGCCGCGTGCTCGATATGCCGTTCGCCGAAGTGGACCGCATTGCCAAGCTGGTTCCGAATGTATTGAACATTACCCTGGAAGATGCGTTGAAGCAATCGCCCGAACTGCGCCAGCTTAAGGCGCGCGAACCGCGCGTGGCTGACCTCTTGAACATTGCGCAGCACCTGGAGGGTTTCGTGCGGCACGCTTCGACCCATGCGGCCGGCGTTGTGATTTCTCCACAGCCCCTGCAAGAAATCGTGCCGCTGTACAAGAGCAACAAGGATGAAATCACCACGCAGTATGCCATGGACGATCTTGAAAAGATCGGCCTCATCAAGATGGATTTTCTCGGGCTGACCACTCTGACGGTTATCGACGACTGCCTGAAGCTCATCCAGAGCACGCGAGGCGAGAAACTGGATCTCGAGAAGCTTCCGCTCGACGACGCCGCAACCTATGAACTTCTGGGCAAGGGACTGACTGCGGGAATTTTCCAGTTTGAAAGCCGCGGGATGACCGATATTCTTCGCCGCGTCAAGCCCAACCGGCTCGCGGACCTCACGGCTCTGAACGCCCTTTACCGACCCGGCCCCATTCAGGGCGGGATGATCGACGACTTCATAGCCCGCAAGACAGGCCGAAAGCGGGTGACCTACGACCTTCCGCAGCTCCAGGAGATTCTTGAAGAGACCTACGGTGTGATTGTCTATCAGGAACAGGTCATCCAGATTTTCAACCGGGTCGCAGGCTTCACGCTGGGTGAAGCCGACGTCGTGCGGCGCGCCATGGGAAAGAAGAAAGTCGAAGAGATGGTGGCGAACCGCGAGAAATTCCTGGCCGGCGCTCAAAAGCACGGCGTGCCCATTGCCAAGGCGCAGAAGCTCTGGGAGCTGGTTGAGCAGTTTGCGGGATACGGTTTTAACAAGTCGCATTCAGCCGCTTACGCGCTGGTCGCTTACCAAACCGCCTACCTGAAGACGCACTATCCAGTGGAATTCATGGCGGCACTGCTGTCTTCGGAAATCGGCAACCAGGACAAGCTGATCAAGTATTTGAACGAATGCCGGGATATGAACATCACAATCCTGCCGCCCGATGTCAATTCAAGCGACCTGGTCTTCACCCCGGCCGGCCGCAGTATTCGATTCGGGCTCACCGCCATCAAGAATGTCGGCGCGGCGGCCATCGAGTCGGTGCTGGAGGCGCGACGGAAACTCGGGCGTTTTGATAGCCTGTTCGAATTCTGCGAGAACGTTGACCTCCGCCTCCTCAACAAACGCGTCATCGAGAGCCTGATTAAAGCGGGCGCCATGGATTCGCTGGGGGTGCGGCGCGCGCAGATGATGGCGGCGCTGGACCGAGCCATGGAGCTCGGGCAGAAGCGGCAGCGCGAGACCGCGAGCGGCCAGCACGGACTCTTTATGACGGGCCTCGAGGATGCCGCTCCACGACAGCCTATTGAGTGGCCGGAGGTCGATGAATGGACCGAATCCGAGCGGCTGGCCAACGAGAGGGAAGTGCTCGGATTCTTCGTGACCGGGCATCCGCTCGAAAAGTACCTGCCCAGCCTGGCGGGAATGGCGCGCCACGACAGCGCTTCGCTCGACGAGCTCGAGCACGATTCACCGGTAGTACTCGCCGGAATCTTAACCAACCTCAGAGTCCGCCCAAGCAAAAAAGGAGACCTTTGGGCAAGCGGCAACCTGGAAGATTTGCAGGGAAATGTGGAGCTCCTGGTTTTCCCCCAAGCGTTGCAGCAGCTTCAAGGGGTCTTGAAACCCGATGCAGCCCTTTTGATCAAGGGCCGGGTACGCCACGAGGAGAATGCCCGGCCGAAAGTTGTCGTCAGCGAGGCAAAGCCGCTTGAAGCAGTGGTGAATGGAATGAAGCCCGAACTCGTGATCCGAATAAACCTTGATGTGGCGCAAGAAGCGCAAATCGACGAGCTGGACCGCCTGCTAGGAGAGAACCCGGGTGAGAACCCGATCGTGTTCGAGGTTACCCGTCCCGGAGACTTCCGGGCGAGGCTCAGGCCGCGCAAAGCCAGGACCGTCAAGGCGGATAGCAAGTTGCTGGCCCGGTTGAAAGCCCTCTGCGGTGAAGAGGCCTTTCTTGTCGAGAAGAAGGCCGCGGGCGCCCAATAGCGACTTCCAGCCTTTGCTCTCACGTGCTGATCCGGAGAGCCCCTTGCGTTGTCGAGCCGTTGGCAGAGTCTGGGATCCCACCCATGCGCAGGTCCCTATGAAATAAAGGGAAAGTAGTCTACACTTGGACGGAGTCGCCGGGGTAGGTTGAGGAACCATGGTGGAAATGATCAAACAACTCGAGAAACAGATCGCAGAACTTGAGGGGATCAGCGACTCCGCCGCCGTGCGCGAGGAAATCGACAGGCTCAAGCAGCAACTGGATGGGCTGAAACAGCAGATCGCCGGGAGGTCGAACGAGGCTTGGGATCGGGTGCTGCTGGCGCGCCACCCTCAGCGGCCTTACACGCTCGACTGGATTGGAATGCTCTTTACCGAATTCACGGAGTTGCACGGAGACCGCCGATTTGGCGACGACCAGGCGATGGTGGGAGGGTTCGCGAACTTTGAAGGCCGCCCGGTGATGGTAATCGGGCAGCAGAAAGGGCGGGATACCAAACAGAAACTCCAGCGGAATTTCGGGATGACCAATCCCGAAGGCTACCGCAAGGCGCTCCGGCTGATGCAACTGGCGGCGAAATTCGGCCTGCCGATCTTTACATTTGTCGACACGCCGGGCGCCTATCCCGGCATCGGGGCCGAGGAACGCGGCCAGGCCGAAGCCATCGCTTACAACCTGAAAGAGATTCCGAAGTTGAAAGTTCCCATCATCGTGATAATCCACGGGGAAGGGGGAAGCGGCGGAGCGCTGGCGATCGCGGTCGGGGATGTTGTCTTAATGCTCGAAAATGCCATCTACTCGGTGATCTCGCCCGAGAGCTGTTCTTCCATTCTGTGGCGCGACTGGGACCACAAGCAGGAAGCAGCGCGCGCCCTGCGTTTGACGGCCGAAGACCTTCGCCGTTTCGAGATTATTGATGAGGTTGTTCCGGAACCGGCCGGAGGCGCACACAACGACCCGCAGCAGGCAGCATCGCTTCTCCGCCCAGTCCTTGAAAGAAATTTCGCAGCCCTTCTGGCGCTTCCTGCTGATGAATTGCTGCGTCGGCGTCATGAAAAGCTGCGCAAACTTGCCACCTTTGTCAGTGGTGACTAAGGCGGACTCGACCACAAACCTCCACGCTCGCTGCGATTAATATTCCCAGCCGGCTCGGCAAGACAGCCCACTTACCGGCGCTCACCCGTTCCATGATGCTCGAAACGAACTCCGGGGCCATCGTGTCAAATTAGTACCGTTTGACTTCCTGCGCAGGCGGAGTAACCTAGCGTCCTGTGACGAGCCGGGCGCTTCACGCGACGGGAGGATCCTGGCCCGGAGCAGATACCAAGATGGAGGGGTAGGAATGCATCGAAGCACGCTCACGCGAAGAGATTATTTGAAATTGATGGGAACCGGAACCGCATTGGCTGCTTCTGCAATGACAACGGGATGCACGAAAGAAGCCTCAAAGAGCCCGGCAACGGAAGAGGCGGCAGTGCAAGAAAGCGAAAGTGTAATTGCTGATCGCGCGCGACGGATGAAATGGTGGCACGAAGCAAAATTCGGAATGTTCATTCATTGGGGCTTATATAGTGTTTATGGACGCCACGAATGGGCGATGGAAATGGAAGGCATCCCGGTGGCGGAGTACGAGCAACTCGCGAAGCAGTTCAAGCCGCAACCGAATGCAGCAAGGGCCTGGGCCAGGCTGGCGAAACAGGCGGGCCAGAAATACATGGTCATGACGACGAAGCACCACGAGGGCTTTTGCCTGTTCGACACAAAATACACGAACTACTGCGCGCCCAAACAGGCTTGCGGAAGGGATCTGGTGCGCGAGTTTGTGGATGCGGCAAGGGGTGAGGGTTTGAGGGTTGGCTTCTATCATTCATTGATGGACTGGCATCATCCGGATGCGGCGCGTTGCGCAACGGACGAGGAGGCTCGAAAGCGATATGTGGCCTACCTGCACGGTCAGATCCGTGAACTCCTGACCAATTACGGCAAGATCGACATCCTCTGGTACGATGTTTCCTGGCCGCTTGACGCCAAGGGGTGGGAATCGGAAAAGATGAACAGGATGGTGTTCGAGCTCCAGCCGGACATCATCGTTAATAACCGGAATGGGCTGCCGGGTGACTTTTCCACGCCGGAACAGGAAATCGTGGCCGAAAAGGGTGGACGCGCGTGGGAAACCTGCATGACGATGAACGACAGTTGGGGCTATCAAAAGGCCGACGATGCCTGGAAGACTCCCAAGACCATCGTGCGGAACCTGATCACCTGCGCTAACGGGGGCGGCAACTATCTGCTGAATATTGGTCCCAAGGCCGACGGGTCAATTCCTGAAGAGTCGGTGCGGATTCTAACCGCGGTGGGGAAGTGGATGCAGAAGAACGGCCCCACGATCTATGAGGCAGAGCCATTCCACGGAGATTGGCACGTCTACGCGGCCTATACCCGCAAGGGCAACACTCTCTATATGCATGTTTACTTCTGGCCCGGATCCACCATCGCCATCGGGGGATTGCGCTCGAAGGTCAAGGCGGCGCGATTGTATGCCACCGGGCAGAAGGTGGATTTTCAGCAGGACGATATCCGGGTGAAGTTCACGGGGCTTCCTGAGAAGGCGCCCGATGATCCGGTGACCGTCATCGCCATTGAGTGCGAGTCCGAACCCCTGATTGACACAACCTATGTTCGAAAAGAAAGGAAACGGGAGAACGTTTAGGAACGGCTGATCGCTTGACTCGCGGGTGGCGCATCGAGTTCCGCCCGGTGTGTGCGCTAATGGTATGCAACCTTTGGGCGGCATCGAGCCGGTTTGAAGTCATCTCCGTACACACTTCAAAACGGCTCGTTCGCCTCGGTGTGGATCGTAGCGCAACATCTGCGCTTTTTTGATGTTGCGGCTTTTCGAGCGGCGCGGGCGTTTTCACGCCGCCCAACGCGCGGCACGGTGGAAGAGCCGCAGGGCTGGACAGCGAGCCCTGCGCACCATCCCGCTTTTCGGTCCTGCGGCTTTTCGGCGGTTCGCAATTTAAGAGCCGCAGAGTTTGAACGGCACAGTCTGTGCGCTGCCCCAATGGCCTTCGCGCCAGCCCCGAGAAACTCAGCACAGGAGGCTGGCATAGAGGGCCAGCCTACCCCACAGGGCCCGGGCTACTTGTATCCGCCCTCGATCTTAAAACCATAATTGACTTTGCCGTGGGGGAACCGCTTCGGAATGAGTTTGAGTCTTCCCGGATTCTCCACCTCGATGCGATATCCCGCGGGCACATCGAGCTGGTAGGTCAGCGAGTCAGGGGTCTTCGTCCAGCGCAGGGAGATGAACCCATCCGGGGCAGGAACGCGCCCCTCGCACCAGGCGAGAGACAGCGGGGTAAAGCGCAGTCGGACCGCCTTGCGAACCATGTCCACGTGATAGAGGCCCAGGATATCCCGATAGAGCGCGGTCACAATGTGGGCTTCAAAGGCATGGTTCATACTGGCTTCGTCGCTGGTGTTTTCCCACATGGTGCCGCTAAGGTCCACCATATAGAACAGGCTCGAGATGGCTTCGCCCATCAGTTGCTCCCCGAGGCCGGCGCGCGAAAGCAGGTCCTGCCGCATGACGTTCCCCATGAAGGCATTGGAAGGTGGAATATCCGGGTACGCCCCGGTGGTGTGGCGCTGCGGCCCGAATTCATCGCGCAGCGTCTCCCAGAGTTTGGGAAACTTCTCAATGCTGGCGACATCGAAAAAGAAGGCGTAGTACTGGCAGGTTTCCGTGCGGTTGCGAGTGGGAACGAGCTTCCCCGCCCTGCGCACGGCATTATCAACGAAGAACTGGCCGTCATAGGACTGGCGTCGGATGACTTCGCGCAGCGTTTCCGCCTGCTCGACAAGCTGCGGCAGATGGTAGAGTCGGGCAGCGGCGGCGAGCGCCGCGGCGTAGAGCATGTTCGTGGGATAGTTCACATCCTGGACATAGTCGTTGGATTTCGACCACTCGACGAAGACCCGTCCCTTCAAATTCTCCAGCAGCCCGTCCGAGTTCTGAAACGGCCGAAAATAGTCGAACAACTTCATAACTCGCGGCCGCAACCCGGCGACCATCGCTTCATCGCCGCTGCGCTCGAGATACTGTTCCAGTTGCAGGACAAACCAGAGAGCCCAGTTCGGGTTGAAGCCTCCGTCGAGATGGTCTGAGGGATAGCACATGGGCAGCATCCCATCCGGAATATCCGGGAAGTGATCGGGCAGTAGATAATTCTCAAACAGATTCCGTTCAACCCGGGTGTGCCCGCTAAGAAGGGGCGCGGCGCTCGCGGAAAAGTAGGGATCACAGAGCCATCCGGCGCGCTCGCGCGTGGGATTATCCTGATACAGATCGATGACGTTGGCGCGATAACACTCCCGGCCCCCCGCAAACAGCGCGTTGAGTTCCTCCTGGCTGCAGCTAAAGTGAGCCGTCCAGACATCCGGAGCAGCGTATTCACGCAGGTAGACATGGGCAACTTCACACTCCCCCTCGAGAGCCATCAATTTGAGGAACTGGAGTCCGTAAGGCTCAAAGGTCTCGAGCTGGTACTCGCCCGGAGCAAGCGTATAGGCGACGATGTTGACGCACATCAGGCGCTTAAAGTCCACGTCACCGTCGACCAAGGTTTCGTCAAAGGTGAAGTAGAGCTTGGTAGGCGTATGAGCCGCGACATGCGCACCGAAAAATCCGGGAAGGTTGGCGCCAAAATCAAGGGTCGCGAAGTGGCCCGCGCTCAATCGGATGGGTCTTTCTGAAACATAGGGCTCGTCGACGCGATGGTTGACGCTGGTCTGCGTCTTCTGCAATTCGAGGTAAGGGATCTCGGTCAATTCATTCCAGGCGTAACCCAGCATATCGGGTCCGATCCTGGCCGCGGATGGAATGGAGCGGTCCTCCGCCAGGCTCGCGGGCGCCTTGGCGCCCCACCTAAACTCCCCCTGGGCGGTGACCAGCTCGGGCTGGCGGCGGTCGTAGCGGGGGAAAGGGACTCCGCGCGCCAGGTAATTACGGGGCGCGAAAACCGCGCATTCCGCCCGCTTGAGGGGAGCGTCCACGCGCTCGCGCCACTCGTCCGATTGAGAATCCAGGTGATAGATTTCCGAGAAGGTGCGCTGAAAGCTGTAGCGCTGCACTTTCTGCACCCGCTGGGTGAGAACCTGGGCCTCAAAGGGCTCGCCTTCTCCTGCCGTCGAGGCCAGAACGCTAGACTCCGTTGTCACTTCGGCCTGGAGGAAGGAGGGTTGGTTCAACACATAATAGCTGTTGACATTGTAGCCGGCCACTTCGACGCACACGACATTGCGTCCTTTGACCAGCCTCGGGGTGATGTCCCACAGGTCCACGCGGAAGTAACCTCGGGGACCGCGCGCCGGCCCCCAGCCAAGGAATTCGCCATTGAGGTAAACCCGGTAGAAGGTGCAGCCGGCCATGCGCAGGTTAACTCGTTTTCCAGGGGGAGCCTCAAAAACGGCGCGAAATCCCACCCAGAGATTCATCTCCTTTTCCCGGCCTCGGGGCCAGATGGGCCGGGCGGAGCGAAAAGCGATGTCCGGGGGATTTGGTGAGGCCTCTGCCTCAGAACACCCTGCTGCATGAGATGGCAGATTTCCCGGTAGAACCAGGGAAGCAACAGATGCTGCGGCCGAGCGGCCCAGAAATTTTCTGCGGCTCAAATTCTTCTTCCCGTTCTCATTCGTCAAGGCCGAACTCCTTTACCGGGGAACTTTGAGTCCTCGCTTCTGTACATCTTCGTACTCGTTCCTGAGCCAAGTGTCGTAGGCCTCAAAGAGAGCAAATGCCTGGCTCCTATTAACGGCTCCACTTACCTCGTGGCCCAGTCCGGTACAAATGGAAATTGTAGCGCAACATCCGCCTTCCGATGCTGCGGCTTTTCCAGCGGCGCGGGCGTTTTCGCGCCGCGCAACGCGCGGCCCGGTGGAAGAGCCGCCGGGCTGGACAGCGAGCCCTGCGCTACATCCCGCGTTCCGGTCCTGTGGCTTTTCGGCGGGTTCCAAATCAAGAGCCGCAAAGTTTGAACTGCGCAAGCTCTGCGCTACAGGATAGGCTAGACAGCACCCAGGGCAAATTATGCTGCCCAGCGACCGTAATCACCATCCAGTGCGAATCTGAACCCATGCTTGACACCATCATCTATCTATGTCCGAGAAGGAGGAAAGGGGAAGAAGCGTTCGGGTCCGGCTAATAGGTCAACTCGCGAGAAGCCAGCCTCAACTGTGGCAGGATCTGACTTGAGTCGGAGACCGCGCAGGAATCGTACCGGAGGGTAAGGGAAGTGGCCGCACTTGAGGAGGAATCGCCCGCGACCTTTCCGGAATTCAAGAGAGCACCATCAATGAGGATGCTTCCCAGCGCAGTGCTCGTCAGGGTGACATTACCGTTGACAACGATCAGGCCCTTATAAGTGAACGCATCGGACACGGAGAGATCGCCTTGAACGAGGAGAATTCCAGCCCCCATGTTCGCGGACCCTGAGATGAACAACGGCTTGTCGGCGTAGACGATCGCGGGCTGCGAGGGTCCGGGTTGAACAGCCGGGACCCCGAGCACAACATTTGATCCCACGTAGCGGGTACCATCGGAAGACAAGGCCACATGGCTGGGATCGACTTGCTCAATGAGTGAAGCATAAGGGCGAAGGGAATTCAGCAACGTGGACGCGGATTGCGGGAGAGATGAAACGTTTTGAACAACGGCGGCGGGTAAGCCATCCAGCACCGTCAGACCCGACGTGGTTAGGGAATTGGCACTCATGACGCCAAAGGCGCTCGAAGCGCCGCACGAGTCGGTGCCATCCACTGTAAGGTTGGGAACGGTTGACGTGTCGGCATCTCCGCTCGCGGAAACGCCACGCAAAGTAACCGGCCCCGCGGTCTCCAAGGCCGCCGACATGCTTAAGCTCCCAAGAGGGGCCGCAACGTCCGTCTGGACAATCTTCCGAATGTGATCGGGCCCCATGGCGAAGGAGGTGAGCTTATAAACGCGCACGCCATTGGGCAAGCTCGAGGAAAGGTCCTGCTGCACGCCATCCCAGTGGATGGGTGTCGTGGTGTCCAGAACGCCGTCCTGATTGACGTCTTGGTGGGAGGCATACTCGGTCTTAAGAGTGATGCGCACCCATTTGTAGGGAATCCCGGAGTTCGTTCCTGCTCCCGGTTGGTCGCTGGGCACGAGCGGAAGCAGATGGGCCGACGCCAATCCCCCAGGGAACTCCTGGGCGTATTCCGCGTCGTAGTATGGCGAGGACGGGTCAGTCGGGTTGACCATTTCTTGGGTGCCGCTGTTGACGATGTACAGCACGTCATTGGTATGTTGCGGGAGGGTTATCAACAAGTCTGGAGCGTTGCCCGTAAGACGGCTGCGAGCTTCTTCCAGGCCGGCCTGAGCCGCATAGTCAATCTGAGTCCGTGATTCCATGGTATTACATAGCCGTATCTGACTGTCTGTAAGCAGAACCATTGAAAGGGCTAACGCACTGAGGCTCAGCATTATCGCCAAGGTCAGGAAAAGGGCTATGCCGGATTCTCGACCGCGCCCTCCCCCGGTGTGATTTCCCATGTTGGAGGGTGAAAACGGCTGCGTGGCAGGCCCAATCGGAGCTAGCGATTCGGAACGACCCCCGACGCCACTGTCTTTCATAAGCTTACCTTGAAGGACCGGAGTCCCCTTTGGAACTCAAACGGTCGTCCTTGATGCCCGCCCCATCCTCCACGAAGGGACGAAGGCTTCTTGCCAACGACAGATGAAGCAGGACCGTAGAAGCCTTCCCATGAGTGTCCTTTTCCGTTTCCAACTCTGAACTAATTAAATAATAGCTTTGCGACGTTTGCAATCTCGAAATGAGCTGACTCCGTGCAAGGAGATTTGGACAAGGGCGGCCTTGCAGACGATGCCTGTGAAATCCCATCATAGCCCCCCGAGCGAGAGCCCAGAGAAGGCAGACGGCTGATTCTTAGGGTGATCATCTGATTCATTGATCCATTGACGCGACTTTTCTAACGCTCGGGGGACTACGCCAAGAGAGGCTTTTGAGACCAAGGTCTTTTGGCAGCTACTAGGTAAGGCGGTCCGGGCACGTCCCCGGTCAGCGTTGACTTAAGTCAATTTAGAGATTGATTGGTACCGTTCACTGTATGGACATTTACTTTGGAGCTTATCTGTCACGATAATCCAACCTGAAAAACGGGGAATTGCAGGCCGTTAGCTGGGCTTATCTGAGTACTTACATATACAGGAACATGTTGGTCGGTACTGAGTGTGGTTAGTTCGCCGGCGAGCAGCGCAAAGGCCGAGGCGACGTAAGTGGCCGGTTTTCTGTGTAATAGAACAAAGCTATGGAGGCACAACCGATGAGCACTACACCCCTTTTGGAGCCCACCACAGTCGCAGGACTGGTCCAGATCCAATCCAAAGAGGAACTGATCCGCCAAAGGTTGGAAGATGAGAGGCA
>Ga0070741_10018030_pt1 | contig 11502 bp, 12 predicted proteins | sample Coa_R1_4_FD_66440 | JGI IMG/M metagenome (GOLD analysis project Ga0070741, IMG submission 66440) | Surface soil microbial communities from Centralia Pennsylvania, which are recovering from an underground coalmine fire - Coalmine... | ecosystem: Environmental > Terrestrial > Soil > Unclassified ...
GCCGGATATGGCGCAACGGGTTTCTCTCGTCCTCCATAAGCGGCTGGAAGCACTCGGAGAGCAAAGTCGTCGAGCTTATGCCGGGCTCCGTGCTGTCGCCGATCTGATGAACCGTCTCGAGTTGAACACGGCGAAAACCATTCTGGAAGGAATTGAGAAAGAAGATCCGAAGCTGGCCCTCTCGATCCGCAATCTCATGTTCACTTTCGAAGACTTCCTGACCATCCCCGAGGCGGGTATCCGCGAACTGCTGGCGCAAATGGACAAGAAGACCTTGGCTACGGCGTTGCGCGGTGCTTCCGATGAATTGAAGAACTATATCTTCAAGTCCATGTCATCGCGCGCGGTCGAAATGCTCAAAGAGGATATGGAGGTTCTCGGTCCGGTTAAATCTCGTGACATCCACAAAGCCCAGATCGAAGCCGTTACCGTGGCGCGCCGGCTGGAAGCTGAGGGCAAACTGACGCTGACCCCTGAGGGAGACGATGAGTACGTCGCCTAAGCCTGCCTTGGCGCCCGTGACGGATTGTCTCAGCAACACCGCGGATCTGCTTCCGTTTCCTTATGACTTGGTCTCCGAATCGGGGGTTTCCGATCCGAGCACTTCCCGCTCGGTCAAGGCAAAAGTTGCCGTGTCCGCGGCAATAAGCCAGGACGACCAGCGGTTGGCAGAGATTCGCCGCGAAGCTCAGGAACAAGCGCGAAAGATGTTTGACGAGCAGTTAGGCCGCGAGCGATCCGGCATCGCGCAGGCGCTCGCCCAGTTCACTCGCGACCGCGCCGCATACTTTGAGAAGGTCGAAGCCGAGGTCGTTCAACTCGCCCTCAGCATCGCGCGTAAAATCCTTCACCGTGAAGCTCAAGTAGATCCACTCCTTCTGGCTGGCATCGTTCGCATTGCTTTGGAACAAGTGGACAAAGCCACGGGTGTAGCCTTGCGGGTTCATCCCCAAAATGCGGACGATTGGCGCCATTACCTTACGACACGTTTGGATCCGGCCGATGTTCCCGAGATTCTCAACGATCCAAAACAGCCGGTCGATTCCTGCACTCTCGAAACCGCTATGGGGGTCACCTCTTTTGGGCTTGATGTACAGTTCAAAGAAATAGAGAACGGATTGATGGACCTGTTGGCTGCCCGCCCCGGAGCACAATCGTGAGCGCCGGATCTCTCCTTGCTCCCTACCTTGCCCGCCTCGAGAGTTGTTCGACCATCCGTTGGCGTGGGCGCGTGAAACAGGTTGTCGGTTCAATTGTCGAGTCCGATGGTCCGTTCTCTTCCGTCGGAGAGCTCTGCCGCATTCAGAGCGCGGGCGGGCGTGAAATGGAAGGAGAAGTTGTTGGCTTTCGCGGCGCGACTGTGCTGTCTATGACCCTGGAAGCACCCGTTGGAATTCGCTATGGAGATTCCGTCATCGCTTGGGGACAGCGACCCAGCCTTCGCTTGAGCGAAGATCTGATTGGGCGAGTCATCGACGGTTCCGGACGTCCTCTCGACTCGGCCGCTCCCATCAACGCGAGGACGTATCGAGCCCTCGAAAGTCCCGCACCGCTCCCGCTCGAACGCCTCGCAATCCGCGAGCCGCTGGGGTGTGGAATCCGGGCGATCGACGCCTTCCTTGCCTGCGGACGGGGACAGCGTGTCGGAATCTTTGGAGGCAGCGGTGTCGGTAAAAGCACACTCATCGGGATGATGGCGCGCAACACTGCCGCCGATCTAACCGTACTCGGGCTGGTCGGCGAGCGCGGCCGCGAAGTTCGCGAATTTCTGGAAACCCTCGGAGAGGAAGGTCGAAAACGTTCGATCGTCGTCGTCTCTACCTCCGATCAGTCTGCTCTGCTCCGCATCCGCGCCGCACTTGCCGCAACCACGGTCGCAGAATATTTTGCCGCGCAAGGCAAGAACGTCCTTCTGGTCGTCGACTCCATTACCCGCCTCGCTATGGCGCAACGCGAAATCGGATTGGCCGCAGGCGAGCCTCCTACCGCGAAAGGTTATACGCCCTCCTGCTTCGCAATGTTGGCGCGCTTGATCGAACGCGCCGGCAAGTTCATGAGAGGCAGTATCACCGGTTTCTATACTGTCCTAATGGAGGGCGACGACGAACAGGATCCGCTGGTCGATGGAGCTCGGGCCTTGCTGGACGGTCATGTCATGCTCGACCGGAAGCTGGCGGTGCGAAGTCATTACCCGCCGATCTCGATTCTTGACAGCATCAGCCGATTGATGTCCGCTGTCTGTTCCACGGCGCATCGACAGAAAGCCCAGGAACTCCGGCGGTTGCTGGCTGCCTACACCGCGTCTGAAGAACTAATCCGAATTGGGGCTTACCAGAAAGGAAGCGATCCCACCCTCGACAAGGCTCTTGCACTCATGCCCGAACTTCACCGCTTTCTGATGCAAAAACCTGATGAGGTCTCCCTCCTCGAAGACACGATCAGCCGCCTCCTGGCATTTCCGGTCTGACTATGGCTTTTCGTTTTGCGCTCGAGCCCCTCTATCGCCTTCGGCAAAGCGTCGAACATCAGCAGGAGCTCCGGCTCCGAGCCGCTAATCAGCAACTAGCAAAGGCGGTCCACGTTCTCGATCTGCTAAGCCACCAAAAGCAACAATTGCGAATGGAAGCTTCCGACCGTCTGGTCACCGGATTGGCGGCTTCTGAGGTTCACTTCAGCTTGACCACCCTCGATTCTCTCTCGCGCCGCGCTCACGAGCTTCATCAGGCCATCTCACGTTTGAAGCACCTGCGCGACCAGCAAGAAGCCCTATTCCGAGAGGCGCGCCGCCAGCGCGAAACCCTGGAGATTCTCAAGGACGAGCAACTTCGTCTCTACCATCGCGAGGAGTTGCGCCGCGAACAGCGCACCCTCGATGACCTGTTTTTGCTGCGGCGATCATATGCGAAGCGCGGCTAAAAATGCCGCCTTAGGCAGTCTTTGCCCAGGTCGCAAGCTCCCCCACCTAATTCTCTCATCGGCATGGCCCGCGATTTCCTTTAGTCGCATGTGTTTCCAGCTGTCTCAAGAAATCAAAATCGCTTTTTGGCTTTGGATACTCAGGTGCATTTGTCAGTGCAGATGTGTAGACCATGACGCAGACTTTGCCGACAACCGCTGTGAGTCCGACCAGCACCCTCGCTACCTATGTCACAGGGGGTGGCGGGGCCGGCGCAAACTCAGTCAAGAGCTTTGGAGATATTTGTCAAAGACAACTGGCCAATGCGCTTGACTTGGACAATTCTGCCGCTCCGTCTTCTTCTCAATCCAACAGTGAGAGTACGTTCGGTGGCGTTTTTCCCGCCAAAGCTCCCATAACAAAGAGCACGAATGAAGACGGCAAGGATGACCTGACCCCCGCTCTGCTCTCGCTCGCGGCGGCACTCGTTTCCACGCTTCCTACCCTCATATCTGAACCAGGATCTCCTCCGGAAATCGGCGCCAGTCCGACCATCAATGCATCCAATCTCACAGCACCGGGAACTTCCGAACACGCAAGCCCCACAAGCTCGGCAAATCTAAATCTCACTCCCCAAGTCACGACTGCGTTAACCGAACCGCTCTCAGACTCTTTGCTTCCGCAGATCGGAAATGTGAGCGATTCTCCTTCGTCGACCACTGACCCTCGGCCGGTCTCGATGGATGCGGCCCAAACCCAGCCCTCCGGACCAACATACTCGGAATCCTCTTCTCGGCCCATTCAAAGAACAACTGGCGTTCCCGCTTCCCTCAATGTCCTACTCACCGATACTTCCGGCGCCTTGAATTCTCTTCCGCCCCCCGATGTATCGACCAACGCCTCGACAGATTTACAAACTATGGAAACGGCTCAGCTGCCGGTTTTTCGACAGGCCAATTCGCCGTCGCCGATCACAGGTTCATCCAAAATCACCGCGCCATCCGTCTTCGAGCCGAAGGACGATCCAGTTGAACTTGCGCCCCCAGGCGTTTCCATCTCGACCGCCCCCACTGAACAAACGCATTCAAGCATACCTGCTGGCCAAACGTTTGCAACCGCAGATGCGAACCAGAAAGTGACCTCGAATGCAGGCTCCGCTAGCGTCCAGGTAGCGCAACCAGTTCACAATAGCCCGACCACACTCGACACTCGGACGATGAGTCCTGCAAAGCCCTCTGCGCCCGCAGAGGCCATTCACTCTGCGCAACCAAACAACCAGCCGCAATCCTCTTCCGAGAGCCTTTCGCTTCCAAGGCCTCCTGCTGCGGCGGATCTCTATTGTCCGGACTTGCCTGCAAATGCCTACCTACCCACTTCAGGCGTGACCAATCCTAATAATGACGGCGCAGCCTCAGTTCGCCTAAAGCCTAGCGAGCCCAGTCCGCAGCAGACTGCTGCGCCGGCTTTAACCGCAGATTTAGCACTCGTCCAACCCGGAAACGCTAGCAGCAGTACCAACCCTGTTCAGTCCACTAAAGATGATCCCGACAATTCCGATGATTCGGAACACAAGAACCTCGCATCCAGTCCTTCTCCGGCAAGTAACCCCACATCGTCGCCCTGGAACTCGGCGGTGAATGCGGCTGCTAATGCTCCCGCGGGTGCATCCGCTGCGACCGCCCAATCTTCCAAAACGACTCAAGCCGACACTACAAACAATCTCGAAGCTGCCTACCACCTGCCCGAATCAAAGCCGAGCAACCTCGCTACTACTGCATTTTCTCCCGGCCACATTCTGAGCAAAGCCGCCGAATCTGAAATGAGAATCGGATTGAGCACATCCGCATTCGGTGACGTCGAAGTTCGCACCGTGGTAAAGGCAAGCGATGTGGGCATTGTGATTGGAAGCGAGAAGGGCGATCTACGAGGCCTTATCAGCAACGATCTGCCGGGTATCGCCAACCACTTGCAAGAACAGAATCTTCATCTCACCCAAGTCAGTTTTCAATCTTCGGGATTTTCTTCCGGAGGAGGACAGTTTTCCGGAGGAGATGGGCAGGCTCGCTCGTTTCTCACGAAACCGCAACCGTCCCATCTGCCCCCCATCGAGCGCGCAACAGAAGAATCTGAGACCAGAACAGAAATGACAGATACGGCGGGGTTCAGCATCCTCGCCTGAAGGAGAACTCTATGAACACAATCAATCCAGCACTGCCTCAAACAGATCCAAGCGGCGGAACAGGATCTAGCGGCAGCAGTGGTCTTCCCGGCTCTCAAAGTCTTGACAACATGTTTTTGCAGCTGCTGGTGGCGCAGCTGCAGAATCAGAGCCCGCTCGATCCCATGGATCCATCGCAATTTGTCGGACAGTTGGCGCAGTTCAGCGAGTTGAGCGAAGTGACCCAGATCAACCAGACGTTGCAACAGGCTTTCCCCGCGAAAACCGGATCAGCCACTGGCGGCTCGAGCAACACAGTGCAGAATCCGTCCACCGATGCGAATAACGCGTCGCCAATTTCTAACGCGGCCTCCCGAGCCCATGGCGCCGCTCAGTCATACGCTTCGGCGACGATTCCTAATTCCCGGATACAAGGAGTGTTCTAAATGCCAAATTTTTCGATCCCACTCTCCGGTCTCACCGCTGAGTCCACCGCCCTTTCGACCATCGCCAACAACCTTTCAAACCAGAACACCACTGGCTACAAAGACAAAGTAGTTCTGTTCAGCGACTTGTTTTATCAGAACCTCGGAACATCCGGCTCCGGTGATCCCATCCAGATGGGCGCGGGAACTCAGGTCGGTTCCACTCCTTCCCTGTTTACCCAGGGTAATGTGAGCTCCACGGGAGTGCCCACCGATGTGGCCATCCAGGGAGATGGTTTCTTCGTCGTGCAAGACGGAGGTGGAGTCGTCAGTTACACCCGCGCCGGGGACTTCTCGGAACTTAATAATTATCTGGTGACCTCCAGTGGCCAGCAGGTGCTCGGATATCCGGCTGCCAACGGCGTAATCAACACAGGCGCAGGCATCGTGCCGCTGCAGCTCGGAGCCGGAACGATTAGTCCACCCAGCGCTACCGGAAACGTGCAGCTGACCACGAATCTGAATGCCGCGGCTAATGTCGGAGATACTTTTTCCACCCCCATCACTGTCTACGATTCACTGGGCGCCAGCCACGTACTCACCTATACGTACACGAACACCGGTCCGGGAGCCTGGAGTTATTCGATCGGCATTCCCGCTGCTGATGTCGGAGCTACCGGGAATCCCGTGTCCGTCGCATCCGGAAACCTCACCTTCGACAGCAATGGAAACCTCACAGCACCAGCAGCGAATGTTACCGGAATCACCGTCGGCCCCCCGAATACCGCTGCTCTGTCGGACGGCGCGTCTGCCTTGAACTTGACCTGGCAACTGTACGGGAACAATGGCGTCAGCCTGCTGACGCAAGTCGCTTCCCCCAGTAGTACGTCTTCAGCTCAGCAGGACGGAACAGGAAGTGGCACGCTCGACAAGTTCAGCATCGGATCGGACGGAACCATCACCGGATCTTTCAGCAATGGAAAAACCCAGGCGCTCGGCCAGTTGGCTTTGGCTACGTTCTCAAACAACGATGGCCTACAGCTCGACGGCGATACCGACTTCAGCCCAACGCTCGCTTCAGGCCAGGCCGTCGTAGGAGTTCCGGGAGCAGGTGGCCGCGGAACCGTATCCGGCGGAGCGTTAGAGATGTCTAATGTCGATATCGCGACCGAGTTCTCGAATCTTATCGTCGCCCAGCGCGGCTTTGAAGCGGACGCGAAAGCAGTGACCACATTCGATCAAATCACGCAGGATACCATCGCTCTTAAGCAGTAATTGGCAACACGCTCTCAACCGCGGCTGAGGAGCGAAAAAACCTCAGCCGCATAAGTTTCGCTTCATGAAAATCTTCCAAGCAATTTCCCCTGAGCTTGTTCAGGCGATTTTCCACGTCAGGCTAAACCTCTCATTTTGAGCGCGAAACGGACTTACTCGCTCGCCGCCTGCAGGTACGTCCTCGCGTGTTCACCACCGGAATAAAGATTGCACTCCTGAATGGCGTTAAGGAGTGGACTGTGTCGGCAGCAATTGCTCCCGCGCTGGAAAAGACCAACATCACCAACTCTGCGCCCCAGAATGATGAAGCACGGTGGCGCACCGTCATGGAACTTCCCTGCCAGCTGACGGTGGATCTGGTATTCCCAGGCTGCACAGTTCAGGACTTTCTAGCGCTAGGAGTTGGTTCCGTGTTGTCAACCAATTGGGGAATTTCACGGGACCTCCCACTGAAGGTGAATGGAATCCTGATCGCATGGGGCGAGCTCGAGGGCACCGCCGACTCCTTGAGTATTCGGATTACGGAGCTGGCATGAATTCAGAAACGATCGCATCCTCCGCCACTCAGTCTCTCGAGTCTTTCTTAGTAACCTTGCGCGATCTCATCCGCGGATGGTGCGGTAAAGCATTGCAATTCCGGCAGCGCCGCACCAGAGCGCTACGGCTCTGCGACAACCTTCCTTTAGGCGAGCACCGATTCATCGCGGTCGTGCAGTACGAAGACTCACGCTTTCTGGTCGGAGGAACTTCGTCAGCCCTCGTACTTTTGGCGCATTTGAAGAGTGAAGAGAAAATCGCGGACCCAGATCTTGAACTTCAATCTTTGGATTCTTGCAATAGAAATGCAAACCGATCGGAGGCACGTTGTACCGTCGCTGGAATATAGCAAGACATTTGTTCAGAGCCCTTCTGCCCGCACTGTTTCACTCGCTGGCTTGGGCGGAAAACGCCGGGCCGCGACATGCATCTGGAGTGAATTGGAGCGCGCCGGGCGGAGCCAGCGGCTCGGTTCCGTGGAATATCGTCGTTCTGCTGACGCTTCTCACGCTGCTGCCGGCGTTGATCGTGGCACTCACCCCCTTTGCCCGGCTGCTGATTGTCTTTCATTTCCTGCGCCAGGCGCTCGGCACGCAAACCGCTCCCAGCAATCAAACGCTCATCGGACTTTCCCTTGTACTGACGTATTTCCTCATGCAGCCGGTGGGAGCTTCAATCTACACGTCGGCCGTAGTGCCCTTCGAAGAGGGAAAGATGGATGCGATGACCGCGATCGACAAAGGCACCCCGCCTCTTCGGCATTTCATGCTGAAGTTCGCTCGGGAAAAGGATCTTGGTCTGTTTTTGGAGATGGCGCAGGCGCCTCGTCCGGCTACACCGGAGGATGTTCCGATGCGCGTCGTTGTCCCCGCTTACATTCTCTCGGAACTGAAAACTGGATTTCAGATTGGCGCGGCACTGTTCCTTCCATTCCTGGTCATTGATTTGGTGGTGGCCGCGGTCACTACGTCGGTAGGCATGCTGCAACTGCCGCCCGTAGTGATTTCCACGCCGCTGAAGATCATGTTGTTTGTCATGGTGGATGGCTGGAACTTGTTGATCGGCTCGCTGCTCAAGAGCTTTGCGTGATTTCTTCGAAAGGAGCGTCATGGGATCACAGCAGATTACGGAGATGATCCGGCACACGATCGAAACTGCGCTTTGGATGGGCGCGCCGCTGTTGATCATCGCGACCATCATCAGCCTGTTGATCAATGTCCTGCAGGTCTTGACTTCTCTGCAGGACGCAACCGTATCGACGGTTCCCCGCTTGTTCGCAGTGGCGGCGGCAACAGTTTTGCTGATGCCGTGGATGGTGCACCGGCTTTCCGCTTTCACGCTACAGGTGTTCTCGGACTTCAGGCCCTTTCTCCGATAGAGGCTGAATAAGGTTGGCTATGTACGGATTTCACCTCGAAACTGTCATCGCTGCAGTGGTGTTCACCGGCGCGCGAGTCGCCGGGCTCATGGTGTTCTGCCCCTTTCTCGGAAGCGATGCCATTCCCACCCAGTTGAAAGCCGTGCTGGTCCTGGTGATCACAGCCGTACTGGCTCCCCTGCGTGGCCCGGTGCAACTCGATGTCAGTTCGTGGCAGTGGCTTGGTGTAGTTCTGAGCGAGATGGTCATCGGACTCATCCTCGGGCTCGCCGCCAATTTGATGATGGAAGCTCCCATGATGGCGGGGCAGATCCTGGGTGTGCAGATGGGATATTCGCTGGCCACATTATTTGATCCGCAGACCCAGGCCGACACCCCGGTTCTTGGTCAATTCCATCGGCTGGCCGCGCTTCTGATCTTTCTGCACCTGAATGTGCATCACTGGATCCTACGGGCGATCGTCAGCAGCTTCGGTTACCTGCCCGCCGGCGCCAGCGTCGCAACCTTTTCCGTTGTCCGGGGACTGCTGCAGGCTGCCGGTGGAATTTTCCTCGCGGGTGTGCAGATCGCCGCGCCCGCTTTGATCGCCACCATCATCGCGGATGTTTCTCTGGGATTTCTGGCCAAGGCTTCGCCCCAGATGCCTGTGCTGTTCATCGGCCTTGCCGTGAAAAACCTCCTGGGATTGGCCGTGATGTTTGCCGTCGTCGTGTATTGGCCGCACAGCTTTGCGGAGAAGTTTGCCGAATCCATCGCAACCGGAGAGCGTCTGCTGCATCTGGCGCACGCGGGACATTAAATGGCGGATCAGAACAAGACGGAAAAAGCAACGCCGCGTCGCCGTCAAAAAGCGCGTGAGCAAGGACAAGTTGCCCGCAGCCGTGACCTCATGTCCGGGGTCGGAACAATCGGAGCCGTAGTTCTGATGGCGTGGCAGTTGCCGGCGTTCGCTTCGGCTTGGCGTACCTTGCTCTACCGGACATTGAATATGGCTGTCTCCTCCCACGAAGAGGCTCTCCCGGATTGGCGCAACGGTCTCACATTGTTTCGCGGGGTGGCGCTTGCCTCTGCAATCAGCTGGCTGATGGCGAGCCTTAGCGGCATCGCGCAGGGCGGCCTGCTATCTGCTCCCGCCGCGCTTGCGCCAAGTTTGAAACGCTTGAACCCGGCTTCGCGCATCGAGCAGCTTTTCTCGATGAGCGCTCTCAGCCGTCTTCTGAAGTCGTTGCTTCCCACCGCCGCGATGGTTTCCCTTGCCGCATCTATCCTCGCTCGCGATTGGAATCAACTTCCGGCGATGCTCCACGCCGGCCGCGGGATTGTTCTTGTCTACACCGGCAGCCGCATCTTTGAACTTGCCTGGAAGTCGTCGCTCGTCCTTCTGATCTGGGCAGCAGCGGACTATTTCTTCGAACGCTGGCGTCATGAAAACGAACTCAAGATGAGCCGCCAGGATCTGCGCGACGAATTTAAAGAGACCGAAGGGAACCCGGGCGTCAAGGCGCGCATCCGCCGTCTGCAGCGTCAGGCCCGCCGCCGTCGCATGCTGAAGGAGGTTGAGCGGGCAGCCGTAGTCATCACCAATCCGACCGAATTCGCGATCGCGCTGGAATTCAATGTCGAGATGCAAGCGCCCGTTGTAGTGGCAAAAGGGCGCAACCTGCTCGCCGCCCAGATCCGCGAGGTCGCCCTCTGGCATGGAATTCCCTTGGTAGAGAATCCGCCGCTTGCGCATGCCCTCTACCGCACCGTCGAGATCGGGCAGGCGATTCCGCCGAAATTGTATGCCGTAGTCGCCGAGATTCTCGCGGCGATCTGGAGAGCGCAGGCCCGCGCATCGCAGGCCGCAGGAGCTACGAGGTAAACATGGCTGCCACTGTCATCAAAGGGGCTTCGAACATCGGGACGCGCGCTGCGGAATGGATCATGCCGGTTGCCGCTGTGGCGCTGGTCTTTGTCATGCTCGTGCCGTTGCCCAGTCTCTTGCTGGATGTCCTGCTGGCCGTCAGCATCACGGCGGCAGTTCTGGTATTGCTCTCGGCAATCCAGATCTTGCGGCCCGCGCAGTTTTCCGTTTTTCCCAGCCTGCTTCTGCTGCTGACACTGTTCCGCTTGTCTCTCAATCTCGCGTCCAGCCGGCGCATTCTCCTCCACGGGAACGAAGGGGTATCCGCCGCCGGCCACGTCATCGAGGCCTTCGGTTCTTTTGTTGTTGGCGGGAATTATGTCGTCGGATTCGTCATCTTCATCGCGCTGATTGCCATTCAGTACATCGTCGTTGCGCATGGAGCGGTACGCACCGCTGAAGTCACCGCGCGTTTCACCTTGGATGCAATGCCCGGCAAGCAGATGGCAATCGATGCCGACCTGAACGCCGGGTTGATCAATGAAGCGCAAGCCCGCGTCCGCCGCGAACAGGTATCGCGCGATGCCGAGTTCTACGGCGCGATGGATGGCGCTGCCCGCTTTAATCAGCGTGATGCCATTGCAACCATTCTCATCACCGCAATCAATATCGTTGCCGGATTTTTGATTGGTGTTTTCCAGCTCGATATTCCTTTTCATGAGGCTCTGAAAACCTACACCGTCCTAACCGTCGGGGATGGCCTCGTCACCATGATTCCCTCGCTCCTGGTTTCTATGGCCGGAGGCATGGTGGTGACCCGGGCCTCGTCGGACTCGACCCTTTCGGTCGATGTGGGGCGACAACTTCTTTCCCGCCGCCCCCTGGTGATCGCCTCTGGCGTCATGCTTTCCTTGGCCGCCATTCCCGGACTTCCGAAATTCTCTTTCTTTCTCCTTGCAGGCGTCACCGGCTTTCTCGCTTGGCGCG
>Ga0070741_10018031_pt1 | contig 11502 bp, 7 predicted proteins | sample Coa_R1_4_FD_66440 | JGI IMG/M metagenome (GOLD analysis project Ga0070741, IMG submission 66440) | Surface soil microbial communities from Centralia Pennsylvania, which are recovering from an underground coalmine fire - Coalmine... | ecosystem: Environmental > Terrestrial > Soil > Unclassified ...
CGGACAAGCTCGAGGACGCGCGCGCGGCGTTCGGCGCCATCGTCAAGGGCGAGGCGAAAGACGACGCGCAGAAGCTGATCGTCGAGCTGGGCCACCTGGCGCTGGCGCGCATCTACCTCGACCAGGGCCAGCTCACCAACTCGCTCGACGAGTACACCAAGATCGGCGAGAAGAGCGACCTGTTCAACGATGCGCTCTACGAGAGCGCGTGGGTGAGCATCAAGGGCAAGGACTTCGTCAAGGCGCAGCGCCAGCTCGATCTGCTGATGCTCAACGCGCCCGAGACGCCGCTCGCGCCGGAGGTGAAGCTGCTGATTGGCTCGCTGCACATCCGCCAGGAGCAGTACGGGCCGGCGACCGACGCGTTCACCAAGGCGCGCGACGAGTACGAGCCGATCCGCAAGCAGCTCGCCGACGAGCTGGCCAAGACCGGATCGGACCCGGGCTACTTCCGCGATCTGATCGCCAAGAACATGGCCAAGTTCGATATCGGCGCAGTGCTGCCGTCGGGCGCCGTGCGCTGGGTCAAGGACGAGCCCGAGGTGGTGCGCACCGCGACGCTGATCGGCGACGTCACCGACCTGCGCAAGTCGCTCGACGAATCGGACGAGATCGTGCGCCGCCTGGAGAAGGCGCTGACCGGCCCGGCGCGCGTCAACGTCTTCCCCGAGCTGGCGCAGGCGCGCACCAAGGCGGTCGAGATCTCGAACGAGCTGATCGACGTCAAGCGCACGCTCGGCGCCAAAGAGGGCCAGCTGATCGCGCCGGTCGCCGGCAACGAGAAGGCGATGCTGCAGCAGCTCGACTCCGAGCGCGCGCTGCTCGAGACCAAGCTGTCGCAGCTTTCGTCGAAAGACGCCGGTATAGCCGAGCGGATCATGAAAGCGCGCGAGGCGTTCAACGAGCTCGACAAGCGCGCCAACGAGCTGCACACCGAGCTCACCGGCGTCAAGACGACCATCGACGCGATCATCAAGTACCAGGCCGAGGGGAAGAAGGGCGCCGAGCCGCCGAAGACCGATCTCGCGCCCGCGCCCGCGCCGCTCACCGCCGAGGGCACGTACGCCTCGCGCATCCAGGCGTTCGACGAAAAGCTGGCGCAGCTCCGCGGCCGCTTGCAGGCGCTCAAGGATCGCGTCGACAAGTCCAAGGACGCGGTGCTCGCGGGCCCGGTGTCGAAGGCCGAGCTCGACGGCGAAGCCACCGAAGCCGAGAGCATGAACGCCGGCATCGACAACCTGCGCAAGGAGCTGGAGGAGTCGGCGATCACCGTCGGCGTCGACGACTCCGACATGCAGGCGCGCCAGCAGCTGCGCGCGCAGTACGACGACGTGCTCAAGCGCCAGCACGCGGTGGGCGTGGAAGTGCGCGCGCGCCTCGGCGGCGGCGATCGCACCAAGGCCGAGCAGATCGAGTCGATCCTCGAGCGCTCGCGCGCGGTGGATCAGAAGGTGACCAACTTCAACGGCCGCATCGACGAGATCCTCAACGACCGCTTGAAGGACATCAACTCGGCGCTCACCGACGAGAAAGCGCACGTGATCGCCTATCGCGAGACGCTCAACGGCTACACCGGCGAGAGCGCGGACGTGGGCGGCGGCGTGGTGGCGGAGAACTTCAAGGCGGTGGCCAACCGCTTCTACAACATCGTCGTGCGCGCCGACGTCGGCATCATCGACGTGGCGTGGGCGCTCAAGGACTCGGCCACGCGCGAGAGCAACCGCTTGGTTGCGGAGCGCAAGCGCGAGCTGAAGCTGCTCGACGACGAATTCAAAGAAGTCCTGAAGGAGCAACCGTGAGGCGCGCGATGAAACGGATCGCGATCGCGGCGGGCGTGATGCTGGTGCCGGGGATGGTGCTGGCCGGGGGGCCGATCGCCGGCGACGGCAAGAACGAGCTCGATGCCATGCAGCGCGAGATCGGGCGCTTCGAGGAGGCGTCGAAAGACTATCGCGGCACGGTGACGCACATCGTGCAGCGCGAGTACGTCGAGAAGCGCCGCGAGCTGATGGCGCGCTACCAGGGCCAGCTCGACAAGGAAGAGAGCGAAGAGAAGACGCGCCGCGCGGCGGCGATCGTGATGTTCGAAAACTTCCTGGCGAAGTACGGCCACGACGATCGCTGGACGCCGGACGCGATGTTCCGCCTCGCCGAGCTGTACTTCGAGAAGTCGAACGACGAGTACCTGACCGCGACCGCGCAGGCCAACGCCACCGGCGCGCAGATCACGCCCGACTACCAGAAGACGATCGACATCTACAAAGATCTGATCGGCCGCTTCCCCAACTATCGCCTCGTCGACGGCGCCTACTACCTGCTCGGCTGGTGCCTCGGCGAAATGAACAAGGACGCCGAGTCGCTCCAGGCGATGCGCTCGCTGGTCTGCTCCAACAAGTACAAGCCGCTCGATCCGCCCTCGCCGCCGCAGCCGTCCAAGGGCAAGAAGGGGCCGAAGATCGAGGACCCCTACACCGACTGCACGCCGATCAAAAAAGATTCGCGCTTTTTGCCCGAGGCGTGGACGCGCGTGGGCGAGGCGCACTTCGACAACAGCGAGCTGGAGCTGGCGATCGCGGCGTACCAGCGCGTGCTGGCGTTCACCGACTCGCCGTACTTCGACAAGGCGCTCTACAAGCTGGCGTGGTCGTACTACCGCGCGGACAACTATCCCGAGGCCATCAAGCGCTTCGACGAGCTGGTGGTGTACTCGGACAAGAAGAAGGCGGAGTCGGGCGCCGAGGGATCGGATCTGCGCGCGGAGGCGGTGCAGTACCTCGGCATCAGCTTCGCGGAGAAAGATTGGAACGGCGACGGCGTCGAGGACACCGAGAGCGGGATCGATCGCGCCGAGAAGTTTTACAAAGGCCGCGAGAGCGAGCCGCACGTGCGCGAGATCTTCGCGCGGCTCGGCGACATCTACTTCGACGAGACCGAGTACTTCAAGGCCATCCAGGTCTACAAGCGCACGCTCGACAAGTGGCCGCTCGATCCGTCGAATCCGAAGCTTCAGGATCGCGTGGTCGCCGCGTTCGAGCGGCAGCGCGACCAGGAGAACGCGCTCAAAGAGCGCGAGGTCATGTTCACCAAGTACGGCAAGGGCTCGGCCTGGCGCAAGCACAACCAGGACAACAAGGAGGCCATCGACACCGCCGACGAGTTGGCGGAGTCGTCGATGGTCATGGCCGCCGTCAATCACCACAAGGCGGCCCAGGACCTGAAAAAGCTCGCCGCGGCCAAGGCCAAGCCCGACGGCAAAATGCTCGAGAACATCTCGCGCGAGTACGCGCTGGCCGCGACCGCGTACGAGAAATATCTCGAGACCTATACGCAGTCGAAGAACACGTACGAGTACACGTACTCGTACGCCGAGTGCCTCTACTACTCGGGGCGCTTCCTCGACGCGGCGGCGCAGTATGAAAAAGTCCGCGACTCGAACCTCGACAACCGCTACGCCGAGGACGCGGGCTTCAACGCCATCAAGTCGTACGAAAAATATCTCGACCTGCAAAAGGCCGCGGGCAAGTACACCGAGCCGCCGCTGCCGGAGGTCGGCAAGACCAAGCCGCCGATCACGCCGATGCCGATCCCCGACGCGGTGGCCAAGCTGCAGAAGGCCTACGACGCGTTCGTCACGCACTCGCCGCAGTCGGGCAAATCGCCGACGATGAACTACAAGGTCGCGGAGACCGACTATCGCTACCTGCACTGGGACACCGCGCGCCCGCGGCTCGAGGGCATCTACACCAAAGATTGCAAAGCCGACATGGGCAAGAACGCCGGCAACGCCATCCTCGTCAGCTACACGATCGAGGCGAACCTCGACAAGATCGAGGAGTGGGCGACGAAGATGAAGGCGTGCGGCATGGACACCGGCGCGACCATCGCCGGCGTGCGCTTCAAGAAGGCCGACGATCTGTTCGCCAAGAAGCAGTACGAAGCGGCCGCCGCGATGTACGTGCAGATCATCGACTCGGATCCGAAGGGCGACGACGCCGACAAGGCGCTCAACAACGCCGCGGTCGCGTACGAGAACGTCAAGCGCTTCAACGCGGCGACGAAGTTGTACGAGCGCATCGTGACGGACTATCCGAACTCGAAGTTTCTCGACGACGCGCTGTTCCGCACGGCGGTGAGCTATCAGAAGGCGTTCGAGTTCGACAAGGCGGTGGTGAGCTACGAGCGGCTGGCGGAGGACAAGAAGTTCGCCGGCTCCACGCACCGCACCGACGCGGTCTACAACGCGGCGGTGATCCTCGAGAACGATCAAAAGTACGCCAAGGCGGCCGAGCTGTTCCAGAAGTACGCGGCCGATCCGGGCGTCAAGCGCGAGGACCAGTCGGAGGCGTTCTTCCGCTCGGCGCTGATCTACGAGAAGATGCACGACCCGAAGAAGACGCTGGCGACGCTGCAGCAGTACGTGAAGAAGTACGGGCAGGATCCGAAGGGCTCGGGGCGCAACACCGAGGCCTACTTCCGCATGGCGACGGCGTACGAGGCGATGCACGATCGGCGCAACGCCGACGAGATGTACAAGCGCGTGGTGGCGCTCGGCGTGAGCGTGGCGCCGGCGTCGGAGCAGGCGGAGTATCCGGCGCACGCGGCGTTCATCCTCGCCGAGGAGCGGCTGCCGATCGTGTCGAACGGGCACATCTCGGGCGAGACCAAGGCGCTGGCCAAGTCGATCGAGGCCTACAAGAAGAACGTCGCGGAGATGGTGAGCGAGTACAACAAGGTGCTCGCCTACAAGCGCGCCAACTGGACGCTCGCCGCCTACTATCGCACCGGCTTCGTGTTCGAGAGCTTGTCGCGCGCGATGGCGGCGCTGCTGCAGCTCCCCTGCCCGGCGGAGGTGCGCCGCAAGTACAAGCAGGAGGGCTGCGACGTTTACATGGATCAGCTGCAGAAGCAGATCGAAGAGCAGCTCACGCCCGTTGATGAAGAGGTGGTGAAGCGGTACGGCGTGACGCTGCAGCAGGCCGGGCAGCTCGGTGTGTCCAACGACTGGACGCGCCAGGCGCGGCAGCACGCGCACGACTTCAAGCCGGAGCAGTTCCCGCTGACCAAAGATGAGCACGTCGACTCGCAGCTGGAGAATCCGTGATGCGCCGGCTGGTGATCGCGTGGCTGCTCGCGACGGGCGGCGTGGCCGCGGCGGAGCAGAAGACGGTGCTGCCGGCGGAGACCAAGGGCGGCGATCCGGCGCCCGACACCAAGGCGGCGGCCGACGCGCTCAAACGCGGGCGCATCGAGGACGCGATCCGCAACGCCAAGCTGGCGCTGGCCAAGGACGAGCGCTACGTGCCGGCGATGCTGGTGATGGCGAAGGCCTATTACAACGATCGCAAGTACGAGCTGGCGACGTCGATCATCGACATCGCGAAGTCGATCGACAGCATCTCGCCGCAGGACCAGGCGCAGTGCTTCAACCTGCTCGGCTTCATCGCGCTCACCGGGCACGATCAGCCGGATCGCATCTCGGCGACGGCGGCGTTCAAGAAAGCCACCGAGCTCGACGAGAGCTACGCGAATGCGTGGAACAACCTCGCGGCGCAGTATTTGTTCTCGAAGAACTACGACGGCGCGGTGACGGCGGCGGAGAAGGCGGCGCAGCTCGCTCCCAACTTCGCCAAGGCGCAGCTCAACCTCGGCTCGGCGTATCGCGGCAAGGAGCGCTACGAGGAGTCCGAGAAGGCGTACAAGCGCGCGCTCGAAATTGATCCCAACTACGCCGACGCGTATTTCAACCTCGGCATCCTGTATCTCGACGCGAAGCAGATGCCGAACACCGATCTGATCACCAAGCTCAACACGTCGATCAATTATCTGAACCGCTACAAGACGGCGGCGGGGTATCGGCTGCAGAAGGACGATCCGGCCGACAACTACATCGCCGAGGCGCGCAAGGGCATCGACTCCGAGCAGAAGCGTCTCGAGCGGCAGAAGAAATTGCAGAACCGCGCGCAGCCGAAGGCGGCCGACGCGCCCGCGAAAACAGGAGACAAGTAATGAAGCGCGTGCTCCTCGCGACGGCTCTGTTGGCGGTTTCCCCGACGGCAAATGCGCAGGACGCGCCGCCCGCGGAGGCGGCGCCGAAAGTAAAAGTCGAGCGCTCGGCGTCGGGACAGAAGATCTTTCGCATCACCGAAGGCATCGTGGTCGAGGGCAAGATCCAGAAGCCGAACGCTTTCTACGTGCTCCAGCGCTCCAGCATGGATTACGATTGGGAGAGTCTGAAGCAGGACTTCCTGCCGAAGATCTTGCAGGCGACCGGGAAACACCCGTTCTGAAGTGAGGAACTGATGGCGCAGCTCAAGATGAACACGGCCGACACGGTTCCGAAGATCCTCCGCATCGGCATCATCCAAGGCGGGAAGATCGTCGAGGAGCGGCTGGTCCGCAAGCGCGAGAGCGTGACCATCGGACAGTCGTCGAAGAACACGTTCGTGGTGCCGGCGTCGAACTACCTGCCGCGCACGTTCACGCTGTTCGAGCTGACGCCGGCGGGCTACGTCCTCAACTTCACCGACTCGTGGGACGGGCGCATCTCGCTCGGCGAGCAGGTGGTGGCGCTGCCGGCGCTGAGGCAGGCCGGGCGCGCGCAGAAGAAGGGCGAGCTGTGGCACCTGCCGATCAGCGACAAGTCGCGCGGCAAGGTGATCGTCGGCGACGTGACGGTGCTGTTCCAGTTCGTCGCGCCCCCGCCGGTGCAGCCGCGGCCGCAGCTTCCGCCGTCGGTGCGCTCGTCGCTGATGCAGAACCTGGATTGGATGTTGGTGGCGGTGGTGGCGGCGTCGTTCCTGGTGCACTTCGGGTTCGTGGTGTACCTGCGCAACATCGATTGGCCGCGCAAGCCGGACATCGAGGAGATTCCCGATCGCTTCGTGCACGTGATCGTGCCGCCGAAGAAGGTCGAAGAGAAGAAGGTCGAGGTCGCGGCGGCGACCAAGGCGGAGCCGGAGAAGAAGAAGTCGGGCGGCGGCGACGGCAAGCCGAAGGCGCAGCGGGCGCCGCGCGATCCGGAGGCGGAGGCGCGCGCAGCGGCCGAGCGTCGCGCGCGGCTGGCGGCGGACGTTCAGAAGATGGGCGTGCTCAAGCTGCTCGGCGCCAAGGGCGAGAACGGCACGGTGGCCGACCTCGTGCGCGGCGGCGACGTCTCGGCGGACGCCGACAAAGTCTTCGCGCAGGTCGGCGGCGTCGGCGTAGCTGGGAACGGCGCGGGCGGCGGCTTGCGCTCGGCCAAAGGCGCGGGCGGCACCGGCAGCTTGCGCGGCGGCGGCAGCTTGCGCGCGTCGGGCCCGGGCGAAGTCGGCACCGGCGAAAAAGGCGCCGAGCACGCGGTCAAGGCGATGGTCAAGGAGTCGGCGCCGCAGGACGTCGACGGCTCGCTCGACCCGAGCGTGATCGCGCGCGAGATCAAGGGCCGCCTCGGCGCGGTCAAGGCCTGCTACGAGAGCGGCCTCAAGCGCAACCCGAACATCGGCGGCAAGATTCAGCTGCGCTTCGAGATCTCCGCGGTCGGCAAGGTCACGTCGGCCGAGATCGAGAACGACACGATGGGCGACTCTGAGGTCGCGAGCTGCATCAAGCAGCGCGTGGCGTCCTGGCGCTTCCCGGCGCCCGCCGGCGGCTCGGTGCAGTTCTCCTATCCGTTCATCTTCCAAGCCTCGAAATAGGCCCAACCAGTTCCGTTTTCCCCCCTTTCCCCGATGAACGCCCGGCTGGCGGCGAGCCACATATTTGTATCCGTGGGTCTGTTGACACGGGCAAATCAGAGACAGATAATGAGCGCCTTCTATGGACGAGGGTGCTTATAAGAGGTCCAGCATGACGCTGCGAAAAGCCCTGACCCTGGTCCCGATCGCGCTCGCTCTCGCCGGCACCGCCGCGCTCGCGCAAGACCCCGGCGACGCCGCGCTCAAGCGTCAGCTGACGGGCGCCGAGCAGGTCACGCAGGCGCACGACTACCTCACCAAGATGCAGGACACGCAGAAGCGCATCATCGGCTTGCAGGATCAGGCGAAGAAAAAGAAGGACGTCCTCAAGCTCAACTGCGTCAACGACAAGCTGGTGCTGACCAAGGGGCACATGGCGGTCGCCGACCAGTCGATGACCGCGCTCAACACCGCCGCCTCGCGCGGCGACGACGGCGCCCGCTCGCACGAGTACACGCGCCTCACCATCCTCTACCAGAAGGTCATCGTCCTCGGCACCGAGGCCGAGAACTGCATCGGCGAAGACGTCAGCTACGTGGGAGCGACCAAGGTCGACGTCGACGTCGACCCGAGCGTCCCCTCGGACGATCCGACGGAGCCCAAGATTCCGCTGCCCGATCCGTCACGACCGCCGGAAGCGACACCTTTTGCGTGATTGACTAACTCTTAGCGTCCCGGGGTAAGGCTTCCGCCGGGCGAGCGGGCGAAACGGCGACGATGCTCCTGCGACGACACGCGTGGATCCTGGGCCTGTGGGTTGTACTCGCCTCTGCGAGCACAGCGCGCGGCGAAGGTCCAGGCGTGCGGCTCGGCGATCGGCTGGTGCTGCACCCGGGCATCGCCGCCGAGCTGCGCTACGACACCAACGTCTTCTACGCGCCGTCGGGCAGCGAGATCGGCGCGCTCATCCTGCGCTTGCTGCCGTCGCTGGATCTGGCGACGCGGCCTCCGCAGCGCGGCGGCAATTTGCCGCACGGCGTGGACTTCCGCCTGCACCTCGGCGCCGATTACAACGAGTACCTCACCGGCGGACAGATCACGTCGGCGCACCGCTCGATCGGCGCCATCGCCGGCATGCTGCTGACGCTGTTCCCCAACCACCTGTTCACCGTCGACCTGTTCGACAACTACACGCGCACGACGCAGCCGCCGTACGGCTCGCAGTTCACCTACAACCTCGACCGCGACACCAACGAGGCCGGCGTGCGCTTCCGCCTGCGTCCGGGCGGCGGGCGCCTCGAGATCGATCTCAGCTACACCTTCGGCCTCGACTTCTTCGAGCCGCAGGCGCAGAACCCGTCGATCACCGATTTGAACGTCTTCTATCACCGGATCAACTTGCATGGGCAATGGGCGTTCTTCCCGAAGACGGCGGTGTACCTCGACATCACCGAGACGCCGTACATCTACCAGAACCTCGCCGGCGCCTCGCAGTTCGATCACTCGAACTCGTTTCCGCTGCGCATCGACGCGGGCATGACCGGCCTCATCACCACCAAGCTGTCGATCAACGCGTGGATCGGCTACGGCAACGGCTTCTACCAGGCGAATCCGTCGCAGACCACGATGAACATGATGGGCATGGTGGTGTCGGCGACGCCCAACGCCAACACCGCGCTCGGCGGCATCGCGGTCACCTGGAAGCCGACCATCTTGTCGACGGGCACGCTCGGCTACAAGCACGACTTCGCCAACTCGCTGGTCGGCACCTTCTACGACTCGGACTCGGTCTACGTGTCGTGGGCGCAGCTGATCTGGCGCTTCACCGCCGGCGCGCGCTTGCAGTACTGGAACCTGCGCTACAACGGCGTCGACGCCTGCCGCCTCGGCATCGAGCCGAAGTCGACCGCCGGCGCGATCACCTGCCCGGCGATGCCGGCGCTCATCTTCACGCGCACCGACAACAACCTGGTGTTCGACCTGCGCCTCGAGTACCCGTTCAAGGACTGGCTGCAGGCGGGCGTCGGCTACACGCTGACGTACAACAACTCCGACTCGCAGCTGCTGCGGCCGAGCACCGCCGGCACCTTCCTGCTGGTGCCGCTCGACTACCTCAAGCACGAAGTGTACTTGCGGCTGTCAGTGATATATTAGCCAACCGAATGCGCTCCTTGCTGCTCGTCGGCTGCGTGCTCGCCGCGGGATGTGGGCCCGTGGCGTCGACCACCGTCGAGCAGTCGCCGCTCATGCAGGTGGCCGACTCGACGCTCGGCATCGGCGACACGTTCGAGGTGCGCGTCTACGGCGAGCCCGATCTCACCGGCGTCTATAAAGTCGGCGCCGAGGGCACGATCAACTTTCCGCTCGCCGGCTCGATCAAGGTCGACGGCCTCGATCCGCAGCAGGTGTCCAAGGTCATCGCCGAAAAACTCTCCGACGGCATCTTGCGCAACCCGCAGGTCTCGGTGCTGGTGCGCGAGCAGACCTCGAAGAAGGTCTACATCCTCGGCCAGGTCTCCAAGCCGGGAACGTTCACCTATACGCCGTCGATGAACGTGGTCGAGGCGATCACGCAGGCGGGCGGCTTCACCGCGCTCGCCGCCAAGAACGACACCACGCTCACCACGCGCAACGAGAGCGGGCAGAAGGTCACGCTGCGAGTTCCCGTCGAGGACATCGGCCGCGGCCGCGCGAAGAACGTGTTCTTGCGCCCGGGCGACATCATCAACGTACCCGAGCGGCTGTTCTGACATGCGGCCGCTCGACGGCGCGCGCGTGCACATCGTCGGCGTGGTGCTGACGGGCCTCGCGGCGACGGCGGCGATCGGCGGCGTGCACCCGCCGGTGCAGGTGGCGCTCTCGGCGTCGGCGCTCCTGTGGTTCGCGATCCTGGTCTGGCGGCGCGGCGCGCGCGGGCTGCGCGTGCTGCCGTTCGTCGCGCCGGCGGCGCTGGCGCTCGGCTTCACGCTGGTGCAGCTCGTGCCGCTGCCGCGCGCGCTCGTCGGGCTGATCTCGCCGGCGGCGCTCGAGCTGCGCGAAGGCGCGCTCGGCCACGCGCCCGCCTGGCTGCCGCTCACCGTCGACGTTCCCGCCACCCTGCTCGAGCTGGTCAAGGGCTTCGCCTGCCTCGGCCTCCTGATCACCACCGCGCACCTGTGCCGCCGCCGTTCGAACGCGCGCGTGGTGCTGTGGCCGCTGGCGTTCCTCGGCGTGGCGCTGGGCGCGCTGGTGATGGCGCAGCGGCTCACCGGCGCCAGCACGATTCTCGGCTATCACGTGCGCGCCACGCTCGGCGTCGGCTTCTTCGGCACGCTGGTGTGCGGCAACCACGCGGCGTCGATCTTCGCGCTCTCGGCGCTGTGCGCGGTCGGCCTCGCCGTCGAGAAGGAGGGCGCGGCGCGCTTCGTGCTCGCGTGGGCCGCGGCGTCGTCGGCGGCCGGGCTGTTCTACACCACGTCGCGCGGCGGCGCGTGCGGCTTCGCCATCGGCGGCGCGCTGCTGGTGGCGATCGTCGTCGGGCGGCGCGTCGGCCGATTGCAGGGCGTGCTGGCGGCGGCGATCCTGCTGATGGTCGCGACCGGCGGCGCGCTGTGGCTCGCCGACGGGCTGCGCAGCCGACTGGTGCCGTCGTCGACGCACGAGATCTGGTCGAACCCGAAGACGCGCGGTATGCGCGACGGCCTGGTGCTGGCGCGCCACTTCCCGTGGACCGGCGTCGGGCGCGGCGCGTTCGAAGCGCCGGTCGCCGCCTACCGCGCCGTCGAGGACGGCGTGCGCCTGGTCTACCCCGAGAACCTCCCCGTCGAGCTGGCCGCCGAGTACGGCTTGCCGATCGCGGCCGCGCTGCTGG
>Ga0070741_10018032_pt1 | contig 11501 bp, 11 predicted proteins | sample Coa_R1_4_FD_66440 | JGI IMG/M metagenome (GOLD analysis project Ga0070741, IMG submission 66440) | Surface soil microbial communities from Centralia Pennsylvania, which are recovering from an underground coalmine fire - Coalmine... | ecosystem: Environmental > Terrestrial > Soil > Unclassified ...
GCGCCACGCCGCCCGAGTGGTTGCCGATCAGCATCGCCCGCCCGCGCACCGGCACGCGCTCGATGCCGAACACGCGCACGTGAAAGTAACGGCGATAGGCCCACGCCAGGATCGAGAAGAAGCGCGTCAGCGCGGTGCGCGACACGCCGTAGGGATCGAGCCCGTGCCGATCGAACGGCAGCTCCAGCCTCGCCACGCGCGCCTCGACATCCGGATCGTTCAGTAACGCCAGCGCCGATTCGAGCACGCCTCACTCTATCACCCGCGCGCGATCGTCAATTCAATAACGATCGAAACTTTGACGGCGCGCGATTTCGCGGCGTTCGCGGCTGGCGCGCGAGTTGCTGTAGGTGCGCGGCTGCATGAGACACGTCTATTTGCTATCGGCGATTCTGCTGGGCTGTAACGCCTCGAACGGCCAGATCGCGATGGACGGGGGAAACGCGCCGCCGCCCGACCTGGCGCAGCCGGCGCTCGGCTGGGCGCAGAGCGGGCTCGTGAGCCCGAGCCGCGATCACCACGGCACGTTCGTGGTGGAGGCGAACGGCGCGGCGTTCCTCTACGTCATCGGCGGCACCGACCACTTCACGTCCTACCTGCTCGACGACGTCGAGCGCGCGCCGATCGCCGCCGACGGCTCGCTCGGCAACTTGTCGCAGGTGGGCAAATTGCCGCACAAGCTGGCGTCGATGGGCGTGGTGGTCGTCGGCGATCGCGTGATCATCGGCGGCGGGGTCGCGCCGTCGTCGACGGGCGCCTTCACGCTCGCGGCCGAGACCTATGTCGCATCCGTTAAAGCGGACGGCACGCTCGGCGACTGGATCCCGGGGCCCAACCTGCCGTCCGCGCGCGAGCACCTCTCGCTGGTGGCGCGCGACAACAATATTTATTTGATCGGCGGGCTCGTCGGAAAAACCGGGACCGCGGACGTGGAGCGCGCGACGCTCGCGGCCGACGGCACGCTCTCCGACTGGATCCCGCTCTTGCGGCTGCCGGCCGAGCGCAGCCACCACGCATCCGTTATAGCGGACGGCGCGGTCTGGGTGGTCGGCGGGCTGCACGGCGACCCGACGACGGACGGCGCTTCGTACAACGACGTCTTGCGCGCCGCGATCCACGACGACGGCAGCCTCGACCCGTGGACCGTCGCCGCCACGCTGCCCGCCGCGCTCTCCACGCACTCGACGTCGTTCTACGCCGGCGCGCTGTACGTGTTCGGCGGGCTCGAGGACGACTCGACGTTCGTCGACACCGTGCGCTTCGCCGCGCTCGCGCCCGACGGCTCGCTCGGCGCCTGGCAGACCGCCACGCCGCTGCCGTCGGCGCGCGGCCACGTGCTCGAGACGCCGATCTGGCGCAACCACGTCTACTCGGCGGGCGGCTACGACAACGACGGGCTGACGCTCACCGGCGTGGTGGCGGGCAGCTTCCAATAGTGCGCGCGCTCGCGATTGCGGTCGGATTGGCGATCGGCTGCGGTTCAGCCGAGCGGACGCCCGAGCCCGATTGTGCGGGTGTGGCGTCCGCCCGGCTGTCGATCGACGTGCGGCCGATCTTCGGCGCGCGCTGCGGCGGCGCCGAGTGCCACGGGCAGAACTACGGCGGCGAGCGCGCGTTCGCCGATCTCGTCGGCGCGCCCGCCGCCGAGTGCGCCGACGGACGCCTGCTGGTCGAGCCGTTCGCTCCGTCGGCGAGCTACCTGTTTCAAAAGCTCACCGGCCAGGCGCTGTGCTCCGGCTCGGCCATGCCCAAGCGCGCCACGCCGCTCACCGCCGACGAGCTGGCCGTCGTGCGCGGCTGGATCTGCGCCGGCGCGCACGACGACTGATCACGGATTGGCGGGCGGCGCGGGCACCTCTTCGGGCGCCGCCGGGATGACCACCGACGGGCTGTTGCCCTCCTTGTACGCCTTCTTCACCGCCTTGCCGTGCAGCCGCTCGGCTTCCGACTTCTCGGCGGCCGCGCGGTTGTAGTCGCGCACGCTGCCGGCGGCGTCGGCGCGCATGTAGTGCAAGCGCGATTCGCGCTCGAGCTTGGTGGAGTTCGCGCAACCGACGGCTCCCAATCCGAGCAAGCCCACTGCTACGAGCAGACGACGCATCAGTTCCTCCGATGGCTGTTGTACCGACGCATCCAGTGCACCCGGCGCGCCACGGCGAACGCTCGGCGGGCGAGCGGCGGAATAAACGTGACGGGTGCGTGCCTTCTGCTCGACGAGGGAGGGGCGCATGAAACTTTCCGAGGCGAGAACGTCGCAGGCGCAGTGGTTCGTGGCGGCGGGCGTGGGGATGCTGGCGCTGGCGGGATTTTTTCTGTGGCAGGAGCTGGCGCTGCGTGCGGAGTACGTGTTGTCGATCGCCGCGGTGGCGAGCGCGGCGCTGGCGGTGGCGGCGCGCTCGCGCACGCTCGGCTTCGCGGGCGCGGTCGGCGTGCTCGCGTGCGTCGCCGGCGGCGGGATGTTCTACGCGGCGACGCGCGCCGATGCGCTCCTGCCGGGGATCGCGCTCGGGTTCGCGGGCGCGGTGGTGGCGGCGGCGTTCACGCTCGGGCGCGCGCAAGCGGCGGGCGACGTCGCGCGCGAGCGGCTGTTGTGGAGCGCGCTGGTGGCGGGCGCGCTGGCGGCGTCGTGGGCGGCGTACTTTCGATTCTTGACGCTCGGGTTTCCCGATCACGTCGAGCGGCGGCTGGTGCTGACGCTGGCGTGGCTGGTCACCGGGCTGGTGCTGGCGGTGACGCACCAGCGACGGGCCAACGACGCCGCGCGCTGGGCCGGCTACGCGTTCGTGGCGGCGGCGCTCGCCAAGGCGGTCGCCTACGACACCACGCACCTCGACGGCGCGCTGCGCGTGGCCGTGCTCGCGGCGGCCGGCGGCCTATTAATGGTGGGCGGTTGGCTGAGCGCCCGCGCCCACGCCGCCCGCGCGCTCGACCCGCCCGACGGAGAAATCGCGTGAGCGCGATCGCCGCGCGGAGGATTGAACCGCCAAGGCGCCGCAGACGCCAAAGAGCAAAATCCAAAAATTTCCGGCCATGGCGTCTGCGGCGCCTTGGCGGTTCTCCCCTCCGCACGAAGCGCGTCGTGACTCCGCTGGCGCTCGTCGCGGTCGCGCTGTTGCCCGCGTGCTCGAGCCCGTGCTTCGTCGCCGACGACGCGACGCCGGGGTGGAAGCGGGTGGCGCTGGCGCCGGGCGTGCCGTCGCTGTCGCGCGAGCCGTCGATCGCGCTGGCGGCGCCCGACGGCGTCGATCAATTTCGCGCGGGCGAGCCGGCGATCGTCTGGGACGACGCGCGGCCGGGTCCGCCGCCGAGCCGGCCGGGCTTCGGCGTGGTCGAGTACCGGCTGCCGGCGGGCGACGCGCGCGTGATGCAGGTGGAGTTCGCCGCCGCGCTCGACGGAGCGCGCGTCGACGTCGAGGGCGAGACCATCGCCGGCCGCGTGCCGCTCCTCGCCGGGCGGCGCGTGCGCGATCGGCGCGTCGACGTCGAGTGGGATCGCGACGACCTGCGCGCTGTCGACGTGATCATCCACCGCCACCTGCGCCCGCTGCCGATCCTGGCCCGCTGGCGCGCCGGCGCGCCGCAGCTCCTCGACGGGCCGAGCGCGTATAGCCCAGCGGATCGCCAATCGGCGCTGTTTTACCGCCAGCCGGCCGGCGCGCCCGTCGAGCTGTGCCCGGCGCCCGGCCGCCGCCTGACGCTGGCGCGCGCGTCGCTGCCGCCGTCGTGGAGCGCGGTCGCCCCGGTCGGTCTCGCGCGCGCGCCGGGCGGGCTGCAAGCCGCCGCGCGCCGCCTCACGGCGAGGTGAACGCCACCGGGTTCACCGACGACACCAGCACCTCGCCCGAGGTCGCGCCGGTGAAGTAGATCGCCACGTTCTGGTTCGTGCCGTTGATCTTCGCGTCGACGTACACCGGGTCGGTCGACGACACCACGTCGAAGCCCTGCACCTCGGCGCCCGGCTGCGCGTCGAACGCGTACTGGTTGGCGCCCGTCTGCGTGAGCGTGAAGCTGCCGGTCTGCACCGTCTGCGCGGTGTCGAACGTGCCGTCGGTGGTGAGCGTCCCCGAGAACTCGGCGCCGGTGGCCAGCGTGTCGGCCCAGAACAGGCGGTAGCCGCCGCTGCCGTTGGCGGTGACCAGGTAGCCGATGCCGCCCGACGGCAACTCGGTCACCGCGTTGGCCTTCACGTGGTAGCCGGGGAAATTTTGCGGGCCGAGCGAGACCTGCTGATCGGCCGGCGGGCCCTGCGGCATGATGGTCGCCGACACCGACGCCGGGCCGATGCCGAACGAGTTCTCGGCGGCGACCGCGAACGTGTAGCCGACGCCGTTGGCCAGGCCCTCGACCGAGATCGAGGTCGCGGCGGTGGCGTACTCGAAGCCGCCGGGCGAGATGGTCACGATGTAGTCGCTGATCGGCGCGCCGCCCTGCGCGCCGGGGCTCCAGCTCACCGTCGCGGACGCGTTGCCCGCGACCGCGTTCACGTTGAGCGGCGCGCCCGGAGGCGAGTTGGGCGAGACGTTGACGACACAGCCGGACAGGACCAGCGCGAGGCAGGCGAGTTTTTTCATCCGGCCATTTTACATCAATCAGCCGCCGGGAATGGTGACTCCGGTCATCGACGGATCGAGCAGGCTGCCGAGGTTGGCGATCGACTGGTCGCGTCCGCCGAGCTGGCCGGCGATCATGCCGAGCCAGTTCCACTCGATGAACGCGACGATCGAGGAGTGCTCGAGCGTGGCGTGCGAGATCGCGTTCGCGCGCGCGAACGGACCGAGCGCGAGCGTCGGCACGCGCGTGCCGTAGGGCTGCCCGTCGGTGAGCGCCGGCGGCGGCGCGACGTGATCGAAGAAGCCGCCGCCTTCGTCGTAGGTGACCACGATCAGCGCGTCGGGCGCGTAGGGCGAGCGGCGGATGGCGGCGATGGTGTCGGTGACGAAGCGGACGCCGTCGGACAGCGTGGTGTCGAGGCCGGCGTGCTCGCTGTGATAGCCGACCGGCTTGACGAACGCCACCTGCGGCAATTTGCCGCTGGCCAGATCGGCGGCGAGCTGCGCGTAGTCGCGCATGGTCGCCGGCTGATCGCGCAGCGACGGGAAATACTCGATCGGCACGTCGCCGGGATCCATGATGCACGGCGTGAGGCCGAGGCCGAAGCGGCAGTCGTCGGGCGCGGGCGGGCAGCCGCCGGACTTCTCCGCGTCGGCGAGCGCGCGGTAGCCCTCGGCGTACCACGCGAACGACACGCCGCGCGCCGCCAGCAGATCGCCGATGGTCGCGTCGCCGAACGACGTCGCGTGCTGCGCGATGCTGCACGACTTGCCGACGGAGTCGGGGCCGAACGAGTTGTCCTGGAACACGTAGCGCGCGCGCACCAGGTACATGTCGTTGGAGAAGCTGGCGCCGGTGGTCGGCTGGAAATAACGATCGGCTAGCGCGCCCGACGACGCCAGCGACCACAGCGGCTGCATGGTGGTGGCGTCGGCGTAGGCGAAATTTTTCGCGCTGCCGCAGCGGGTGCTCGACACGAAGCGATCCATCTTGCCGTCGTCGAGCTCGTCGGTCTCGCAGTCTTGATTGTGGTTGGGGTCGTACGCGGCGTTCGCGGCGTCGTCGAGCAGCGACGGCGCGCCGCCGGTTCCCGGATCGTGGTCGGGCGCCGCCTCGCAGCACGCCGGCCCGGCGGTACACGACGGGTTCGAGCCCGCGGGCGCCGTGCAGTAGCGGCCGAAGTGATCGTCGAAGGTGTGGTTCTCCTGGACGATGACGATCAGGTGATTGATCTTCGACGCCGGGCACGGCCCGTCGCAACTGCCGGCGGTGCGCGCCGCCCGCCCGCACGCCGCCGCGCCGCACACGAGGGCCGCGATCGCGATCGCGATTTTCATCGGCGCATGGTAGCCCAGCCGCCGCGCGCTCGCCCGAGGGGCGCGCAAATTGACCGTTTCCGACGGCGTAAGTACAATTACCCGATGCTCGATTGGTCGCGGGTACGCGAGCGGGTCGCGGTGGACCTGTTGCGCTGGACCCCGAAAGGCACGTTTTCGCGCGGCGTGGGTTGGCTGGCGCGGCGTCGCGTGCCGCGCCGGCTCCGGCGCGCGGTGTACGGCGGCTTCGCGCGCTACGCGGGCGCGGACCTTCAGGCGCTGGATCGGCCGATCGACGAGTTCGAGCGCTTCGACGACTTCTTCACCCGGCCGCTGCCGCCGGGCGCGCGGCCGATCGCGTCGGGCGAAGGCGTGGTGGTCTCGCCCGTCGACGGGCGCATCTCGGAGCTCGGCGTCGCCGAGGGCGGGCGCATGATCCAGTGCAAGGGGCTCGACTACACGGTCAAGGGCCTGCTGGCCGATCCGCTCGAGGCGCGCGCGTTCGAAGGCGGCGCCTACGTGACGCTTTATCTTGCACCGCACAATTATCATCGCATCCACGCGCCGGTCGGCGGGCGCGTGACCGGCTACCGCCACATTCCGGGCGCGTTCTTTCCGGTCAATCCGCTGTCGGTGCGCAACGTCGCCGGGCTGTTCTCGATCAACGAGCGGCTGGTGACGTACCTCGACTCGGAGCTGGGGCGCGTCGCGGTGGTCAAGGTCGCGGCCACCGGCGTCGGCCACATCACCGTCAGCTACGACGCCGGCGTGTCGACGCACCGGCGCGGCTCGGCGGGACGGCACGGCTGGGCGCAGCGCTATGCGCAGCCGCGGCCGATCGGCGCCGGCGACGAGGTCGGCATGTTCCACCTCGGCTCGACGGTGATCCTGCTGTTCGAGGCGGGGCGCGTGCGGCTGGAAGGCGCGGCGGGCGATCCGGTGGTGGTGGGGCAGCGCATCGGCGAGCGCGCGGCGGGCGCGCGCGAGTTCGCGGCGTAACGCGAAAAGGGGACGCTTGTCGGGACGCGAGCCAGGCGACGGCGACATCGACTTCTCGGAGCGCGAGCTCACGGAGATGAACGCCGACGTGGCGGGGCGCGAGCCCGGCTCGGGAGGCGAACGGCCCAAGCGGCGCTCGATGCTGCGCGTGCCGGCGGACAACGTGCCGCGGCCGACGTTCTCGACGGAGCCGTCGCTGCCGGCGTTTCCCGGTCCCGATCCGGCCGACGAGATCGTCGAGCACGCGTTCCGCAACGGCGGCGTGGCCGAGGGCGTGATCGCGGCGCGGCTGGGGCTCGAGGCGCTGCCCGACGCCGACGGGATCTCGGCGCTCGACGAGGAGCTGCTCAACGACGACGACGGCGACGACGACGTCGAGCCCGACACCGATCCGCGCGCGCTCCAGGCGCTGCGCGAGGCGGGCGTGCCGCGGCCGCTCGACGACGAGTTGCCGACCGGCCCGCTGCCGACGCGCGATCTCGAGGCGTCACCGACGGTGGTGAGCGCGCCGCCGACGCCCGCGCCGCCGCCCGCGGTGCCGTCGCCGCTGAGCGCGCTGGCCGCCGCCGCGTCCTCGCCGCCCGGCTCGTCGGCGCCGCCGCTGCTGTCGTCGTCGTCGCCCGAGTCGGCGCTGGCGGCGCTGGCGCGCGCGGTCACCACCGGCCCGTCGGTGCTCGGCTTCGCCGCGCCGACCGTCACGCCGGGCACGCCGACGGTGCAGATCCCCGCGCCGGCGATCGCCACGCCGCCGTGGCCGCCCGCCGCGTCGAGCACGCCGACGGTGCAGCTGCCCGCGCCGGTGATTCCGCCGCCGCCCAACGTCCCGCCGCCGCCCGCCGGCGACTCGGTGTGGAGCTCGGCGCCGGCGCCGTCGGCCGACGCCTCGCGTCCGGTCGCCGTCGGAGTGGAAGCCGCCGGGCGCGCCGCCGACGCCTCGCCCGCCGACGCGGTGCTCGACGCCGTGCCGCTGCCCGCTACCCGCCGCGACGAGACGCCGACCGAGCTCGACTCCGAGGAGCTCGAGGAGCTCGACGGCAAGGACGCCGCCGACGAGGATCGCCGCCGCTCGCTCACGCCGCTGCCGCCGCTGCCCCCCGAGCTGACCCAGCCGGCCGGCGATCGCGCGCGCTCGATGACGCCGCCGCCGCCCGCGTCGAATGGGCAAACGGCGGCGGTTTCACCGAGCGCTTCGCCCGCGCCGCCGGCGGTCCCCGCGCAGGCGCCCGCCTCCGCGCCGCCGCCGCCCGCCGCGCCGCCTCAGCCCGCGAGCGGCGCGCTCGCCGAGCCGGGCGGCCTGCGCCCGCGCAAGAAGCGCCGCACCAAGCAGTGGTTCGAGGAGATCTTCGACGACGACTACCTGCGCACGCTGCCGTTCCTCACCGCCAAGCAGACCGAGCGCGAGGCGGGCTTCATCGCCGAGTCGCTCGCCGTCCCGTCGGGCGGCGCGGTGCTCGACCTCGCCTGCGGCTACGGCCGCCACGCGATGGAGCTGGCCGCCAAGGGCTACAAAGTCACCGGCCTCGACCTATCTTTGCCGCTGCTGATCCGCGCCGCCGACGCCGCGCGCCGCTCGGGCCTGTCGATCAACTTCATCCACGGCGACATGCGCGAGATGACGTTCGAGAACGAGTTCGACGGCGCCTACTCGATGTTCACCTCGTTCGGCTACTTCGACGACGACACCAACCGCAAGGTCGCCGCCAACCTGCAGCGCGCCATCAAGCCGGGCGGCAAGCTGGTGCTCGACCTCGTCAACCGCGACTACCTCGTGCGCGATTTGCCGACGCGCGTGTGGTGGCAGGGTGACGGCTGCGTGATCCTCGAGGAGGTCGACTTCAACTACTTCTCGTCGCGCCTCCAGGTGCAGCGCTCGATCATCTTCGAGGACGGGCGCCAGCTCGAGCAGGAGATCTCGATCCGCGCCTACTCGCTGCACGAGATCGGTAAGGTTCTGCACCACTCCGGCTTCCGGGTGACGGAAGTCTCCGGCGGCCTCGCGCTGCGCGGCAAATATTTCGGCGCCGACTCTCGTCAGCTGATCGTGCTCGCCGAAAAGAAATAAAGCTCCCGAGCAACGTGCCGAAGTCGGGTTGTGTCCTTTACACACACCCGCTCGACGGGCGTTTGCCTTGCCTCGGCGGTCCCGGGTCTTACTTTGGGACAACGAGGGCGAATCTTCCGGCGAGCGCCGCGCGTATTAAGAGGGAGCGCGGGGAATAATGGCCCTCGTTAGATAGGTATTACTCACTAGAACGTTGATGCGACTCATGGCGAAGAAACCGAACATCAAGCCCGCCACGCGGGCTCCGCGGATGCAGCGCGGCACGCACCTGGCGAACCGCCGGTTGCGCGAACGGAAAGCTGCGCCCGACACCAATCCCGTCAAGGAGGACGAAATCATCACGACGCCCAGCGAAGCGGCGAACGAAGCCGAGCCCCAGGTCGACGACGCGAAGACGACGGAGGCGCCGGACGCGGTGGCCGAGCTCGAGGCGGTGGTCGGCGCGGCCGATGACGACGAGCCCGTCGAGAAGCGCGAGTCGGAGGAGCCGTCGAGCTTCCTGGCGATGTACTTCCGCGACATGGCGCGATTGGCCGTGCTGCGGCCGCAGGAGGAGTTCGACTCGGCGCGCAAGATCGAGGGGCTCGAGATCGCGCTGTGGGCGCACATCTTGAGCTTCCCGCCGATGATCGATCACATCCTGCAGGTGTGCGAGCGCACGCTCGAGAACTCGCTGCCCGAGTTCAAGACGCTGCGCAAGCTCGGGCCGCGCGCGGCGCAGGCCAAGCTGGAGAAGGCGGTGATCAAGACCTCCGAGCGGCTGCGCGCGCTCGACGTGGACAAGCGCATCCTCGACGTGGTGCTGTCGGAGCTGAAGAAGATCGTGCGCGGGCTGCCCGGCCGCATGGTCGACGACAAGCTCGAGTTCTCGCCCAAGTCGCGCGTCTTCAAAAATTATCTGCGCGACGTGGCGCGCGCGTACAACCAGGCGCACGGCGCGAAGAACGAGTTCGTCAAGGCGAACCTGCGGCTGGTGGTGTCGATCGCGCGGCGCTTCAACTACGGGCGCATGCCGCTGGCCGATCTGATCCAGGAGGGCAACATCGGCCTGATCAAGGCGGTGGAGCGGTATGACTACCGCCGCGGCTATCGCTTCTCGACGTACGCGTCGTGGTGGATCCGTCACGCCATCTCGCGCGCGCTCGCCGACAAGGGGCGCGCGGTGCGGCTGCCGGTGCACATGATCGACGCGTACCACCGCGTGGCCAAGTCGAAGCGCGAGCTGTCGGGCAAGCTCGGGCGCCAGCCGACCAGCGAGGAGCTGGGCGAGGCGACGGGCATCGCGGCGGCGAAGATCGAGAAGATGCGCACGTTCCTGCTCGATCAGTCGTTCTCGCTCGACAAGACGATCTCCGACGAGGACGGCCGCAAGTACATCGACTTCATCCAGGACCCGAACGCCGAGAACCACTCGGCCACCGACGTGCTGGTCGACGAGGCGATGACGTCCGAGGTGCGCGCGCAGCTCGATCACCTGAAGCCGATCGAGGCGGACATCCTGCGGCAGCGGTTCGGGCTCGACACCGACAAGGAGCTCACGCTCAAGGAGATCGGCGAGAAGTACAACTTGTCGCGCGAGCGGATCCGCCAGCTCCAGGAGCAGGCGCTGCTCAAGATGCGGCGCGCGCTGCAGCGCAAAGACCTGATGTAGCCGGCCGGCTGCTTTCGCTCGTTACTCCAACTTCACCGTCGCCGAGCCCTCGAGCGTGACCGCGCCCTTCTGGTTGCGCGCGGTCAGCTTGAGCTCGGCGGTGCGGCGCGCCTCGTCCTTGGACGCCACCTCGCCCTCGACGGTGATCACGTCGCCGGGAAACGTCACCGCCTTGAAGCGCGCCTGGAGCCGCGCGACCGACTCCGCCCCGGCCCACGCCGCCACCAGCTCGCCGAAGAACCCCATCGACAGCATGCCGTGCGCGATCACCGACGGAAAACCGCCCTCGCGCGCGAACGGCTCGTCGTAGTGGATGCGGTTGAAGTCGCCCGACGCGCCGGCGTACTCGACCAGCTGCCGCGTGGTGATCGCCGGCTTGACCAGCGGCGGCAGCGCGGCGCCGATTTGAACATGTTCAAATTTCATCGGCGCACCAGCACCACCGAGCGGGCGCTGAACACGCGCGCGCCGGTGTCGTCGGTGGCCAGGGTCTCGAGCACCAGCACGTCCATGTCGCCGGCCTTGCCGCTCTTGACCTGCGCGTCGGCGATGCGGCCGACGATGGTCAGGCGATCGCCGGCGTAGATCGGGCGCTCGAAGAAGAACTCCTGCTCGCCGTGGAGCAGCTTGCGCCAGTCGATGTCCATGCCTTCGCGCGGGTCGTTGGCGCGCAGGGCGGCGGCGAACGTCGGCGGCGCGGGGACGCGGCCGTCGAGCTGCTGGTAGATCGGGTTGTCGTCGCCGATCGATTGCGCGAACCGGCGGATGTGGCCGCGCTCGACGTCGACGGTGAGCGGGGACGACTCACGCCCGACGAACGCGGCGAAGCGAGACGAAGGATCCATCGGCGCAGCGTTGCTCGCAGCGGAGGCGGCGTCAAGCGCGCGCGTAGCCGATCTAACGTTCGCTGCTCTCGCGGGCG
>Ga0070741_10018033_pt1 | contig 11499 bp, 5 predicted proteins | sample Coa_R1_4_FD_66440 | JGI IMG/M metagenome (GOLD analysis project Ga0070741, IMG submission 66440) | Surface soil microbial communities from Centralia Pennsylvania, which are recovering from an underground coalmine fire - Coalmine... | ecosystem: Environmental > Terrestrial > Soil > Unclassified ...
CGGAGTGACATTCGTCTCGGCGACGGCCAGCGCGGGCAGTTGCTCATTCGCGGGCGGCACCGTCACCTGCAACATCGGGAACCTGACGAGCAGCGCGGGCGTGAGCATCATTGTCACGCCGACCACCGCGGGTGTCCTCAACAACACGGCGAGCGTCAGCGGGACGCTGCCCGACAGCAACGCGGCGAACGACACGGTGACGGTCTCCAACACCGTCGCGGCTGCGAATGCTGATGTCTCCGTCTCAATCTCTGATTCACCGGACCCGCTCGTCCTCGGGTCGGGTAACCTGACTTATTCGATTGCCGTCACCAACAACGGCCCGACTGTAACGGCGACGGGCGTGGTGGTGACCGACACGTTGCCCACCAGTATGACTTTTGTTTCCGCCGGCAGTACTCTGGGCAGTTGCTCTTTCTCGGGCGGCACAGTGACCTGCAACGTCGGAGCCTTAAGCGGCACCGCGTATATCACCATTGTCGTGACACCGACGACCGGAGGGGATTTCTCCAACACCGTCAGTGTGAGCGGTACGCTGCCTGATAATAACCCGGCCAATAATTCGGCCACGGCGGTGACTTCAATTAACTCGCCCGTCTCGGATCCGGGGAGCGCTGATCTGAATCTCGTCATGAGCGGGACGCCTCAGGTGACGCTGGGCAGCGGATCGAATGTGAACTATTCGATCACCGTTTACAACAACGGCCCGGCCTCGCCCGCCACCGGCGTCGTCGTGACCGACACGCTGCCCGCCGGCCTGACCTTCATCTCGGCCAGCACCAACGTCGGCAGCTGCTCATTCGCGGGCGGCACCGTCACCTGCAACATCGGGAACGTGACCACCAGCGCGAGCATCACGATTGTGGCCAGCCCGAACTCCGCGGGCCCGATGGTCAACACGGCGACCGTGACCAGCGCGCTCAATGATCTCGTCGCCAGCAATAATTCGGCGACCGTTGCCACCAACGTGAGTGCCTCCAGCGCCGACCTCTATCTCACCATGTCCGGCACCGGCAGTGCGACTCTGGGGGCCGGTCAGAACATTACCTACACGATGGGCGTCTACAACAGCGGGCCGGCGGCGACAGCGACCGGCGTGGTGGTGACCGACACGCTGCCGGCCGGGGTGACGTTCGTCTCGGCCAACGCCTCGCAGGGGACCTGCACTCAGTCGGGCGGCGTTGTCACCTGTAACCTCGGCAGCCTGGGTTACAGCGCCAGCGTCACGATCGTCGTCGCCCCGACCGCTCCGGGCGTGATGATGAACACCGCCAGCGTCAGCGGCACGCTGCCCGACCCGATTCCGAGCAACAACGCCGCCAGCGCCTCAACCAATGTGATCGCGAGCAACACCGATCTCAGTCTCTCGATGACCGCCACCGGCAAAACTATCCTGGGCAGCGGTTCTCCGAACATCACCTACACGCTGAGCGTCTACAATAACGGGCCGGCCGCGACGGCGACGGGCGTAGTGGTGAGTGACATGCTGCCGGCGGGGGTAACATTCGTCTCGGCCAATGCTTCACAAGGGACCTGCACTCAGTCGGGCGGGGTCGTCACCTGTAACCTCGGCAGCCTGGGTTACAGCGCCAGCGTCACGATCGTCGTCACCCCAACCACGCCGGGCGTTGTTACCAATTCGGCGAGTGTCAGCGGGACACTGCCGGATTCGGTCCCGAGTAATAACGCCGCCAGCGCTTCGACCAGCGTCGTCGCGAGCAACACTGATCTCAGCCTCCTGATGAGTGCCACCGACCGGACCACGCTGGGCCTTAACTCTCAAAACATCACCTACACGCTGAGCGTCTACAATAACGGGCCGGCCGCGACGGCAACAGGAGTTGTTGTGACCGACACGCTGCCGGCCGGGGTGACGTTCGTCTCGGCCAATGCCTCGCAGGGGACGTGCAGCTTCTCGGGCGGCACTGTCACCTGTAACCTGGGCAGCCTCGGCTACAGCGCGAGCGTCTCGATTGTCGTTACTCCGACCGCGGCCGGTGTGATCACAAACACGGCGAGCGTGAATGGCACGCTGCCCGATTCGGTCCCGAGCAATAACGCCGCCAGCGCTTCGACCAGCGTGTATTCGATCAGCAGCGATCTCAGTCTCTCGATGAGCGCCACCGATCAGGTCACGCTGGGCACAAACCAGAACATCACTTACACGGTCGGAATCATCAACAACGGCCCGGCTTCGACCGCGACGGGGGTGGTCTTCACCGACACGCTGCCGGCGGGCGTCAGTTTCGTCTCGGCGAACACCACACAGGGGACGTGCAGCTTCTCGGGCGGCACCGTCACCTGTAACATCGGGAATATGTCCGGCGGCGCGGGCATCACCATCACGGTAGCCCCGACATTCACCGGGGCGATCAGCAACACCGCCAGCGTCACCGGCACACTGCCCGACCCGGTGGCCGGGAATAACTCGGCGACCGCTTCGACCAACATCCTGCCGCCGCTGACCCCGCCAGCGGAGAGTGATTCCGCGTCACCTGCCGGTCAGGGCGAACAGGTGCGCAGCGGCAATCGGGGGACTGGCGCGCGGCAAAGGCGCTGATCATCCTGACGGGTAAGCCGAAACAGTCGGGCTGATTCGGACAGGCAAAGAGCGGGCGGAAAGAACGGGAAGCGGGGTCAGGGACGACGAGTTTTCTGTTCTTTCCACCCGCTCTGTTATTTGAACCCAGGGATAAATTCGGGCATTCGGCAACGCACTGGGAGCGCACGGTTGCGAGCGTGCCTTGCTTGCGGCCAGGGCTCATTGATCGAAGTCAGGCACGCTCGCAACCGTGCGCTCCCAGTGCGTTGCCGAATGCTCCTGATTTATATCCAGGTTTCAGTTACCGGGAGGGTTGATTGTTGATTATTGAAGTCGTGGGTACTCACTTTTTCACCCGGTCGAAGAACTCCTTCTGAAGCTCCGGCGCTTTGGTGTCGGCTTTGATGGCGCGCAGTGCTTTGACCAGGGACTCGATCCGCTGCTCGGTCAGGAGCTGTCCGAGTTCGCGGGTGGCTTTCGCCCCCTCGCCCGCGTAATGGTTGGGGAAGCCCGCAAACCACCAGATCGCCGTGTAGACCTCGGGGATGGAGAGCCGCTTCTGATTCTCGCCCGACTCCTGCGTGGCCCGGTCCATCTTCACGAGGTCGGGCCGCAGGTATAGCAGCGTGGAAGTCTCGCGCTCCCCGGCATGCATATCGCCCACCGGGTCTGACTTGCGAATCTCCTTCACCTTTTCATTCAGGGCCGCGTCGGGCGCCGGGTCGTAGAAATAGACGACGTAATCGCGGCGGCGTTCGAGCTGTGCCTGAATGAAGAACCGGAGCAGATTCGGATTCCCGCCATGTCCGTTGATGATCACGATCTTTTTGAATCCGTTGCGCGCGATCTCTTCGCAGGTGGCGTCGAGCAGTTCCAGCACCAGGCGCGAAGGCAGGGCGAAGGTCCCGGGCTGGTGTCTGGCTTCGTATATCTGCCCGTAGAAGTAATCCGGGAAGACCACCGCGTACTCCTGCTTCGTCGCCCGCGCGGCCCATTCGCGGACGTGGATCAGGTCGGAGCCAATCGGCGCGTGCGGGCCGTGCTTTTCGAGAATGCCGATGGGCAGAATGCAGGTGTAATTGGATTTCTCGAGCGCCCGCGGCCAGTCGCTCGCGGTCAGTTCATCCCACCGGGCCGGCAGTTCCTGCGCCGCGGCCGAGCCGGTGAGCAGCAGCAGGGCAATCAACAGTTTCATCTTCTGAGACTCCTCGTTATTTCTTCTGGTGCTTCTCGATGTATTTACGTGCGAACACGTTCAGGAAAGGGTTCTCGCGCAGTCCGATCTTCCTCGCCTCTTCTTCGGCCTTCTCCACGTCCCAGCCGTCGCGCAGCACGCGGCGGATCATCCAGAACGCGCCGACGCGGATCGCCGCGGCGCAATGGATGAAGGCCGGGCGGTTGGCCGGGTCGTCGGTGATCTTCAGAAATTCGTCCACCTGCTCTTCCTTCGGGTCGCTGAAGACCACCGGGATGTTGAAATACCTGAGGCCCAGTTCCCGGGCCTTCTCCTCTTCCTCGGCGGCGCGATGTTCGCCCGGCGGGCGCAGGTTGATGATCGCCTTGACGCCTTCGGATTTCAGCTTCGCCAGATGTTCCAGTCGCGGCTGGCCGCCGGTGCAGAACTGCTCGTTGACGCGCAAAAAGTTGCGAATGGGCGGGACGTCTTCCTGCCCGGCTGCTGTGGAACAGCCGATCATCAGTGTCACAAGAGTCAGGATGAGTCGTGTTTTCATAACCATCTTTCTCCCGGTAATCCTCTACCCTGTTCCCGGCAGACACGCGGGTGGGGATTGGATGAGGTGACGAGGTCGTTATCAAATCTGTTTCGGACGACGAAGATTACTTGCAGGTGGCGCGGATTATAACACCGGTCGCCGATTCAATAACGATCCTTCTGCCCCGTCCTTTCCAATTGATTGCAGGCTGATCGTTATTTCAGCCATGCCTTGCACGAGACGCAGCAGAGGTTGATGCGGACATTATCGAATTCAGGCGGGTAATACTTTACAAATATCCGACCCTATGCAACTATCCCTGACGCCCGGTATCGGCAGGTGATCGGTTCCGAACAGTTGTCACCATCTTACTTAATCTCTCCCCGGAAGCTTTCACCACGATCTGCCGGGTCAGCCTGGTTTCAATCAGCTATCAGGTAAACGCTCCGTGATTTAATTTGGATTGCTGTCCGAGCCGGCTTCCCGCAAAAGATCAACTGCTCAGCCAGTTGATTCTCCACCATTTGCTGAAGACTAAACTCGGCCGAGTCGTTATTTGCTGTCCAAGGGACTCGATCCAGCCAGACAGCAGGTAGATGTTCCAGACTTGATGTGAAAAGGTGTGCAGGACCCGAAGCCAGAGTCACAACGCTCGATTACCCTGACTGCTCCCGGTAATCACGATAAGCAAAATCAGCCCTTCCGAAATCACAGCCTCGATGCCGGCGGGCCCCGGCCTGCCCGTCACCCCGGTGCTGTTGATCGTCAGAGGGGGGATTCCTGGCCCGAAGGGCAAGGCATTAAGTGTCGGGCCGCTGACACGCCGCGCTGGACGTTTCGCGCCCGGGCCGGCCGCGATGCCTTTGCCCGCAGGGGCGCCGAAGGACTCGGATACTTATGAACGAACCGATCATGCCCAGAACTTTTACGGCCCGTCCGCTGGACGAGTACTACGTCATGGTGCTGCTGGTTGATGACCAGCCGGCGGTCGGCGAAGCCGTCCGCCGCGCGCTGGCCAACCAGTCGAACCTCGATTTTCACTACTGCGCCAACCCCGCCGACGCCATCAAGGTCGCGGAGATGATCAAGCCGACGGTCATCCTGCAGGATCTGGTGATGCGGGGGCGTGACGGGCTGTCGCTCGTCCGCCAGTACCGCACCAACCGGATCACGCGCGACATCCCGATCATCGTGCTTTCGACGATGGAGGAGCCGGCGGTCAAGAGCGAGGCGTTCAGGGCGGGTGCCCACGATTACCTGATCAAGCTGCCGGACGCCATCGAACTCGTCGCCCGCGTCCGGCACCACTCGAGGGCCTACCTCAACCAGCTCCAGCGCGACGCCGCCTATCGGGCGCTCCGCGAGAGCCAGCAGCAGCTCGTCGACAGTAACACCGCGCTCATCCTGCTCAACCAGAAACTGGAGGAGGCCACGCGCGCCAAGAGCGAGTTCCTCGCCAACATGTCGCACGAGATCCGCACGCCGATGAACGGCATCGTCGGGATGACCACGCTGCTGCTCGACACGCCGCTCACCAACGAGCAGCTCGATTTCGTCCGGACCATCCGCACCTCGAGCGACAACCTGCTCGTGATCATCAACGACATCCTCGACTTCTCGAAGATCGAGGCGGGCCGGGTCGAACTCGAGACCTTCCCCTACGACCTCCGCCAGTGCGTCGAGGAGGCGGTCGAGCTGCTCGCGCCCAAGGCCGCCGAGAAGGGCCTCGACCTGGTCGTGCTGGTGGACCTCGACGCGCCCTCCCACGTCGTCGGCGACATCACGCGGCTCCGCCAGGTGCTGGTCAACCTGATCGGCAACGCGGTCAAATTCACGATGCAGGGCGAGGTGGTCGTCACGGTCAGCACGAGCGCGGCTTTCAAGACCGGCGACGTCGAGATCAATTTCACCGTCGCCGACACCGGCATCGGCATCCCGCGCGAGAAGCAGGATCAGCTCTTCCAGTCCTTCACTCAGGTGGACAGCTCGACCACGCGCCAGTTCGGCGGGACGGGCCTCGGCCTCGCCATCAGCAAGCGTCTGGTCGAACTCATGAACGGCACTCTGTGGGTGGAGAGTGAGGAGGGACAGGGGTCGAAGTTTCATTTCACGATCACCGTAGGGCTCGGCGAGGACGAGGCGCCCGCATGGCGGCAGGGGGCGCCCGAGGTGCGCGGCAGGCGCGGGCTCGTGGTTGAGGACAACGCCGCGCAGCGCCGCGTGCTGGCGCGGTTCGCCGAAGCCTGGGGGATGGAACTGGCCGAGGCCGAGAGCGTGGCCGCGGCCGAGACGCGTCTCGGCGCGGGCGGCCCCCCCTACGACCTGCTGCTCCTCGATCAGGAACTGCTCGGCCCGCATTCGGACGTGGCACCCACGGTCGCCCGCCTGCGCTCGACGCCCGGCGCGACCGATGCCGCCGTGGTGCTGTTTTCGGCGCACGGCTTCCGCCGGGGCGACGCCAAAGAACTCGGCGCGGCCGCCTGCATCCCCAAACCCATCCGCCCGGTCCCGCTGCTCGAAGGTTTCGTGCGCGCCTTCACCGGCATCCACAAAGAGAAGCGCGCGCCCCTGCTCTCGCCCTTCGGGAGTTCCTTCGCCGAGCGGGTGCCGCTCCGCCTGCTCGTCGCCGATGACAATGCGGTCAACCAGAAGGTCGCCGGCATGATGCTCAAGCGGCTCGGCTACACGGCCGACATGGTCGCCGACGGCACTGAGGTGCTGCGGGCGCTCGAGACCAGCACCTACGACATCATCCTGCTCGACGTGCAGATGCCCGAAATGGACGGCTACGAGGCCGCCCGCCGCATCCGCGAAAAATGGCTCACCGACGAAGCCTCGCGCCCGCGCATGATCGCCCTCACGGGCAATGCCGTCCAGGGCGACCGCGAGCGCTGTCTCGAGGCGGGGATGGACGACTACCTCTCCAAGCCCGTCCGCGTCGAGGACCTGAAGGCGGCGCTCGAACGCTGGGCCCCGCGAACCGGCGGCGCGACGCCGGCAGGGGCGTAGCATTCAGGAAAAAGAAGTCGCGTGATCACTCCCCGGGGTGAATGATTGTCCCTGCTCATCAGCAGCAGTTGTTTGGAGAATTGGCCTGCCTGCCTTAAGATTCCTGCCTCACGTAACGGTGCCCTTGTTTGGCGCACTTTTCGACAGCACTCAATTAATCAGGTGACGGTGTTCGGATTATTGATTCGGGGCGTACTGCTGCGCGAGCAGTACAATCCGAAGCAGTCCTCCGCAAAGACCGAGACCTGGCGACTCTTCTCCGGGTGTGATTCGCTTATGACCTGCAAAAGACTCTCCCTGACGATTGTGATCAGCTTTGCCGCCTGCTGCGCTGGTCTTGCGCGGTGGGGGCAGGACGCGCGGGCACAGCAGGCAAAGACTGATTTCGCCCGCGACATTCAGCCAATCTTTCAGGCCGCGTGCGCGCCGTGCCATTTCGGCGAGAGGCCGAAAGCGGAACTCCGGCTGGACGATAAAACACTGGCGATGAAAGGCGGCATTTCCGGCCCGGTCATCATTCCGGGCAACAGCCGGGCGAGCCGGCTCGTCCACCGCATCGAAGGCGCCGGCAGCGAGAAACGCATGCCGCTCGGCCGCGAAGCGCTCAGACCTGAACAGGTCGAACTGATCAGGCGGTGGATTGACGAGGGCGCGGTCTGGCCCGACGCCGCTTCAACGGACGCGAAGGTGAGCAGGCACTGGGCCTGGGTTGCGCCGGTTCGCCCGCCCCTGCCCGAAGTGAGGAACAAAACCTGGGGCCGCACGCCCATTGATCGCTTCATTCTTGCCCACCTTGAAAAAGAAGGTCTCGCGCCCTCGCCCGAAGCCGACAGAGTGACGCTGCTCCGCCGCCTGAGCCTTGACCTCACAGGGCTGCCGCCGACGATTGAAGAGGCTGACGCCTTCCTGAAAGACACCAGTAAAAACGCTTATGAAAAGCAGGTCGAGCGGTTGCTCGCCAGCCCGCATTACGGCGAGCGCTGGGGCCGACACTGGCTGGACGCGGCGCGTTACGCCGATTCGGACGGTTACGAAAAGGACAAGATCCGGTTCGTCTGGTTCTACCGCGACTGGGTCATCAACTCGCTCAACCGTGACAAGCCTTACGACCAGTTCATCATCGAGCAGATCGCCGGCGACCTGCTGCCCGACGCCACGCAGGACCAGATCGTCGCCACGGGCTTCCTGCGCAACTCGATGATCAACGAGGAGGGCGGCATTGATCCCGAGCAGTTCAGGATGGAGGCGATGTTTGATCGCATAGACGCCATCGGCAAAAGCATCCTTGGCGTCACGATCCAGTGCGCGCAGTGCCACAACCACAAATTCGACCCGCTCAAACAGGAGGAGTATTACCGGCTGTTCGCCTTCCTCAATAACTCGCACGAGGCGAACGTCGCCGCCTGGACGCCCGAAGAGCAGATGAAGCGCGCCGAAATTTTCAACCGGACGCGCGGGATTGAAGCAAAGTTGCAGGAGCAGAAACCCGACTGGCCGGAGCGCATGGCCGCGTGGGAAGAGCAGGCGAAAAACAACCAGCCGGAATGGACGATCCTGCGCCCGGACGTTGATGACATCTCGAACGGCGGTCAGAAATACCTCCCGCTCAAGGACGGTTCCTTCCTCGCCCAGGGCTACGCGCCGACCAAACACCGCGTGAAGATGACCGTCAGGACGGACGCGCAGAACATTACTGCCTTCCGCCTCGAACTGCTGAACGATCCTAACCTGCCCCTGGGCGGCCCCGGACGCTCGATCAAAGGCACCTGCGCGCTGACCGAATTTGAAGTCGAAGCCGCTCCGGCAAATGACGAAAAGAAAGTCACCAAAGTCAAAATCGGCAAAGCCACAGCCGACATCACGCAGCCCGAAAAGGAACTCGAACCGATCTTTGATGACAAGAGCAAGCGCCGCCGTGTGACAGGCCCCGTCGAATATGCGATTGACGGCAAGGATGAAACCGCGTGGGGCATTGACGCCGGGCCGGGGTTGCGCAACGTGCCGCGCAAGGCCGTCTTTACTGCCGAAAAACCGATCAGCCATGAAGGCGGCACGATCCTGACCTTCTACCTGAAACAGAATCACGGCGGCTGGAACAGCGATGACAATCAGAACAACAACCTCGGCCGCATCCGGCTCGCCATCACGACCGCGCCCGACGCGACCGCCGACCCGCTGCCCGCAGGCGTCCGCGAAATACTTTCAATCCCGCGGGACAAACGCACGCCAGCGCAGCTTCAGACTGTCTTCAGCTACTGGCGCACGACTGTTGCCGAATGGCGGGAAGCGAACGCGCAGATTGCCGAATTGTGGAAGCAGCATCCCGAAGGCTCGTCTCAACTGGTTCTGAATGAGCGCGAGGAATTGCGTGAGACTCATATGCTCAGGCGCGGCGATTTTCTGAAGCCTGACAAAGTAGTCACGCCGGGAGTGCCGGCCTTCCTGCATCCGCTGCCCGCGGGCGCGCCAGCGAACCGGCTGACGTTTGCGAAGTGGCTGGTTGATCGCAACTCGCCGACGACCGCGCGGGCAATAGTCAATCGCATCTGGCAGGGGTATTTCGGCACCGGCCTCGTCGCCACGCCGGAAGACCTGGGCAGGCAGAGCGAGGCCCCTTCGCACCCCGAACTGCTCGACTGGCTGGCGGTCGAGTTCATGGAGAAGGGCTGGAGCCTGAAGGCGATTCACCGGCTGATTGTCACTTCGGCAGCATACCGCCAGTCGTCGAAGGTCACGCCGGAGTTGTACGCGAAAGACCCGTACAATCGCCTGCTCGCGCGCGGCCCGCGTTTTCGCGTCGAGGGCGAGATCGTCCGCGACATCGCCCTCTCGGCGAGCGGACTGCTCAATCCGAAAGTCGGCGGCCCGAGCGTCTTCCCGCCTTCGCCTGATTTCCTGTACCTGCCGCCGGCCAGTTACGGCCCGAAAGTCTGGAACGAGGAGAAGGGCGCAGACCGCTACCGCCGCGCGCTCTACACGTTCAGATATCGTTCGGTGCCGTACCCGATGCTGCAAACGTTCGATGCGCCAAACGGAGACATTTCCTGCGTCCGCCGCGCCCGGTCAAACACGCCGTTGCAGGCGCTGACGACGCTCAACGAGCCGCTGTTTCTGGAAGCAGCACGCGCGCTGGCATTGAAGACATTGAAGGAAGGCGGGCCGACGGACGCGCAGCGCGTGAGTTACGCCTTCCGCCGCGTGGTCACCAGAGCGCCAACGCCACAGGAAAGCGCCGAATTGCTCGGGCTGCTTAACCGGCAGAGGCAAAGATTCGTGGCCGGTGAATTGAATCCGTGGAATCTGGCGACGAGTGACCCTGACAGACCCTTCATCCTCCCGAAAGGCGCGACGATGGAACAACTGGCGGCGTGGACGGCTGTGTCGCGGGTGCTGCTCAATCTGGATGAGGCGATCACTAAGGAGTAGATTACAGGCTACGCAGGTCAGATCCTTGTATTACCGGAAAGCATGAGATCAGGGGGCAGATTCATGCCACATACTCTACGCGTTCTTCCAGCGGCTGGTTGAAATCGGGGCTCATCCGGACCTCGCCTTTACTCAACTCGGCCTGGTGCCGGTTGCGCTTTTTCGCCGAGTTGGATGATCTTTGCAATTTGATAGGCCGCTTCTTTTTCAAGTTCACTCATCCCTTCTGTTTTGCGGTAGAGTTGGATGATTTTTGCGATTCGATAGGCCTGTTTCTTCTTCTGGCGCTTGCTGAGTTTGGTCTTTTTGCCGAGCGGAGTGATCTTTGCGACTGGCTTGTCTTCAGCAGTGATGAAGAGTACTTCGCCAGACTGGATTCTGCTCAACAGTTCCTGGCCTTTCGGCGTGAGTTCGGAAATATCTATGGCCTGCATGCCGTGCCTCTTTTTGCTGACTTATCTATCTGAGGGGTGTGCGTAATTCCGAGCCGTGTTTTCAGCGGGTTCGTGAGGTTTTCAGCGCCAGCGGCGCGCGATGTTTATAGGCTCGGACGGCGTTTCTCTCCCCAGCTCCGTAGGAGCGAAATGTGAGATGCCGCTCCTACGGAGCTGGGAGACAATAACCACGCTGATCCTATAAACATCTGGCTCCTCCGGAGCCGGGATCGGCACGTCCTCAATTATGCACAGTCAGTGCTGTCCCATATGAAGTAAGGAAATGAAAGCAGCGAATCCTCCCGTGCGCCAGTACAATGGCGCTGGGAAATGAACAAACAAGGAGGATTCGCTCAATGCAGTCTATCACAGT
>Ga0070741_10018034_pt1 | contig 11499 bp, 12 predicted proteins | sample Coa_R1_4_FD_66440 | JGI IMG/M metagenome (GOLD analysis project Ga0070741, IMG submission 66440) | Surface soil microbial communities from Centralia Pennsylvania, which are recovering from an underground coalmine fire - Coalmine... | ecosystem: Environmental > Terrestrial > Soil > Unclassified ...
GCCGGAACGGGCGTTCACGCCTTCTTTGATGAAGCGCCGCAGCGCTGGCCGCCACGGTGCGGATTTCACAAACCTGCCATTTTAGGCGCCTTCCGCGCCGAGAAGGTCATTGGCGGGGTAAGCGTGCAAGGAAGTCCGCTGGATCAGGGCCTTGCGCCATGTTTTTAGTGCGCTAGTCCGCGCCTGCCGCCATGGCGTCTTGTCGCGTTTTAGCAACATCGACGCAGACCTCCATGAACGCGTTGGGGTTTGCCTTGCCTCTGCGTTCCGCCGTTTGGCACAATGGCCTCAACTTCTCGACTTACCTGAGAAGGCGTTTCTGAGAGGCAGTGCAGTCGCTGGTCTACTGCCAACTTTTTCCGATAGAGGAGAGACTTCATGAACAAGAAGCTCGTCGCTTTCGCCATCGCCGGCGCGTTCGCGCTGCCTGCGGCGGTGCAGGCGCAAACAGCGAACGTCACGATGTATGGCCGCGCGAATGTCGACATGGAAGTCGTGTCGGGTCAGCAGGCCAACGGCACCAACCCCCATGTGTTTCGCGTGAGCTCGAACTCCTCGCGCTGGGGCGTGCGCGGGACGGAATCGCTGGGCGGCGGACTCAACGCCATCTTCCAGCTGGAATCGTCGATCTCGTGGGATGCCGGTGGCGGCACGCTGGCCGGTCGTGAAACGTTCGTCGGCCTGCAAGGCAGCTGGGGTACCTTCAAGATGGGTAACTTCCTGGCGCCGTACGACGACATCCACCCGATCTTCGGTAATGCCCCGACGCTGACGACCTCGATCCTGTCGACGGCGGACCTCTGGGCGCAAGGCACCCTGGCCAAGACGGCGGGCGGCTTCGATGCGCGTCTCGGCAACTCGATCCGCTACGATTCGCCGAACATGTCGGGCTTGACGGCAAGCATCCAGTACTCGACGCAGGAAGGCACGCCCGGCCAGAACAGTGGCGTGACGTCCATCGGCATCTATTACAACAACGGCCCGATCCAGGTCGGTTCGGCCTACGAATTCAACGAAGACGTGCGCGGCGTGGGTCTGGACGATCACTCGTGGACGATCGCCGGTGGCTACAACTTCGGCTTCCTGCGTCCGTCGGCCGTGTACGAAACGACCAAGTACGACACGCCCACGGGCGATCTGAAGCGCGATCTGTGGGGCGTGGGCCTGACGGTTCCGATGGGCGCCGGCACGTGGTACGCGTTCTACGGCCACGCCAGCGATGGCAAGGGCTCGGCGGCGACCGGCACGCGCGTCGGTGGTCTCGCCAAGGGTTCCGACACCTCGGCCAACCAGTGGGAGCTCTCCTACACGTACGCCCTGTCGAAGCGCTCGCTGCTGTACGCGGGTTACGTCAAGCTCGACAACAAGTGCAATGCCTCGTACGTGTTCAACATCAACCCGTACAACATCGGTCGTCCCACCGGCGGTTGCTTCGGCAAGCCCGACGGCTGGCTGGCCGGCATGGTTCACTTCTTCTAAGAAGACCAGACTCCACTTTTCGCAGCAGGTTTAAAGTGATCATCGGGCGCCCTCGGGCGCCCGTTTTTTTCGGCCGTCGCCGCGGGATCGATTCAGGTACGGATGCACCGGGGCGTCGTCTCGCTCAGGCTCGCGCCACCGTGCCGGCCTCCACCGCTACAATGAGACCATGCCCAACGTTTCCACCGATGCCCTCATCATCGGGTTCGATCGCGCGCTGCGCACGCTGGGCGGCGTCGCCACGAGCACGCGTGCGCGTCCGGGGGCCGAGCTCGTCGAGATCGACCTCGGCCCGGACGAGCGCCGGCACGCGGCCGGGCTCATGCGCGTCAATCACACCGGCGAAGTCTGCGCCCAGGCGCTGTACGCGGCGCAGGCGGTGGTCGCGCACGACCCGATGATCCGATCGCGCTTTGCGCAGGCGGCGCGCGAGGAGGAAGAGCATCTCGCGTGGACACAGGCGCGCCTCGCGGAGCTCGATGATCGGCCGTCGCGCCTCAATCTGCTGTGGTATGCGGGCGCGTTCGGCATCGGACTGGTCGCGGGCCTGGCGGGCGATCGCCGCAATCTGGGCTTCGTGGTCGAGACCGAGCGGCAGGTCGAGGATCACCTCACGGGGCACATGGAGGACCTTCCTCCCGCCGACAGCAAGAGCCGCGCGATCGTCGACCAGATGCGTTCCGATGAAGCGCGACACGGCGCGATGGCGCATGAAGCCGGCGCGGAGGAGCTCCCTTTTCCGGTCAGGATCCTGATGCGCGCCGCGGCGGGCGTCATGAAAGCGGTGGCGTATCGCGTGTAGCGCTCCTGCGCTCGCGAATGGCGCGCACGCGGGCCGAGCGCACGGCATTCGGGATCGCATCGTCGCGCTGCGGCGCCGGTCTCGCCGTCACGCTGCGCGCGATCGCGCCGGCATCCACGCTGCGCGCTGCGGCGAACGCATCGCGCACCACCTGCGCCGCCGGATAACCAGCACGACCAGGACGCGAGCAGGCATCGGCTTCGCAGGCCATCAGCAGTTGCTCCAGGCGCTCGGGACGGCGAAACGCGTCGGCTTCGGTGATGAGCCTGAGCAGGGTCGCGGGACGCAGCTCCGCAGCACGATGCACGACCCCGTGCCAGCGCGCCGTCAATCGTGCGACATCGCGGCAATCGGTGGGCACGCGCAGCCGTTCCGACACGCGCGCGACCAGGCGCTCGCTGCGCGCCTCGTGCGCATGGTGCTTCGGCCATTCGCCGGCGGGACTTTGCGCTTTGCCCAGATCGTGCGTGAGCACCGCATAGCGCACCGGCAGCGGGAAGTCGCGCTGCGCGCCATAGTCCAGCGCCATGCACACGTGCACGCCCGTGTCGAACTCGGGATGATGCTGCGGCGGCTGCGGAACGCCGAACAGTGCGTTCACTTCCGGCAGCACCTGTGCCAGCGCCCCGCAGGCGCGCAACACCGCGATCATGCGCGATGGGTGCGGCTCCATCAATCCGCGCGCGAGCTCCTGCCACACGCGCTCGGAGGACAGATCGGCGAGCTCGCCCGAGACGGCAAGCTCGCGCATGAGCGCCTCCGTTTCCGGCGCAACGGTGAATCCGAAACGCGCCGCGAAACGCGCCACGCGCAGCACGCGCAGCGGATCCTCGGCGAACGCGGGCGACACGTGGCGCAACACACCGGCCGCGAGATCGCGGGCGCCACCGAACGGATCGACGAGCATGCCCTGCTCGTCGCGCGCCATGGCATTGATCGTGAGATCGCGCCGGCGCAGGTCCTCTTCGAGCGTGACGTCGGGAGAGGCGAAGAAGTCGAAGCCGTGGTAGCCGCGGCCCGATTTGCGCTCGGTGCGGGCGAGCGCATACTCCTCCTTGGTCCGCGGATGCAGGAACACCGGAAAATCGCGCCCGACCGGACGGAATCCCGCGGCAATCATCTCTTCCGGCGACGATCCCACGACGACCCAGTCGTGGTCGACGACGGGGCGGCCGAGCAACTCGTCGCGCACCGAGCCGCCGACGCGATAGATCTTCACGCGCGCGGATGGCTCCGGCGAAACGCGTCGAAGCGACTCTCGATCGACTCGGGCGAGAGATACGTCGGTGCCACGGCCTCGAGCGCGGTAGGCGTGATGCCGAACACCGCCGGAAACGGGCCGTCGCAGACGCTGTCCTTCTGCATCGAGGCGAGATTGTCGCGCGTCATGAGCGGTCCCGGCAGGCGCTCGAGTATCGCCGCCTGCATGCGGCCGAGCGACCGGCCGAGCGGAATGATCGGACGGCTCGCTCCGCTCACCTCGCCGGCGTAGTCGACCAGTTCGCGCAGCGTGTACACCTTCGGACCGCACAAGGGATATCGCTGATTGACCGTCCTGTCGTCGGTCAGCGCATGCACGAAGCATTGCGCGACGTCGCCCACGTACACCGGTGCGAAGCGCGTGCCGGCGCTGGCGAGCATCATCACCGGCATGAAGCGCAGCAGCTTCGCGAACAGATTGAGAAACCTGTCCTCGCGCCCGAAGATCACCGACGGCTGGAAGATGGTCCAGTCGAGCCCGGACGTCGCGACGATCGCCTCGGCGTCGCCCTTGCTGCGCAAATAGCGGCTCGGCCCGTCCGGGTCGGCATGCAGCGCGCTCATGTGCAGGAGTCGGCGCACGCCCGCGCCACGGCACGCTGTCACGATCTCGCGCGTGAGCTCGATGTGCACGCGATCGAAGGTGCCCTGCCGCGTCTCGTGGAGGATGCCGGTGAGATTGATGACCGCGTCGGCGCTCGTGGCAAGGCGTGCGAGCACGGTCGGGTCGCCCACGTCGCATTCGATGACATCGACGGTGGGCAACAGGAACAAGGCCCGTGCGCGATCGCGCTTGCGCGTCGGCACGAGCACGCGGTAGGCCTGCGACACGAGCCGGTTGACGACATGGCGGCCGACGAAGCCGCTGCCGCCAACCACGAGAATGGTGTTGGTCCCCATGGGGCACAGCCCCGCTTAACTTAGCGCCCGACGGAAGCGAGCGCGGAGGTGTTCGACAGGCCGCGGGGCGGAATGGTGCCGAGGCGTGCGGTCAGCGCGACGTACGGCTGGTCGAGCTCGCGCGCGTAGAACATCGCGTTGGCGAGCACCTTCTTGACATAGTCGCGCGTCTCGTTGAACGGAATCGTCTCGACCCAGATCGCGCCTTCGAGCGGCACGCTGGCGCGCCAGGATTGCGCGCGTCCCGGGCCCGCATTATACGCGGCGGCCGCAAGCGCCGGCAGGCGCTCGAGCTTGTCGAGACAGTAGCGGAAATAGAATGCGCCGAACTGCGTGTTGACCGCGACGTCGCTGATGTCGCCGGGGCGATAGTCGGCCTTGCCGAGCTGCTTCGCCACCCAGCGCGCCGTCGCGGGCATGAGCTGCATGAGCCCGATCGCACCCGCCGACGAGACGATGCTCGCGTTGAAACGCGATTCCTGCCGCGCGAGCCCGAACAAAAGCGCGGCGTCGAGCGCCTGCTCACGCGCGGCCGCGGTGAACTGATCGCGAAACGGCATGAGATAGCGCAGCGCGTAATCGTGTCGCACGCTGGTGCGCTCGGCCGTGTTGATGGCCCGGTCGTAGAGATTCATGCGCCGCGCGTATTCCGCCGCGACGAGCAGGGCGTCGTCATCGAGATCGCGCACCGCGTAATACCACTCCTGGCGCGACTCGGTGCGCAGGTCGAGCTCGGCGAGCTTCACCGCGCGCCTGACGTCGCTGCGCGAGGCGAACTGCTGCATCGCCTGCGCCGAGACCTTGACGCTGCTCGCGGCTTTGGCCGGCAGGGCGTCGGCGCCCCTGCCGAGCGCTTCCGCCGCGAGCAGGGCGTAATAATGGTGCTCGCCCGCGAGGCTCGCATAGAGCGGCGCGGCGTCGCCGTCGCGTCCGGTGGCGGCGAGGGCGCGCGCCTTCCAATAGCGCCAAGCGGGGTCGTCGGATAGCGCCGGCGGCATCGCTTCGATGCTCGCGAGCACGTCGCTCCACGCGCTCACGCGCAATGCCGCGCGCACTCGCCACACGTGCTCGGCATCGGAAAGCGCTGCGCCCTGCGCATCGCGAAACCACTCGTTCGCCTGCGGCAGGAGCTGGCGTGCCGCGTAATACGCGATGCGCACGTTGCCATACAGCCGGTCCGAGGCCGGCAGATGCCCGCGCTGCTTCTCCCACGCGCTGCGCACGCCGGCGGCATCGGTGCGCGCCGCGCGCTCGAGCGCATAGAGCGCAAGCTCCTGGCCGCTTCTTTCGCTCCACCGGAAATGCCCCTTGGCGAGCGCGCGGGCGGGATCGCGCTCGATCTGCAACAGCTCGCGCGCGGCGAGATGCTCCGGCAAATCGGCGCCGACGCTTTCCGCGAGGCGCAGGTTGCCGGATTGCACGGCCAGGCGAAACCGCGCGCGGCGATCGGCAACGGTGATGTCGTTCCTGGCGATCAGCGCCTCGAACAGCGGCAGGCAAGCATCGGGACTGCTCGCGCCGGTGAACCACAGCGGCTTTGCGGCGGCAAGCGCGGCGTCGCCCTCGTGCTGACGGCGGTATTGCAACCAAAAGCACGTGAGCTCGACGTCCTCGTTGGCGATGTTGTCGATCTCGGTGCCGAACGCGCCCCACTGGCCGCGCCTGGCGAGCGACTTAAGCCAGTCGCTACGCAGCCGATCGGCAAGCACGCTGCCCGGGTAATGCTGCAGGAACGCGCGCACCGCGTCATCGGCGGCGGTATCGATCCCGAGCTTCAGGCGCCAGTAGTCGACATAGGCCTCGAGCGGATGACCGGCGAGCGTCGGAGCGAGTTGCTCGAGTCGGGCGCGATCGCCGCGGTCGAACGCCATCTTGGCGGACAGCAAATCCGCGTCGTCGCCGCCCCAGGCGAGCAGCGGGCACACAAGGAGCAACATCGGCAGAAAGCGCCTGCGCAGGCGCTCGGCAATCAACGACATCGGAGGACAATGCCGTAGAGTGGCATGGGCTGGAACACCATGGCGCATTGTCGATGAGGCGGCGCGATTGCGCAACGCAAAAACGTCGAACGGTCGGCGTGCATGCCTGAACGGAATGCCGCGTCCGAGGTTGACAGCGAATGCTGACCGAAGTGTGCAGCATCGCCGTGACGCGCGTCTTCGCCGACGGTAGAATTCGCGCGGACCGTGGCGTGTCCTGCAGGCACGACGTCAATGCAGGAAAACGTGGAGGCACCATGGCACGACGCAAGACCGCACCGCTCGTCGGGGTGGTGATGGGCAGCGACAGCGACTGGGAAATCATGCGTCACGCCGTCGTCCAGCTCGAAGCCTTCGGCGTCGCCTGCGAAGCACGCGTGCTGTCCGCGCATCGCATGCCCGACGACATGTTCGAATACGCCGGGCAAGCGCAGTCGCGCGGGTTGCGCTGCATCATCGCCGGCGCGGGCGGGGCGGCGCATCTGCCGGGCATGCTTGCGGCCAAGACGACGCTGCCCGTGCTGGGCGTGCCGGTGCCGTCCAAGTATCTGCGCGGCGAGGATTCGCTGCTTTCGATCGTCCAGATGCCCAAGGGCGTTCCCGTGGCGACGTTCGCCATCGGCGAAGCGGGCGCGGCGAACGCGGGCCTGTTCGCGGTGTCCATCCTGGCGACGACCGATGCCGCACTGGGCGACAAGCTGGCCGCATTCCGCGCGAAACAGACGAGCACCGCGCGCGCCATGCGCGTGCCGCCGGAAAGCAAGTCCTCTGCCGCCTGAATTGCCTCCCGCGATCGCACCCGGTGCCTGGCTCGGTCTTCTCGGCGGCGGGCAGCTCGGGCGCATGTTCTGCATGGCCGCGCAAAGCCTCGGCTATCGCGTGGTCGTGCTCGATCCCGGCCGCGACAGTCCGGCTGGCAGCATCGCGGATCGACACGTCTGCGCCGACTACCTCGATCACGCCGCGCTCGCCGAGCTTTCAGGGTGTGTATCCGGCGCGACCACCGAATTCGAGAACGTGCCCGCTGCTGCGCTCGAATATCTCGCGCGCACCGCGCGAGTGACGCCACGCGCGCAAAGTGTTGCGATCGCGCAGGATCGCATACTCGAAAAAAACTTCCTCGCCGGCAACGGCTTCGGCGTTGCACCCTTCGCCGTGTTGCGCACGATCGACGATGCGGCCAAGGTCGCACCGCATCTCATTCCCGGCATCGTCAAGAGCGCGCGCTTCGGCTATGACGGCAAGGGCCAGGTGCGCGTGCGCTCGGCTGGCGAGGTGCCGGCGGCATTCGAGGCGATGGGCGGGCAAGCGTGCGTGCTCGAAGCCTTCGTCGATCTCGCCCTCGAGGTGTCGGTCATCGTCGCGCGCACCGATGGCGGAGTCACGACTACCTGGCCGGTCGCGGAAAACCGGCATCGCGACGGCATCCTGGACCTGTCGATCGTGCCGGCGCGCGTGAGCGCGGCTCTGGCGGATGAGGCGCGACGGATCGCGACCGACGTCGCGACCAGACTCGATTATCGCGGCGTGCTGTGCGTCGAGATGTTCGTGACGCGCGAGGGCTCGCTGCTCGTCAACGAGATGGCGCCGCGACCGCACAACAGCGGTCACTACACGATCGACGCGTGCGTGACATCGCAATTCGAGCAGCAGGCGCGCGTGCTCGCGGGCCTGCCGCTGGGCGACACCACCCAGCACAGCGCCGCGGTCATGCTCAACCTGCTGGGCGACATCTGGTACGCCGATGACACGTCCGATGCGCAACGCGAGCCGGACTGGCTCGCGGTGCTGCGCCATCCCGCCGCGAAATTGCACCTGTACGGCAAGCACCACGCCCGCCGCGGCCGCAAGATGGGGCACGTGACGTGCCTCGCGCACGACATCGACGCAGCGCTTTCGACCGCGCGCACCATCAAGCACGAGCTCGGCATTCCCGATGACCTCTAGCGCCCCGCTCGACGGTGTGCGCGTTCTCGATCTCTCGCGGCTGCTGCCCGGCCCCATGTGCACGCTTCATCTCGCGCAGCTCGGCGCCGAAGTGATCAAGGTGGAGGATACCGGCGCCGGCGATTACGCGCGCAGCCTCGGCAGCACCCGCACGCCTTCCGCGTTCTATACGATCGTCAATCGCGGCAAGCGCAGCATCGCGCTCGATCTCAAGCAATCGCCCGGACGCGAGGCGTTCATGGCGCTCGCCGCGACGGCCGACGCGGTCGTGGAAAGCTTTCGACCCGGTGTGGTGCGCAGCCTCGGCATCGATTACGACAGCGTGTGCGCGCGGCATCCGCGCATCGTGTACGCCTCGATCAGCGGCTATGGCCAGGACGGCCCGCGGGCGCAAGCCGCGGGTCACGACATCAACTATCTCGGCTACGCCGGCGTGCTCGACCAGATCGGCGGCCGCGATGCTCCGCCGGCACTCTCCAATGTGCAGATCGCTGATCTCCTCGGCGGTGCAGCCATGCCTGCGCTCGCGATCGTCGCGGCGCTGTTCGATGCCCGCCGCAGCGGCAGCGGCCGCCACATCGATGCCGCGATGGCCGATGCATCGCTCGCGCACAACGTGTTTCCGCTGGCGTCCTTGATCGACACCGGCACCGTGCCCGAGCGCGGCAATGCGATGCTCACCGGCGGCGTGCCGTGCTATGGCGTGTACGCGACGCGGGATGGCCGCTACCTGGCCGTGGGTGCACTGGAGGACAAGTTCTGGCGCGCGCTATGCGAGCACCTGGCGCGCCCAGATCTCGTGCCCTTCGGCCATGCGCGGGGCGAAGATGGCGCGCGCACGCGCGCTGCGCTGGCGACGATCTTTGGCGCGGCGCCGCTCGCGCATTGGATGGATCACTTCGCGGGCGTGGACTGCTGTGTCACGCCGGTCCTGGGTATCGACGAAGCCTGGCGTGATCCGCAGTTCGTCGCGCGCGGCATGGTGCGGCGCGATGCCGAAGGCGCAGCCGTTTGCGGTGCGCCGTTTCGCATCTCCGGCCACGACCCCGACATCACCGCCCCCGCACCTCGCCAGGGTGAGCACACGCGCGCCATCCTGCGCGAGCTCGGCTACGACGAGCCAGCGATCGCGCAGTTGCTGGCCGACCGCGCGGTCATCGCGCCGCAGGACGATTGACGCATCAGCTCTTGCGCGACGGCGGCTTGCCCGCGCTCTTGCGCATGACGCCCGTCGGCAACATCGAGACGCGCTCGTATTCCGGATCGTCGTAATGACATCCCGCCGCGAGATAGTCGCGTGCCATGGCGGTCGCATCCGCGCCCCAGAAGAGCTCGCCGCCGATGGCGAGCGTCGGCACGCCGAACACGCCGCGCGCGATCGCTTCGTCGGTGTTGCGGCGCAGGGCCTCCTTGACGTCGCCGCTTGCGATCCGCGCGTCCGCATCGGGCACGCCCAGCTCGTCGATCAGCTCGGCCCACTCGATCGGCAGATCGGGCAGGCGCCCGTCGCGCCAGACGAAGCGGAAGATGCGATGCACCGCATCGGGCGTGGCGTCGCACGCGAGCGCGAGGCGCAACAGCGGCAGCGGATTGAACGGATGCTCGTGCGGAAACTTGAACGCGATGCCGAGCGCCTTCGCCTGCCACACGCAGAACCGATACGTGAAGGCGCGTTTCGCCGGGATCTCCGCGGGCCCCTTGTGGCCATTCGCATCGAGCAGCGCGGCAAAGAGGATCGGGCGATAGCGCACGCGCACGTTCGGCCCGAGGGTGCCAAGCCGCTCGCTTTGCAGGTAGGCGAAGGGCGAGATGAAATCGAAATACCAGTCAACGCTCGGCATCGCCCGGCCTTTTCATGAGCTCGCGTCGCGCGGGAAGCTGCGCGAGCACGGCGCGTTTGCGCTCGTCATCGAGCGCGCCCCAGGCGACGATCTCGTCGATGGTGCGCTGACAGCCCAGGCAGAACCCGGTGCGCGCGTCGAGCGTGCACACGTTGATGCACGGCGAGGCGACACCCGCCTTCGGGACCACCGGCAGCATTCAACGCGCCCTGGCTTCCCGCGCATTGAGCGCACGCGCCACACGCGAGGCGGTCTCGCGGCCCAGGTGCTGGTCGATGTAGCGTCCGGCTGCGCACAGCGCGCCGAGATCGACGCCGGTCTGGATGCCGAGGCCGTTCAGGAGATACACGACGTCCTCGCTGGCGACATTGCCGGTCGCCCCCGGCGCGTAGGGACAGCCGCCCAAGCCGGAGACCGAGCAGTCGAAAGTTGCAACCCCCATCTCGAGCGCGGCGTAGACATTGGTGAGCGCCTGGCCGTAGGTGTCGTGGAAATGACCTGCGAGCGCGCTCATCGGCACGCGCTCGCCGACCGCCTCGAACACGGCGCGCGTGCGACCGGGCGTGCCGGTGCCGATCGTGTCGGCAAGCGAGATTTCATATGCACCCATGTCGTGCAGCGCGGTGGCAACCTCGGTCACGCGGGCCGGCGCAACGGGGCCTTCGTACGGGCAGTCGAGCACGCAGGAGATGTATCCGCGCACCGCGATGCCGCGCTCTTTCGCGGCCTCGAACATCGGCCGCGCGCGCTCGAGGCTCTGCGCGATGGAGCAGTTGATGTTGCGCTGGGAGAACGATTCCGATGCGGCGACGAATACGGCGATCTCGTCCGCGCCGGCAGCAATGGCGGCGTCGAAGCCCTTCATGTTCGGCGCGAGCACGGGATAGCGCACGCCGGGCTTGCGCCGGATGCCCCGCATCACTTCGAGCGCATCGGCCATCTGCGGCACCCATTTGGGCGAGACGAAGGAGGTCGCTTCGACGGCGGCGAAGCCGGCCGCAGCGAGGCGATCGATGAGCTCGACCTTCACTTGCGCAGGCACCATCGCCTTTTCGTTCTGGAGCCCGTCGCGCGGTCCCACCTCGACCAGTCGTACGCGTGACGGAAACGAAGGCGTGCTCATCGCTGGTTCGATGGCTCAGTAACCGAGGCACGGGTCGATGACGCCCGTCACCGCCTCGCCGCGCTCGAGCCTGCGGATCTTGGCCGCGACCTGCGCCACGGAGTCGTGCACCAGCGTCACGGCAGAGACGTGCGGCGTCACCACGATGTTCGGATGATGCCAGAACGG
>Ga0070741_10018035_pt1 | contig 11498 bp, 10 predicted proteins | sample Coa_R1_4_FD_66440 | JGI IMG/M metagenome (GOLD analysis project Ga0070741, IMG submission 66440) | Surface soil microbial communities from Centralia Pennsylvania, which are recovering from an underground coalmine fire - Coalmine... | ecosystem: Environmental > Terrestrial > Soil > Unclassified ...
CGGTCTCGCCGCCACGAAACGCGAGCAGGATGCGGCGACCGAGCCGGATCATCTCCGTGTTCTCGTTGTGGAGGCCGTCGGAGTAGACGATCCGTTGCCGCGTCGCGAAGGGGTTTGCGGCGGCCGCGACGCCGGCGACGGCGACGATCAGCCCGGCGATCGTCGCGATGCGGAATGACGCGCCGCCCCGCGCCCCGGCGCGGCGGACCGGCCCCACGCCGCCTTCGGGTTCGAGGACGGGCATCGGACGCGGGCCGTACTGCGGCCCGGCCGCCGCGGTCAAGGACGCTTCCGCACGGCCCGCGCACCGGCGGCGGGGGCGCCGGGCCGGCTGGCTCTCGAAATTGATTGCTCGCTCAGGCGGTGGTGTGGTAGCCCCGCGCCCGATGCGCAGGGGGGCAGGCGCCGTGCCGCGTCTCCGGGCCGTCGTCCTCGGCCTCGCCCTCGCCGCGTGTACGACGCGCCCCGCGGTCGCCGCCGCGGACGCCGGCTGGGTCGCCGCCGCCGCGCACCGCGGCATCGCGTACTTCCTCCGGAACGCGCCGGCCGGGGTGGCGCGCTACGACATGACCGCCCGGCATTGGTTGTCGCCCGTCCCCGTCGCGGCGGGCGCGACGGCCCTCGCCGTCGGCGACCCCGGGCTCTACGTCGCCTTCGGACGGCGCATCTCGCGCTTTCCGCTCGCCGGCGGTCCCGAGCAGCACCTGCTGAACACGGCGGGCCCCGTCCGCGAGCTCCTGCTGGCCGGGCCGCTGGTTGCGAGCGTCCAGGCATCCGACGGGCTCCTCGCGATCGATTCCGCGAGCGGCGCGATCCTCGACGAGACGGGGACGTTCTACGCGTCGTACGGTCTCGCCGGCCTGTCGGCGGCGCCGACGCGCTGGCGCATCTTCGGCCGCGACCAGGGCCTCAGCCCGCCGGACATCGTCGCCGAGGGCTTCGTCCCCGCGACCGGCACGTTCTTCGACGAGCACGACAGCCCGTATCACGGCGACTACCCCGGCGCGTCGCGCACGTTCGTCTTCCCGGACGAGACCCGCGTCGTCGACGACGCCGGCATCGTCTACGCGACGGCCGACCTCCGCTTCGTCGGCAGCCTCGGCGGCGCGCTCGACGACGTCGGCTTCGTCGGCACCCTGCCGATCGTCCTCCGCGGCGCGACGCTCTTCGTCTACGACGCGGCGTACCGCGAGGTCGGGCGGCATGCGCTCCCCGGGCCGGCGTCCCGCGCGTTCGTCCAGGACGACACGGTCTTCGCCTTCGGCACGAGCGGGTCCGATTTCACGGTGACGGCCGTGCCGATCGCGGACATCGGTCCCGCGGTCCCGGGCGCGCCCGTCGACCCGAACGGCCTCGCGTACGCCTTCGACGGCTTCGTGCAGGCGAACGACGGCACGGTGTACGTCTTGAGCGCCGCGAACCTGAGCATCTTCCACTGGCTCCCCGCGACGCGTGCGTACGGCCCGACGATCGCGCTCTGCGACGTCCCGTCGTACCTCGCCTACTCGCCCGTGACGGACCGGCTCTTCGTCGCCTATCCGTCGGGCGCGATCACGCAGATCGCGCCCGGCGGCCCGGACGCGGAGCTGCCGTTCGCGACGTTGCCCCAGCCCCCCTGCGGGCTCGCGACGGCGGGCGACCTCGTCTTCGCGTGCGTGCCGGACGCGTCGTGGGCATCCCACCTGACGTACGCGCCCGACGGCACGCTCGCCTCGCAGAAGCAGCTGACCTACCGCTCGCGCGAGTACGTCTGGAGCCCTGAACGACGGAAGATGTACTTTTTCCGCGACGACACGTCGCCGAACGACATCCTGTCGGAGGACATCGACCCGGCGGGAACCCTCGGCGCGGATCTCGACGCGCCGTATCACGGCGGCTTCGCGTTCCGGCATCCGATCCGGCTCGGCCCGCAGTCGAGCACCGTGCTGACGGGCGACGGCCTCTTCTTCGACCCGGTCACGCTCGAGCAGGTCGGGAGCCTCGCGAACGAGATCGACGACGCCGCCTGGGTCGGCAGCACGCTCTACACGATCCGGCGCGTCGCGCCGGCGCCCGAGCCATTCGAGACGGCGGCGCCCGCGGGCGGGATCAGCGAGGTCCAGGCCTGGGGGCCCGGAACCCACCCGCTGCTGTCGGCGCGCCCGGTCCCCGGGCTCCCGGAGCGCCTCTTCGTCGCCGGGACGACGCCCATCGCGGTCACGCGCGTCGGCGGCATCCCGCGCTGGATCCCGCTCACGTGCGGCGACGGCGTCGTCGACGCGTACGAGGCATGCGACGGCGCGAACCTCGGCGGCCAGTCCTGCGCGAGCCTCGGCCTCGGCGGCGGAACGCTCGGCTGCACCGCCGGCTGCCGGCTCGACGCGTCGGGGTGCACAATCCCTCCGCGGTGCGGCGACGGCGTCCTCGACCGCCCGGACGAGCTGTGCGACGGGACGGACTTCGGCGCGCTCGCCGGCGACGTCACGTGCGACGCGTTCGGGCGGAACGGTGGAACGCTCGCCTGCTCGTCCGACTGCGCCGACGTCGTGCTCGACCGCTGCAACACGTGCGGCAACGGCGTCGTCGACTTCGGCGGCGACGAGCAGTGCGACGGCACGAACCTCGCCGGCGCGACGTGTACGAGCCAGGGCTTCTCCGGCGGCACGCTCGCGTGCACGCCCACGTGCCGCTTCGACACGGACGCCTGTATCCATGACTGTGCGACGCAGCCGTGCGCCGACGGCGATCCCTGCACGCACGACGTCTGCGACGCGTCCACGGGCTGCAGCCACGTCGCGGAGCCCGACTGCGTCCGGACGAGCGGCGTCCTCGTGACCAGCGCCACCGCGACCATCCAGCGCGGCGACCTCACGGGCGACTGCGCGGGCCGGTGCGGCACGCGGGTCGACGGCGCCCTGATCGTCGGCGCCGACGGCACGTACCGCGCGCCGTCCGAGCAGACGACCTCCTGCCCGGGCACGCCGACCGTGATCCCCCACGAGGTCGGCGTCGTCCGCCCCGGACGGCACGGGCGGGAGATCCTCGTGCCGACCAACCTCCGCGACGTGCTGCACGCCGTCGGCGTCTGCGGCGGCTTCAAGGTGAAGCTCCGGAGCGTCAAGGAATGGATCCGGCGCGACGGCGGCGTGATCACCGAGGGTCGGATCGTCCTCGTCACGCGCGAGCGGCGCGGCGGCGACACGATCGACGTGCGCCGCGCCGCCCGCTTCGCCGCGCCCGGGCAGCTCGTGACGCCGCCGCCGGGATTCCGCCGGCTGCCGGACTGCTCGCTGGGGCTCCGGCTGCACTGCCACGCGCGGTAGCCGCGCGGGCCTTCCGCGGCCCGTCAGCGCGCGAGGACGATCTGCAGCGTCGCCAGGTGGCGCGCCGCGAAGGCCGCCTCGCACATCGCGAGGTAGAGGTGCCACTTCCGGATGAAGCGATCGTCGTAGCCGAGCGCGCGGACGGCGGGCAGCTCGGCGAGGAACCGGCCGCGCCACGCCCGGAGCGTCGTCGCGTAGTCGAGCGCGATGTCGCGGAGCGACTCGATCCGGAGGCTCGTCTCACGCGCGAGCGTGTCGACGATCCGGCGGAGCGAGCCGAGGAGATTGCCCGGAAAGACGTGGGCGCGGATCCAGTCGACGTCGCGCCGGTACGCGTCGAAGCCGCGGTCGGGATAGACGGTCGCCTGCAGAAACATGCGGCCGTCGGCGGCGAGCCGACCGTCGCAGGTCCGGAAGAAGCGCCGGTAGCCGTGCCAGCCGATCGCTTCGAACATCTCGATCGAGACGATGCGGTCGAACGCGCCGTCGACGCCGCCGTAGTCGTCGAGCCGCACGTCGACCCGGTCCGCGAGCCCGGCGTCGCGAACCCGGGCGCACGCGAGCGCGTGCTGCGCCGGGGACAACGTCACCCCGACGACGCGGCAGCCGTACGCGCGCGCGGCGTGCATCGCGAAGGCGCCCCAGCCGCACCCGACGTCGAGCACGCGCATTCCGGGGCCGAGCCCCATGCTCCGGCAGATCCCGTCGAGCTTGTCGCGCTGGGCGTCGGCGAGCGACGTGTCCGGCGTCGCGAACGTCGCGGCGCTGTACGTCATCGACTCGTCGAGGAACAGCGCGAAGAACTCGTTCCCGAGGTCGTAGTGCGCACGCACGTCGCGCCCCGGGTGCCGTGGCAGCAGCGCGCGGAGCCGCGCGACGACCGCCTGGAGGCGGAGCGTGCGCTCGCCCGCGATCGCCGGTTGCGCGAGCAGCAGGCGGACCACCCCGACGAGGTCGTCGCACTCCCACTCCCCCGCGACGTACGACTCCCCGAGGCCGACGTCGCTCCGCAGGAGCACCCGGCGGAAGAAGCGCCAGTCCTTGACGACGAGGGTCGCGCGGGGGCCGCCCGCGCCCGCGAACGTCCAGCGATCGCCGTCCGGCAGCTCGACGACGAGCGTCCCGGCCTGCCACCGCGTCGCGAGCAGCCGGCGGATCGCGCCGACGGCGATACGCGCCGGAAGCCCGAGCCGCGGGACGACGCCCGTCAGCTCAGGCATCGCCCCCGCGCCACGCCACGCGCCAGATTGTACGAATGCGGCGCGCGGGCCGTCAATCAGGCGCGCGCGAGCGCGACGACGACGAGGAGCCCCGCCGTGACGACGAGCTTCACGAGCGCGACGACCGCGCTCGCCGCGAGGACCGTCGCCGGCCGCGCCGCGCCGTTCCGGTGGAGCGCGAGCCACACGGCCGGAGGGATCACGCCGTAGCTGACCGTCAGGCGGACGAAGTGGCTCTCGTGAAGCCGCGTCCACACGGGACCGCCGACCCAGACGAACAGCGCGACCGACACGCCGAGGATCGCGACGAACTGGCCGCGCGTGAGACCGACCGCCGTCCACACGCCGTGAATGGGCAGCGGCCCGAAGAGCGGCGCGCGGGGGCTCGACGGCACGCGACGGTTCTACCGGCGGCCGCGGCCCGCCGCCACTCGCACGCGTTCCCGCGAACGGGAACGGAAGCGCTTCGCCGACCCGCGGCGTTCCCGCGAGCGCGAATCGTCCGCAGCAACCGCGACGCGCCCGCCATGGCACATCGCTTGGAATCCCGCCGACCCCCGTGACCGACACGACCGATGACATCCGCCGCGAGATCGCGCGCCATCGCATCGCGATCGCCGATCTCGAAGCCCGCCTCACCGTTCCCGCGGCGCCGAACTGGCCGCCGGCAGGCTTCTACCTCACGTTCTACGTCGTCGCCGGCACGATGATCGGCGTCCTCGGCAGCATCGCGAGCTTCGTGTTCCACGTCGTCGGCTCGCTCCTCGTGAACCAGGACCCGCTCCGGTTCCTCCGCGTGTACGGCACCGTCTTCCTCGGCGCGCGCGCGCTCACCACCGACGACTTGAACTTCTTCATGCTGGTCGCGGTCGTCCACTTCTCGATCGGTGCCATCGCCGGCGCGGTGTTCCACGTCGGCGTGAATCGCTTCGTGCCGGACCGGCCCGTCCTGCAGATCGCGCTCGGCGCGGGCTACGGCCTCGTCATGTGGATCGTGAACTTCTACTGCATCCTCGTCTGGCTCCAGCCGCGGCTGGTCGGCGAGCCGTACGTGCTCGAGCTGATGCCGGCGTGGGTCGCCGCGCTGACGCACGTCATCTACGGCGTGACGCTCGGGGTCTGCCAGCCGCTCGGCCGCTTCGTGCCGTACCGTCCCGCGGTGGCGTCGTGAGGGTCGTGCTCGCCGCCCTCGGCGTCGCGCTGGCGTCGGCCGCGCTCGCGGGCCCGCTGCCGGACGCCGCCGTCAAGGCGGAGGGCCAGAAGGTCTACGCGCGCTACTGCGCCGGCTGCCACGGCGCGGCGGGCGACGGCCGCGGCCCCGCGGCCGAGATGCTGCTCATCAAGCCGCGCGACTTCACCAAGGGCGTCTTCAAGTTCCGCTCGACGCCGAGCGGCTCGCTGCCGACCGACGACGACCTCTACAAGACGCTCACCCGCGGCCTGTACCGCACGTCGATGCCGGAGTGGTCGCTCATCCCCGAGCGCCAGCGGCTCGCCGTCATCGCGTACGTGAAGGGCTTCTACCCCGAGTGGACGACGCGCGGCGCGGGGACGCCGATCGCGATCCCGAAGCCGCCCCCGACGCTCGGCTCGCCGGAATCGGTCGCGCGCGGGCGGGAGCTCTACGGGATGCTCGAGTGCGGCGCGTGCCATGGCCCGACGGGCCACGGCGACGGCCCGTCCGCGAAGACGCTCGACGCGGACGTGTGGGGCAATCCGCAGAAGCCGTTCGACTTCACCAAGGGGCGTCTCAAGAGCGGCCCCGGCGTCGAGGACATCTACCGGACGTTCATGACGGGCCTGAACGGCTCCGCCATGCCCTCGTTCTACGACATCTTCGCCGAGCGCGACGGCGACAACATCCGCGAGGGCGACGCCTGGAACCTCGTCTCCTACATCGTCTCGCTCCGGACGCCCGCCGGACGAAAGGACGCTCCGTGATCGCGACCGCGACGATCGACCGCCGCCCGCTCGTGAACCTGGATCTCGTGCGCTGGCACCTCATCGCCAGCGCGACGTTCTTCACGACGTCGCTCCTCGCCGGCCTCGCGTTCGCCTTCCAGTTCAACCAGCTCTACCCGTTCCCGGGCGTCGAGTGGCTCTCGCCCGGCCGCGTCCGCATGGTCCACACGAACATGGCGGCATACGGCTTCATCGCGAACGCCTTCATGGCCGGGCTCCTCTTCGCGATCCCGCGCCTCACGCGCCGGCCGATCCTCTCCGACCGGCTCGGCTGGGTCGTCTTCAGCGCGTGGCAGCTGGTCCTCGTCCTCACGATCGGGGGCCAGCTCCTCGGCTATGGCCAGGCGATCGAATGGGGCGAGACGCCCGTGTTCGTCGATCCGCTCGTGCTGGTCGGGCTCGTGCTCCTCGTCATCAACCTGTCCGTCCCGATCTTCCGGAGCACGGAGCCCGGGCTCTACGTGAGCCTCTGGTACTTCCTCGCGGCGTTCGCGTGGACGGGGCTCGTCTACTTCATGGGCAACTACCTGCCGCAGTTCTGGGTCCCCGGGACGGCGGGCGCCGCGATCACGGGGCTCTTCATCCACGATCTGGTCGGGCTCTTCGTCACGCCGATCGGATGGGGGCTCATGTACTTCTTCGTGCCCGTGCTCCTCCGGAAGCCCATCTGGTCGCACGCGCTGTCGCTGATCGGGTTCTGGGGCCTCGCCTTCTTCTACCCGATGCAGGGCGTGCACCACTTCCTGTTCAGCCCGATCCCGATGTACGCGCAGTACGGGGCCGTCGTCGCGACGATCGCGGTCGAGGTGGTCGTCTTCACCGTGATCGTCAACTTCTTCGGTACGCTCCACGGGCGCGCCGACGCGATCCGCGGCAACCTCGCGATCCGCTGGTTCTATACGGGGATGATCTTCTACGGCATCACCTGCTTCCAGTGCGCGTTCCAGGTGACGCTCACGTTCCAGAAGATCATCCACTTCACCGACTGGGTCGTCGCGCACGCCCACATGGTGATGTTCGGCGTGTTCGGCTTCTGGATCATGGGGCTCTTCGTCGAGCTCTGGCCGCGCGCCGTCGGACGGCCGTGGGCGTCGCCGGAGCTCCTGACGGCGCACTACTGGCTGACGCTCGGCGGCCTCGCGCTGATGGTGATCGACCTGACGGCCGCGGGGCTGGTGCAGGGATGGAGCTGGGCGGGGCTCAGCCACTGGGGCGAGTCGGTCGTCGCGTCGATGCCGTTCTGGTGGGCGCGGACGGTCGCGGGGCTCGCGATCGTCACCGGCCAGCTCCTCTTCCTCTGGGAGCTCTGGGCGACGGCGCGCCAGCCGGCGACCGCGGCCGATCTCGCGCGTGAGGTGGTGACGGTCGGAGCGAGCGCCTGATGGAACGATTCGGCGCGAGCTTCCTGATCGCCGGCGTCGTCACGTTCCTGCTCGGCTTCTTCCTCCAGGGCGTGATGCCCGTGCTCACGCTGCGGAACGTCCCCATCGCGTCGGTCGAGGAGGTCGCGAAGGACGTGCCGCCCGAGTTCTACCAGCTCGCGGACGACTACCCCGAGGAGTTCAAGCGCGCGTTCGGCGACCCGAATCCCGCGAGCTTCGCGAAGGCGCTCGTGCTCGGAAAATCCTGGTACCAGGCGGAAGCGTGCTGGCACTGCCACTCCCAGTTCGTCCGCCCGGTCTCGAACGAGGACCTCCGCTTCGGCCCCGTGTCGACGGCCGAGGAGTATCAGAACATGATGCACCTCCCGCATCTCTTCGGGACCCGGCGCGTCGGCCCGGACCTCATCCGTGAGTCCGGCAAGCACTCGAACGACTGGCACATGGCGCACCTCTACGCGCCGACGAGCGTCGCACCGTACTCGGTGATGCCCGCGTATCCTTGGTACTTCGACGCGCACCGCCGGCCGACGGATCGGGCGCTCGCGCTAGTCGCCTACCTCCAGTGGCTCGGGAGCTGGCAGCCGAAGGAGGGCTCGTGAGACGTCTCAAGCTCCGTTGGACCCCCGGGGTCGCGTGCTTCGTCTTCGCCGTCGTCGTGATGGGCGTCGCCGGCACCAGCTTCGTCTACAAGATGACGGAGTTCGCGATGACGATGGCCAAGCACGACGTCGAGGGCTTCGGCGCCGTCGCCGTCGGGACGTACCTGATCGGGATGATGCCGATCGTGTTCATCACGCTCTGGGCCGCGCTCACCGGCCGCTTCCGCGACATCGAGCGGCCGAAATTCCGCGTCCTCGAGCTCGACGACGAGATCGAGCGCGGCGGCGAGCTCGCGCCGGAGGGCCCGCGTGGCTGAGCACGCGGCGCCGCCGGAGACGCCCGGCCCGATCGTCGCGCCGCCCGGCGCGAGCGCGGGCCACGCGTCGCATCCCGACGCGCCGTTCGACGCGCGCTGGCACGTCTACGACGCAAACCCGGCACCGTGGTGGATCGGCGTCCTGTGGCTGTCGTTCTTCCTCTTCGCGCTCGTCTACCTCCTGCGGAACCTGATCGCGGGCTGACGGCGGTCGCGCCCGCCGACGCGGCGTGCGCGCAATGCGCGCTGCCGCTCGGGCGCCGTCCCGTCGTCGGCACGGTCGACGGGGAGACCGCGCGCTTCTGCTGCTACGGCTGCCTCCTCGTCCTCCAGGTGACGCGCGCCCGCGGCGACGGCGGTGCCGCGAGCGCGATCCTCGTCCGCCTCGGGCTCGCGACGTTCTTCGCCATGAACGTCATGATGCTTTCGCTGCCGACGTACGTGCCGTGGATCTACGGCCCGGACGCCGGCCCGACCGACGGCCCCCTCTTCACCGTACTGCGCGTCCTCGCGCTGGCGTTCACGGCGCCCGTGCTGCTCCTCCTCGGCGGTCCGATCGTCGCGGCGGCGTGGCGCGGGCTCGCGGCGGGCGGCGCGAACGCCGACGCGTTGATCGTCGTCGGCACGGCCGCCGCGTACGGCCTCTCCGTGGCCAACACGGTGGCGGGCCGCCCCGCGGTCTACTTCGACATCGCCGCGATGCTCCTCGTGCTGGTGACGCTCGGCCGCTGGCTCGAGGCGCGAGCGCGTGCCGAGGCGGGGGCCGCCGTGCGCGCGCGGCTCGCGCCCGGCCCCGCGGAGGCGACGCGGCTCGGGCCCGACGGCGCGGCGACGGTCCCGCCCGCCGCGCTCGTCCCCGGCGACGAGGTGCTCGTCGGCCCGGGCGCGGCCTTCCCGACCGACGGCGTCGTCGTCGACGGCATCGGCGGCGTCGACGAGTCGGCGCTCACCGGCGAGAGCGTCCCGGTCGTGAAGGAGCCGGGCGCCGCGATCGCGGGCGGGACGTGCAGCGTCGACGGCCGCTTCCGCGTGCGCGTCACGGCGCCGGCCGCGCGGAGCGCCGCGGCGCGGATCGCGGCCCTGATCGCCGGCGCGCTCGCGGAGCGGACCGCGGCCGAGCGGACCGCCGATCGCGCGGCGCGCTGGCTCGGGCCGTGCGTGGTCGGCGCCGCGGCGGCCGCGGGGGTCGCCTGGACCCGCGCCGCCGGCGCCGACCGCGGGATCCTCGTCGCGCTCGCCGTCCTCGTCGTCGCGTGTCCGTGTGCGCTCGGCATCGCGACGCCGGTCGCGATCTGGATGGGGATCGCCGGCGCCGTCCGGCGCGGCGTGATCGTGCGGAGCGGCGCGGTCCTCGAGCGCGTCGCCTCCGTCGACCGCGTGCTGTTCGACAAGACCGGCACGCTCACGGACCACGAGCCTCAGCTCGCCGCATGCGACCCGGCCGCGGGGAGCGGCCTCGACGGCGACGCGCTCCTCGCGCGCGCGGCGGCGCTCGAGCAGGACATCCGTCACCCGTTCGCGCGCGCAATCGTCGCGGCGGCGCACGCACGCCGGCTCGTGCTGCCGGCCGTCCGCGACGTCCGCGCCGTGCCCGGCCTCGGCGTGCGCGGGGTCGTCGACGGGCGTCCGACGGCGGTCGGAAGCGCCCGCTTCGCGGGCGGCGCGGCGTCCGCCGTCGACGCGGCGGCGATCGCCGTCCTGCAGGACGGCCGCGTGGTCGGCACGCTCCGCGTGCGCGAGCGTGCGCGGGAGTCGGCGGCGGAGGCGCTCGGAGACCTCCGCGACCTCGGCGTCCGGACCGGGCTCTTGACCGGCGACGCCCGTGCCGATGCTGTCGTGCCCGCACTCGTGCCCGCGGCGGACGCGGCGCTCGGGCTGTTGCCCGCCGACAAGGTCGCCCGCGTGCGCGCCGCGTGCGCCTCGGGCGGCGCGACCGCGATGGTCGGCGACGGCATCAACGATGCGCCGGCGCTCGCCGCGGCCGACGTGGGCGTCGCCGTCGGGCAGGCGACCGACCTGGCGCGGCTCACGGCCGACGTGGTCCTCCTCTCCGGCGACCTGCGGCTCGTGCCGTGGCTCGTGGCGCACGCGCGCCGCGTCCGGCGCGTCGCGCGCGAGAATCTCGTCTGGGCGTTCGGCTACAACGCCGTCGCCGTCGGGCTCGCCGCCGCGGGCGCGCTGAATCCGCTGGTCGCGTCGCTCGCGATGCTCGGGAGCAGCGTCGCGGTGGTCGCGAACGCGCGCCGGCTCGCGCGCTGAGCCGGCCGTGCGGCGCTGCAGGCGTGCCGGGCGGCTCGTGCAGGCACGCGCGAAACGGGCCGTCGCCGGAGGCGTGCGCCGGCCGGCGGCGCCGGCGCGGCCTCCATGGCGTCCGCCGCGCGGTCCGCGGCCCGCCGCGCGAGCACCGGCGCGGCTTCTGCGCGGGCGCCCGGGCTTCCGTCACCGCGCGCGACGGGTCGGCCGCCGTGCCCGGCGCGGGGTCCGGCCGCCGTCCCTCCGATCGGCATGCTTGTTGGACTTCGGACGCCGCGAGGACCGACACCGATGCGCCGCCCGCCGACGACCGCCCGCCGAGCACTCGCCGCCTTCGCGCTCCTCGCGAGCGTCGCGGCCACCGGCCCCGTCGCCGATGCGCGCACGCGCGCGCCGCGGACGACGGTCGGCTCGACGAGCGCGCGGATCGTGCTCCGCGTCGGCACGCGGTGCGCCGAGTCGA
>Ga0070741_10018036_pt1 | contig 11497 bp, 10 predicted proteins | sample Coa_R1_4_FD_66440 | JGI IMG/M metagenome (GOLD analysis project Ga0070741, IMG submission 66440) | Surface soil microbial communities from Centralia Pennsylvania, which are recovering from an underground coalmine fire - Coalmine... | ecosystem: Environmental > Terrestrial > Soil > Unclassified ...
GCGCCCACGCTCGCCGCGCTTAGCGACGAACCTGGTCTCGGCCGACGCCCGCCCGTGATGCGAAACAATCAGCTGACCCTTGTGCAAGAAACGGTCGGCTACGTTCACCGCCTCCTGCACCAAACCGCCGGGATTATCGCGCAGATCCAGAACCAGGCCATCGATCGCGGTTTCGGGGAAATGCGCCAGCGCCTGATCCACTTCGTGGCTGGTGGTCTCGTTGAACGCTTCCACGCGCATATAAGCGATGCCGGGCCGGAGCCAGAAGGCATAATTCACGCTGCCGCGCGGTACGTTGTCGCGAACTATAGAGAAATGCAGCACTTCCTGGTGCCCTGCGCGCCGAACCGCAACGCTCACCGGCGTTCCTTTGGGGCCCTTCAGCATCCCGGATACCTGCGAAACCGTGGAGTGCTCGGTGTTGGTATCGTCCACCGCGACGATCTGATCCCCCGGCTTCAAACCGGCCTTGAAAGCCGGTGAATTTTGGAATGGATACATCACGATCACTTTACCTTCGGGGGAACCCACGTACATCCCGACACCGAAGTAGTGACCGGCCTGGCCTTCACGCATCAGCGCATAGGCCTTGGGATCGAAGAAGTTCGAGTGTGGATCCAGGGAGCGCAGCATGGTGGGAATCGCGCCCTTGAAAACCGCGTTATCCGCATCCAGTTTATCGGCGAAGTTGCTTTCCACCGTCTCATAAACCTGCGTGAACTTTTTCAGGCTGGCGTTGACATCCGCTTCAGTTTGCGCGGACACAGTTACGCAGAGGGGGCTGGCTAAGAGCAGCGCGCCCAAATACCAACGGGGGGAGACCATCTTCTTACCTCGGGTCTTTCCATAGTAACAGCAGTTTTCTTTTTTGCTCCCTAACGAACGTGAAAAGTTTGCACAAAAAGGTACTGGCCATCGGTACGGATGGTCACCAAACCATCGCGGTCGGTCCGAAAAATCCCGGCGCGATGCGCCTTCAGCCGCTCCAGCACCTGGGGATGTGGGTGGCGAAAACTGTTTTCAAAGCCGTCGGAGATTACGGCGAACTCCGGGGCGACCGCGTCCAAAAACGGGTCCACGCTCGAAGTATTACTGCCGTGATGGCCCACTTTCAGAACGTCCGCGCGCAGCGGTTCTCCGGCGCTAAGTGCGCGCCATTCCATAGGTTTTTCCATATCGCCGGTGAGAAGAATGGATCGCCGGCCGTAGCTGATCCGGAGCGCGAGAGAATCGTTATTTTCCGGAGCTGTGGCCGGAACGTAATCGGGCGGCGGCGAGACGACTTCGATCCGCGCGCCTCCGAAACGGAAGCTCCGTCCGCTTGAGAGCGGAACGATTTTGGTCTGCGCCGCTTGAGCCGCGGCTCGGACGCCGCGCCACGTCGCGCCGGACGCATTTCCGCCGTCGGGTATCGCGCCCGTCCAAAGTTCCGAGGGATGAAAATTCTCGATCACGGCGGGTAACCCTCCGGCATGGTCGTCATGGGCGTGCGTAAGCGCCACTACATCGATCTTGCGTATGGAGCGGCTCCAAAGATAAGGCGAAACCACGTCCTCGCCGATATCCAGGCGTCCTGCCGCGCGTGTGCCTTGTCTCCCGAAACCCACCACGCCTCCGGCATCCACCAGCATCAGTTTGGAATCCGGGAACGATAGCAAAAGGCTATCGCCCTGGCCTACATCGATGACCGCGAGCTCAAGCTGGCCTGGCTGGACCTTTGGACGGAAGGGATGCCAGAAAATCAGTGCAAAAAGCGCCAGCACCGCGACGATGGCCAAACCCCACCAGCGTCCTGAACGGCGTATTGCAAACGCCAGGCACAACAATGCGACGCTAAACGCCACTGCCAGCCAAAGCGGAGGCGCCAAGACACGCCACTGCGGCTCCAAATGCGTGTGCCAGTCCGCGATCCGCGCGCCTGCCCGAAGCAGCCACAAGGCGGCCGCGGCAGGCGCCTGCCAGGATGTGAGAATCGCGAGGAAGCCCAGCGGGACCACCAAGGCGAGCAGCGGGACCACCAGAATATTGGCCGAGATCCCGGTGAGCGAGATGCGATGGAAGTAGATCGCCATCGGCAATGCCAACCCAATTTGAATGACGGCTGATATAACGGCAAGTTCCCAGGCGTAGAAGCACATACGGGCTGCGAGCGCCAAACCGCGCTCCCAGAGAGTAACCGGCAAGCGGATGTAGTAACCGGCGGTTTCGGCCAGAAGGCGCAGCTCCAGTCGAAACTGTGCCGCGCGCGGGGCGAGTCTTGGAACACGGCCTGGTTCCGTGATGCCATCGATACCCGTCGCGTATAGCCTGGATGTCACTTCGAGGATCGGGAGGGCGAATAACGCAATCGCGGCTACAGCCAGAAACGACAATTGAAAACCAGCATCGAAAAGTTCGCTGGGATCGTAAATCAGGTAAATCATCGCAACCGCGGCCAACAGGTTGAGCATTCGTCCCCGGCGATAGAAATAACGTGCGATCACGTACAAAGTGAAACCGCCGGCAGCGCGAATTGCAGGTGCGTTCCAGCCGGAAATCAGCGCATAAAACCAGGCGCCCGATGCCGTGATGGCGAGCGCCGTAATCTCCCTCACGAAACAAAGGCGCAGGAGGAAGAGAAGGAACGCCGCCAGCACCGTGATATGCAGGCCATCGATGACTAACATATGGTACGTACCAGTACGTTTAAAGTGGTCGGTCCAAAGGCGTTCCATGCGGCTGGATTCGCCGAGTAATGTCGCCTCCATCATTCCGGTCGCGTACTCATCGCCGCGAAAGAGTCGCTGTATCTTGGCTAACGCCTGCGTTCGCACGGCGAATAGAAAACCCAACAATTGGGATCCGCAGCGGCCCTGCTGCATTGTTATAGAGCTGGCGCCAATGGCACTCGCAGTCCAGTAAATGCCTTTCCGCGCCGAGAAGCGCTCGTAATCGAATTCCCCGGGATTCTGAAAATTCCGAATACGCCGCAGCCGAGCTTCCAGATCGATCCGCTGCCCGTAACGCAGGCCGGGCGGTGCTTCGCCTTCGCGGAGCGAGAGAGTCACTTGCGCGCGCGCGTGCGGCGCCAGCTCCAGAACAAATTGATCACGGGTTTCGGAGAACGCCGGCCCTGTAACGACACATCCCGTAACTATCACTATTTCCCGAGCAGTGGCGTCCATGGTGGGGATGGGCCGTGAAGGATGTGAGGCGCTCAACAGTGCGCCGCAAATGACAAACGTCAGAAACAAGCATGCGGGAAACAGGCGCTGTCCGCACCTCCACGCTAAAAGTGTAATAGCGCTTAGGGCGGGCAATTCCCACAGGAATTCCGAATTCTGGAAGTGCCAAACAGCGGCAATGACAATGCCGGTTCCCAGCGCCAATAGCGGCAACACGATAGGGTCCTTCATACAAAAGGCAAGCCGCGGAGTCAAAGGCAAGCCGCAGAGTTTCGAGCGAAAGGAAAGAACTTTAGTGCCGAAGGAAAGAAGAATTCTCTCCCGTGAGGGCTAAGGCGAGAATAAGCGTAACAGATTTGAGTCCAACTGAGTCACAGAAGGCTAGGCCGAAAATGAAACCCGTGGAAATACTTTTGGTCGAGGATAACGCCGGTGACGCCTTGCTGATCCGACAGATTTTAGTGGAATCCGCTATTCCGGCGAATCTTCATATTGCCCGGGACGGCGAGCAGGCGCTCACGATGTTAAGTGACCCAGACTTCCGGCCATCGCTTATCATCCTGGATCTTAATATTCCACGCATCAACGGTCCGGCGCTGTTGGAGCGATGGAAAGCCGAAAGAACTCCCGTGGTGGTCTTCAGCTCTTCGCTAAACGAATCCGAGCGGGCCCGCGTGTTGCAGCTGGGCGCCAAGGAGTTCATCCACAAGCCGGCGGAGTTGGAGGCTTTCACCCAGGCTGTGACCGGAATCATCGAGCGCTGGGCGCGCCATCGTAACGAAGAGTGTCACACCGCCTGAGCGCGGTCTTGTCTTTCCCGGGAAACCGTTCGAACCTGCCAATATAAAGGGAATGCAAAAACGAAAACTGGGCAATAGCGATCTGGAGATCACGCCCGTTGGCATCGGGGCATGGGCCATGGGCGGCGGAGATTGGCAATTCGCCTGGGGCGCGCAGGACGATCAGGATTCCATCGCGGCAATCCACGCCGCGGTGGACAAAGGTCTCAACTGGATCGACACGGCTGCCATCTACGGCCTGGGCCATTCCGAAGAGGTGGTGGCGCGAGCGCTGGCGGGGCGATCCAACCGGCCGCTGGTCTTCACCAAGTGCGGAATCGTGTGGAACGAGCGCCGCGAGAATGTGCGCACCATTGAGCCGCAGTCCATCCAGCGGGAGTTGGAACAGAGCCTGCGCAGGCTGAAGACGGACGTGATTGACCTGTACCAGATCCACTGGCCGGAGCCGGATCACCTGGTGGAGGCGGCCTGGACGGCCATGGCCAAATTCCGCGAGCAAGGCAAAGTGCGTTACATCGGCGTATCGAACTTTAACGTGGACCAGATGCGGCGGGCGCAGGCTATCGCGCCAGTTACGTCGCTTCAGCCGCCCTATTCGATCATTTCGCCGGAGATCGAAAAAGAAATTCTGCCTTACACTCAGGCCAACAACATTGGCGTCATTGTATATTCACCAATGAAATCGGGATTGCTGACCGGCACGATGACGCGCGAACGGATCGCGGCGATGCCTGCCGACGATTTCAGGCAGCGCACTCCCAACTTCAAAGAGCCGCTCTTGACCCGCAATCTCGAGCTGGCGGAGCTGCTGAAGACCGTCGGCCGGCGGCACGGCAGAACGGCAGGCGAAGTCGCAATCGCCTGGACGCTGCGGCATCCGGCGGTTACCGGTGCGATTGTAGGAATGCGCTCGGCGAAACAGGTGGACGGCGTGATCGGCGCGGCGGAATTTCGTTTAAGCGCCGAAGAGGTCGCGGAAATCGAGCAGTTCCGAGCGGCCGGGCAGACCACCGGGGCCGCTTCTCGTTAGCCGGACGACGCTAATTTTTTCGCCGCCGATGCTTTCATAGGTTGTACTGCAAACCGGCCTCTGAGTAGCACTCCGAATCAACCGCGAGCGGCACGGCGTAGAATCTACTTAGGAATGACCACCGCGCCGCCCAGCCTCTATGTCGAGCGCCCGGGGCCTGTCCAGCGCTTTTGGGGTTTATTCCAACAAGCCAGTATCGCGGCCTATGAAGACAACTGCTTCGGGATTGCAAAAGGCGCCGCATACTCATCCCTGCTCGCGTTTTTCCCGGTGCTGGCGTCGCTGGCCGCGATCCTTGCCAGCGTCAACGCCGGCGCTGTAACGCGGGTATTTTCCAAGCTGCTGTTCCAGGTGATTCCGCCCGGCACGGAGGACCTGGTGCGATCGCAGTTCACAACGCATAGCCAGCGTTCAGGCTGGCTGATCCTGCTTGCCACACTGCTATCGGTCTGGGCTGCCTCCGGCGCCATGATGACACTGATGGAGGGTTTCCAGGCTGCCTACCGTCTTCCGTCTGGCCGTCCGTTTCTCAAGCAGCGCGGCATCGCGATCTTGCTGGTGTTCATCGGCGCATTGCCGGCGGTGGGATCGTCGGTGCTCATCGTGTTCGGCGCGCGCATCGAGCAGTGGCTGCTGACTACGTTGGGCCTCGGCCCGGCGGAGGACCTGCGCGTGTCGGTAGTGCTTACTTTCGGGCTGCTGCGATATGTCGTCGCGTTGGCGGCGACCGTGCTGGTCACGGGGCTGATGTTTTATGTCGGCCCGAATCGTCCCATGAAATTCGTGCGCGTATGGCCGGGCGCCATCCTGGCCACTGTGCTGTGGGCGCTGGCCACCTCCGTGTTTGCGCTGTATGTCCGGCACATCGCGAACTACAGTGTGGTGTACGGCAGCATCGGCGCAGTGATCGCGCTGCTGGTTTGGATGTACCTGCTGGCGGTAATCGCGCTGTTTGGGTGCGAATATAACGCGGTGCGCGAACGTTTAGTGGACTGACTCGAATTTCATACCGCGCACTACGCCCTCCACCGCGGCCTGGGGCGTTCGGGCGTAGTCCACCGTCACCTGCGCCGGTTCCTGCGCGCCGCAGACAAACTCCGCCGGAGCATGGGACATTTCAACGTGCTTTAAATCCGGAATCGAGAGGGTCAGAGCGCGCCCTGCGGATTCCACACGAATGGTAGTCACGTCGCCACAATTGATGTCCATGAGCCTGCCTTGGACCCGGTGCATGTCATCCGTCGCTTCGATAAACGGATTGCGCTCGGTCTGCTGATGCGGCACGCGTGTCGTAACCAACCGCAACTCGCCGGACGGGTCGCGCGTGAACTGGACACTGGAATCGGTCTCAGCGATGTAGCTCTGCTGGCCCGCACGGGCTCGCTCGGCGGGCGTCGTCGCGAAGTCGGCGGCGCGCCTGGCGGCAGTTTGCGCCTCCTCGCGCTGTCCTACTTCATTGAAGGTGTCGGCGAGCGCGAGCCAATAAGCATAGGAACGCTTCGCGGGCACGTCCCGCATGGCGCGAAATTCACGCAGCGCAGCATCGTAATGGCCCGCGTTCTTTTCGAGCAGCGCCAATTGATAATGCGCGTCATCGAAATCCGGCCGCAATGCGATGGCCCGTTCCAGCGCCGCGCGGATCTCGATGGCCGGCAATCCGGCTTGATCGGCTAATACCGCGTAGTTGTAGCACAGGCCTGGATCGCGAATGCCGCGGTCCATGGCCTGTTTCCAGGAGCGCCGCGCACGTTCCGCATCGCCTTGATGCAAGGAAACCGCCCCAAGTCCTGCGTACACTTCAGCGGATTGGGGCGCGTCCTTCGCGAGAGATTGGAAGCTCTGCTCGGCGCGCTGGAACTCTCCCGCCGCGAGGAGCAATTGCGCCAGCATCAGGCGAGCGTCGATTTCAGACACATCGCTAATGTCCGCCTGCACCGGCGGCGTGACCACTTCCGGGAGTTGAATCACAGGAAGCCGGGATTGCTTTACCCACTGATGCAGATCCCGGTTTACGGCGACGATATCATCGGTTGGAAAGGCGAATGTCTTTTGAAACGCCGGACCGTACTTGGGCGAAAGCAGAAGCATTTCCGTGAGCGCCCAGCTCTCGGCGTAGAACAGGCCGGCAGTGCTGCGGTCCTGCCGTTCCTTGGCTTCCGGCGAAACCGCGAGCAAGTCTTCCAGCGGCATCCAGGAGCGGGTTTGGAGAATGCGAACGCGTCCTGTGAGCACTCCTCCTAGCTCCGTGGAGTGTCCGGAAACCCGGAGCGTCGATAGAAAATCCGCCAGACCTTCCGCCAGCCAAGGAGGAAACTGGTTGCCCCGGGCGCGCAGCACCAGATGCGCGTATTCGTGCGCCGCTAACCCGAGTTTGGCCGGATTGCCAACCCCCAGGACGATGTACTCCTGATTTCCATTGCCGACAAAGTACGCATCGGCGGCGGATCGCAGCCGGTAGGGCTGGTACTCCTGCTCGGAGGCAAAAATGATTACGCGAACGGGGCGTTTTTCGCTCTGGTTGAGATCGAAAAACGTTCGCAGCTGTTCCAGCCACGTGAGAGTCGCTAGCGCTTGGGGATCGGCCGTTTGGGTGTAAATCTCGAAATCAGCGTTGCGCGTCAGGCGCCAGGCAGGACTCGCTAGCGCGAGCGCAGAGAGCGAGAAAGCCGCGATACAGGCACGAAGACAACCAGCCACATCATTAGCTTACCGGGTCCCTGCCTCGCGATTGGCTTGTTGGCGGCTAGCCGCTGGCAGGCTGGAGCGCCAAGCCCACAATGGCCAAAATCCGTGTGGACCCATGTGCATGCGTTTGCCCAATGGAATAGTTTGAATGGCTGTGCCAGGAGGCGAATCGCTAAGCGCCAACCGCGTCAGGCAGCGCCTCAGCGTTTCCAGCCGCGCCCGTCGTTAGGCGCTGCGGGCGGAACGGCGCGACCCAGCCGTGGCGGCTTCCGCCTTCATCGGCTTGCGCGGGGATTCGTCCAAACGGCGTACCTGATCGCTCACCGAAACCAGGAACATCGGTTGCTTGGCGTTCTTCAGAATATCGATGATGCGGTCCTGCTGCTCCTCCAGGTAAATCGACTTTCCGTCGGTTACCAGGTGCAGATCGGAGTTGGCCTGCATCACATCGCTCAGCCGCTTTCCCATTTCGCGCTGCAGGAAGCGCAGCACGCGGCGGATTTTTTGCAACGAAAATCCCTTACGGCGCAGTTCGGCGATCACCGTAATTTCGATTACTTCCTCGGGTTGGTATACGCGCTTGTGACCTTCGTGGCGCGGGGAAACTACCTTACGCTCGTCCCACCATTGCAATTGACGGAGGCTGACCTGTGCAATTCGCGATACGTCACTGGAGGCAAACGTCCGCGTATTCTCTTCTGCTTCAGAACGAGTTTTTTTTGTTTTGAACATGTTCCCCCGTTTACGTTTTTAAACAAGAGCGCCTTTAAGATTCTAACCGGTCTCGTGCGACTGTCAATAGGCAATCGGGCGACTTAGTTTGGCCGACGTGGGTCCAAAAACGCCCGGCGAAGTTCAGCCTCCGCCCACAAACTGTACGATCTCTAACGTAGCACCAGGGCCGACCGTGGTTTTATCCCACTCCTGGCGTTGTACGATCAACCGATTCAGTTCCACTGCCACGCGCGCCGGATCGACCTCCAGCCACGCCAGCAATTCTCCGAGTGTACACCCGGCGGGCGCCAGCCGCTTCTGCCCGTTCACAACAATTTCAATCTGTTTTGTAGCGGCTTCAGCCATCGTGCTTAAACCAATTCCGGAAACCAAAGTTGCGGCCCGAGGCCGGATCTCATTATAGTCGAATGTTAGGGCATGCGCGCCACGAACGCGCGGCAAAAATTGAGTTCACAACCCGCAAAATCGAATGCCGACGTCTTATCCTGATACCTACTTCCCGGTATTGATCCAAGTGGCCATCGCCATCTTGGTGGCGGCCGGTCTGGTCGCCATTTCCATGCTGGTCGGCAAACGCGTCCGGAATCGCGTGAAGGACTCGCCCTATGAATCGGGCATCGCGCCCACCGGGTCGGCGCGCGAGCGATTCAGCGTAAAGTTTTACCTGGTGGCCATCGTTTTCATCCTTTTCGATATCGAAGCGGTCTTCCTTTACCCCTGGGCGGTAGTGTACCGGGAGCTGAAGCTGTTTGGATTCGGCGAGATGCTGTTGTTCGTTATTTTGATCCTCTCGGGATTTTTCTACATCTGGAAGAAGGGCGCGCTGGATTGGTCGCAGGAGACATCCGAGGCCAGTCCCTACGATTTGCAACGCGCCGCAAAAAAGAATGCTGCCTGACATCTTAAAAGACCATCCTGCCGCATCGGCGTTGGATGCCGCGCTCCCCGGTGTCATTGTCAATGGACATGCCGAGCGCCACGAGCCGACACTGTGGGTGGATCCGGCCGGAATCGTGGACGTTTGTAGGTTTCTCAAAGAGCAGCAGCAATTCGTCCGTTTGAGCGGCATCACAGGCGTGGATTGGCTACCCGCCGATCCGCGCTTTGAAGTGGTGTATTTCCTGCATTCGCTAACGCGCAATCTGCGGCTTCGGCTGAAGTGCTGGATACACGAGTCGCAGCCCGAAATCGATTCGGTTACCGGCGTTTGGCGCACCGCCAATTGGTACGAACGCGAGGTGTTCGATCTGTTTGGCATCCGGTTTCGTAATCACCCGGATTTGACGCGCATCCTGATGCCCAGCGATTGGGAAGGCCACCCGCTTCGCAAGGATTATCCCGTGCACGGGCACAAGTACACCTATCAGAACGAGTAAAAGTCATGCGTGAGCTAACAATTCATACCGATTCGATCAGTGCGACTGATGCCACGCATGAGGGACCGCCCGTAACTGCTCCCGCCGGCTCCCGGCACATGATCCTGAACATGGGGCCGCAGCACCCCTCCACGCACGGGGTTTTGCGCGTCGTGTTGGAACTGGACGGCGAAACTATTCTGAAAGCGGTTCCCGACATCGGCTTCCTGCACACCGGCATAGAAAAGGAATGCGAGGCCAAGACCTGGCAGCAGGTGGTAACGCTGACAGACCGCGTGGACTACCTTTCGAACCTGTCTAACAACCTGGTCTACGCCCTGGCCGTCGAAAAACTGATCGGCGATATTGAAATTCCTGCCAAGGCGCAATGGATGCGCGTCATGCTGGCCGAATTGCAGCGCCTCAACAGCCATTTGGTATGGCTCGGAACGCACGCGCTTGACATCGGCGCTATGACGGTCTTCTTCTATTGTTTCCGCGAGCGTGAGGACATCCTCAGAATATTCGAGATGTTCTCCGGCCAGCGAATGATGACCAGCTATATCCGGATCGGCGGTTTGGCTCTAGAGCCGCCGCGCGGCTGGCAGCAAGTGGTGGGTAAGTTCATCAACGCGTTCCCCAGCAAAGTGGATGAATACGAAAACCTGCTGAATTCGAATCCCATCTGGAAGATCCGCACCCAGGGCGTGGGTTACGTTCCTCTGGAAGATTTGTTGGACTTGGGCGTCACGGGTCCCATGATTCGTGCCGCGGGTCAAAAGTGGGACGTGCGCAAAGACGAGCCGTACTCCAGTTACGATCAGTTCGATTTTGAAATTCCCGTGTACAAAGAGAACGACGTGTTCTCCCGTTATCGCGTGCGGCTGGAAGAAATGCGGCAGAGCGCGCGCATCATCAAGCAGGCCGTGGAAGGCATGCCCGAAGGCGCATGGCAGGCGGACGCACCCAAAATCGTGCTTCCCGAGCGCGAAAAGATGAAGACCCAGATGGAAGCGCTCATCTACCATTTCAAGATTGTGACCGAGGGCTTCCGCGTCCCGGCCGGAGAAGCATACCAGACCATCGAATCGCCGCGCGGGGAGATCGGCTATTACGTGGTAAGCAACGGAACATCGAAACCACACCGCGTTTTTATGCGGACGCCCAGTTTCGGCAATCTGCAGGCGCTGCCCGCGTTGCTGGAGGGCCGGCTGCTGGCCGATTCCATCGCTTCCCTCGGAAGCATGGACTTCGTGCTGGGGGACGTGGATCGGTAAAGGTGACCGTTAAATGACTTTCTCTCCAGAACTGGAAGCAAAGTTCGCCAAGCTGCTCGAGAGCTATCCGCCCGGCCGCACCCGTTCGGCCGTGGTCCCGATGTTGCTCTACGCGCAGGACGAAGTGGGACACATCTCGACGGAGCTGATCGAAGAAGTCGCCCGCCGCTGTCACGTAAAGCCCTTGCAGGTGGATGAAGTGGTGGGCTACTACTCGATGCTCCATCGCAAGCCGCTTGGCCGCTGCCACGTGCAGGTGTGCACCAACATTAGCTGCCTGATTGTGGGCGGCGACGACCTGTACCACTACGCCTCAGAGAAGCTCGGCATTGGAAATAAGGAAGTGACCCCCGACGGCCTTTTTTCGCTGGAAGAGGTGGAGTGCATGGGCGCGTGCAGTTGGGCGCCCGCGATCCAGCTCAATTACGACTTTCATCATCACGTCACGCCC
>Ga0070741_10018039_pt1 | contig 11496 bp, 13 predicted proteins | sample Coa_R1_4_FD_66440 | JGI IMG/M metagenome (GOLD analysis project Ga0070741, IMG submission 66440) | Surface soil microbial communities from Centralia Pennsylvania, which are recovering from an underground coalmine fire - Coalmine... | ecosystem: Environmental > Terrestrial > Soil > Unclassified ...
ACGAAAATGGCGATGTCCTGTCGCGAAGCAAACGTCTATACCTTCGAGTGCAAAAAGTGCTCCTGCGTTGTACAGCGGCTTACTCAGTCGGATACGCAAACGCCATGGCATCTGATGTTCATACACAACACCGCCCCATCGCGGGAGGCGGGACCCTGCACATTCTGCGGAAGCAAGCGAAGGCTGGTGCAGACGGAGCGCATCACTCCTTCATACGAAGTCCGAACCTACAACTGCTCAGCTTGTAAGTCGGACCTCTGCCTTGCCGAGCGCATCAATCGGACGACCGAGATCAAGTGTCCTTCCTGCAATGGCACAGGCTTTTCAAAGGTTACGCGCGTACCAAGGCCGGGGCGCAAAATATATGCTGCCGCATGCAGCGCTTGTCGTGGCAAGGGCCGAATAGCAAAGGATATTAGACGGAGAGCCGTTCTGCCCCCGATTGACGCGAAAACGAAAAGGCTGGCATGCCCCAAGTCTTGACCCGATTTTTTTTGTTCAACCAATCGCGAGACGGGACGATGGAGCCCACGTCAGCGATGGATTGATCGAGTGGGTATCTCCCGAGGATGCCGTCGAGACCGCGGCGAAGATGGCACGGGCGCCGGGATACTGCGCGCCTCATGGGCCTTCTCGCGGAAGGGGTTTCCTGAGTGGGGATTTTATCAGGACCCGCAGGTGCTCGCCCGATTTGCCGGAAGTGAACCGCTCGCATACATGTCAACAGCTCGGATTGACGCGGCGGATGTACCCGCTTTCAATCCAATAAAAGCCCCGCCGCCGTAGCTCGCCGGGGCTTGCTTTTCGAAGCAAGACCGTAGCTCAGCGCTTCGGTAACGATGCCAAAACCGGCCCAGCTTCTGCATCTTCGACGCAGGGCGTTACTGTAAGATCGAGTACATCGGCCCACTCGACGTACCATTGATACATGGCCTTGACGTCCGTTGCCTCGGAAACAGCAAAGCCACGCCCATCCATCCCGTGCCATCGGCCGAGCATCTTAACGCCTTCCGGGACCTTGCCTCCGGTTTCAAGAAACCTCTTGATCGCAGGGTTTAGGTGACCCGGCGGGAATGTCCAACTCGATATGAACTTCATTTTGCCAATCCTCTCGTGCTGCCAAACAAATGGAATTGAGCAATCTAGTCGTTAGCACTCAAATATGTCCCCGACTGCATCAAAAGGTTCATCGCTTGCATGGGCAGATCGGCAGATAGGCTGCTCGCAACGGAAAGAGCCGCCGGCTTGCGCGCGGCCCCCAACCCCGTTGAAAATGCTTTCGTCCTGAAATACCTCGCCGCGCTGGCACCTTCACGGTGCGGCAATTCAGCAGCGAAGCAAAGTCCAGACTTCGGTTTCCTCAGAAGGAACAAGGCAGGTGTGGCAGGTTGCACACGTGGCCTTCATGCCGAGTGCGCGCTACCGGAAGGTATCCATGACGCGCTCCATCGCCGGATGCGTGCGGTTCTTCACCTTCACCCAGTGACGAGACCTGCCGGCCTGATACGGTCGCTCGCGATGTTTCGACACAAGCCCCTCCAGCCCCATCCGGCATGCGGCGCGGAATAGGTCCGCGCCGATGTCGCCGCGCTCGAACTCGCTGACGAAGACACCCTCCGGTCGGCGCGCGAGCAGACGCTTCAGGTTCATCTTGCGCATGTGCAGCGGCAGCTTTCGGAGATCGTCGCCACCCTCGACAAGGATGTCGAAAGCACAGAACTGCACCTCGTGATTGTGCTTGCCGGAGTGCAGCGCGTTGAAGTCGGAGACGCCGTCGAGGCCGAGGATCACGGCCTCGCCGTCGAGCACGAACCGCTGTTGCCGGACCTTGCGCGCGGCCTCGACGATCCACGGATATCGGCTGGTCCAATCGTGGCCGCCGCGGGTGATCAGCCGCAAGTTGTCGCCGTCGCGCTCCAGCCGGAGCCGGTACCCGTCGTACTTGATCTCATGGAGCCAGTCGGGGCCGGCGGGGACCGTGGTGGCCTTAGTGAGAAGGCAGAACTCAAATGACCTGAACATGAAACGAAGATAGGTGCTACCCCCGCCTATTGCGACACCCGCAGAACACGGCCCCGGTGAAGAGGCGACGATACACCGGGGCCGCTACTGGAGCAGGCGCCCATGCGCGGTTGAAAGGAACGAGTGTGACCGGCAGAGCACCCAACGCGGAACTTACGCCGTGCAAACGCGCGCTCATTTAGCCATGGATTTTTTCTGGTCACATTCGAGGCTCGGCGGCTGTGCATTAGGTAGCATGCTGCCGTTGGGGCCACGTTGCGGCCGGCGCCCTCGGGCGGATTTCGGGACTATCCCGAGCCATTTGCTACTTTTGGGCGTGCTGCTCGCTGCGACTACCGACCTCTCAACCATCGCGTCGAGGCGACGGCGCATCAGGCCAATTTCCTTGAGGGCTTCGTGTCGATCAGGGCCGGGTGGCAACTTGCGCGCGGTCTCAAGCAGTTTTGCGAGCATAGTGTGGAGTTCATCCATTGCGTCGATTTCAGCCATCTCGTTTCTCAAGCAAACAACGCCGCGCCGCCTCGGTCATCTTCACATACGTGCCGCTCTCGTGCATCACCAGCCATCCCTTGGCCATGCACAGGTCTAGCCCAGCTCTGTACTCGGCCGGCGTGCCCTTCAACTCGAACAGGAATGGCCCGTTGATCTTCTCGATGTAGATGCGCCCCTCCTGCACCGGCTCGAAGGCATGGGCCAGCTCCATTACTTTGCGCGCGGCGACCTCGGGATCAGCGAAGGGACGACCTTGGACGAACTTCACGACCATGTTCGCAGGGTGGCCTTCATCCTCGACAGGACAGCGGTCGCGTATTGCTCCCGATCGCGGATCGCCCGTTGCTGATGCGCCTTGAAGGCCTCAACTCGCTTCATGATTTCCTCGCGCTGGGAGCCGGCGGATTTGGCGACCGGGGGCGGATTGACGGGCTGAACGGACCGCGGCGGCACGTGCCGGACCTCCGCATTCACCTCGACCGCTCTGACGAGATTAGGGGTCTGCTTGAGCAACTCGTTCAGCTCAGCTTGCCAGTCACGCATGCGACGCCCCCTCCCTCAGCGCTTGCATGCTGCCACAGCGGAGACCCTTGGTGCGCGCGCCACTGTGATGAATGCTGTGGATGACATCGGGATAAGTCGCGGAACCCAACGCTGCTGCGCACGCGGTGCTCTGGGAGAAAAAGGTAGGACCAGAGCCAACGTGCTACTTGGTCCCCGTCTGCGCCGCCCGCAGGTGGGGAGTTTTTTGCAGTTGCCGCGAATACTCGATCCTGCTCGCCACCAGATCATGCGCCAGAGTGCCGAGGACCGGCCACGAAATCTAGCGGATTGCCCCATCGATCGGACCGCGCCTAGCATAGCGCATGGCAAGCACGAAGTCCCGGCAAGTCCTCCGGGGGGGGGCGCATCATGGCGGCCAAAATTAGCGCTGCGCAGGCCCGCCCGCGAGCCACCGAAGCCATCCGCGGGCCGATCGTGCCGAGGGCACGTATGGATTTTTGTCGGCCATTATCTTGGCCGCTGTCTGTTGTTTGGAGGTGGTTCGCCAAACACCCCCTCATAGGCGGTGACGATAGCCTTCTCCAGCTGCCACGGTTGGTCGTCAAACCGCCAATAGAAGGCTAATCGCTCAGGGGTAAATTTTTCTGCGAGCGGATCGGCCAGCGGCCTATGTGGTTTGCCTCGATAGTCGCCGCGATGTTCCTTCACGAGAGCGCCTAGCCGATTGAACACGTTCTCTGAGGCGCCAACATAGATCGTGCCGGTGTCATCGGCTCCGCAGGCCCGGGAAAGCGGCATTGGCTCAAACGTGTTGCCGTCTCTTAGCGCAAATAAGCGATAGACCCCCGGACGCTTACGCTCACATCGCTCCCACCATTTTTCCTCGATTGCGGTGCTGATGCGAACTGGACCTTCCCATTGGCCGCTGAGCCACTCGCTCATTTTGTGTGCTCCGTCATCCATTCTTTCACGGGAACGTTGCTGCAACCGCCTCGGTGAGCTTCACGTACGTGCCGCTCTCGAGCATCACCAGCCATCCCTTGGCCATGCACAGGGCTAGGCCAGCTCTGTACTCAGCAGGCGTGCGATGGATATCATGTTGAACGAACCCACGACATCAGAGACGACGGCCATGCCGGCCGGCGCGGCGCTGTGATCAGCTTGAGAGCCTTGAGGCCGGCATTCTCAAAATCGATATAGGTCGGCTTGCCAGTCTTGGCGCAAGCGACTATGGCATCAGCGATGCTCTTGCGAGCTAGGTGGTTGTCCTTGTCTCTCGGGAGCCGCCTGCAAGCGCTCTCCAGCGCGGCCGTCATGTTCGCAATCGTGTTTTGATCGAGGTCGATCAACATGGGGCGGTCTCTTATTCCCAAACTATCGCTATGACTTGCAGACCTCGGCGATCGATCTCGTCGCGCATTCGCTGAGCCTCTTGCTTCGCGGTCTCGCCCAGCAGACGAAACTCGACACCGAGATGTTGGTCCGCTTCGACCTGTCGGCGGATGTTCTCGTACAGCGTGAGAATGCTTTCGTCACTGAGGTCCTTAAGGGCCATTGCAATACCTGCTCTAAAATGAGAAAGGCACCGATGTGCTCAGCGGCTCTGGCGAAGAATTGGGTTTTGCAAATAGCAATAAATGACAGCCTACTCCGAGCGCCCTGAGGCGGTCAACGAAGCAGAGAAGGCCAAGCTTCGCCAGAACAGCGTCATCTAGCGGACGTAAAAGGCTCGGAATATCGGCTGCCCAAGGCACATCCGAGGTCGCCTATGCCGCCACTCCGAAATCCAGACGTAGCCGACATGGCCCCGGACGGCCCGGCGCTGACCCCGTACGATGAGGATCACGCTGTCACCTACATCCGCATGCTCGACGCCGAGAAAGATGGCGCGGACTGGCGCGAGGTCTCACAGATCGTCTTGCACATCGACCCCGAGCGGCAGCCCGATCGGGCACGCCGCGCCTTCGATAGCCACCTCGCCCGGGCGAAATGGGCAGCCCGGGTCGGATACCGGGAGCTGCTTCAGCGCGGCTGGCCACGGCGCGCGTAGATCGCGCCGCTGGCGGCGCCGCGCGCGAGAGCGTCCAGCAACTCCAGGTCTTGCGGCCCGTGAGCCCGACCCAACCTTAAGCCCCGGTCTCCGTCTTCTTGGCCTTTTTGACCTTTTTGGCCTTTTTAACGCTCTTCTTGGAGCCGCGACCTGCGGCCCGCCGCTGTCTAGCCGCAGCCTGATACTGAGGGTCTATCGACACTGGAACCTGCTGGGACATCGCTTGAGTTACCAGAGTAATATGCGAATAGGCACTAGACGGATCGAGAGCCGTGTCGTCCGGATCGCCGCTCTTGGTTAGGTACTCGTCAGATTGCAAAATCGTCTGAACTTTGTCCTCAATGCAATCCACCACAATCGCCGTGTAAGGATCACCGTTTTGATTTATTCCATTGTTGATGGCGTTCCAAAGATAATTTCTAAGGAGCTCGTGATTTGCCGGCTGAAGCACATATCCGAGGAAGTAGTCCCAGCGTGTAAGTAAATGCGGATGTTTAGGATGAGCGGGCGGCAAGAAAACCGATTGGCCGGTTGGGTTATGGCAAATCTGTTGAATAACCGCCGCCGATCCGGCAGGGGTTACGAAAAGACTCAGGAGCGTTCCGTCCCCCACTATCTTACTTCGAGTATTTGGCAAGCTGTTCTTGTCGAAGCATTTGGTGTTAAACCACCTAAGCAAACGTCTTGTGCCCTTAGTCAATATTAGCGCACCCATCTCCAACTCCTTCTTTTAGGCGATGAATTGCTTTGTCAAACGTGCGGGTAAGGTTGGTCAAAACAGTTTCGATATTCCGTCTTTGCACAGGTCGGAAAATCGGCCTTCGAGGCACCGGCGCGAAAGATGCGAAGGCGGCACTCCGGCGATAAGTCAGCTTCATCAAATCCGTATTGCTGACCGAGATCTTTATGGATTTGCAATATTTCCCGCGCGCCTCGAAGTGTCATGCGTCGCGCTTTGAGACCAAAAACGCGTGGCATCCCGATGCTTGCTGCCCAGTAATCCGCTTGTCCCTGCCAAGTCATCCACCGAAGGTCTGGATCGAAGGGGGGACCTCCGAGGTGGTGTCCCGTTTCATGGGCTAATGCTACGGCCAGCCCAGCCTTCCGGATTGCGGGATGACGAACAAGTCCACCGTACAGTTGAACGTTGCGCGCTTCCCCCAAACGCCACGCTTGCGCATTTACGAGAGATGACTCCCAGAGTAGGCGATAAGTGATATTAGGGAAGGCACGAGCAAAAAGCTCAATCAGTCGAACAGCAACACCTCGTCGCCTCGCGGAGCGAGGAAAGGGATTTTCTTCAATCGGCAAATCAATAAAAAACATGCCCACTCCAGCGTGGGAATCAATCAAATACAGCTTTGGTCAAATACAGCTTTGGCGAGTAGAATTGCTCCGATCAGCCCTTGTGTCAACCAATCGGCTCCAAAGAAACCTTCTCGCGGCAGACCGAAAGTTCGGTCCAGCCCGAATGGTGCGACACACGTCAATCCGAAGCCACTGAATGCGCGTTGCTGCAAAGCGGCATAGAATTGATCCGCAATAATGCTTATAAGATAAATTTCGCTCCCCTGTCGTATTCGGAGCTAATTGATGCAGTGTTTGCGTTGCGGTCGTCAAAATAAGCCCAATAACCAGTATTGCGAAGGTTGTGGCGCTAGTCTCGGGATCGAGTGTACAGCCTGTGGTCACCTCAACCCGCCGGCAGCGCGTTTCTGCGGCCAGTGTAGCACTGCAATCAGCGCTGAAATCACGACAGGCGGTCCACAATCTTGGCAGAAAGTTGCGAGCTCTCTAATTGCCAAAGGGGGCGAGCGAAAGCGCCTCAGCATTCTCTTCGCAGACATCAGAGATTCGACTAGGCTTATCGACCGGTTGGGGGATCCCGAGCTCGGGATGGAGCGCCTGAGGCCGGCGCTCGACCTGATGAATGAGGCTGTTGTTCGTTATGAGGGCATTGTCAATAAGTCTCAAGGCGATGGCGTCATGGCTCTGTTTGGTGCCCCCCGGCCTCATGAAGATCACGCAGTTCGCGCATGCCTATCAGCTTTGGCCATGCAGGATGAGATTACGCGCCTGGGTGATCCGGACGTTCAGATCCGGGTTGGCGTTCACACCGGTGAGGTGGTCGTCCAGGCTATTCAGCATGGCATATACCAGACCTATGATGCCGCAGGAGCGAACGTTCACCTCGCAAACCGTTTGGAGCAACGCGCTGATGCGGGCGCGATCCTAATATCGAAAGAAACTTATGTTGCGGCAAAGCAATACGTCGAAGTTGAGCCGCTAGGTCCAACGATAGTCCGTGGAATTGAGGCGCCCGTTGAGCTGTTCAAGCTGAAAAGCCTGCTTAACGCGCCTGCGAGTAGCGTGTTTCGAAGTGGAAGGCGATTGAGCCCCCTCATCGGTCGAGAAAAGCAGTTCTCCGCCCTACTGACCGAGCTTGAGCATACGCTTAAGGGGGATGGTCGTGTCGTTGGTGTGGTCGGCGAGGCGGGCATTGGCAAGAGCCGACTCTGTTACGAATTCGCAGAGCACTGCCGGGCCAACGGAATCCGCGTATTCGAGGCCCGCGTCTTGGCTCACGGCAGAGCCACCCCCTTCCAACCGGTCCTCGAGTTGCTGCAGGACTACTTCGGCATTCGTGGCCGAGAGCCAACCGATGTCTCACGCGGTCGAGTCATCGAGAGACTTCACACCCTCAACGTTTCGCAGCAGGTTTCCTCCGTATTGTTGGAGTTCTTAGGACTTGCGGACCGGCGAACGCCAGCGATCAAACTCGATCCAAAAGCCCGAAAGACCTTATTGCTGGATTTCGTCAGGACCTTGCCGCAAGCTGGCCCACCCGATGTCGCCGCCGTAGTTATCATCGAAGATTTACACTGGATCGATGCTGCGAGCGAAGAGTTCGTGGAGACCCTCGCCGATGCCGTGGTTGGTACTCCAACTCTCCTGGTCGTAAACTTCAGGCCGGGCTTCGTCGCGCAGCTCACGCAACGCTCGTATTATCATCAAATCAACATGCCATCCCTACTGCCCGCTCACGCGGCCATCCTACTACAGGATCATCTGGGAAACGATTCTTCCTTGGCCTTGATCGGCCGGAACATCATTGAGCGTGCACAAGGAAATCCGTTTTTTCTTGAGGAGCTCATAAATACTCTCGTAGAGCGTGGAGATTTTGAAGGAGAGAAAGGCGCATACCGGTTGAAGGGCGGTATTGATTCGATCCCATTGCCCTCAACAGTTCAAGCCGTCATTGCGGCACGAGTGGACCGTCTTGAAGAGAACACAAAGCGAGTACTCGAGATTGCCTCCGTAATCGGCCGGGAAGTTTCGACACCAATTCTCGACCGAATTAGCGCCTTGAGCGAAGCCGAACTTTCCCAAGCACTTCAGCAATTGAGGCGAGCCGAGCTGCTTTACGACGTCCCGCCACTCGCGCGACAATGTCTTGCTTTCCGTCACCCGCTGATTTTAGAGGTCGTTTACAACTCACTGCTCCGAACTCGCTGTCGTGAACTTCATTCCGTTGTAGCCTCTGCACTTGAAGCCCTATTCAAGGATCAGCCGGAGCAACGGGCTTCATTGCTGGCCTATCATCTTGAACGGGCTGGCGAGAACCTAAAAGCGGCCCAACAAAACATGCGCGCTGCGGTTTGGATTGGCGCAAACGACCCCAGCCAGGCACTCAGAAGTTGGAAGAAAGTTCGTGAGCTGCTCAAAACACAGCCTTCGTCTCAGCCAATCGAGTATATGCGGATGATGGCCTGCGGGCAGATTGTAAACTTTGGCTGGAGGGACGGAATTCCGGCAACAGAAGCAATCGGCTATTTTGAGGAAGCTAAGGAACTCGCGCTTGCCTTGAAAGATATACGAGCCAACGCGCTGATCCACGCAGCCTATGGCCGAATACTCGCAAACGGCGGCTCAGCAGATGAGTACGTGCATAAGATCCGTGAGGCAATGGCAATCGCCGATCAAGCGGGCGATGTCAGCATTCAAATCACTCTCAAAGCCGTGCTCTGCCATGCGTTGCGGCTTGCAGGTTACATGTCGCAAGCGCTCCAAATGAACTTTGAGGCTACGGAGCGCGCTCATGAGATCGTTCAGGCCGATCGGCAAACTTTGGGGTTCGACATTGAGGTCTGGCTGACCCTGATGCGTGGCCAAACTTTGGTTATGCTCGGTCGTGGCGATGAGGCGCGCCCAATCCTTGATCGCATCCTCGCGTTAGACAGTAGCCAGGTCGATGCTCTGCACTACATGATTCCAAGCGTGGCTTACGTCGATCTTGCATGGTTCGAAGGAAATGCAGCCCTGGCCCAGCAGCATGCCGATAGAGCCTTTTCGATTGCTGCAAATAGTGGCAATCCTTATCTTCGAGTCTACGCGCAAGCTTGTCGCGGGCTTTCTCATGTTGTTGCGGGACGGCTAACATCTGCCATACAGGACTTGTCGGATGCACTCAGCTTTGCACGGTCGCGAAAGGCAGGCCTGGAGAACGAGCCACGAATTCTGGCAGATCTAGCCAACGCTTACAGCCTTAACGGCGATTTTGTTAGCGCGGCCCAAACTGCCGACGAGGCGATTAGGGTTGCCACCGAGCGTCATGCTCGCATCCCAGAATGCCTCGCTCGCATTGTGCATGCTGACTTGCTGATACGATCTGAGGAAGATCAGCAAAATTCCGCCGAAGCGGACCTTGCTCTCGCAAAAGCGCTCATCGAGGAAACCGGAGCTGCCATTTTGAAGCCATTTATTGAGCAAACGAAGGTTCGCGAGATACCGATAAACAAGCTCGCCCACTAACCAACCTTTAACACGAGTGCCCTTAATAGGCTCATTAAGCCTCGGCAGTAATGCGCCTTTGACGCTGAACCTCACGACCTTCGCGAAGTAGAAGGTAGCCGCCTGTCGCTCTGCGTTCCTTACCCATTTGAGTGATTTGAGGGCATGTTTCCGAAGATGAAAGTTTTCGAGATTGGCCTGTGCCCCGTGCGGCGAATTTGAACCTGCCATTTCTCGCCCCGCTTTCGAATTAACGCCGTTGTTCCTTGAGCTGTGACCTGATTGTGAGGCCAGCTGCAAGCGTCGGTCTCACGCCAGCGCTTTGAGGGATTGACCGCGATAGGCCATCTTTCAGTAAAACGATGATCGTGATGGTGCTGCCTGGGCGGAGCAAAGGCGACGATGCCGTCTGGCTCTCTTGGCTTCACGAATGCCGCAGGCGGCGAAACGCTTGATTGCTTGATCACGATAGAACAAGTTATCCGTTCAGGGTTTGCTTTCGGCAACTACACCGCAGGCCCATCAAATTTTAGAATCGAACGCCGAGAATATCATTCTCGTCGCGCTACGACCTTTTGAGTTTACACACAGCTTTTCGCCGGCTTGCCGCGCTACACAGGCCATGTTCGATCACCGGGGTAAAGCCGCTAAAGCGGACCCACTTGCATAGACCGCGGACCGGACTAACTGGTTATAGAAGGTCATTTCATCATCAGTTCTATAGTGCAGCGAAGCCGGCTAGGGGCTAGGGTGGGATCCGATAGTTCTGAGCCAGCCACAGTGAGACCTCGCGGCAACGCCGATCTCAGCCTGAGGCAAAAAAGCGTCGGCGATAGCAATTCCGACCAGCGGATCAGCATGATGTAGATCATCGCCGGCGCGCTCGCGCTTTCCCGGCCTGTTGATTGAAAGCTACCTTTTCACCTTGCGATCAGCACACGTTGACTGTTGGCCGACGTTGCCTCCGGGCGCCGCCGAAGTACCCGTGAAGCTGCTTCTTTTCTTCTTTTTGCAGTCGCCACGCGTGAGCTCGCGAACGCGAACAGCGTGTTAACCCGGCGTGGGGCCCCAACGTCAATCGGCGTCCCAAGTGCCAGGTCCACCTCGCATCCGAGGGGTCAAAATTGTGGACGCCGATCAACGGGTTGATCAAGCAGCCACTCCGCTAGCTTTGACCATCGCCGTCTACCGGAGACATTGCGCACTGCGATAGCAATAGCCTTCTTCTGTCCGACCAACACCACCAGCTTCTTGCCTCGCGTGACGCCGGTGTAAAGTAGGTTCCGCTGCAGCATCGCATAGTGCTGAGTGAGCACCGGGATTACGACTGCCGGATATTCCGAGCCCTGGCTCTTGTGAATGGTGGCAGCGTAAGCGGGGACCAGCATGTCGAGTTCGCCAAATTCATAGGTGACGGTTCGGCCATCGAATGTCGTCGTCAGCATACCCTCCGAGATGTCGACGTCATCGATCATACCGATGTCGCCGTTGTAGACCTCCTTGTCGTAGTCGTTGTCAATCTGCATGATTTTATCGCCCGGAGAGAAAGTCCAGCCGAACCTTTCGACCTTGCGTTCGCCGGCTGGATTGAGCGCGGCCTGCAGTTCGATGTTCAAGGAACGGGCGCCCACACCGCC
>Ga0070741_10018040_pt1 | contig 11495 bp, 8 predicted proteins | sample Coa_R1_4_FD_66440 | JGI IMG/M metagenome (GOLD analysis project Ga0070741, IMG submission 66440) | Surface soil microbial communities from Centralia Pennsylvania, which are recovering from an underground coalmine fire - Coalmine... | ecosystem: Environmental > Terrestrial > Soil > Unclassified ...
ACCACGAGCAGGTCGACGGGGCCGATCCGTGCGAGCGCCTCCGGCACAGCGTCGAACCGGCCGTGCACGTCGACGACGTAGGCGATCCTCACGCTCGGAACTCTGCCGCTCCCCGGCGGGCCTCGCTGCCGTTACCCTGGAGCCGTGGTGCTGCCCGACAGCGCGCGCGAGGTGCTCGAGTCCGGCGCCCTCGCGCACCTCGTCACCCTGAACCCGGACGGGAGCCCGCACGTGACCTGCGTATGGGTCGGGCTGGAGGACGGGGAGATCGTCTCCGGTCACCTCCGCGGCTCGCAGCGGAAGCTTCGCAACGTCGCGCGCGACCCCCGGGTCGCGCTCTCGGTCGAGGCGGCCACGAGCAACGCAGTGGGGATGCGCCACTACCTCGTCGTCCACGGGCGCGCGAGGATCACGGACGGCGGAGCGCCCGAGCTCCTGCAGCGGCTGGCTCGCGTCTACGTCGCCCCGAACGCCGTCTTCCCGCCCATGACGGATCCGCCGCCCGGCCACGTGCTGCGCATCACGCCGGAGCGGATCGGCGGCTACGGCCCCTGGGCGGGCAGCGCGTAGCGGCGGCGAGCCCGAGCGCCTGCGCGCGCCGGACCGGCTACGTGGCGCCCACAAGTGCCGGCGTCAGCCCGTCGAGCGACGCGAGCGTGACGTCGGCGAGCGCGAGCGCGGCGGGCGCGGGCGGGTAGCGGCGGTTCGGCACGGCGACCACCCGCATCCCGGCGGCATGGGCGGCGCGGATGCCGTTCGCGGAGTCCTCGACCGCCGCGCACGCGGCCGGCTGGAGGCGCAGCCTGCGCGCCGCCTCCAGGTAGACGTCGGGAGCGGGCTTGCCGCGCCCCACCTCCTCCGAGGAAACAGTCACCTCGAAGAGCGGAGCGATCCGCGCGGCGTCCAGCACCGCCTCGATCAGCTCGCGGTTCGACGACGACGCGACGGCCAGCCGGAACGGGCCCGACAGCCGCCGGACGGCGTCGACGGCGCCCTCGATCAGCGGCAGCTCGGCGCGGTAGCGCTCGAGCATGCGGCGCACGACCTCGGCGTTGATCTCCTCGGGCGGCTCGGCGAGGCCGATCGTCTCGTGCATGTAGCGCGACCACTCGGTCGAGCTCATGCCCATCATGTCCGCCTGGGCGCGCTCGTGCCAGCGGCCGCCGCGCTCGCGGGCGAGCGCCTCGCGCACCTCGTCCCAGACGTGCTCGGAGTCGACGAGGACGCCGTCGAGGTCGAAGACGACCGCCTCGATCACGCGGCGCGGTACTCGCCCTCGACGCGCACCAGGGCGCGCGCCGGCGGGCCCTGCTCGACCCGCACCACCTCGCCGACGAAGAGCGTGTGCGTGCCGACCGGGTGCTCCGCGTGCAGCCGGCACTCGGCCCAGCCGATCGCGCCGCGCAGGAGCGGCGCGCCCGTCTCGCCGGGCTCGCTCTCGACCCCCTGCCAGAGCGCGATCGGCGGCACCCCGCGCGCGAAGTGCTGGGCGAGTCGCTCCTGCCCGGCCGCGAGCACCGACACGGCGAACGAGCCCGCCTCGCGCAGCAGCTCGTGCAGCGCGGCGGTGCGCGCCACGGCGACGCCGAGGAGCGGAGGCTCGAGCGAGAGCGTCACGAGGGAGCTGACGGTGAGCCCGAGCGGCTGCTCGCCGGGGACGGTGACGACCGCGACCGCGCCGGGGACGCGGCGCGCGAGCGCACGGAGGTCGTCGGCGGCCACGCCGCGATCCTATGCCCGCGCGCGGCGTCAGACGGGTCGGCAGAGCGCGTCGCCGGCGAGCGTCTCCCGCAGCACGTCGGCGAGACGGCGGTCGAGCTCGGCGTCGTATGGGCCGGGCGCAGCCCCCTCCCAGGTCACGTCCGGGGTAGCACCAGGCCCGATCGCGGTGGCGCGGTAACGGACGCCCTTGCCGGGCGGGTGGTCGCCGTGCGGGTAGAAGCCGTAGCAGAAGCCGCCCGTGCCCCGGTGCGTGAGGAAGCTGTTCTCGCGCCGCCAGCCGGGGCCGTAGGCCGAGTCGAGGGTGTCGACGTAGACGTTGCGCCCGAAGCGGTCGAGCGGTGCGCCCTGCCGCGTGGCGCGGAAGCCGAACACGGGGGTGCCCAGGTAGGTGAGCGAGCCGAACAGGTGGTCGTAGCGGCGGTACGCCCAGTCGACGTGGACGGCGAGCACCGGCAGCGGGCCGCGCCAGTGCGAGAGGCGGAGCTCCCAGGCGGCCTCGCTGGGAGTCGCCGTCCCGCCGTAGTTCGGCAGCAGGCGCTGCCACGACTGGAGCGCCCAGTGCGTGCCGTCAGGCGCCGTGCACGCCGTCACGAGCCAGGCGAGCGGCGGGCCGGCATAGGGGCGGCAGGCGTTCCGGAACGTCTTCCAGACGGGCCGGCGCCACGTTCCCCAGCCGCCGGAGTAGTCGAGCCGGAACGCCACCTGCGGTACGCCGGCGCCCGGCGCGACCGCGTTCAGCGCGCCCCAGGCGAGCACGCGGCGGACGCGTCCGCCGACCCGGTACGTCACGAGCGCCCGGCCGGAGCGGTCGACCTCGAGCTGCACGCCGCGCGCGTTGCGGTCGAGCAGCTGCGACGCCTCCGCGCTCGCCGGAGCGGCGACGGCGACGAGGAGCGCGAGCAGGATCGGACGCAACCGCACGCCTCATGCTTCGGCTGCCGCGCGCCGGGCGTCTACCCCGGGACGGGGGACTCGGGGGTCGCGCTGCGCGGTTGGCTCAGCGGCGCCGAGCCTCGATCCGCCGGCAGAGCCCATCGCCGTTCCGAGCGGACAGGGAGACCGGCTGCGGGCACACCGGCGAGGATGTCGGCGCCGGGCCGCGAATCCACGTCGCGCACTGAGCGGTCCTGCGCACCGACGATGAGACAGCTCTTCGACCTGACCGGCCGCACGGCGCTCGTGACCGGCTCGACGCGCGGGCTGGGGCTCGCGATGGCGCGCGCGCTCGCGGACGCGGGGGCGCGCGTCGCCGTCAACGGCAGGACGCGGGAGCGCTGCGAGGCCGTGCTCTGGGAGGGGGCGGTGGCGGCCCCGTTCGACGTCACCGACGAGGCTGCGGTGGCCGAGGGCGTGGAGGCGCTCGGGCGGGTCGACGTGCTCGTCAACAACGCGGGCATCCAGCTACGCCGCCCGCTCGAGCAGTTCACGCTCGACGAGTGGCGCACCGTGCTCGAGCACAACCTGACGAGCGCGTTCCTCGTCGCCCGGGCCGTCGCGCCGCAGATGATCGAGCGCGGGGCGGGCAAGATCGTCAACGTCTGCTCGGTCACGAGCGAGGTGGCGCGGCCGACGATCGGCGCCTACAGCGCCTCGAAGGGGGCGCTCAAGCTGCTCACGCGGGCCATGTGCGCCGAATGGGCGCGGCACGGGATCCAGGCGAACGGGATCGGGCCCGGCTACTTCCGCACCGAGCTGAACGCGCCGCTCGAGGCCGACCCCGCCTTCGACGCCTGGCTGCGCGCGCGCGTGCCCGCCGGACGCTGGGCCGAGCCGGAGGAGCTCGCCGGCGCCGTCGTCTTCCTCGCCTCGGACGCATCGAGCTTCGTCAACGGGCACGTCCTCTACGTCGACGGCGGCATGCTCGCCGTGCTGTGACCGCGCTCGTCGGCGCGGCGACGGTCGGCGCCGAGTCTCAGGGCCGCTGCCGCTCGAGCAGGAGGTTGCCGAGCTCGTCCACCGTGACGGCGAAGCCGGGGTGGACGACGGTGGTGGAGTCGAGCTCCTCGACCACCACCGGGCCGGCGAGTCGCGTGCCGGCGGGCAGCGCGTAGCGGTCGTAGATCGGGCAGTCGGCGTAGCCGCCGGCCTCGGCGAAGTAGACCCCGCGCCGCTCCTTCGGAGCGGGTGTCGCTCCCGGCTCGAGCCGCCGCGCGGGCGGCCTGTCGATGCGGCCGACCGCCTTCAGGCGCACGCTCACGAGCTCGACCGGCTCGTCCGGCGCCGCGAAGCCGTAGGTGCGCTCGTGCTCGGCGTGGAAGCGGCCGAGCAGGTCGTCCCCCGCCGGGATCGTCAGCTCGAAGCTCTGGCCGACGTAGCGCAGGTCGAGCTGGCGCACGAGCTCGATCCGCTCGGCGGCGAGGCCCTCCCGCTCGAGCTCGTCGCGTGCCGACGACTCGAGCGCGTCGAAGGCTGCGCCCACCTCGGCCGGGTCGAGCTCGTCCAGCCGGCGCAGCAGCGTCGTGGCGGCGTCGCGCTCGAGGTCGGTCGTGAGCAGGCCGGTCGCCGAGAAGATGCCGGGGCTGGGCGGGACGACGACCGTGGGCATCTCCGCCTCGCGGGCGAGCGCGTTCGCGTGCACCGGGCCGGCGCCGCCGCAGGCGACGAGCAGGAAGTCGCGCGGGTCGTAGCCGCGCTGCACCGAGATCAGGTGGAGCGCGTCGACCATGGCGGCGTTCGCGATCTCGACGATGCCGTGCGCCGCCTCCACGACGTCGAGCCCGAGCGGCCGTGCGCAGCGCTCCTCGATCGCGCGCCGGGCGGCGTCGACGTCGAGCGCGATCTCGCCGCCGAGGAAGTAGGCGGGGTCGAGCCGGCCCAGCACGACGTTCGCGTCCGTGACGGTCGGCTCCGTGCCGCCGCGGCCGTAGCAGACGGGGCCGGGGTCGGCGCCGGCGCTGCGCGGGCCGACGCGGAGCAGGCCGCCCGAGTCGATCCAGGCGATCGAGCCGCCGCCGGCGCCGATCTCGACCAGGTCGACCATCGGCGTGCGCACGGGGTAGCCGGAGAGGGACGTGGCGCCGATGCCGGCGCCGGCGCGGCCGCCGACGATGAAGTCCTTCGTCACGGTTGGCCGGCCGTCCCGGATCAGGCCCACCTTCGCCGTCGTGCCGCCCATGTCGAGGCTGAGCAGGTCGCGACGGCCGAGCGACTCGCCCAGGTGCGCCGCCGCGATCACGCCCGCCGCGGGCCCGGACTCGACCATGAACACCGGTCGGCGCGCCGCCACATCCGAGCCGTAGACGCCGCCGCTCGACTGCATCACGAGCAGCTTCGCCCGCACGCCGGCCTGCGCGAGCCGCGCCTCGATCCGCTCCAGGTAGCGCTGCACGACGGGCCGCACGACGGCGTTGACGACGGTCGTGGACGCGCGCAGGTACTCGCGGAACTCGGGCGCCACGTCCGAGGACAGCGAGACGGGGACGCCGGGCAGCTCCTCGGCCAGGATGGCGCCGACGCGCTGCTCGTGCTCGGCGTTGACGTACGCATGCAGCAGGCAGACGGCGACCGACTCCACCCCCTCGCGGCGGAGCAGCGACGCCGCCTCGCGAGCCGAGCCCTCGTCGAGCGGCATCAGCACCTCGCCCCTGGGGCCGAGGCGCTCGCGCACCTCGACGGCGCGCTCGCGCGGCACGAGCGGCGGCGGCTTCTCGAAGCGCGTGTCGTAGAGGCTCGGCCGCACCTGGCGCGCGATCTCGAGCAGGTCGCGGAACCCCTCCGTGGCGACGAAGCCGCCGCGTGCGATACGGCCCTCGATGATCGCGTTCGTCGCCACCGTGGTCGCGTGCACGACGAGGCGCACGTCGTCGGGCGGGGCGCCGTCGAGCACGCGCTCGAACGCCCGCATGAAGCCGTCCGACGGGTCCGCGGGCGTGGTCGGCACCTTCGCGATCGCCACGCGTCCCTCCGCGTCGTCGACGAGGGTCGCGTCCGTGAAGGTGCCGCCGATGTCGACGGCGACGCGGACGGTCACGAGCGGAGCGCCTCGGTCGCGGCCGCGTCGACCGCGCCGCCGGCGACGGCCACGCGGTAGACGGAGCGCGCCCGCTGCGCGCTCACCTTGCCCTGCAGCACGTCGCGCAGCACCCGCTCGGGGTCGCGCTGCGCGGGAGGACCGTAGCCGCCACCCCCGCACGTCCGGATGCTGACGACGTCGCCGGGCTCGAGCTCGACGGTGGTCTTCGACGGCAGCCGCGTCTCCTCGCCGCCGCGCAGGAGCACGTACTCGGCGGGGGGCGCGTCGTGGCCGCCGAGGACGCCCCAGGGGCCGCTGCGGTCGCGGTCGGCGAGGATCGTGAACGTCGTCGCCAGCTCGAAGCGGTAGTCCTTGCGCAGCCCCAGCCCGCCGCGGAAGCGCCCGGCGCCCTCCGAGTCCTCGACGAGCGAGAGGCGCTCCACGCGCACCGGGTAGTTGAGCTCCGTCTCCTCGACGGGCGCGTTCTCGGTGTTCTGGCCGTGCGTCTGCACCGCGTCCGGCCCGTCGCTGGCGGCGCGGGCGCCGTAGCCGCCCGCGAACGTCTCGTAGAAGCAGACGTACGTGCCGCTCGCCGGGTCGAGCGAGCCGAAGCCCGCCTGGCACATCATGGCTTTCGTGCCCGCGGGCAGCCGGTCGGGGAAGGCGGGGAGCAGGGCGCGGAAGATCACGTCCACGAGCCGGGTCTGCGTCTCCCAGCCCCCGACCACGGGCGCGGGCCAGGTGCAGTTGGTCACCGTGCCGGCCGGCGCGTCCACCCGCACGACGCGGTAGAAGCCGTCGTTGACCGGCAGGTCGGGGTCGATCAGGCACTTGAGCGCGTAGGCGCACGCCGAGAACGTCTGCGCGTAGGTCGCGTTGATGGGCGCGCGGCGCTGCGGATCGGAGCCGGCGGTGTCGAAGCGCGCCTCGTGCTCGCCGATCTGTACGCGGACGCGCAGGCGTACCGGCTCGCCACCGTAGCCGTCGCTGTCGAGGCAGCCCTCGGCCTCGTACGTCCCCTGCGGCAGCGCGGCGAGCTCCGCGCGCGTCCGCCGCTCGGTGTAGTCGAGCAGCTCCTCCATCGCGGCCGAGACGGCGTCGAGGCCGTGCCGGACGACGAGCGCCTGCACTCGGCGCGCGCCCGTCGCGTTGGCGGCGATCTGGGCGCGGAAGTCTCCCGCCGTCTCGTGCTTGGAGCGGATCTGCGCCAGCAGCAGCCGGAAGACGTCCTCCACGATCCGTCCGCCGGCGACGAGCTTGACCGGCGGGACGATCACGCCCTCCTGGAACACCTCGCGGAAGGCGCCGATCGAGGCGGGCGCGCCGCCGCCCACGTCCACGTGGTGGGCGAGGTTGGCGACGTAGCCGAGCAGGCGGCCGTCCGCGTACACGGGCGAGACGAGCGAGACGTCGTTGAGGTGCACGCCGGACGGGTAGGGGTCGTTCGTCACGATCGCGTCGCCGGGGCCGAGGTTGTCCGGGCCGTAGGCGCGTACCGCCCTCGGCACCTGCTCGACCATCGAGCCGAGGTGCACCGGCTGCGCGAAGCCCTGCGCGACGCAGCGCAGCTCGGCGTCGAAGAGGGCGCAGGAGAAGTCGGAGCGGGTCTTGATGTTGGTCGAGTAGGCGCTGCGCCTGAGCGCGAGCACCATCTCGTCGGTCGCGGCGACGAGCGCGTTGCGGATCACCTCGAAGGCGATCGGATCGACGTTCACGGCCGCCAGTCCACCTCTCTCTCGCTCGACCGTGATCTTGCCCTCTGGCGGAGCGGACGACGGCGAGGTGTGCGACCCGCTCCCCCGCCACGCCGTCAGGGAGCGCGGTATTCGACGTGCAGCCGCGGCGCGCTCGTGCCGTCGAAGGCCTCTGCGGTGCGCCGGCCGCTGCCCCTGACCAGGATGACGATCGCGTTGCCGGCCCTCCAGCCGGGACGGTCGACGAGCTCTTGGACGACGCCCCGGAGGTCGGGCGTGCGCTGGTCGGCGCCGGCGAGCTGGATCGTGGGCCAGGCCGGCGGCGTCCACGCCACCGTCGCCGCCGTGCGCGGCCGGCTGGAGATGTCGAACGCCGTGCCCTGGAACGTGCCCGGGTTGTCGCTCGCCTCGCCGCCGATGGTCAGCGTGGTCGTCGCGGTGGACACCTCGTCCACCTCGAACTGGACGTAGGCGTTGACGATCGTCGCGCCCGCCGGCAGGCCGACCGGCGCGAACCGCATGCCGACGACCTGCTGGGTGGTTCCGTCGGTCGTCAGCTCGAGGTCGGTGCTGCTGCGCGACACGACCCCCGTGGCGACCGCCTCCTCGGCGTCGTCGCTGCTCGTGGCGACGCGGACGTCGAGCGTGTAGGGCGCGTCGGGCGCGACCACCGTGACGGTGACGTCGTCGGAGGCGGCGAGCTGCGAGTCGGAAGCCGTCAGCCGCAGCACGTACGTGCCGGGTTGCGAGAACGTGGCGGTCGTCGTCAGCGCCGCCGGGTCGGCGAAGGTGACGGTGCCGGGCCCGGACACCGTCGACCACTGGTGGGTGAGCTGCGGTGGCGACGGCTGGCCGTCGTCGTCGACCGAGCCCGAGAGCGTGACGGCGTTCGGCTGCGTCGTCTGCTGGTCCGGCCCCGCATCCGCGACCGGCGGCGAGTTGACGCCCGCGGGCACGATCGAGAACGCGTCCGCGAGCGTCCCAGCGCTCGCGACGAAGCTCGCGTCGAGGCGGTCCGCGCTCAGCGTGTAGCGCATGAAGCCCCAGCTCGTCGCATCCGTGCGTGCGAAGTAGGCCGATTCGGGGTCGGCCGGGTCGATCGCGGCCAGCGTGCGACCGAACGTGCCGGCGATGACGAACACGGTCCCGGCGCCTTTCACGTAGGCGCCGTCGGCGCCGTCGTCCACCACGCAGCTCGCGTCGTACGCGCCGAGCGGGAGCGACGGGCACGTGCCGGGAGCGAGGCCGAGCTGCTTGCTGCGCTGGTAGTCGTGCTCGTGCGCCTGCAGCACGAGGTCGACCCGCTTCTCGAGCAGCAGGTCCTGCAGGTCCGCGCCGGTGCTGCACCCCTTCACGCCGGTGGAGACGCACACCTCGTGCATGCCCACCACCACCCACGGGATCCCGGCCGCGCGAGCGCCGTCGATCGCGCTCGCGAGCCACGTGTAGTGCGGGTCGCCCCTGCGGTAGGCATAGGTCTCGTTCTCGACGGTCAGGTTCGCGGCGATCATCACCACGCGGACGAGCGGCGCCGAGGCGGGGTAGTCGAAGAAGTACTCCGCCCCGTACCGCCCCGTCACGCCCAGCGTGGCGCCGAGGCGGTCGGGGAGGCAGGCTGCGTGGTCGAGGATGTAGCCGTTGGGCCCGCCCTGCTCCTCGTGGTTGCCGGACACGAGCTCGAACGGGAAGTCGGGCCCGAGCGTCGGCAGGCGCGCCTTGACGTAGTCGCACCACGCCGCGTCCGTTGCCGTCTCGTCGTAGTCGAGGTCTCCGAGCGCGAGGTAGAAGTCGGCGCCCGACCGGTCGAGCGCGGCGAGGCTCGCAGCCGTGTGCGCGTTCGCGCCGTGGTCTCCGGCTGCGGCGAAGACGACGCTCGTCGCTCCCGGCGTCGTCACCGACGCCGTCGGCGAGGGAGGCGACGTGTTGCCGGCGGCATCGCGCGCCGTGACCGTGTACGCGTACGTCGTCCGGGGCGCGACCGTCGTGTCCGCGTACGAGGTCGACGCGGTCGTGCCCACGACCACGCCGTCCCGGGTCACCGTGTAGCCCGCCACGCCGACGTCGTCGCTGCTGGCCGCCCACGCGACGTCGACTCGCGCCGAGGTCGGCGCGCTGGCGGTGACGCTCGTGGGCGCCGACGGCGGCGTCGTGTCGGGCGCGGTCACGGACACGGTGAGGTCGTCGCTCGCGCCGAGCGCCGAGTCGCTCGCCGTGAGGCGGAGCAGGTACGTCCCGGGCGCCGAGAAGGCGGCGGTCGTCCTCAGCGCGGACGCGTCGGCGAACGTCACCGTGCCCGGTCCGGACACGGCGGACCACCGGTGCGTGGTCGCTCCGGGCGGATTCGGCAGGCCGTCGTCGGCGACGGCGCCCGTCAGAGAGGCGGACGCCGGCAGCGCGACCTGCTGGTCGACGCCGGCGTCGACGGAAGGAGGCTGGTTCGCGGCGAGCTCGTACTCGACGTGCAGCACCGGCGCGCGCGTGCCGTCCCAGGCCTCCGCCGTGCGCTTGCCCGTGCCCGTGACGACGAGGGCGAGCGCGTTGCCGGCCAGCCAGCCGGGCCGCTCGACGACCTCCCGGATGAGAGCAGCGATGTTCGGGGTGCGCTGGTCGGGTCCCGCCACCTGCCGGGTGGGCCAGGGCGGCGGGAGCCACTGCACGCTGGCCGCCGTGCGCGGCCGCGACGAGATGTTCCTCGACGTGCGCTGGAACGGTCCCGCGTCGTCGGCGGCCTGCGCGCGCAGCGTCAGCGAGGTCGAGCCGGTCGACGTCTCGTCCACCTCGAACTGGACCCACGCGGCCGTGATCGTCGCGCCGCGGGGCACGGTGACGCCGGCGAAGCGGAGGCCGACCGTCTGGTCGGACTTGTCGAACACGAGCTCCAGGTCCGTGCTCGTGAGGCTGACCGAGCCCGTCGCGGACTCCTCGGCGTCGTCGGCGCTCCCGGTGACGGGGACGTCGGTGACGGCGACGGCCGTACTCGTCCAATGCGCCAACGCGCTGCCGCAGCTCAGCACGAGCACGAGCACGACGCTGTGGGGAAGGAGGCGCGTCGTCTCGCTCCTGTCGAGGGAAGTGCGATCTTACTGCGGCGACCGCTGTAGTTCACCGCTCGTCGCGCGATTACCGCGACGGCTGTACGCCGTCTACCGGATTCGCAGCAGGGCCGGGAGGGGGCCCGGGCGCGCGCGGACGCCGGGCCGGCGCGCTGCGGCGAGGCCTCAGCCCGCCGCTGCGCGCCGTCCGTCGAGCCTGATCGTCCAGGCGTCGATCGAGGCGATCCGGAGGTGCGTCCCGCTCCACGGGTCGCGAGCGAGCGTGGCGCGGATCTCGTCCTCGGACACCGCGTCGACCGCGTGCGCCACCCGGCACCCATCCGCGAGCGGACCGCCGAGGACGACGAACCCGTCCTCGACGAGCCCGTCCGTGAAGGACGCGTGCGCCGGCCGGCCGGACTGCTGCTCGAGCGGCAGCGACGGGTTCCAGGGGGCCGGAGCGGTGCAACACGACCAGGAACACGGCAGGCGACGCTCAGCCGGCCATCGCTGCCATCGCCCCTACGCGCGTCGCTCCGTCTCCTCGGGCGGCACGTCTTCGCCGCGTAGGCGCTCCACGCCCACCCCGCCATCGCCGCAAACCCGCTCGGGAAGCCGGATAGCGCCGCTCGCTCATCTCCGGACTGTCGAACCCCGGCAGCGGCGGGGGTGGGATTCGAACCCACGGGGGCTTCGCCCCAACGGTTTTCAAGACCGTCCCGTTCGACCGCTCCGGCACCCCGCCGGCGACGAGCGTAGCGCGCCTTACGTCGCGCGCACGGTGATCGTGCGCTGGGCGGTGTTGCCGCCGCCGACGTTGAGGTCGATCGACGCGACGTAGGTCGCGCGTGGTGCGACCGTGACGGGCAGCTCCACGCGCACGGTGCAGTCGAGGTCGAGCGACACCTGCGCCTGCGTCACGCCGACGAGCTTGGCGCCGCGGTAGACGCGCGTGGTGGTGCCGACGGGGGCCAGGGGAGGGTTGTTGGCGCAGAAGTCGCGCACGTAGACGGTGACCACCGGGCCGATCGTCCCGCCCGGCACGAGCACGTCGCCGTTGCGCATGTCGAGCCCGCGCACCGCGCTCGACCAGGC
>Ga0070741_10018041_pt1 | contig 11495 bp, 7 predicted proteins | sample Coa_R1_4_FD_66440 | JGI IMG/M metagenome (GOLD analysis project Ga0070741, IMG submission 66440) | Surface soil microbial communities from Centralia Pennsylvania, which are recovering from an underground coalmine fire - Coalmine... | ecosystem: Environmental > Terrestrial > Soil > Unclassified ...
GCGATGGTCACCACCGACGGGGTGTCATTGACGATCTGCGGGGCGAACTCGTTCTCCGTCGAATCATTGATCGTGCAGCCAGCAAGAATGACCGCCAGAGCCGCGGCACTGAACCCGAGACAGGCCCGCTTCACCTGGCTCCAAATTCCACACGCACCGGGGCCCCATGCTCGCCTACGCGAGCATCCCGGAATGTCACTCGGCGGTTGGGTCGCTCTGGTTTCGGGTGCGCCAGAGGGGATACGTCCGTGCGAACCAGACTGGTAGCACGAAGGCTGCAATGACTGCCGTGCTCCAGTCGCCCGTGGCCAGGCTGAAGGAGGCCCACGCGACGAGCGCGAGGTCGGGTGCCCAGATGAGCTACGGGAGGCGACTTGGGCTGGGGATGCCGAGCTTCCAGAGGACCGCTAGCGCGGCCAGCAGCGCACCGAGAACGGCGACGTACAGCCAGTCGTTCATCACTTCGTTCTAGCGATGGCCGAGACAGCCGCATTGAATCGTCAATTGTTGACTGGGCGAGTGTTGGGGGAGGTCACCCGGCGTCGGGCGGGGGTGTCCGAACCTCGCGGCTTAGTCGACCAATCCATTCGAGGCCCAGAACGATGCCCCAGATAAGCGCCAGGCCCGCAAAGGCGATCATCGTTTCGAGTACGAGGTTCGCCGGCGTGAGCGACCAACCTGACTCCATGCGTGCCGCGGCGAATACGGTATGCGCGGCGAGGGCAACCCACGCACCGGCTAAAGCGCGGAGAGTGCGAGCGCAGTCTTCCTCACTGGCGACCGTCGTACCCGCCCTCAAAGAATCGACGCAACGCCGCTGACTGTCGCGTGCGCGAGCGTTCGGCAATGTCACCCGACGGGAATGCAAGCCGCGTGTCGGATCGCGCAACCCGTCGCGAGCGTGATCAGACCGCTGCGGGTTCGATTCGGGGATCAAGCCTAGTGCTTGCTCTGCTTTTGGCCGGGGGGCTCGCCGTCGGAATGACAACGGGCGACTGGCTCTTCGTGGCTCCGATCTTGGGCGCAGCGTGCGGGACGGTCGGTCTCGTCCTCTTGGCTCGGCACCAGCACGGGCGCTCTGGTGGCTGACTTGCGCGAGTGTTAGGGACCGTCACTCGAACGGATCCCGCGCATCACCGCTGCCTACACGGCCCGGTGTTCACGGCCGCAGATGCGGGACTGTCGTAGGGCTCGGTGCCGTACTCGCGATCCACCGCAAACCGAAACACGCGCGTACACCCACGTCCAGACACAGTGCACGCCCACACTCCTGTGCTTGGTGCGGTCCCGGTGCCAACACGTTGGCAGGCGTGGACAGTCGCGGTCCGTTCCTGCGCAGAACTCACAAAGAGCGCCTGCACGTGCCGTTTCGCGAAGGCAGCAGGCGATTCCCTCGTCAGCGAGACGATGAGCAGCACGGCACCGACGATCGCCGCGATAGCCACCGGCACAGCGACCACAACACCAACGACACCAACCGCGAATAGGCGTGCGAATCGGCCCAACGGGTCCAACCTAGCCCCTGATTGCGTCCCCGACAACGTAGACGCACGCCTGGGCCAGCGTTAGGGAATGTCACCCGAAAGCGTCCGCCCAGGCCACGGTCGAATCTGACAATTGCGTCGCTGCGACGGCGTGGGCACGCTTGTCGTGGTGGCAGATCCGCCAATAGCGCGCGCTGAAGTCGCTGCCCTACTCTTCAACGTAAGCGATATCGCCGTGACACACGAACATCGAGCGACTTCTGGAAGAAGACGATGGCGAAGAGGAAGCTGACGAAGGCCGAGCGGGCTGCGCGCGACGCCCGGCACGCCGTCGTTCTCGCCAACGCACGCCGGACTCGCGAATTGGCCGAGCGGGCACAGGCAAAGCTCGAGGCCGAAAACTCGCGCGGATAGCTACGGCTCGCCTGCGCGAGCGTGCTCGCTCACTCGCGCGTCGCCCACGCGCGTGTCTTCCCGCCGAGAAAAGCGAGTGGGGGCGGGAGGATTCGAACCTCCGTAGGCTGAGCCGACGGGTTTACAGCCCGTTCCCTTTGGCCACTCGGGCACACCCCCGGGAGCGGCGATTGTAGCTAGGCGGACTTCGACGGAGACGCCGGGCAGGCCGCCGGATCGGCGACGAAGCGCGGCGGGAGCGAGCGGACGGAGACGAGGCGGCCGTCCTGCAGCTCGCCGGTCGTCGTGCCCTGGACGAGCAGCGTCAGCGTGCCGGTCGCGCACACCGGCACCGAGAACGTGCGGTCGGAGCCGGGCGCGAGGCTGACGCTCATGTGGCTCACGCGGGTGCGGAAGCGGAGGACGACCGGGTGCGCACCTGCGGGAACTCCGACACGGAAGACGACGCGTCCCGCGAGCCTGCCGCCGCTCGTCGCCGGCCAGAGCGCGACGACGGCCCGGCTCGCGAGCCACTGGTCGTGGTACTGGCCGATCGCGAGCAGCCGGACGGCAAGCGACCCGTGGGCGCGGTACAGCGTGCTCGTCGGGCCGGAGCCGAGGCGCACGGCGTTCCGCACCTGGACCGACGTGCCGTACTGGTCGACGAGCGCGGCTCCGGTCAGCGGCTTCCCGGCGACGAGCACGGTGCCGTCGGAGAGGATCCGGCTGTGCTCGACGGGCAGCGTGTCGACGGGCGCGGTGCCGGGGAGCAGCACGACGCGGTCGACGGAGCGGTTCCAGAAGAGCTGCTCGAGCGAGTCGGCGACGAGGTCGTCAGGGGTGAGAACCATCTTCGCGGGACCTGCGTGCAGGTCGTCGACCCACGACGGCGTCGGGCCGGAGAAGTCGTTGCGGACGTTCGTCGTGTTGCGCGCGTCGAACGAGTAGGCGCCGAGCGAGAAGGCAACCATCACGCCGGCGGCGCCGACGAGCGCGGCGATCGTCGCGACGCGCGGCTTCACGAACGAGATCGCGACGACGACGAGCGAGACCCCGGCGAGCACGACGACGACGAGCGACGAGGCGGCGCCGGCGTTGCCGTGGAACAGATCCTCGAGCCGTCCGATCGCAAAGAGCTCGGGAGAGTGAACCTTGCCGTGCCCGAACGCGACGGTCGTCAGCGGCGTCGCGAGCGTGACCGTGACGAGCCCGACGATGAGGAGGGCGAAGAAGCGGCGCCGCGGCCAGCCGCGGTCGGCGTAGAGCAGGAACGCGAGCGCCCACAAGGGCACCAGATAGAACGTGTAGCGCGTCTGGGCGAGGTTCGTGTCGCCGTAGATCGACGCCTGCAGCAGCAGCGCGAGCGTCACCGTGACGGCGAGGGCGCCGAAGGCGAGCTCCGCCCGGCCGCGCGGGCGCTCGAACGCGGAGACCGCGCCGAGCAGCGCTCCCGGCACGAGCACGAGGCCTGTGCCCATCACGAGCACGAGCGAGTTGAGCGCGAGCGAAGAGAGGACGTTCGTCGGGTGGAAGCCGACGTGGAGGAAGCTCGGGTAGTAGCCCGTGCTGCGGCCCGGGCCGGCGGCGGCGAGCGCGGCGGTCGCGACGGCGAGACCGGCTGCGGCGCGCCAGTGCGTGCGCAGCGTCGACCGCAGCCGTCGCTCGCGCGCGAGCACCAGGCCGAGGGCGACGATGAAGCAGGGGAGGAGGACCGCGAACTGGAGACGCGCGAACGACGCGAGCCCGACGAAGACGAGGAAGAGCGCGACGCGGCGCACGCTCGGACGGTCGATCGCGCGAACGCCGGTGCACACGGTGGCGAGCACGAGCGGATACGCGACGGGCTCGGAGAGCATGAAGCCGGTGTAGAGCAGGCCCGGCAGCGCGAGCGCGAGCGCCGCGGCGGCGAGCGAGAGGACCCGCGAGATGCGCAGCGTCCTCGCGAGGACGTAGACGGGGACGGCGGCGAGCGACGCGCAGAGCGAGTCGATCGCCTGCGCGAGGTGGTAGTCGGTTGCGACCGACCCGGCGAGCCAGGCGGGCGCGGTGAGGATCGGCGCGAGCAGCGGGGCGAAGTGCGACGCGGCGCCGCGGATGTCGGGATGACCCGTTGCCGCGAGCGACCGCGACAACTCCGTGTAGATGTACTCGTCGGGAAAGTAGGCCGGACCGTGGTGCTTCGTCGCGGCCCAGGTCCGGAGCGCCGCGCTCACGACGACGATGGCGGCGAGGGCGATCGTCGCCACCCGGGCGGCGGAGCGCTCGCGGGCGACGACGAGGGGCGCGGTGATCGAGCTCACGTTTGGCTCTATCGGCGGCCCCCGTCCCTGACTTGAGGGATACCGTTGGCGCGTGCATTCCTTCGATGTCGCCGTCGTCGGGGCAGGCCCGTCGGGCTCGGCGGCGGCCTACCGGCTCGCCTCCGCGGGCACCCGCGTCCTGCTCGTCGACCGGGCGACGTTCCCGCGCGACAAGCCCTGCGGGGGTGGGGTCACCGGCCGCGCGGCGAGGCTCGTGCCGTTCTCGATCGACCCGGTCGTCGAGCACGTCGTCGATCGGCTCGACGCCCGGCTCCAGTACCTGCCGCGGACGCGCTTCGTCCGGCAGGCCCGCGCGCCGCTCGCCTACATGACGCAACGGCGGCGGCTCGACCATTTCCTGCTCGAGAAGGCGGCGGCGGCCGGTGCGGACGTGCGTGACGGCGTCAAGGTCGAGGACGTCCGCGACGGCGGGCTGACGGTCGACGGGCAGGAGGTCGAGGCGCGGATCGTGATCGCCGCCGACGGCTGCAACGGCCGCGCCGCGCGAGCGCTCGGGCTCGCGGAGGAGGTCGACCACGGCGTCGCCCTCGAGGCGAACGTGCCCTACGACCCCCGCTACGCGCACGCGATGGTGCTCGAGATCGCCGTCGTGCACGGCGGCTACGGCTGGGTCTTCCCGAAGGGCGACCACCTGAACGTCGGCGTCGGCGGCAACGAGAGCGAGGGGCCGCGCCTGCGGGCGCACCTGCAGCGGCTGTGCGACGCGCACGGGATCGACCTCGCCACGGCGACCGACCTGCGCGGCTACCGCCTGCCGATGCGACGGGCGGGAAGCGTGCTCGCACGCGGCGCGACGGCGGCGATCGGCGACGCCGCCGGGCTCGTCGACCCCTTCAGCGGCGACGGGATGTACGAAGGCTTCTACTCCGCGAAGCTCGTGGCCGAGGCGTCGCTCGACCTGCTCGCCGGCCGCGCCTCGGGCCTCGAGCCGTATGCCGCCGCCGTCGAGCGGCAGATCACCCCGCTCACCGCGGCCGGCTGGGGTGCGAAGGCGGCCTTCGAGCGCTTCCCGCGGACGACGTTCGCGCTCGCCCGGCTGCCGCTCGCCTTCCGGGCCCTCGAGCGGGTGCTCCGCGGCGACCTGGGCCATCCCGGCGCGGCGACGGGTCTCGAAAAGGCGGCGATCATGCTGATCTACGGCGTCGCCCTCCGGGCCGGCGACCCGGGCCGGGCCTTCCGCACCGCCCCGGTCTAAAGGCAAAGCCCGTCTCGGCCGATCCCTCGGACGAGCCGAATGGATCTCAACGGCCTTCTCATGCGCGCGGTCGAGCTCGGTGCGACCGACATCCACCTGAAGCTCGGCCAGCCGCCGATCTGCCGCGTGGACGGCGACCTGAACCCGATGCCGGACGCGCCCGTCTTCGACGACGCCGCGCTCGCCTCGGTCCTCGACACGATCGGCCGCCGCTCGCCCGAGAAGCTCCAGCACTTCCACGACGCCGGCGACCTCGACATCGCCTACCAGGACGGCGACCTGCCGCGCTTCCGCGTGAACGCGTACCGGCAGCGGAGCGCGACGTCCTTCGCATTCCGCGTCATCCCGAAGACGGTGCCGAGCTTCGAGCAGCTGAACCTGCCGCCGGGCGTGCAGAAGCTCGCCGAGGAGCACCGCGGCCTCGTGCTCGTCACCGGCGCGACCGGCTCGGGGAAGACGACGACGCTCGCCGCGATGATCGACTACATGAACCGCACGCGGAAGCAGCACATCATCACGATCGAGGACCCGATCGAGATCCTGCACCCCGATCGCGGCTGCATCGTCAACCAGCGCGAGGTCGGTCTCGACACGGAGTCGTTCGGCCAGGCGCTCCGCCGCGCGCTTCGTCAGGACCCGGACACGATCCTGATCGGCGAGCTCCGCGACGCGGAGACGGCGCAGACCGCGCTGCAGGCAGCGGAATCGGGGCACCTCGTGCTCTCGACGCTGCACACGATCGACGCGGCCGAGACCGTCGGCCGCATGATCGAGTTCTTCCCGCCGGAGAAGCAGGAGGTGATCCGCGCGATCCTCGCCGGCGTCCTCCGCGGCGTGATCAGCCAGCGGCTCCTGCCGAAGGTCGACGGCGGCCGCGTCGCCGCGGTCGAAGTGATGGTGATGAACGCGCGCATCGCGGATCTGATCCGCGAGGGCCGCGCCGACGAGATCACCGACGCCGTCGCCGAGGGCGACTTCTTCCAGATGCAGACGTTCACGCAGGCGCTGATCGACCACGTGCTCTCGGGCCGCGTCGACAGCGAGGTTGCGGCCAACGCCGCGACGAACCGGCACGACTTCCTCGTCACGCTCGAGCAGGCGATCAAGCGCGCGCGGGCGGCAGATGCCGAGGCGGCGAAGGAGGCCGAGCAGGCGCTGAAGGTGCAGCCGCCGGATCTCATCGCCGCGCCGACGATCGCGCCGGTCGCGCAAGACGAGGGCCCGGGTCTCCGCATCGTTCCGACGGGGTAGCCGTGCGCCGCGTCCTCCTGCTCGTCGCCATCGCCCTCGTCGCCGTCGTCGCCGGCACGGCGCGCGCCGACACGTACGCCGTCGTGCCGGACACCCAGCCGTCGCTGCCGGGTCTGACGCCGAACCCGACGCTGTCGGTGCCGCCGTCGCTGACGACGCCGCCCGCGGATCCGGCGCAGCTCTCGTACCCGCAGCTGCTCGCGCTCTGGCAGCGCGCCGGCGCCGCGTACGGCATCCCGTGGCAGGTGCTCGCCGCGATCAACAAGGTCGAGTCGAACTGGGGCCGCAACATGGGCCCGAGCTCGGCCGGCGCGATCGGCTGGATGCAGTTCATGCCGAGCACGTGGCTGCGGTGGGGCGTGGACGCGGACGGCGACGGCGTCGCCGACCCCTGGAACCCGGCCGACGCGATCTTCTCCGCCGCGCGCTACCTCGCCGCCGCGGGCGGCGCGACCGACATCTCGCGCGCCGTCTACGCGTACAACCACGCCGACTGGTACGTGCAGGAGGTGCTCTCGCTCGCCGACGTGTACGGCGCCTCGAGCACGGTCGCCTTCACGCTCGACCGCGTGCAGCAGTCGCTCGACCAGGCGCGCGGAGCCGCCGCGCGGGCCGGCGAGCGCGTGATCGCGGCCGAGTCGCAGCAGCGCCGCGCGGCACGCGAGGCCGCGTCGTGGCAGGCGCGTGCGAACGGTGCCGGCCTCCTCTCCGATCGCCTCGCCGACGAGCAGCGCGCCGGGCTCGCCGCCGAGCGGCGCGACGCCGCGGCAGCGCGGGTCGCGCAGCTGCGGCAGACGCTCTCGACGCTCCAGCAGCAGCTCGTCCAGGCGCAGCAGGCCTCGCAGCCGGTCGGCTTCGACCCGGGGGCCTCGCAGGTGCTCGACGGGCCGTCCTATTCCGGCGGCTACGTCTTCCCGGTCGGCGGCGGCCCCGGCGTCGTCACTGCCTCGCACACCCATCACGACTATCCCGCCGTCGACATCGACGCCCCCGAGGGGTCGCCCGAGTACGCGCTCGCCGACTCCGTCGTCCTCCGCGCGTGGAGCACGCCCGACCCGAGCTGCGGGATCGGCCTGACGCTCCGCGCCTTCGACGGCCAGGTCTGGACGTACTGCCACATGTCGGTGCTCGACTCGAGCGTCGTGCCCGGCGCGCACCTCGCCGCGGGCGAGCCCGTCGGGCTCGTCGGCGCGACCGGCGACGCGAGCGGCCCGCACCTCCATCTCCAGCTGCAGCCCGCGGACGCGTGGCCGCAGCAGGAGGCGTGGTTCCTCTCCTTCGCCGGCAAGGCCTACAGCTGGCGGGACGGCGACACGGCGACGGATTCGGCGCCCGGCCGCGCGCTCGAGTTCTCCGCCCCGGCACCGGCGCAGGCGCCTGCCCCGGCGACGACGGCCGCGGCCCCGGGCCCGGTGTTCGCGGTCGTGTCGAACGATCCGCCGCCCGTCGTCTACTTCTCCCGCTGACGCTCAGGTTGCGAGGCCGTTTTGCCGACTAAGGATCCGATGGCTCCCCGTCTGCGCGCCCATCTGCCCCGCATCGCGGTGCTCGTCCTCGCCGGTCTCGCCATGACCGCGACGCTGACCTACGCCGCGGGGCGGAACGTCAACACGCCGGCGCCCGCGGCAACGACGACCCCGGCGACGCCGCCGGTCGTCGTCCCTGACGTCGTGCACCAGGCGTTCGTCTTCGCGAAGGGCGAGCTCGAGGACGGCGGCTTCTCGTGGAAGGTCGTCGGCCCCGTGCAGGGTTACCCGGCGAACACGGTCGTCAAGCAGTCGCCGGCGGCCGGCACGAAGGTGCTGAACACCGGCGCGCCGCTGATCACCCTCACGCTCGCGCGGAACCCCGGCTACTCGCAGTCGGGCACGCCCGAGGACACCTCGCCCTACGAGGCCTCGGTGCTGCAGCCGGCAAGCGGCGCGGCGCCGCTCGGACCCGAGCACACGGCGACGACCACGACGCCGACCACGACCGTGACGTCGACCACGACCACGACTCCCACGACGCCCGCGACGACGACGCCCGCGACGACGACGGCGCCGCCCGCGACGACCGCCTCGACCCCGACGGCGACGACGTCCACGACGACGACGACCGGCTCGTACGACGTCCCGCCGACCGCGGCCGCGACGCCGTCGACGACCGCGAAGCCGTCGGCGACCGCGAAGCAGCCCACGACGCGCTGGCCGCAGTCGCGCCCGCCCGCGTTCGTCGTGCCCGGCGCACGCGCCGAGCCGCTCGACGAGATGCCGCTCGCCGACCGCGCGGCGAAGCTCGGGACGTGGCTCGACTCCCACCGCTCTCCGACGAACGCGAACGTCAAGTACTGGCTCTACCAGAACGAATGGGTCGTCACCGGCGCGAAGCTCGGCTGGTGGCACGGCGCCCAGGCGCTGCGCACGCTGATCGCCGTCGACGCGCGCACGCAGGCCCTGTGGGGCATCGGCGGCAAGAGCAAGGCCGACGCCGAGGCCGCGCTCGCGTTCGTCGACTCGAAGACGGCGAAGTGACGTGGACCTCGCGCTCGCCGCACTCGTCTTCGCACCCGGGCTCGCGCTCGGCAGCTTCCTGAACGTCGTCGCGGCCCGCCTGCCGCTCAAGCGCTCGATCGTTCGCCCGCCCTCCGCCTGCATGAGCTGCGGTCACGAGATCGCGTGGTACGACAACGTGCCGCTCGTCTCCTACGCGGTCCTGCGCGGCCGCTGCCGCAGCTGCGGCGTGCACATCCCTCTGCGCTATCCGGCCGTCGAGCTCGTCTCGGGCCTGCTCGTCGCAAGCTGCGTGCTCAAGTTCGGCGCGAGCGGCTCGACGCTCGTCGGGGCGTTCTTCTGCCTCGCGCTCGTCGCCGTCTCGGCCACCGACGTCGAGCACTTCATCATCCCGAACCGGATCGTCGTGCCGGCCGGCGGGATCGTGCTCGCCGCCAACACGGCGCTGCATCCGAGCCCGGAATGGGCGATCGCGGCGCTCGGCGCCTCGGGCTTCCTCTTCGCCGCGGCGCTCGCCTATCCGGCAGGAATGGGGATGGGCGACGTGAAGCTCGCGTTCCTGATGGGCGCGGCACTCGGCCGGTCCGTGACCGTCGCGCTGCTCTGCGGGATGCTCGCGGCGCTCGTCCCGGGAATCGTGCTCATCGCGCGTCACGGCCGGAAGGCGCGGAAGATGCGCATCCCCTTCGGGCCGTTCCTCGCGCTCGGCTCCGTCGTCGGTCTCTTCGCAGGGCCGTGGCTGCTGCACGTGTACCTGCACGTCTCCGGGCTCTAGTCACTCGATCGAGTGACGCCGGCAGGCCCCGGACGGGGGCCGCCGAACGGTGGTCCTCCCTCAGGTCCCGGCGCTCGCCTGCCGATACCTCAATCGAGGGATCGACCGTGACAGCCGCAACCTCCCCCGACCGGTGAGCACCGACGATCAGAGCTTCCCGTCCCTGCGCACGACCCAGCCCTCCACGGGCGAGGGCGCGCAGCCGCTCGACACGCCCTACGGCGTAAGCGAGTCCGTCGAGCTCGTCGTCGACCTGCTCGCCGCGACGAAGCTCGTTCCGGAGGACAGGCTCGCGCTCGCGCGCGGCCGCGCGCAGCAGACCCGCTCGCTCGCGTCTGCGCTCGTCGAGGAAGGCGTCGCGTCGAGCGACGGCATCGCGCGCATGCTCGCCGCACGCCACCAGCTCCCCCTCGTCGACCTCGGCCTCACGGGCGTCGACGACGACGCCGCCAAGGAGATCCCGCCGCACGTGCTGGAGCGCAGCGCGGCGATCCCGTACGCCTTCGACAACGGCACGCTGCGCGTCGCCGTCGCGGACCCGGCGAACCTGCACGGCATCGACGAGCTGCGCCTGGCGACGCGGCACTCGATCGAGATCGGCGTCGGCTCGCGCGACGACATCCTCGCCGCGATCCGCAAGCTCGTCCGCGCGACCGAGTTCAGCTCGCGCTCGGCCGTCGTCGAAGAGGAGGAGCTGCTCGAGTCGGTCGTCGAGGAGGACGTCACCGACCTCGAGGCCGAGGACGGCGTCTCCGACGTCCCGCTCGTCCGGCTCGTGAACTCGATCCTCTTCCAGGCCGCCGAGGACGGCGCCTCCGACGTGCACTTCGAGCCGCAGGAGGACTCGCTGATCGTCCGGTTCCGCATCGACGGCGTGCTGCAGGAGATGCAGCGCATCCCGAAGCGGCTGATGCCGGGCGTGACCACCCGCCTGAAGGTGCTCGCGAAGCTCGACATCGCCGAGCGCCGCAAGCCGCAGGACGGACGCATGTCGCTGAGCGCCGCGGCCGCCGGCCGCCTGCTCGACGTCCGCGTCGCGACGCTTCCGACCGTCGAAGGCGAGTCGGTCGTCATGCGTCTGCTCGACAAGTCGAAGAAGCCGCCGACGCTGGAGCAGCTCGGCCTCTCGCCGGCCATGCAGGAGACGCTCTCAGAGATCGTCAAGCGCCCGACCGGCGCCCTGCTCGTCACCGGTCCGACGGGCTCCGGTAAGTCGACGACCCTCTTCGCCGCGCTCAACCAGATCAACCGTCCCGAGATCAACATCATCACGGTCGAGGATCCGGTCGAGTACCGGCTCCCGGGCATCAACCAGGTGCAGATCAACGCCCGCGCGGGCCTGACGTTCGCGGCTGCGCTCCGCTCGATCCTCCGTTCCGATCCGGACGTCGTGATGGTGGGAGAGGTCCGCGACGGCGAGACGGCCAAGATCTCGATCGAGGCCGCGCTCACCGGTCACTTCGTGCTCTCGACGCTGCACACGAACGACGCGCCGAGCGCGCTGACGCGCCTGAACGAGATGGGCGTCGAGCCGTTCCTCGTCGGCGCGGCCGTCACCGGCGTGCTCGCGCAGCGGCTCGCGCG
>Ga0070741_10018042_pt1 | contig 11495 bp, 9 predicted proteins | sample Coa_R1_4_FD_66440 | JGI IMG/M metagenome (GOLD analysis project Ga0070741, IMG submission 66440) | Surface soil microbial communities from Centralia Pennsylvania, which are recovering from an underground coalmine fire - Coalmine... | ecosystem: Environmental > Terrestrial > Soil > Unclassified ...
GTGATGAATCCCGAATTTACTGCATATCAGCTTTCTCCACACGCGCGAGTGGCATGCGTCGAATGCCACGTCGGAGCGGGCGCAACCTGGTATGTGAAATCCAAATTGTCCGGGGCCCGGCAGGTAGTTGCCACTGTATTCAAAACTTACCCGCGTCCCATACCGACGCCAGTGCACAACTTGCGCCCAGCACAGGAAACCTGTGAGGAATGCCATTGGCCAAAGAAGTTCTACGGCGCGCAATTAAAAGTTTTCAATCACTATTCCAGCGACGAGAAAAATACTCATCGCCAGATCCGCATGCTGATCAAGACCGGCGGCGGCGATCCTGCGACCGGCGCGCCCGAGGGCATCCATTGGCACATGAACATCGCCAATGAGATCACCTATGTCGCCGCAGACGAGAAGCGGCAGAACATCGCGTACATTCACGTCAAAGACATGCAGGGGCGCGTGACGGAATACTTCCTCAAAGATTCCGGCATGACTAAGGACCAGATCGCAAAAGCGGCCAAGCATCGCATGGATTGCGTGGACTGCCATAATCGGCCTACACACATCTACGTTCCTCCCGATGCGTCGGTGGACCAGTCTTTGACCGCGCACCGTCTGGATGCTTCATTGCCGTACCTCAAGCAGCAGGCGGTCGCCGCACTCACCGCGAAATACGACACCACAGACCAGGCGATGGAGGGGATCGCCAAGTCGCTCCGCGATTTCTACGAGACGAAATACCCGGATGTCGCCAAAAACAAGCAACTGGAAATCCGCAACGCGGTCGACGAAACGCAGCGTATCTTCCGCAGCACGACTTTTCCTGAAATGAAGCTGAACTGGCAGACCCACCCCACCAACATCGGCCATTTTTATTTCAATGGATGCTTCCGCTGCCATGATGGACAGCACTTCAGCGCGGATGGCAGAGCGGTGCCGAAAGACTGTGACAGCTGCCACACCGTGCTGGAACAGCAGGAAAACGGAGTCAGCGTTCTCGCCCAGGGGAAGCAGGGGTTTCAGCACCCCGTGGACATCGGAGACCTCTCCCAGGTGAGTTGCAGCGATTGTCACACCGGCGGGACCGGTCCGTAAGCACCGGGAATTCATGCACTTGACCTTGTGACATGGGTCACAATTCCGAGTGATACCAGTCACGGTTGCCCGGGTCATGCTCTTCTATGGTTGCAGGCAGGGGTGGAACAAATCCCAGGCTCAGCAACAGGAGGCGCGCGATGGCGTCCACTAACGGCAACGGCGGTCAGGCAAGCGAAAACAAGCCGCGACTCATTTTCTGGGAAGTCACCAAGGGTTGTAACCTGCGTTGTATTCACTGCCGCGCCAGCGCCACTGAACTGAGTTCGCCCAGCGATCTGTCGACCAGAACCGCGCTGAAGATCATTGACCAGATCGCCGAGGCCGGGAATCCCATCCTGGTATTGAGCGGCGGCGAGCCCCTGTATCGCTCCGACATCTTTCAATTGGCGCGGTACGGGACCGACAAAGGCCTGCGCGTTGCCCTCGCGACCAATGGCACCCTGGTCACCAAAGATGTCGCGCGCATGATCGTGGATAGCGGCGTGAAGCGCGTCTCGATCAGCCTCGATGGCGCCGACGCTCTCACTCATGACACCTTTCGCGGAATTCCCGGAGCGTTTGATGCTGCTGTGTACGGCTTGCGCAACCTGAAGGCGCTCGGCATGTCGGTGCAGATCAACATGACGATTGCGCGTCATAACGCGCGCCAACTGCCGAAAGTGCTGGAACTGGCCAAATCGCTGGGCGCAGACGCCCTGCACACCTTCCTGCTGGTGCCGGTGGGCTGCGGCGTCGACATTGCTGCCGAACAAATGGTCGCGCCGGAAGAGTACGAAGAGATGTTGAATTGGTTTTACGATCAGTCGCTCGAAGGCGGTATTGAGCTGAAGGCGACCTGCGCGCCGCACTACTTCCGCGTAGTCCGGCAGCGCCGCGCCGCAGAGCGCCAGGGAGCACATACCGGTGCAACCAGAGCCTCGGTTCCAACGCCTCCGGAAGCGATCGGCCCGACCGACATGATCATGCCCGGAGGAACAGGGATTTCGCTGAAACCCAGCGGCAATGGACATTCGGGCCACCCAGGCGGACATCCTTCCGACATGAACGCGATGACAAAAGGCTGCCTCGCGGGAACCGGCGTGTGCTTCATCTCGCATGAAGGCGAAATTTACCCCTGCGGCTACCTGCCGGTGATCGCGGGCGATTTGCGTAAGCAGACGTTTGCCGAAATTTGGAACAACTCTGTGGTTTTCGGCGAGCTCCGTGACAGTGGCAATCTCAAAGGAAAGTGCGGCTGCTGCGAGTTCCGCAACGTTTGCATGGGTTGCCGCGCTCGCGCATTCGCCGCTTCCGGCGATTACCTCGACGAGGAACCGTTCTGCATCTATCAGCCGAAGATGGCAAAATCTCCTGCGGACAAACAGACGCCGGCCGTGGTGAGGCCGTAAGGAGAATGCTATGGCGCGAATTATTCAGTTCTACATCCCCTCACGGCACCGCAAAACCGACAAATGGATGCGCCCGGGGACACGCGCCAAACTGCTGACGTTCCGTCCGCGCCCGGTGAAGCGGTATCCTGCCGACGATTGGCGGATTCTCGGTCTGGGCCGCGATTCCGCTTACTTCGAAATGCACGACAAGGGGCGCTGGAACTTTCCGCGATAACCTTGCTGGGGAAACAAAATGTCCGAACACGCAACTGAAATGGCCGCACTACCACGACAGCGTCTGCACGCACTCGTCGTGCCACGCGAACATGGCGCCTGGGGATTGTTGCTGATCCCACTGTTAACCGGCGCTGCGGCCGGTCTGATAGAAGGTGGACGTTTCCTTCCGCTTGTCTTGTTGACCACGGCCGCGCTGGCGCTTTTCTGGATGAGGACTCCCGTCGAGAGTTGGCTCGGGACCACCCCGATGCGCGCACAATCGGAAGCGGAAACGCGGGCGGTAAAGATCGCAGTAGGCGGCCTCGCGGCCGTCTCGCTCGCTGCGCTCACTGCGCTGTTCTGGGGAGGCCAGAACAGCTACTTGCTCCTGCTGGGTGCGATCTCCGGCGTGGCATTCGCTTCGCAAGCTTTTCTGAAACTCGCCGGCCGCAAGACCCGCATGCTGGCCCAGGTCATCGGTGCCGTGGGACTAACCTCGACCGCGCCGGCAGCATATTACGTCGCCACCGGTCACCTCGGCGCGACGGGCTGGCTGCTATGGCTGGCGAATTGGCTTTTTGCGGGCGACCAAATTCATTTCGTCCAAGTGCGCATCCATTCTGCGCGAGCGGCAAGCTCGACGCAAAAACTCTCGCGCGGCCGCTACTTCCTTATCGGACAGGTGGCACTTGCTGCTGTGCTTCTGATCATATGGGCGTATGGACTACTGCCCAGTCTGGCGTTGCTCGCCTTCGTTCCCGTGATGGTTCGTGGTACAGCGTGGTTCTTCGCGAAACCTGAGCCGCTGGCGGTGCGCCGCCTGGGATGGACCGAGGTCGCCTACTCGGTCAGCTTCGGCGTACTTTTCGTTCTCGGCTTGTTTGCCGGCCGTTAGAGACCGCTCCGCCGGGCAAAAGAAAAAGGCGTCCGTCACCGCGGACGCCTTCCCATCACTTACTTGCTTACGCTGATTTCTTTCGCTCGACCGGAAACTCCAGTACCTTACCCCGCTGTTGTGGCGGGATCCATTTCGCTTTGCTCCGAAAGCGATCAGGAATATAGAAGCTGATCACCTTAGCCATAGCCATCCTCCGATCCCCAAGCGGCACTCGCTACCTGCATCATAGTCACCGCCTTTGCGAGTACCTGTTACCTGATTAGATGCGGCGAACAGCCGATAGTTACCCACTCCTAGTACTCTGCCGACTCGGGCACATCGCCTGCCGCCGCAATCGACAGCGCCGGCAATCCTGCCTGGTGCAGCCGAGCGTTCAGCTTCGCAACATCTTCTTGCAAGAACTTACGCCATTGTGACATCGTGCTTTGTAAAGTTTTGTTGTAAGTCTGTGCCGCAGTTTGTTGCTCGTACGTTGGCGCACGATCCGCGCTCTCAACCGCGTCTTCGAGTTCGGTATAAGCCTCCAGCAGGTGTTCAAGGCTGGTTTCATCGCTGTTTAGAGGAGTGACGGCAGCCCCGTAATCCGGCGGCGGTGGGCCCTTAATGATCGAGAGCCGTTGCGCGAACTGCGCAAGTTGCATCGCAAGATCAGGGTCTGCGGTTGTTAGCTGGAGGCTCAGGACCTGATCGTTGATGCTTCGAGCTTGTTTCATTGCCCTCGAAATCCGCCGAAGCGCCGCCGCGCCTTGCTGCGCGATCTCGAATTGCAGCTGGAGATCCGCTGTCGACGTATGAACCCGAGGATCCATGTCGACGGCCAGCTGCCGCTCATAGGTCCTTCCCTCCGCCGTCAGCCGGACGGTGTATGTTCCAGGCATTGCCCAGACTCCTCCGCCGTCCGAGCGCCACGACGGAGTTGTGGTTGCAGGCGGATATCGCAGATCCCAGAAGAATCGGTGCATGCCTGCGGCAGCGGACAGCGGCTGCTGTTGCTGCGCCCAATCCATGGTGACGCGAAGCGATTTTTCTTCTGCGGCAGGAATGTTGTCATTGCTCGCATAACGCCGAACGACTTCGCCCTTGGTGTTGAGAATCTCGAGGACAACTGGAGCGCTCGCCGCATTTTTAATGTAATAGTCAATAGCCGCTCCCTTCGGCGGATTCTCACCGTGCGGCAATTCACGAGGCAGAGGTGTGCCTTGGTCTGAGGCAGGACGGATGCGAAGCGCAGCCGATGGCGGAAACAAGAACGCCGACTGGGATGCGACATTTGGATTGACTTGCCGCAAAGGCGCAATGTCATCGAGGACCCAGAAAGATCGCCCATGGGTCGCGACCACGAGATCATTCTCGTGGACCGCGATGTCCCGAACCGACGCGATAGGTAAATTCAACTGCAGCGGCTGCCAATTGGCGCCGTCGTTGAAGCTGACGTAGATACCAAGGTCAGTTCCCGCGTATAGCAGCCCGCGCCGCTTCGGATCCTCACGAACCACATTCGCGAACGAACCTTGCGGGATTCCATTCGCGATCATATTCCACGTCTTGCCGCCGTCGTGGGTGCGATAGATGTATGGCTTCAAGTCGTCGAGCCGGTGCCGGTCCACGGCTGCGTACGCGGTCTGCTTATCGAAATGCGAGGCTTCAATGATTCCAACCTTGCTCCACGCCGTCAGCTGCGGAGGTGTGACGTTGTTCCAATGTTGTCCATCATCGTCGCTGCGTTGGATCCACCCATCGTCAGTTCCGATCCAGATCATTGCTGCGTCGAGCGGCGATGGAGCAATTGTGTAGATGACCCCTTTACGTGGACTCGCCAACCCTGACTTTGCCGTGATCGGATCAAGGTTCGGCGGCGCTCCCGGATCTTCTCTGGTCAAGTCTGGGCTGATTTGGTCCCAACTCACACCACCATTTCGAGTTCGAAACAGCATCTGATGACTGAAATACAGCTTGTGTGGCTCGGCAGGAGAAAACACCAGCGGCAATGTCCACGTATGACGAAACGTGCCCGGACGTCCGATGGCCGGCGAGACATCCTGGTTCTGTGCCGTGGTCCAGTCATACCGTGTCACCGTGCCGCCGAAAACGATGTTGGGATTCAGCGGATCAGGCGCAAGGTAACCATTCTCTTCTCCAACCGAGATGGGACGCACATCGCGTTCCGTGATTGAACCGTAGTTGCTGCGGCTGGCGAGCGCGATCGCGCCGCTGTCCTGCTGCGCGCCATAAATCCAGTAGGGAAAACGGTTGTCGGTGATGACGTGGTAGAGCTGCGCGGTCGGCTGGTTGTACCAGGAACTCCAGCTCTTGCCTCCGTTCAACGTGATCACCGTGCCTTGATCGCTGGAAACTACAATGCGGTCGGGGTTCTCCGGCGCGATCCACACGCTGTGATAATCGTCGCCACCTGGAGCGCCCTTGAAGGCGACAAAAGTCTTGCCGCCGTCCACGGATTTGTAAACGGAAGTATTGGCGACATACACGATGTCGGGATTTTTCGGATCGACCGTCACCGCGCCGAAGTACCAGCCGCGCGTCCAGATGCGTGCCTCGTCGTCGGTGAGCTTCCAACTCTTCCCTGCATCATCGGACCGGTACAGTCCGCCCTTTTCTGCATCGACAATGAGATAAACGCGGCTGTGATCGCTGGGCGCGACCGCGATGCCGATCCGCCCCAGTCCTTCGGAAGGCAAGCCTTCAAGCCGCTGCCAGGTTGACCCTCCGTCGACCGATTTATAGAGTCCGCTGCCCGGGCCATTTGATGGCGGATAGACATTCCATGGCGGACGCCGAGTCTGCCACATGGCTGCGTAGATAACCCTCGAGTCCTGCGGATCGAAGGCCACATCAATTGCGCCGGTGTTGTCGTCCTTGTACAGCACGCGGGACCAGGTCTTACCGCCATCCGTGGTTCGAAATACACCCCGCTGGCTGTTCGCGGCATAAGCATGGCCGAGCGCAGCGACGAAAACGACGTCGGCATTTCTCGGATCCACCACCACTCGTCCAATCTGCTGCGTGTCTTCGAGTCCGATATGGCTCCAGGTGCGGCCTCCGTCGGCAGATTTGTACATGCCGTTTCCGTAGCTGATGTCGGACCGCATGTCGGCCTCACCGCTGCCCACGTAAATGACGTTTGGATCGGAAGGCGCCACGGCCATCGCGCCGATGGACGCAATTGGCTGCGAGTCGAAAATCGGCTGCCAGGATGTGCCAGCGTCGGTGGTCTTCCACACACCGCCACCGACCGCGCCGAAGTAATACAGGCTTGGATTTCCAGGAATGCCCACCGCCGTCAATGACCGCCCGCCACGGAATGGCCCGACTAACCGCCACCGCAATCCGGAAAATGTCGCGGGATCAACTTGCCCGAAGAGTGAAATGCAAAGCGATAAGCTCGTTAATGCAATGAACACAATTTTTCTGATCAAGCTCGCTCCCAACCGCGAAACTTACGACTGATGAGGATACACAATTCGCGGCAGCGCCGGCGTCCCGCGGGGCCGTCGCAGGGCGTCCTCGCCCCCAGAAGGATTAAAATCTAGCAAGCATGAAGCGCTCCGGAGTAGCCGATCTTCCCCTGCACGGCGGCCGTGTTCCCGCGTGGCTGGCGCAAAGAATGACCACACTCGGCACAGCAATTGCCGAGAGCATCGTCTACCATTACGGCCCTTCGGAGCTCTTGACCCGCCTCAGTGATCCGTTCTGGTTCCAGGCGTTTGGTTGCGTCCTGGGCATGGACTGGCACTCCTCCGGAATCACCACATCGGTGTTAGGCGCTCTGAAGCGCGGGTTGAGTCCGCGCGCGCATGAGCTGGGCATTTACATCTGCGGTGGTCGGGGGCGCCACTCCCGCAAAACTCCCGACGAATTGCGCGCAGTTGCCGACGGTACAAATCTTGATGGCGACAACCTGGTTCGCACCAGCCGTCTCGCCGCTCGCGTCGACAACAACGCCATCGCCGACGGGTTCCAGCTCTATCTACACACGTTTATTCTCAGCAAGTCTGGTGAGTGGGCCATCGTTCAGCAGGGGATGAATGACGCTAGCGGTCTGGCGCGCCGCTACCACTGGCATTCAGCGTCGGTGCGGGATTTCACCTCCGAGCCTCACTCGGCGATCGTCGGTGAGCATCAAGGCACGATCATGAACCTCGTCGATCGGCACGCCACGCCCGCTCAGGCTGCCATGCTGGCAACTGTTCGCGAGAATCCGGAAACTACTCTCGAGGAAGTTCGCCACCTGGTCATGCCGACCCATCACGATGTGCGGGAGAAAGATGTCGACCTGAAGCGCCTCGGAGCGGTTCTCGCCTTGGCCTATGAACGTGATTTCCGCGACTTCGCTTCCCTTCTGCTGCTGGAAAAATTAGGACCGCGAACTTTGCAGTCGCTTGCGCTCGTCGCGGAAGTCGTTCACGGAACGCCGGTCCGCTTCTCCGATCCGGCGCGCTTCTCGTTTGCACACGGGGGCAAAGATCGGCATCCGTTCCCGGTTCCGCTAAAAACGTACGATGAGTCCATTTCGCTGCTGCGACGATCGCTACATGCAGCGAAGCTCGGGGATCCCGACAAGATGGATGGCTTCGCACGCCTCGACAAGTTCGTGCGCAATATCGAGAAGAACTACCGGCCGGAAGCAGACCTAGCGGCCGTCATTTCACACGAGAATGAAATCTCGGCGTCACTGAACGGGAGAAGTGTTTTCGATGACCGCCGCAAACGTCCGCAGCGCGGAGAACAGCTATCGCTTTTCGGTCGTGAATAGTGGGTGCCGGAGCTAGGCACTGCGCCGAAAGAACGCAAATCTTGCCTGGCGTTCTATCTGGGGATCCGAACAAATCGCGCACCAGTCGCTTGCATCCGCGTAATCCACGCGCGTACCGCACCGGCAGCGGTGGTATACCAATCCCACCCGATCATAGGCGTGAATTCTCAGCGTGTGCTCTGTAGTGGTGGCACACATGAACTTCTTACGTTTCCGCTCGTCCGCCTGGTGCTCTTTGAGGAACATCAGCACGAGCACTGCACAAAGCATCGACACGAGGCCCGCGAGCACGGCAACCATGGCGGCACATTATGCGATGATTGCGGTCGAGATGTCCACCAGGCCTGCATACGACTGAAAGTTCTCGCCTGGACTGAGTCCGACGCCACTCGCCCTACGTGGAGGTATCACTTCGCGATCATCAGGTTTTCCGCAAACGCCCATTCTTCATCTACCCACTGCGCCTGGCAGTCGAACCCGCTCGCCAGCGCCATCTGCAGAATGTCATGTTGCGAGTATTTATGGCTACTTTCGGTCCAGATGGTCTCACCTTGCTCGAAGTTGACGGTAAGTTCGGAAGCCGCAACGCTGACGGTTTGCTTTCGGGTTGAGCGAAGGTGCATCTCGACGCTGCGCGTTTCAGGATTGAATCGCGCCAGGTGCTCAAAGCATTTCAGAATGAAATCTCCGCCGAGTTCGCGGTTGATCCGCGCCAGCAGATTGAGATTGAAAGCTGCAGTCACTCCCAGTGGATCGTCATAGGCTGCGATCAATTGATGCATGGGCTTTTCCAGATCGGTCCCGAGGAGAAGCGCGTCGCCAGACAGCAAAATACGCCGGACCTGCCGCAAGAATTTGACTCCAGCGGGACGATCAAAATTGCCGATTGTACTTCCCAGAAAAAGCACCAGCAGCCGCTCGCCAGGTTCACGCCGCGCAGCCACTTCAAGCAGTCCGTCCAGGTATTCGCGCTCAAAGCCAACAATGCTGATGGACTCCATGTCGCCCAATTCTCGGCGGCACATGGCCAGCGCAGTCGCAGAAATCTCAATGGGAAAATAGGAAGTACGCTGCCGTTGCGAAAAGGCTTCCAGAATCCAGCGCGTTTTCTTTCCACTGCCGCTGCCCAACTCGGCCACGAGAAAATTGCCGGCAAGCTGATCAACGATGTCGTAGGAGTAGCGCCGCAATAGGCGTTCGTCGGCCCGGGTCAAGCCGTACTCGGGCAAAACACTGATCACTTCGAACAACGCCGATCCGACATCGTCATACAAATACTTCGACGGCAGTTCCTTCTGGCCAGATTTGCTGAGTCCGGCGCGCACTTCGGCGGCGAACTGATATACCGGATCGGCAGTAATGGCATGGGTCAGCATTCTTCCTCCTCAGTTACTCACACAACGAAATCCCGCGTAGACGTACTGGTAATGCGACTGGAACCAGTTGCGAAAGCTGCGGCGAAGCATGCAAGCCGCCGTCCGGGGCGATCCGCCTTTCATGACGTAATGCTTGCCATCAAAGAAATCGGCGGAGTAGCCCCGATAGAACGGAAATGGCGTGAACCCGCCGAACGGTTCAAACTTGGATGACGTCCACTCCCAGCCGTTGCCCAACAGGCCGGCTACGCCGAAAGCACTCTCTGCGTCCGGCCATCCGCCCACTGGCGCCGGGTCCCAGCGCTGAAAATTGAAATTGCCGAGCTGCGGCCTGGGCGCACTCTCGTCCCATGGATAATCGCGTTCGACATCATTCGGCGTCCCGTAGGCCGCGCGATGCCATTGCGCTTCGGTGGGCAAGGCTTTCCCGGCCCAGCGCGCATACGCAGTCGCCTCCGCGTGGCTCACGTAGACCGGCCAGTCAAGCGGCAGACACACGTCCTCGAACATCCCGCGCCAATACCAACGGTCGCCGGATCGCGTCCAGAACACGGGATGAGAAATGTTTTGCCCGGTGCGCCACTCCCAATCCGCCTCAGCCCATAGAGAACGTTCTTCGTAGCCGCCCGCGCTAACAAAGCCAAGAAACTCGCGGTTCGTGACCATGTATTTGTCGATAGCGAAGCCGGAAACAGCAACTTCATGTGCTTCGTATTCGTTGTCCCAGCCGAAGGTGGAATCCTCGCGGCGCAAACCGAGCGTGACCTTCCCCGCGGGGATCTCAATCATGGCAGGCGTCGTGAGCCCGGTTTCCGAGACGGCCGCTTGTGGCTGCCGAACTTTTCGGTCATGCGGCAGCTGATGAAACATGTAGGCCAGCGTTTCCGCGTGCATCAGCCGATGCTCGATGGCAACATTGAGCAGCAACGATGGAGAAAACTCGTATGACCCCGGAGTGGACAGCACGCCTTCGAGTTCGCGGTCTAATGTCTCCCTGGCCGCTCTGACATAGTTGCGAACGTCCTGCACCTTCGGCCAATCCGCGGGTTGATCGGTGGGCAAGCCTCCGCCGACCGGATCGATGCCGAATGCAAAAAGCTTGTCCAACTCTGGATTGAAAGGTTTCAGGTCTAGCAAACGGCCGCTGAGCAGGTTCCAATCGAACGCTTCCAGATGTCCGATATAGAAGATGATGCGGTGGCGCTCGGGAATTGGGCGATCGTACAACGACTCTGGCCGTATGATGTCGAACAACTGGTCGGTACGGACCCGCGCGTCAGACAATCGTTCCAGCAATTCATGTCGCGTTTGAACAGCGTTGAGGGTTGTGCTCATTCCCCAGCTCCCATCAGGAATTGCATCCGTCCATGCACCTCGAATGAGATGCTAATCAGCAGCTGAGGACTCAGATGATGTGGGGTGTTTTTGCGCGCAGGTGTGCGGGAGAGGGCGGGTCGAACGCTAGCCATCTCATTGCAAATCAACTACTTACATCAAGAACCTTGTCATTGCGAGGGGTTCGCCGCCGCAAGCCGAGAACGACGAATCCGCTCTTTCGCCAGTGCTGAACAGGTTCCTCCGCCCGATCGGAATGACAACATACGTGTGGCTTAGAACCAGTTCAGTTCCGCGCTACCACGCCGCTATGGCAAGCTTCGCAACTCACCTTGCCTTCGATCTCATTCAAATGGCGCTGCACTTCAATGGCAGTGGGCCCTTTTCCGGCGTCCGACTGCGCGCGCTCGGCGTAGGTGAGTAATGATTTGATCAGT
>Ga0070741_10018043_pt1 | contig 11492 bp, 8 predicted proteins | sample Coa_R1_4_FD_66440 | JGI IMG/M metagenome (GOLD analysis project Ga0070741, IMG submission 66440) | Surface soil microbial communities from Centralia Pennsylvania, which are recovering from an underground coalmine fire - Coalmine... | ecosystem: Environmental > Terrestrial > Soil > Unclassified ...
CGGCTTGCCGCTGGGGCCATCGTAATCCCACTTCAGCAAGCTTTCGTTCGGATCCTTCGCAGCGCCGACGGTGATAACCTTCGGGTCATTGCCAGGACTGACAATGCTGCCATAAACGGTTTGGTAGATCGGTTTGCCGTTCGAGTCATATCCGACGACCACGTCATTATGACCATAGTTACCAGCGGCGCTCACGACCACGATACCGGCCTTTACGGCTCGCTCGGCCGCCTGGCACAACGGGTCAGTCAGATAACTCTGCATTACCGGCCCGCCAAGGCTGAGGTTGATTACACGAATGTTGTAGGTTGACTTGATGGAGATCGCGTAATCGATGGCCTGAATCACCCTGCTGATCGGACTCGCTCCTGTAGAGTCAATAACCTTGAGCGAAATGATATTGGCGTTGGGAGCGACTCCGGAGAAGTCTCCGTAGTTTCCGGGATATGCTTTTACGCCATGGGAATCCACTTGTTTTGATGCCCAACCATTGCCGGCCGCAACACCGGCGACGCTTGTGCCGTGTCCATAATCATCAAGATTATTGTTAGTGGGCAAGGTCGAATCCGCTGTGAAATCTTTGGAAGCAACAATCCGATTGGCCCCCTTGGAATTTTGAAGGTCGCTGCTGCCGGGACTGACTCCGGAATCGATGATGGCGATGCCGACACCTGTACCGTCAACTGCCGAGTATGTCTGACCAAAACTGCCTGTCGCAGATTTCCGCAACTTGTCGACGCCAATTAATATCTTGGCGGCATCAGATGCTCTTTGAACACTTCTGTCCGGCGTAATAAACAAGACATTGTCTTCGGATGCCAGAGAATAAATGTGCGTTACTGGCACTGTCGCCAGCACGGTATCGCCGGAATCAAACTGCTGTTTTATCCGACCACGATTGCGTTCGATTGTCGGTGACTGCTCTGCACGATCAGCTAACTTAAATTGTACGATTACGTCCTGAAGCTCAGCGCTATTTATACTTCGCGCAATTCTCGTTTGTAGATCGATCGGGACTTTCTTCAGCGCGGTCTGGTTGGTCTCAGCTTTCAACGGCCTCTTGGGGAATATGCCAGACGGAGCGGCAGTGAAAGTCAGGGTAAACAGTAATATGAATGCAAGCGAAGTTTTGAATAACTTACCAGCTTTACACAAGTATAGCCCAGCCATCGGCTTTACCTCAATCAACGGATTCTTGTCCCCTTGTTCTTGTCGCAAGAGCCAGCCTGGAACAGTGCTCTTGCGGTCGCTCGTCGCCGACAAAATGCAGCTTATGCGAGTTATGAGCTACTTTTGCTAAACCAACTGCCGTGCCAATTTCAAACACGCCAATAAGTGCTGTAGTTGTAACAAGTGTCGAAGTGAGGGGTCTGTTAGAAAAGTTACATTAACGACAGATTTTGGACAGAATGACCGACCGAACTTTGGCTGAGGAGTTCGGTCGGTAAGAACTTCGCCGGCTGCTATGCCTTCTTTTCTCTATAACTATGACGCGCGCGCACAATTGCGTCGGACTTAGAAACCTCTACCTTCAATTCGTGGCTTTCTATATCCTTTTTGGTCTGGTCCGGATAATATCCGAGCACATACTGCTGACGCAGCTCGTCGGCAATCATATCAAAAGTCTTTTTCAGGTCGGTCACCTGGCTATGATAGAACCGGCCGCCGGTCGAATCTGATAATTCCTGGAGGAATTCGGCTGCCTCGACGTTTTCCCTTGAGTTGCGATTGTTGCCTCCGCCGTTACCGCCGCGTCTCGGGTATCCTCCACCGCCTCCACCGCCAGGCCAGCCGCCGCCTCTGCGACCGTAACCGCCGTGTCGACCATACCCGCCACCGCCGCCACCTCTGCCGTAACTCTCAGTTGTTGGATAGAAGACGGAATAGATCAGCGTGTCGGATTGCTCGACATTCTTCATCAGCTCTTCAGTTGAAATCGAGCTAGCGTTGTCCTTGCCGTCCGTAAGCACAACTACAGCCTTGCGACCTTTCACTTTTGCGAACACTCCGTATACCGCCTCGTTTACGGCATCGCGAAGGGCAGTGCCCGGTCTTTCGCCGACCTTCGCATTATCTATCGCGTGTTCGAGCTCTTTCCGGTCGGACGTGATCGAGCTTAACAATTCAACTTCGCCGTCAAAGCTCAGTACCGCGGCTCGGTCTTTTGGCTGCAGCTTTTTTACGAACTCTTTGCCGGCATCTTTGATTTTCTTCAGGACATCGGCGGTGCTGCCGCTGACATCAAGGAGCAAAGCAACGGTAAATGGCTCCTGCATGGCAGCAAAGAAGCTGATCTTTTGTTTAACATCGTCCTGGTAAAGAGTGAAATCGGTTTGTTTGAGACCCGGAATATACCTGCCGTTCTGATCGCTGACGATAACGGGAACGTTTACGAGCGTTGATCCCAATTTGATCTCGTCCTGATTCTGTCCGGGAACGACGTAAACCGGCGATAACAACAGAAAGGCAATGAGGATACTTACAACAGTCTTTCCACGCATAAAATTGTTAAACCAAAAGAGAAGATTATCCCTGAGCCCGGGACTCTGTGGAAAGTATAAGATGCGTCGAGCCAGTCAAAAGTCTGTCTGAGCGACATCAGAATTTTGGGCTTAGCAGATCGTTAACCGCCCAAGTGTTGTGACATCAGTTGGCCAAATTCAGGCCATTTGCATAGGTGTCACGCCAGGTGTCACAGGGTTTACTGATAGAGCTGAAAGAACTTACTGTACTGTGACAGGCGTGACATCACTTGGCCAAATACCATTTTTGCTAACGGGTGCATAGACTTTACTGAGGTCAAAGATCAATCATTTTTCAGGAAAAAGTGTACAATCCGGTGGGGTTTAACCAGGGTTCCAGGAGTCGTTTTTGAGCTCATCAATTTCACAGGCAGTGGCGGAAAAAAGCAGCACCCTTCAGGAATCCGGTGTTGCCGAACCTGGATTGACGGCTCGGTTGCTGATGGCGTATGTCCTTGGGCGCGACCGGTCGTATTTGTACGCTCATCCTGAAGAACGGCTTTCCGTTGATAAATTAAATCAATTCAACGATTTGATTAGACGACGGGCTTCCGGTGAACCTCTCCAGTACATTACAGGGCATCAGGAGTTTTACGGTCTGGATTTTAAAGTCACGCCGGCAGTTCTGATCCCACGACCGGAGACCGAGTTGATTATCGATCAGGTCCTGAAGTTGTCTCAGCCGTCAGATCCCGCCCAACCCAAAGGAGGTCAAGCATTAATTATCGATGTGGGTACAGGATCCGGGTGCATTGCCGTGACTTTGGCGGTAAAACTGCGGTGGGCTCGCATGATTGCGATAGATATTTCGGAAGCGGCTCTTGAAATCGCAGCGTTTAACGCCCGGCAGCATGGTGTCTTTGCAAGAATCGATTTCGTGCAAAGCAATTTGTTCGAACAGTTAAGAGCCAAACCGCCGATTCCGCAGGTAGATTTCATAGTCTCGAATCCACCTTATGTGCCGCTTAGGGATAGGGCTACTATGCAGCGGGAAGTTATCGAACACGAGCCCCATCTGGCTCTATTTGCAGAAGAGGATGGATTGCTATTCTATCGAAGACTGTTTGCCGAAGCAGGGGATTACCTGAAGAAAGATGGCAAGTTGATTGTTGAGATAGGAATCAATCAACTACCAGATATTGAAAACCTCGCAACTCAGGAAGACTGGAGAGTGCAGGAGATAAGCTACGATATTCAATCCATTCCCCGCACTCTCACCTTAATACGTTAGTCCGAAATCATTAGAATACTTAGCAATGAAACTAAGGTTTTGTTTGGCTCCCCTTAGAGAACAATCCAAAAAGATTTACGCCAACACCGATGCGATACAAATCCCGATCTGCTGCTGGGACTGTGAATATCAAAGTCGTTGGGCTGGTTACGGTTGCATTTGGCGTAGCAGTCGGCAATATTAGTGGGTTTCTTACCCCCCTTGTTGAAACTCTAAGCTGTGCCGTTCCAAATAGGTAAACCATTTCAGCGCCTTTTATTGGCAAAGGAAAAAAACCATCAATTCGAGTAACAAGACCTCTTAATTCTCCGCCTGTAACCAGTTCGCTCTGACCGATGGTGAAATCAAAAGTTGCGGGATCCCTGCGGTAGATGACATCACCATTATAAAATGTCTCCATCCTTATGCCTGTGAAATACTGTTTATAAAAACGACTCCTGTCTGGCGTCACAAAGGCGATGTCTGTTTTACCGTTTAAAGTTGTAGATGAAAAACTAGGTACTATCTGTTGCAAACGGGTAATTAAAGCGGCGTTGCCTATGGGATCTTTAGTCGCATCTGGTATAGAGAATAGTTGTGCTTGTGATGCCGGGGAGAACGGCGTCACAAATCCACCCGCTAGTATTGTGCTGAAATCAAATTGCCGCCCTCCCATTCCGCCACTCAGAAACTTGTATTGCAGGCCGCCTAGCAAAGATATAGCGAGGGACTGATTTGTTAGCTTACCCACGGCGGTAGTCACGCCATTTGATAATGTTCCATCAAAGGACTGGAAAATGTTCTGCGATTGATCAGGCAAACTGGTGAGCCTAAAGTCTCCCCAAACTCTGAGACGTCCCACATGGGTCGGGGTGTTAGTATCCACGTTATTAAAAGGATCGAATAATCCGCGTAAAATTGGGTGTGAGAAATAAAAGTTCAGAAAAAGATTTTCCTGACTTGTGGTCGAACTCGCCCCAACTTCCTCGAACCCAACGATACCACGATAAAAGTCGCCGCTCTCCGGAACCATTTCTGCTACAAAACCTGACCTTACATCCATCGTCTTTACCGTAAAACCAGCCTGAAGAACGTATGGTCGATATCCATATTTGGTAACTGCTATCTTGTAAGTTGCCGACGAATCAAGGTCAGTAATTGTTGCAATCCCCATAGGGTCGGTGTAACAATCATTTGGCATAGGTTCTTTCCCAGAGGCCGGTCTACATTTCTGCATTGGCACTGGAACAAAGGCCGGCGTGCTGGTAGAAGTATTGGCTATAAGCAAATGCACTTCTGCATTTGAAATGACCCCAGTCCCGCTGCCGCCCTTGATTATAGCCCTGATACTTACGCTCGGCTCCGCCGCTGCGCTTAATGAAACCTTTATCGATGAAATGCCTTTTACATTAACTTCAAACGAATCCTGGCTGTATGAAGACTTCCCGTCTGAGCTTTTTATCGATAGTGAATAAATGCCGGCAGGCACGTCGGTAACCAAAAAGGTTCCATCGGATTGAGAGGTTGCCTTGATCGTCGGTACGCTGGTAGTTGTCCTTGTCACGCCTGCTGCGGTAGTGGTTGTGTCTTGCTTGCCTTCTAGCGTTATCGCTGCACCCGAAGCTGCCGTTCCATCCGCCGATGCGACACTTCCCTTTACGGTTCCGGTTTTCTGGGTACTACGGCCGTTTTTATCATCTATTTTCCTCTGTGCGACGACATCAGGCGAGCCAGCGGCATTGTCCTGAGTCGCACCGCCCTTTGCATCATTCCCGTCGTGGTTTGTATTATGGCCATTACCTATTTCAACTGAAGGATCATTTGATGTGTCATTGTCGCCTTCATCCTCACCTTCACTTAACTGGTTGTTTTGCGACTGTTTAAGACGGATTTTCGCCGTAACAACATCCCTGGTCTTTCTGAGTTCGTCCAATCGATTCAGTAACGGTTTTCTTGCAGACTCGTCAGGGATCTGTTTGAGCAAAGTATCCAGTTGGTCAATCTCATTGTCTATAGCGGAATTGAAAGACTGGTAAAGAGAAATAAGGGACTCGTTGTAGCTTTTCTTCAGCGATGGCGACCACGTCTTATTATTGATGCCAGCAGCTTCTGCCCTTGCTATTTCCTGGTTTAACTGATCAGTGCTTTTTACTTTTTCTCCGCCGGAGATCATTGTCGCGCTTATTGGGCTACTGCCGATTAAAAAATTGCACACCAATGCCATGACCAATAATTCGTTTAGTCTCATTAGGTCCTCCTGAACTCTTCGGACAAGAGTTGAATTCGGTGTAGGATCTGTTTCGCAGACCTGTACACTCACAATTCATTGATATTGATAATGACAAAATTTGAAAAAACGTTTCATAAAAGTCGATTCGACGACGTGTTTGAAGAGACAATTGTTGGTAAAGCCACGAAACAATGTGTTTAGTGATTCTAAAGTGGATTAACGCGAAAGTTTGCGGACTCTTCCTTTTGTCCGGCTCGATGATTGATGACGCGAGCCATAACGAAAAGCATGTCTGACAGACGATTGATATAAGCCACGACTTGGGGATTAATCTCTTCCGCTTCAGCAAGTTCGACTGCTCGACGTTCGGCTCTGCGAGCAATACAACGCGCAACGTGCATGTTCGATCCGACGGTGCTGCCGCCTGGCAATATGAATTCTTTTAATGGTTCCAATTCCTTTAATAATTTGTCAGTAATCTTTTCCAGACGGTCAATAAATGGCTTTTCGATTCGAGGAACTTCGATGGTCATTGGGCTGGCAAGATCGGCGCCTACTATAAAGAGGTCATTCTGGACTTTTCGCAGAATATCTTCGATTTCAGGATCCTTTTGCTCGGCGCGAATCAAACCCAGATAAGAGTTCAGCTCGTCGACATCACCATAAGCCTCAACCCTCGGCGATGCTTTGCTGACACGACTGCCGTCAACCAGACCTGTCTTTCCCTTGTCGCCTTTACGTGTGTAGACTCTGGTAATTCGCATTTAATCCGCTCCGGAATCAATCTGAGATCATTCGGCCAAAGCCTGCCATACAGAAACCGGTTTTGCAATTCGCTGAGAGCGCTTTGTGCTAGATTGACTAAGGTGGCTGTGCTAACATCCAATACAGCCGGGAAGCTAGTATTGTGAGGCGGTTGTTAATTTTTAAATGGAGAAGTTTAGAATAATCGGCGGGCGACCACTTGAAGGAACTGTTTCCATCAATGGGGCAAAGAATTCGGCGCTGCCTTGCATGGCAGCAGGGTTGTTAAGCGCGGAACCCGTAACTCTACGCAATGTTCCGTACGTTCGCGATATTATAACGTTGCGCCGGTTATTAGAGGATCTCGGCTGTACGGTCCTGACGCCGGAGCTTAACACGCTGAAGATCGACGCCTCTGACGTGAACTGTTTCGAGGCTTCGTACGATCTGGTTAAGACGATGCGGGCGTCGGTGCTCGCGCTGGGTCCGCTGCTGACTCGGTTTGGACAGGCGATTGTCAGTCTTCCAGGAGGATGCGCGATAGGTGAACGTCCTATCGATCTGCACGTGGCTGCATTCGCAAAGATGGGAGCGCAGATTGGACTGGAAAACGGCAACGTGGTTGCGCGCGCGGATCGGTTGAAGGGAACCGAAATAATCTTTGACAAAGTAACGGTAACTGGCACCGAAAACGTAATGATGGCAGCCAGTCTTGCTGAAGGCGAAACGGTTATACGCGGTGCGGCGTGTGAGCCTGAAGTTATCGACCTTGCTGACCTTTTGACGAAGATGGGCGCCGAGATAACCGGAGCGGGCACTTCAACAATTAGGGTTGGGGGCGTGGAAAAGCTGCACGGAGCAGAACATCGGATTATTCCCGATCGGATAGAAGCGGGAACTTTTCTGGTTGCCGGAGCGATTACGCGTGGGAATCTGGACGTTACTAATTGTGAGCCTGAGCATATACTGCAGGTGATAGATCAGTTGAAGAAGGCGGGCGTCGCAATAAAACAGTTAAGCGACACTGTCCTGAGAGTCAGCCCGAACGGCGGCATCACCGCATTGGATATCGTTACCGATCCCTATCCGGGTTTCCCGACGGATATGCAGGCACAGTACATGGCGCTGATGACCCAGGCAGAAGGAACGTCGATCATAGAAGAGACTATTTTTGAAAATCGCTTCATGCATGCCAGTGAAATGAGGCGACTTGGTGGTAAGATATCTACAGCAGGAAATAAAGCCATAGTATGTGGCAAAACGCCGTTAAAGGGTGCGCGACTTCAGGCTTCGGATTTAAGGGCGAGCGCGTCGTTGGTACTGGCGGGACTTGCTGCTGATGGTGAGACGATAATAGACCGGGTCTATCATATAGATCGCGGCTATGAAAAGATCGAAGAGAAATTGCGGGGAGTGGGTGCGGAGATAGAGCGCCTGAGAGATTAGGGCTACGTGTCCGGATCTGATCTGTATCAACTCTGTATCAGCGGGTCGCTTCCCCCATATTGACGACAGAAACGGAGAGGAGAGAATCTACTAATGCCAGAAGAGACAGATCAGTCCTGTGTTTTTTGCCAGGTTGTTTCTGGGGACATGCCGTCAAAGAAAGTGTACGAGGACGATTTAACGATTGCTTTCGAAGATATTCGGCCGGAAGCGCCGGTTCACGTTCTGTTGATCTCGCGGGAGCATCTGGAATCGTTGAATGACGCTACGCACAGCGACGAGCAATTGTTAGGTCACCTGCTGCGCACGGCAGCAAAGGTGGCAAATCAGCTTGGTATCGCCGAAGAAGGTTTCAGGACGGTGATCAATACCGGTCCGAACGGCGGCCAAACGGTGCCACATCTTCACCTGCATATTCTTGGCGGTCGCTTCATGAAGTGGCCTCCAGGTTAATCCTGGTCTAGAACGAACGCGAAGAGCCTGAAGAGCGGTGAATGTTCTTCAGGCTTTTCTATTCTTTCATTCCTTTTTCTCTTCGACCGTTTCTATCGGACCAGCAAGGACAATTGCAGATTCCAGAACACCATCTGAAACGATCAGGTTTTGAGTATTATAAAACCGCGATTTGATATAGTTCTCGCGAGCAAATCGCAAAAAAACCCTTGCGATAGCAATCGTCGGCGTAGCCAGAACAATGCCGAGTATTCCAAACAGACTCCCGCCAATCAGGATTCCGATGATTACGACAAATGGATGAAGCTCCAGGCGTTCGCCCAAAATACGCGGCGTCAACAGGAAGCCTTCCATCGATTGAACGACGACATAGACGCCAATCAAGGCAAGGATTCGCCATAAGTCAGGCTTATCGACGACAGTAACGAGTATCGTTATTACTGCGGCGATCACCGTGCCTACGTAAGGTACCAAGTGACCAAAACCCGACAGAATTCCCAGAGTAAACGCCATCGGCACTCCCAGCACTAAAAACCCGAATATGTATAGGAGCGACATCACGCAATAGACTGTCATCTGCCCGCGTACGAAATTGCTGGCGACGATATTGACCTGCCTGAACAAATCCAGCACCGAAGCTCGGTAACGCGGAGGAATAAGTAAGCCCGCTTCCTGCGACCACGTCCCGCCTTCATTCAAGATGTAATAGATAAAGAACGGGATCAGTACTAGATCAAGAATGCTGGCGCTGACGTCGACAACCCGCAGGAGACCGTTGCGGATCGAACCGAACATTGGCTCTACTATAACTCCGGGATTTTCCAGGGTTTCATCGAGTTGCGCCTGCATCTTCTCGTAAATTGCAGGATTGATGTTGTGAAGCCGCTGCATTGCCGGCTTGATGCCAGATGCTATTTTGACAACGGCCGTGGGGAGCTTTTGGCCGGTTGCTGCCAGTTGCGCTCCGATTCGAGGAAGAGCAAAGACCGCTAACAACACTATCACGACAACCGCCAGGAGCATCGACGTAATAACAGACTGCCAACGTTTCAATCCGTGGCGCTCAAAAAATCGCACTACCGGCTGCAATAGATACGATAGAGCAAGCGACAATAACAATGGGACAACGGTTACCCTCAAAACCAGGCCAACAGCTTGCGCGCTGGTCACGATCTTTTCCGCCAGCAACAGCAGCAGCAAAGCGGTCAGCAGCCACGGCAGAGCTCGAGGCCAGTTGAGTCGATTGAGACGGGTCATGCCTGCTCCTTCCGGTCTTCAGCCATTAACATTCGCAGATGAAATATATAATGCAATCCGGAAAAGACGGTCATAAATTCGGTGAGGATATAACCGAGTTCAAGCAGCCACTTCAGAGGCCAGTTGAAAGCATGTATTACGACAAAGGCCAGAATCGTGCCGATCTGGATTGTTGTGCTCAGCTTTCCCCAAAAAGACGGACGAAATCTGTCAAAACCGGTGACGCTGCGAACGATCAGAGCGGCCAGAAGAATAAAGACATCTCGTAGAATTACAGTCGCCGTCAGCCATACCGGAATTGGTTCATAACCTCGACCTGGAATGGTCAGGATCAGAAAGCTGGAAACAAGAAGAAGCTTATCCGCGATTGGGTCGAGTTTTTCGCCGAGCTTACTGAACTGTTTCAAGCGGCGCGCCAGCAGTCCATCCAGTCCGTCACTGATTCCTGCTATGAAGAAGATAATAATTGCGCTGCGAAAATCATTTTGCCAAACCTTCCAGAGAAACACAGGCAGTAACAGAATACGCACGAGCGTGATCAGATTTGGCAGCGTCCACATATTTTGACATTAGAAAAGAAAAGCGCGGAATTGTAAAAGGATATTAACAATGTAGGGGCAGGGCTCGTCCCTGCCCGCACCGTGCGGAGCACGATGAAGGGGTTGATTAATAGTCGTTTGATTGCCTGTCGGCAATCCGGGCAGGGACGAGCCCTGCCCCTACATTCTTCCGCATTCGATTTTTTGTCACCAAATGAAAGATAGATTGGCCAATCAGTATCGCAAAAGTCACTCTGTACTGCCAATTCCATATTCGCTCGGGCAACGACGGCGAAACTTCACCCAGCCAAAATAGATGCGTGTAAGCCAGCGAACAACTGTAATAAACCAGCCCGACCCACGGAGCAAAACATAAGAACGGAATCATCCACGCGCCGTACCACGAATGCACTGGACTGATTATCAGCGTCCAGGCGCTCACCAGCACCAGAGACCGTTTGACGAATGATGCCGGAGTTAACTCTTTGCGAAAAATAAACAACAGCCCAAGCGCTCCCATCAACAGTGCCGCCAATCCAAGGAACAGCCACGACGGAAAATTGAGGTGCTGAATCTCTAATTGATTGAGAATGTAATATCGCGATCCGCTAATATATCCTTCTTCTTTGAAATAAACCGGCAGGAACCCAAATACTTTGCTCCCTACTTTTATGTATGGCAAATAACACGCGATTATTGTTACCGCTAAGCTCACCGGCATCTTCCAATCCCATCTTTTCCAGAGTGAAGGAAAGAGAATGATCGGAATAAACTTCGTGAGCGTTGCCAGTCCAAGCAACACACCTGTTAGAGCGCGTTTGTCATGCGATCTTGCGAGATGCGCCGCAATAACAAATGCGATTACTGCTGCGTCGACGTGGCCGCTCTGCGCAAATTCCCAGACGATCAAAGGATGCCAGGCGTAGATCAGCACATAAGACGGATTCATCTTCAATCGGACCAGCAGCTTTATCAGCAGGAATATAGTCGCCAGATCGAACAGGAACATCGTGACCTTCATTCCTGTGACGGTCGGCCATATCTCGCAGGTAGCGAAAAAGATCATCTGCGCCACTGGCGGATAAATGGTC
>Ga0070741_10018044_pt1 | contig 11492 bp, 11 predicted proteins | sample Coa_R1_4_FD_66440 | JGI IMG/M metagenome (GOLD analysis project Ga0070741, IMG submission 66440) | Surface soil microbial communities from Centralia Pennsylvania, which are recovering from an underground coalmine fire - Coalmine... | ecosystem: Environmental > Terrestrial > Soil > Unclassified ...
TATCGGCTCGATGCCCGGCAAGATCATCCAGTCGATGCGCAAGGCCAAGACCTCGAACCCGCTGTTCCTGCTGGACGAGGTCGACAAGATGGGCGCCGATTTCCGCGGCGATCCGTCGTCGGCGCTGCTCGAGGTGCTCGACCCCGAGCAGAACTCGACCTTCAACGACCACTATCTCGAGGTCGATTACGATCTCTCCAACGTGATGTTCATCACCACCGCGAATACGCTGAATATTCCCGGACCCTTGATGGACCGCATGGAGATCATCCGGATCGCCGGCTACACGGAGAACGAGAAGGTCGAAATCGCGCGCAAGCACCTGATCCCGAACGCGCTCACAAAGCACGGGCTGGATTCCAAGGAATGGTCGATCGACGACGACGCGTTGCTGCTGCTGGTCCGCCGCTACACCCGCGAGGCGGGCGTGCGCAATCTGGAGCGTGAGCTCTCCACACTCGCCCGCAAGGCGGTGAAGGACCTCATGATCTCCAAGAAGAAGTCGGTGAAGATCACGGAAGCCGCGGTCGAGGAATATCTCGGCGTGCCGAAATTCCGCTTCGGCGAGATCGAGACCGACGACCAGGTCGGCATCGTCACAGGCCTTGCCTGGACCGATGTCGGCGGCGAGTTGCTCACCATCGAAGGCGTCATGATGCCCGGCAAGGGCAAGATGACGGTGACGGGCAATCTGCGCGACGTCATGAAGGAGTCGATCTCGGCGGCGGCGTCCTATGTCCGCTCGCGCGCGATCGTCTACGGCGTCGAGCCGCCGCTGTTCGACCGGCGCGACATCCATGTCCACGTGCCTGAAGGGGCGACCCCGAAGGACGGCCCGTCGGCGGGTGTTGCGATGGCGACCGCGATCATCTCGGTCATGACCGGCATTCCGGTCCGCCACGACGTCGCCATGACTGGCGAGATCACGCTGCGCGGCCGCGTGCTGCCGATCGGCGGTCTGAAAGAGAAGCTGCTCGCGGCGGCCCGCGGCGGCATCAAGACGGTGCTGATCCCCGAGGACAACGCCAAGGATCTCACGGAGATTTCCGATGCGATCAAGGGCGGCATGGAGATCATCCCGGTGTCGCGTCTGGACGACGTCGTCGCGCGTGCGCTGGTGCGCAAGCCCGTGCCGATCGTCTGGGAGGAGGACACCAAGGTCCCGGTCAAGCCCGACGGCGATGAGGCCTCAGGTGGACTGACCGCGCACTGAGCGAGACTACGGCAAGAATGATAGAACGGCGCCTCCGGGCGCCGTTTCTTTTGGAGACTTCCGGATGCAAGTCGATGGCCAATGTCATTGCGGACGCGTGACCTATCAAGCCGAGATCGATCCGGCGAAAGTGTCGATCTGTCACTGCACGGACTGTCAGTCGCTGACGGGCTCGCCGTATCGCGTGACCGTCCTCTGCTCCGAAAACGACGTTCGCCTCACCGGCGCGGCGCCGAAAATCTACGGCAAGCGCGGCGACAATGGCCGCATCCGGAACCAGCATTTCTGTGGCGAGTGCGGCTCGCCGCTGTTCACCTCAGGCGAGGGCGGGACTGACGACTTTGGCATACGCTGGGGCAGCATCCGCCAACGCGGTGCGCTCAAGCCGGCGCGGCAGATCTGGTGCCGCTCGGCGGCGTTATGGATCAACGATCTCGCCGGCCTGCCGGCCAACGCGACCGAGTGATAGCTCTTCGGAGCTTGCGCGTACGGCTCCGGCAGGGCTAAGAGTGCCCGAAGTGGGCGGTTAGCTCAGCGGTAGAGCACTGGTTTTACACACCATTGGTCGGGAGTTCGATCCTCTCACCGCCCACCAGCATTCGCTCGCGAAGCGAGTGAAGGCTGCCACGCCGTAGCCGAAGGCGAAGGCGGGCTTGTTGCAGCGAGCTGCGGCTCGGCGAGCCAGCAGACTTCTGGACTGACGATGACGAAAGCCAAATGCAGATCGATGTCGGTCACTTTCGTCCGCACGGGCGAGCGCCGCTATGCGGTGCGCGCCGACATCGGGGGCGGAGAGCGCGTGCAGATGGATCAGGCGCCGGGCTTCGATCCCTTGATGCCGCATGACCTCCAGCATTTCATCGTCGAGAAATGTCTCGGTATCAAAGGCGGCATTTTCGGGCGGTTGGCGGCCGGCGGCACCGCCAGGACCTTCCATGCGACCGTCGAAGGCGGCAGCGCGCGCGAGGCGTCGCGGATCAGGCGGAAGCGGGCGGCGCGTGACAGGAAAATCCTGCCGCAGCAAGTCGACGATTATGCGCGCTCCGAACGCGCGACCTATGTCTGCTGGCAGGACTGGCTTCAGCATGCGGCTGATCCGGCGATGCGCTCCCGCGCGGTCGAGATGCGCCAGGGCGCCGATGCGATGCTGGCCGGGATGGCGCCGGCGGAACGCGCGGATTTCACCGCGGAAAAGCGCGCAGAGATCAGGCGGGAATTTCAGCGGTTGAGCGAACGCTGGTCGTCGCTTGCGGTCGGCGAGAGTTTCACCGAGCCCTGGTAGCGGCGTCGATCGCCGCCCGAAATAGCCTGGGAACGAAATTCGGTTCCCGTAAGTGCGGCCACCTCCTTCTCGTGAAAATCGCATTCGCGTTAGCGCAGGAACCGATGCCGATCCGGGCGTTTGTCTTCCGTGGCTGCAGCAAAGGAGACAATGAAGATGAAAGCGGTGACATTGGGATTGGCATTGGCGCTGACGAGCACGGTCGCATTCGCACAAAGCGGCGGCGCGGGGGGCGGGACCGCCGGCGCAGGCGCGGGCGTCGGGGCAAGCGGAACGGCAGGTGTCGGCGCCGCGCCGCCGAGCGGATCGATGGCGAACGGCATCACCACCGGCCAGGCGCCGTCAGGAACGGCGTCTCCGAATTTCAACGCCGGCGGCTCCACGGCCGGCGCCAACAGCACGCAAAACCCGTCGGGCAACAGTTTCATCAACCCATCGCCGAGCGGATCGACGCTGGGGCCCACAAGTCCGAGCGGACGATGAGACGTGCGAAAGACGAAGGCCCCGCCGAGGCGGGGCCTTTTTCTTTCTGATCTGGGGGGTGTGCTCATAGATGCGCGATGTCCGCTTGCAGGGTGAAGCAGATTCCCGCCTGGATGTCGCCCTATGACCCAACACACGGCGCCGCTGTTATGATTCTCCTGCGACTGTAAGCGGAATGGGTGGACGCGGCTTTGTTGAGGTTAGGCAAATCTGAAGCGGACATTTACAGGTGAGCTGGTTAATTTCGCGAAACCTGCGTGCAGCCTCGTTTCCAAGAAGAAAGCCCGAACATCGACCGCTGGCGGGCTTGCTTGCTCAATTCGAGCCTGACAGGCCAACGGCCGGTCCGAATGACCCAGGACGGACTTGGCTGCCGCGTCGTTCGGTCCCTCTACAATCCCGGTTTGAGCCGATACCATGGTCTGTCCCTTTTGGGGTTGAGGTAATGAGACGACGCGACTTCATTAAGGCTTTCGGAGCGGGAGCCGCCTCGTGGCCGCTTACCGCGCGAGCCCAACAGCCCGATCGGATGCGGGTGGTTGGTGTGCTGATGGGATGGGTGGATAGTGATCCCGCAACGCAATCGTTAGTTGCTGGGTTCAGAGATGCGCTCTCCAGGCTGGGATGGACGGAGGGTCGCAATTTTCGGATAGAAGTTCGCTGGGGCAACGGTGACGCGGCCAGGATCAAGACGTTCGCAAAAGAATTGGCTGATCTAAATCCTGATGTGATCCTGGGCCAGACGACGCCCGTGGTCGTGGCGCTGGCTCGCGAGGCATCGGCCATTCCCGTCGTGTTCGTGCAAGTATCAGACCCTATCGGCAGCGGATTCGCGGCAAGCCTTGCGCACCCGGGTGGCAATAAGACCGGCTTTACAACGGATAATTCGGCGCAGGGCGGCAAATGGGTTGATCTGTTGAAGGAGATCGCGCCGCACACCGTGCGAATGGCGCTGATGTTCAACCCGGAAACGGCTCCGCCGCTCAGATTTTTCATGCCTTCGGTTCAAGGAGCCGCCTCATCACTTGCCGTTGAGGCAAGCGTCGCGGCGGTTCGCACAAAGGACGAGATCGAAAGCGTTTTCGCTGCACAAGCGCGAACGCCGGGCGGCGGAATTATTGTGACGCCGGACCCGTTCAATGTGTCCAATCGTGATCTCATCGTCGCGCAAGCCGCTCAATACGGCGTTCCTGCCATCTATTTCAATCGTTCGTTTGCGGATGCGGGGGGCCTGATCGTCTATGGGGACGTCTTCGCTGAGCAGTTTCGCCAAGCCGCCGGATACGTTGACCGGATCCTCAACGGCGCGAAACCAGCGGAGCTCCCTGTCCAGGCGCCCACAAAGTTCGAATTGATCATCAACATCAGAACTGCAAAGGCACTCGGGCTCACCGTGCCACTAACTTTGCTTACCCGCGCCGATGAGGTGATCGAATAATCGCGCCATTGCTGCGGAGCGAGAGTCTCCTTTGGCACCAAGCCAACATGGCGGCCTGTCCATGCAATGTCCGCTCCTGAGGGAGGGCGGACGGCCTGTTTGGTTTGATCGGATTTACGAGTACACGCCCTAGAACGCCACGCCCAGGCGCAGGCCGCGTTTCCACACCACGCGGCAGTGCTTGCGCGTCGTGCCGTAGAGCACGTCGAAACGGTCGGGCAAAGCGATGAATGTCTTGAGCTGCAGGCAGGCGCCGCCCGCGGAGTAATCGACCAGAATGCACTCGACCGCGGTGGCCTTGGCGCCGGCGAAAATCTTCGCGACGCTGGAGATGCGGCCCGAGGGTTTCATGCGGGCAAATAGCCGGGGGTGTTGCATGATGCGTTCGCTGGATCAGACCTGTCTCAGGCATTTTGCGCGGCTTCCGCTGCGAAGCGGTTGATCCGAACCGTCAATTTTAAAACGATCAATTTTAATGGGTCGTGTACACCCCAATTTACCCTTACCGGCCGGCGCGCTAGGGTGGTTCGTATGGATGTCGCTCATCAGGCAAACGCCGACCAGATCGCCTACTGGAATGGGCCGAACGGCCAGCGCTGGACCGACCGGCAGGCCTCGCAGGACGTGCTGCTGGCGCCGGTGTCGCAGCTCCTGATCGATCGGATCGCCCCAAAGGCCGGCGATCGCATCGTCGATATCGGCTGCGGATGCGGCGCCATCTCGATCGCGCTCGCCGGGCGCGTCGCCCCCGATGGGTTCGTGCTGGGCGTCGACATCTCCGCGCCGATGCTGGCGCGGGCGCGCCAGCTTGCACGGCAGGGGTTATCGGTCGATTTCGTGCAGGCGGATGCCACGGTCTATCCGTTCGAGCCGCAAAGTTTCGATCTCCTGGTCTCGCGTTTCGGCGTAATGTTCTTCGCCGAACCGGTGTTGTCGTTTGCGAATATGCGCAAGGCGTTGCGGCCGAAGGCGCGGGTGGTGCTCGCCTGCTGGCGCGAGCCCAAGGAGAACCCGTGGATGATGGCGCCGCTGCAAGCCGTCTACCGGCACGTCCCGCGGCTGCCGCAGGCCGGGCCTGAAGATCCCGGCGCATACGCCTTCGCATCGGAGGAGCGCGTGAAGCGGATTTTGAGCGAGGCCGGTTACGACGACGTCGCGATGGAAGCCTGTAACATCTCGCTCGATATCGCGATCGGAGGCGGGCTCGATGCCGCAACCGATGGCGCGCTCGAGATCGGTCCATCGGCTCGGGCGCTGGACGGCCATCCGCCCGAGGTCCGTGCCGCCGCGCGCGAGTCGGTCCGCGAATTGCTGGCGCCTTACGCACGCGGACAAAGCGTGCCGCTGCCGGGCTCGATCTGGATCGTCACGGCGCGGGCGCCTTAGGGACGAGCCAACAAAGGTGCTAGCTGCGCTCTTCCCAGATCATCGCGAGATGCACGATGGTCTGCACCGCCTTCTCCATGTCCTGCCGGCTCACCCATTCAAGCCGCGAGTGGAAGGCGTGCTCGCCGGCGAAGATGTTGGGGCAGGGCAGTCCCATGAATGACAGCCGGGCGCCGTCGGTGCCGCCGCGGATCGAGCCGCGCACCGGCGTCAATCCGGCGCGGCGGATCGCCTCGACCGCATGATCGACGATCTCCGGATGGCGATCGATCACGACTTTCATGTTGCGGTACTGCTCCTTCACCTCCATCCGATACGTCGAGCGCGGATAGTCCTTGATCACGTCCTTGACGATGCCTTCCAGCAGCGCCTCTTTCTCCTTCAGTCCCGCCTCGGCGAAGTCGCGCACGATGAAGCTCAGCGTCACCTGCTCCAGCGCGCCGGATATGCCGATCGGATGCAGAAAGCCCTGCCGGCCCTCGGTGGTCTCCGGCGAACAGGTGTCCCTGGGCAGGCGATCGACCACGGCGGCCGCGATCTTGATGGCGTGCTCCATCCTGCCCTTGGCGAAGCCGGGATGGGTGCTGACGCCGTCGATGACGATGGTGACGCCGTCGGCCGAGAACGTCTCGTCCTCGATGGTGCCGGCGGTTTCGCCATCCATGGTGTAGGCGACGTCGGCGCCGAGCTTCTTCAGGTCGGCCTTGTCGACGCCGCGGCCAATCTCCTCATCGGGCGTGAACAGGATCTTGATGGTGCCGTGCTTCACTTGCGGGTTCTTCAGCAGGAACTGCGCCGCATCCATGATCTCGGCAATGCCGGCCTTGTTGTCGGCGCCGAGCAGCGTGGTGCCGTCTGTCGTGATGATGTCGTTGCCGATCTGGTTGTTGAGCTCGGGATAGTCCGCGACGCGGATCACCTGGGCGGGATCGGCGGGCAGGGCGATGTCGCCGCCGCGATAGTTCTTCACGATCTGCGGCTTGACGTTGGCGCCGCTGCAATCGGGCGAAGTGTCCATATGCGAGCAGAAACAGATCACCGGCACCTTCTTGTCCGATGTTGCCGGAATGGTCGCATAGACGTAGCCGTGCTCGTCGAGATGGGCATCGGCAAGTCCCATCGCCTTCAGCTCGGCGGCGAGCAGCCGGCCGAGGTTCTTCTGCTTTTCGGTGGAAGGGCAGGTCGGCGAGGCGGGATCGGACTGGGTATCGATGACCACATAACGCAGGAAGCGCTCGGTCACTTCGTGCGTGAACGCAAGAGATGTCACTGGAAAATCCGCGGCTGGGAGACTTGAGCTTCGATAGCGCTATAGCAAAAAAGCGCCATCCCGGGAGCCGTCATCCCGGAACAGCGCTCCAAATGTCAGGGCGGAAACCGCCGCGATCAGATCGCTTCCTTCAGCTCCTTGGCGGCGCGGAAGGCGACCTTCTTCGACGCCTTGATCTGGATCGCCTCGCCGGTGGCGGGGTTGCGGCCCATGCGCGCGGCGCGCTTGCGGACCTGGAGGATGCCGAGCCCAACGATGCGGATGCGCTCGCCCTTCTTCAGGTGCTTGGTGATCAGCGAGACGGTGTCGTTCAGGATGGTCTCGGCCTGCTTCTTGGAGATCTCCTGATCTTCGGCGATCGCCGCCGCGAGATGCTTCAGGGTGACGGTCGTCGGTGTCGCTTTCTTCGCCATTTGGCCCTCCTCGGTGTTATCGATGGCTCAGGAACCGCAAACTATTCAGGGCTTAGTTGATTCGGGGTAGCGCTGACTACGCATTTCGCCCTTGAAAATGCGGGTTTTTTGCATCGGCATTGCAAAAACCCCCATCGAATAAGGGGATTTTGGACATCCTTGACTTAGCCAGATGGCGCCTTTAAGTCCTGCTCTCTGCATGCGGATTGCTTGCATCCGCGGGAGTAGCTCAGTTGGTTAGAGCGCCGCCCTGTCACGGCGGAGGCCGCGGGTTCGAGTCCCGTCTCTCGCGCCATTTGGCTCACGAGCACCACAGCGATATCAGCACAAAAAAAGGCCGCCCGAAGGCGGCCGTTTTCATGTCTGGGAGGATATGCGATCGCTCAGCGGACCAGCGAGGTATCCGAGCTCGTCACCACGACCGGCTTGCCCGCCTTGATGATGTGGGAAGCGGTCAGGCTGTAATCGACATTGGTGCGGGCCGCGATCCCGAAGGCTGCCACGCAGACGCCGGCCACAAGCGCCACCACCACGATCTTCAGGTGGGTCGCACGATCGGCGGAGTGAATGGAATGGTTCATTTGGTGCCTCCCGGCGTCTTCAGACGCCTCTTCGTTGCATAAAGCTGTACGCCCCCTTTGTTTCCGGTCTGTTTCGCGCGGTTCCCGAAATGGTTTCGTCGGCGCGAAAAGCCGGTTTCGTGCGGCCTGCCGGGGTAGAACCGGCCGGCCGACGATCGGGGTGGACGCACCGCGGCGCCCCGAGGAAAACACAATGAAATCAATGATGGTGGGGCACCGGAGCCCGTACTGCGGGCCGGAGCTAGGTTTTGGCGAAGGAGGCGACGAGCGCGTCGACCTCCTTCTGATCCGGCCCCTTGCATCGGGCGTTGACGCGCGGACCGGTGGCATAGCCGACCCAAAGCACGATCTCGTGGGGGCGCGGCGCGTCGTGGATCAGCACCGGTGTTGAATCGAAGGCATCGAGATCCCAGCCCTCGTCGAGCGGCCCATAGATGAGATCGACGCTCGTGCCGGGCGGGCCCACCTTGGCGTGGCCGGGAATGATGACGCGACCGCGCTTGACCGCAGCGCGCATCGCCATGCCGAGCCGGGGATGGATCATCGCGGCACCATGCTCGAGATCGCCGCCGATGCCGACGACGGCAGCCTTGGTGTAAGCGCGCAGCTCTCTCGGGCCTGCGCCGAGGGTTGCGAGCGCCGTCTTGGTGAGGGACGTGCCTAGTTCGACCGAATAGTCGATCAGCGGCTTGAGGTCCGCGCCGGCCGCCTTGCCGGCAAGCGGGTTCGCGATGACAGCGGCGATTGCGACGCGCCGCAGCGGTGGGCTGGCGGGCGCGCCGTATTCGCTGTTGATCTCCTCGACGAGCGTGACGGTCTTGCGGATGGTCATGATGGGCTCGCTTTCTCCGGTAAGACTCTGCAATTCAAATCCGTCAGACGCCTAAACCGCGCGCTTGATGTCGGCGCGGATGAACCGCGCCGCCCAGACGAACAGCAGCGCGCCAAGCGTGGTCGTGACCGCCGCCGAGAGCAGCGAGTAGCGCACGGCGTCAGTTCCGTAATCCCCCCTGAGCGCGTCGTTGAGCATGCCGACGGCCAGCGGCCCGACGCCCTGGCCGAAGCAGGTCGCCGTCAACAGGATGAAGGCCGAGGCCAGCGCCCGCATGCTCGGCCGCGCCACGGTCTGCGCAATCGCAAAGATCGGTCCGAGATGGAAGCCGACCATGAACGAGGTCAGCGCGAGAGCCGCAACCATGGTCGCGAAGTCATGCGTGAGCATGCAGACCGCGAACACCGGACCGGCGAGGCCGGACATGATCGCCGGCGCCCATAATTTCCAGCGGTCGTCGCGCTTGCTGATCTGGGCCACCACGAGGCCGCCGACCAGCGTGCCGGCCATGCCGGCGAGGCCCTTGAAGGTGCCGGCATAGGAGCCGATCTCGGCGGACGAGAGATGATGCACGCGCGCCAGGAACGGCGGGATCCAGGCAGCGGTCGCGTAGTTGGTGTAGGTGGTCAGGCAAAAGCCTGTTAGCACGATCACGAAGCTCGGCTGGGTCGCGAGAAAGCGCAGCGTCGGGCCGAGCGCTTCGGGGACGAAGCTTTCCGCCATGGCGCCGCGCTTGGGCTCTGAGATCGTCAGCCACATCACCGCCGCCAGCGCGATGCCGGGCAGGCCGGCCGAGAAGAAGGCCATCCGCCAGCCATAATGCTGGTTGACCCAGCCGCCGATGAAATAGCCGAGGAATACGCCGAGATAAGTGCCGATGGCATAGATGCCGAGCGCGCGCGGGCGCTCGTTCTTGTCGAAGAGATCGGCGACCAGCGATTGCGAGGCCGGGGTGCCGGCGGATTCGCCGATGCCGACGCCGATCCGCGCAAACGCCAGCGTGGCGACGCTGCCCGCCATGCCGCACAGAAAGGTCATGGCGCTCCAGAACGCAAATGCGATCGCCACGATATTGCGGCGGCTCACGCGGTCGGCGAGGCGGGCGATGGGGATGCCGAGCAGCGAGTAGAACAGCACGAAGCCGAAGCCCGCGAGCAGGCCCATGGTGGTGTCGGAGAGCACGAACTCTTTCTTGATCGGCTCGATCAGGACGTTGAAGATCGTGCGGTCGAGGAAATTCAGGGCGTAGACGATCGTCAGGATCGCCAGCACGTAATAGCGCCGCGCGGACGGCGCCGAACGTGCCTGCACTTGTGTCGCCAGCGGCGCCAGATCGACCATATTTCCCCCTGATGCCGTTTCTGAAGCGGCCTAGTGGAGCGGATTTGACGTTCGCGAACAACCCGCCGAGCACTCGTAAGCGAACGTCAAATCCAAAGCTCCACTAGAATCAATATTTTCTATTGGTCCTTTGATTCCAACATTCGCAAACGTGCCTGCTGCGACGGGGTGCGAATGTTGGAATCGGACCAATAGCTAAGTCAGGCCTCGCGAATGAAATTTCCGGCCTCGAATTCGACCGGGGCCGCTGCCGGATCGAAGCAGACACCGATCGGGTCGCGGCCGGCCGCCAGCGCCTCCAGCTGATCGGCGAGCATGCGCCGCACCATCAGGACGCCGCGGTCGCTCTGGCCGAAATGCTCCTCCGAATGGACGGTCACCTCGCCCTGACCGACCTGTGCCTCATAATCGCCGGGGAAGCGCTGGTGCTCCTCCTCGGTCATGTCCCACCAGAACTTGCCGTTGAATTTCGAGCGCATGCGGCCGATATCGCCGGCGTTCTTCACCCGCCCGGCGACATAGATCCGGAAGGAGGTATCGTCGATCGGCAAGGTCCAGCCGATCGATTCGACGCGGGCAAATTGCGCCACGCGCGGATTGGGCACCACGCGCAGCGTCGGGAGGGCGGCTTCGGTGACGCGATAGAAGACCTTGCCGTCGTCCTGGTTGCGGATCGAGCGCACGGTGACGCCGCGCGGCGACATCTCGAACTTCACCTCCGGCATCGAGGCCATCATGTTGGTGAATTGCGGGCCTGAGAACGAGCCGTGCAGCACCGGCACGTGATAGGGATCGACCACGTTCTCGAAATGCTGCAGCCAGTTGCAGGGGATGACCGCGGGTCCGCCGCCGCCGATGGACGTGTCGTCGGCCTCGACGAACTCGCCGGCGTCCATGTTTTCGAGGCACTCGTAGCGCGGCAGCACCGGCTTCTTCTCGGCCGGTCCCATATAGGCGAAGATCAGCCCGTAGCGCTCGTCGATCGGGTACCAGGGCTGCCGCACCTTGTCCCTGAACTGGCCGCCATCGGGCTCGCAGGGTTGCTCGAGGCAGCGCCCCTCGGTGTCGAACTTCCAGCCGTGATAGCAGCAGCGGATACCGTCCTCCTCGACCTTGCCGTAATAAAGGGTGGTGCCGCGGTGGCAGCAGCGCGCGTGCAAGAGGCCGGCGCGGCCGTGCCGGTCGCGGAACAGGATCAAATCCTCGCCCAGGATGCGCACTTTTCTGGGGACATCGGTGGCGTCGGAGGCGAG
>Ga0070741_10018045_pt1 | contig 11492 bp, 14 predicted proteins | sample Coa_R1_4_FD_66440 | JGI IMG/M metagenome (GOLD analysis project Ga0070741, IMG submission 66440) | Surface soil microbial communities from Centralia Pennsylvania, which are recovering from an underground coalmine fire - Coalmine... | ecosystem: Environmental > Terrestrial > Soil > Unclassified ...
AGGGGCGGGGCGCCGGCCGATACAGGCAGCGGATGTCCCGCCGGCGCAAGGCCATGCTCGCGCTCGCGATCTACCCGAGCCTCGCGTGGCTTGCGGCAGCCGGGCTGCTGGTCGCCTCGGGCTACTTCGAGCGCGGCGATCACCGGGTCGTGGCGGCGGCGTGCCTCGCGCTCACGGCCGCGGCAGGAGCGGCGCTGCTCGCCGCCTACGTCTACGGCCTCGCCTGGGTGATCCGCAACCTGCGCGGGGCGGATCGCGCGATCTGGTTGGCGACCTTCGTGCTCGCCGGCTCGCTCGCTCCCCTCGCCTGGTGGGCCCTCATGATCCGCCCCCTCCCGGGGCCGCCCGGAGCGCCCGAGCGCCCCCGGTAGGGACGGCTCAGCCGCCTGCGCTCGCGGCCGCGGCGGCGAGCGGCGCCCCCATGGCGTGGTAGCCGCCGTCCACGTGCAGGATCTCGCCGGTGATGCCGCGCGCCGCGTCGGAGAGCAGGAAGCAGGCAGCGTCGGCCACCGGCGCGGGGTCGCGGGTGTCCCAGCCGAGCGGTGCCTGCTGCCGCCAGAGCTCGGCGAGGCGGGTGAAGCCGTCTATCCCGCTCGCCGCCACGGTCTCGAGCGGCCCCGCCGAGACGAGGTTGACCCGCACGCCTTCCGGCCCGAGGTCGCGGGCCAGGTAGCGCGCCACCGCCTCGAGCGCCGCCTTGGAGACGCCCATCCAGTCGTAGGCGGGCCAGGCGACGGAGGCGTCGAAGTCGAGCCCGACGATGCTGCCGCGCGCCCGCGCCAGCAGCGGGCGCAGCGCGGCGGCGAGCGCCTTGAGCGAGTAGGCGCTGGTCTCGAGGGCGACGGCTGCGCTCTTCCGGGGCGCCTCCAAAAAGCGCCCGGCGAGCGCGTCCTGGGGCGCGAAGGCGACCGCGTGGACGGCGCCGTCCAGCGCTCCCCAGCGCTCGGCGAGCTCGGCGGCGAGCGCCTCGAAGTCGGCGTCGCGGTTGACGTCGAGCTCGAGCACGTCGGCCGGGGCGGGCAGGCTCCGGGCGGCGCGCTCGGTCAGCCGGCGGGCGCGGCCGAAGCTGGTGAGCAGGATCTCGGCGCCCGAGCGCTGCGCCCGCGCCGCGACCGCGTAGGCGATCGAGTGGCGGTTGACGACGCCGGTGACGAGGATCCGCTTCCCCGCCAGCATCAGAGAAGCACCGGCTCCGATCCCGCCACCGGCTCCGCTCCGGCGGCGGCATCGCCACCCCCGTCCGCCTCCGCCGGCTCGGCCCGGGCGAGGGCGACGAGGCGCGCCTGCGCCACGGCCCGGCCATGCTGGTTGAGCACGCGGATCGCGATGCGGGCGAGCGCGGTCGACGCGTCCAGCGGGCGCACCTCCGCGACCTCGCCCTCCACGTGGATCGTGTCGCCGATGTGGGCGGGGCGCTTGAACGTGACGGTCTCGGCGCCCCGGAGGGCGACGACGCGCTCCGGGTCGAGCGGCATCAGCCCGATCGCGTACGAGAGCACGAGCATGCCGTGGGCGATCCTGGCGCCGAAGCGGCTCCGTCCGGCCCACTCGGCATCGGCGTGTTGCGGGTGCCAGTCGCCGGTCAGGGCCGCGAACGAGACCACGTCGGCCTCGGTGATGGTCCGCCCTCGGGTCTTGAAACGGGCGCCGGGCTCCAGCCTCATCGCTCGTCTTCCTCGTCCAGCCGCGTTTCGATGCCGTAGTGGGCCCGCAGCGCCCCGGCGAGCTCGAGCGCGGCGCGCGCGTGCCCCGCCGGCGAGGGGTGCAGGCCGTCGTCCAGGAAGTTGCCCTGCTCCTCGAGGCCGGGATGGCCGACCACGTCGAGCACCGGGACGCCGCGCGCCGCCGCGACCGCGCGGGTGATGTCGTTGAGGCGCCGGATCCCGCCCGCCACCCGGGCGCGGGTGCGCGGCCCGAGCGCCATGAAGCGCCAGGTCTCGGGAGCGGTCGCGGTGAGGAGCCGGACCCGCGGTAGGCCCGCGAGCAGCCGCTCGAGGATGGCCGCGAAGCGCCGCTCGTAGCCGTCGAGGTCGGGCCGCAGCGAGAGCAGCACGTCGTTGGCGCCGCAGATGACCGTGACCAGGTCGGGCTCGAGCTGGAGCGCCGGGCCGACCTGGGCGAGCACCTCCTCGCTCGTCGCTCCGTCCAGGGCCAGGTTCGCGTAGGCCACCTCGCCGTGCACGCGGCGCAGGCCGCGCGCGAGCCGGTCCGCCCAGCGCTCCCGCGGCGGGCAGCCGCGGCCGGCGGTGAAGCTGTCGCCGAGCGCCGCGAAGCAAGCGACGCCGGGGCGCCGGCGAGCGCTGAGCTCGTTCGCGATCACGGCGTAGGGATCAACGGTCACGCGGCTCCCTCCAGCGCGGCCAGCGCGCCGGCCAGCCGCTCGCGCGTCTGCGGCGGCGCGATCACCTCGTCCACGAAGCCGGAGGCGGCCGCGCGCTCGGCGCTCAGGTGCTCGGCCGCGTAGGCGGCCGCCAGGCCGGCGGCCAGGTCCTCGGCGCCGGCCACGGCGAGGCGCCGCCGGTGGACGATGCCGACCGCCTGGCGCGCCGCCATGATCCCGATCTCGGCGCTCGGCCAGGCGAAGACGGCATCGGCGCCGAGGTCCTTCGAGTTCATCGTGATCACGGCGCCGCCGTAGGCCTTGCGGAGCACGACGGAGACCCGAGGGACCGCCGCGCCCGCGAACGCCCGCAGAAGCGAGGCCCCGTGGCGGATCACCCCCGCTGCCTCCTGGCGGCGCCCGGGCATGAAGCCGGGCGTGTCCACCAGGACCACGAGGGGCAGCCGGAAGCGATCGCACTGGCGCACGAAGAGGGCCGCCTTCTCCGCTCCCGCCGCGTCGATGACGCCGCCGAGGTGGCGGGGCTGGTTGGCGACCACGCCCACCGGCCGGCCCTCTATGCGAGCCAGCGCCGTGACCATGTTGCGCGCCCAGCGCGGGCCCAGCTCGAGCAGCTCGCCGCCGTCGGCCAGCGCCGCGGCCACCTCGCGGACGTCGTAGACGCGGCGCGCCTCCGCGGGGACGGAGGCATCCGGCGCGCGGCCGGGCGGCGGCACGGGCGCTGACGCCGGCGGGCGGCGGCCGACCGCCTGGGGCAGGAAGCCGAGCAGCTGGCGCGCCCGCGCGATCGCCTCCCGGTCCGTGGTGGCGACGAGCTGGCAGACCCCGTTTCGCTCGTGCACGCCGGGGCCGCCGAGCTCCTCCATCGAGACCTCCTCGCCGAGCGCCTCGCGGACGACCTTGGGCCCGGTCAGGAACATGCGCGCGCGCTCGGTCATCAGCACGAAGTCCGTGAGCGCCGGCGAGTAGGCCCCGCCGCCGGCGGAGACGCCCGTCACCACCGATAGCTGCGGAGCCCGGCTGGAGAGGGCGACGCTGGCCCGGAAGATGCGGCCGTACCCGCCCAGCGCGGCGTGCCCCTCCTGGAGGCGCGCGCCGCCCGACTCGACGAAGGCGACGAGGGGCGCGCCCGCGCGGGCCGCCAGCTCGAGCACGCGCACGATCGAGTCGGCGTGCGCCTCGCCCAGCGACCCGGCCATGAACCGCGGCTCCTCCGCGTAGCAGAACACCGGGCGCCCCGCCACGCGGCCGCTGCCCGCGATCACGCCGTCCCCGGGCCGGGCGGCCTCGCCGAGGCGGGGCGAGAGGACGGCCGTTCGGATCGGCTGGAAGGAGCCGGGATCGCAGAGCGACTCCAGGCGCTCCAGGGGCCCGAGCTCCCGCTCGGGAGCCCGCTCTGCCAGCGCCAGCGTCATCGGGCCGGAACCCCCAGGCAGAGGACCGCGTTGTGGCCCCCGAAGCCGAACGAGTTCGAGAGGGCGACGAAGCGGTCGCCGGCGCCGTTGGCGCGCGGCTCCAGCGTCCGCGCCCGTCCCGGGACGTAGTCGAGGTCGAGCTCGGGATCCGGCTCCTCGTAGCCGAGCGTCGGCGGGACCACGCGCCGGCGCAGGGCCTCGATCGTCGCGATCGCCTCGGCCGCGCCGGCGGCCCCCAGCAGGTGGCCGATCGCCGACTTGGTGGACGAGACGGGCACCTCGTAGGCACGGTCGCCGAGCACCTGCTTGATGGCCTCGGTCTCCGAGCGGTCGTTGAGCGGCGTCGAGGTTCCGTGGGCGTTCACGTAGTCCACGTCGCCCGGCCCGAGGCCCGCGTCGGCAAGCGCGAGCGCGATCGCGCGGGCCGCCTCGCGGCCGGAGGGCTCCGGCGCCGTCAGGTGGTGGGCGTCGGAGGTGGCCGCGTAGCCGAGGACCTCGGCGAGCACCGGCGCGCCGCGGGCCGCCGCCGCCTCGGCTTCCTCGAGCACGAGCATGCCCGCCCCCTCGCCGATCACGAAGCCGTCGCGGCGGGCGTCGAAGGGCCGCGAGATCCCGCTCGGCGAGGTCGCCCCCATGGCGGCGAACGCCGCCGTCGCCACCTCGCAGATGGCCGCCTCGGCGCCGCCGGTCACGGCCGCATCGGCCTCGCCTGACTCGATCATCCTGGCGGCGGCGCCGATCGCGTGGGCGCCGGCGGCGCACGCCGAGACGACGCCGTAGGTCTGACCCCGCAGCCCGTGGCGCATCGCGACCGCCGCCGGCGCCGCGTTGCCCATCATCAGCGGCACGGCGAGCGGCGAGACCGCCCTCGGCCCCCGCTCGCGCAGCACCGCCTCCTGCGCCTCGAGCGATCCGAGCCCCCCGATCCCGGTCCCGACGATGCAGGCGACCCTTCCGCCCTCGTAGGGCAGCTCCGGCGTCCAGCCGGCCGCCGCGAGCGCCTCATCGGCGGCGGCGATGGCGAACTGCGTGAAGCGGTCGCTTCGCCGCGCCTCCTTCGCCGACAGGAACTCGAGCGGGTCGAACTCGCTCGCGCGTGCCGCGCCGTCCGAGATCGCGCACTCGCCGGCCGCCCAGCGCTCGGCGAGCTTGACGGCGCCGACCCCGAGCGGGGTGACGGCTCCGGTCCCGGTGACGACGACGCGCCGCGTCACGACCCCGCTCGGGCGACTACGAGCGCGATCGCGTCGCCGACGGTCCGAAGCTCGGCCACATCCGCGCTACCGAGCTCGACGCCCAGCTCCTCCTCCACGATCTGCGCCAGCTCGACCAGGTCGAGCGAGTCGACGTCGAGGTCCTCGAAGGTGGCGTCGGGAACGATCGCGCCCCGCTCGTAGCCGAGCTCGGCGAGGCCGTCCGTGATCACCTTCCGCACCTCGTCCTGGGTCACCTGGGTTGGCATCTCCTGTCTCCTTTCGTCCCTCTTTGTCAACGGCGCGTGCTCAAGCGCTCAAACCTCCGTCCACGGTCAGCGTCGCGCCGGTCACGTAGGACGCCTCGGGCGAGGCGAGGAAGGCGATGCACGCCGCGACCTCCTCCGGGGTCCCGGTGCGCCGGGCCGGGATCGCCGCCACGAGCCCGTCGCCCACGCCCTCGGTCAGCCGCGTCTGCACGAAGCCGGGGGCCACCGCGTTCACCGTCACGCCCCGCCGGGCGACCTCGACCGCCACCGTCCGCGTGAAGCCGATGAGCCCCGCCTTCGAGGCCGCGTAGTTCGCCTGGCCGGCGTTCGCCCGCGGGCCGACCACCGAGGCGACGTTCACGATGCGGCCGAAGCGCGCGCGGAGCATCGGCCCGAGCGCCCGGCGGGTCGTGCGGAAGGCGGCCGAGAGGTTCGTCTCGATCACCGCGGACCACTCCTCGTCGGAGAGCTGCGGCGAGAGGCCGTCGGCCCGAGTGCCGGCGTTGTTGACCAGCACGAGGACGCGCCCGAAGCGCTCCTCCAGGCGGCCGAACACCGAGTCCACGGCCCGCGCGTCGCGCACGTCCCCCTCCAGCGCGACGGCCTGTCCCCCGGCCTCCTCGATCGCAGCGGCGACCGCCGAGGCGCCATCCGCGTCGGCGCGGTAGTTGACCCCGACCGGCCAGCCGGCCGCGGCGAGCGAGCGCGCGGCGGCGGCGCCGATCCCCCGCGCGGCGCCGGTCACGAGCGCGCAGCCCTGGGGGCGCGCGTCAGCCACCGGACCCTCCCCACTCGAGCACGGCGGCGCCCCAGGTGAGGCCCGCGCCGAAGGCGCCGAGAACGACGGTCGCGCCGGGCCACAGCCTCCCCTCGGCCTCCGCCGTGGCGAGGGCGATCGGGATCGAGGCGGCAGACGTGTTGCCGTAGCGCGGCACGTAGTCGGCGGCCCGCGCGGCGTCGAGCCCGAGCTCCGCCGCGACGGCGCGGATGATGCGGCTGTTGGCCTGGTGGTAGACGAACAGATCGACGTCGCCGAGCCGCCGCCCGGCCAGCTCCAGGGCCTCGAGGGTCGCGGCGGACATGCGCGCCACCGCCTGGCGGAAGGTGTCGTGGCCGTTCATCCGGATCACGCCCTCGCTGCGGCGCGCCACGATGAGGTCCGCGAGCCCGCCGTCGGAGCCCAGGAGAACGGGCCCGACCCGGCCCGGCGCCGGAGCCGCCACGACGACGGCCGCGCCCGCGCCGTCCGCGAGCAGGGCCGCGGTCGAGCGGTCGTCGGGGTCCGTGAGGCGGCTCAGGAGGTCGGCGCCCACGACGAGGACCGCGCCGGCCCGCCCCGCCTCCACCTGGGCGGCGGCGAGGGCCAGGGCGCTGAGGAAGCCCGTGCACGCGGCCCCCACGTCGAAGGCGCCGGTGGCCCGGGCGCCGATCTCGGCGGCGACGAGCGGCGCCAGGTTGGGCGTCAGGTCGTCCGGCGCCATCGTCGCCGCGATCACGAGCCCCAAGTCGCCCGCGGCCAGCCCGGCCCGCTCCACGGCCTCGGCGGCCGCGCGCGCCGCCAGCTCGCTGAGCCGCTCGCCGTCCCCCGCGAGGCGGCGCTCGCGGACGCCGGTGCGCTTGACGATCCACTCCTCGCTCACCCCGAGGCGCTCGGCGATGGGCGCGTTGGCGACGACGCGCTCGGGCAGCGCCATGCCGACGGCAGCCACGGCCGCGCCGCGGAGCGCCCGCGAACTCCGGCGGGCTCGCGGAGCCGGGCGCACGTCAAGCATGGGCGGCCTCCAGCTCGGCCAGCGTGAGCGCCTCGCAGCCCGGAAGCGCCCGCCGGGCGAGGCCCTTCAGCACCTTCCCGGGCCCGACGTCCACGAAGGTCTCGATGCCCGCGCCGCGAAGCGCCGCCAGCGTCTCGCGCCAGCGCACCGGCCGCGTAAGCGCGGCCGCGAGCTCGCCCCGCAGGTCCTCCGGCGCCGGAGCGGCCCGCGAGCACGAGAAGAGCGGCACGCGCGGGCGCCTGAAGGCGACGCCCTCGAGAAAGGCCCGGAACGCGCCGACGGCCGGCGCCATCGCTGCGGAGTGGAAGGCGCCCTGGACGCGCAGGCGCACGCTGCGAACGCCGCGTGCCGCCGCCTGGGCCTCGGCGCCGTCCACGGCCTCCGCCGGCCCCGAGAGCACGAGCTGACCCGGCGCGTTGTCGTTCGCCACCGTGAGCCCCCGGTCGCGCGCAAGGGCGGCGGCGAGCTCGGCCACGACCTTGCCCTCGCCGAGGAGAGCGATCATCGCCCCCCGGGGCCCGCCCGCCGCAGCTTCCTGCATGAGCGCACCGCGCTCGGCGGCGATCCGGACCGCGTCCTCGGCCGCGAGGGCGCCGGCGGCGGCGAGGGCCGCCACCTCGCCCAGGGAGTGGCCTGCGACCGCATCCCCCGCCGGCTCGCCGGCCGCGCTCCAGAGGGCGAGGCTCGTGGCGCAGAGCGCCGGCTGCGCGTAGCGCGTGCCCTCCTCGATCAGCTCGAACGGGTCCGCGCCGGCGAGGGCGATCGCCAGCTCCAGCAGGTCGGGGCGCGCGTCGGCCACCAGGTCCCGCATCCCAGCGACCTGGCTGCCCTGGCCCGGAAAGAGGAGCGCCATGGCCATCGCGCGTATCCCTATCCCGCGGGTCGCCCGTTTGGCACGGCGGCGGCGGTCGAGACCCCCGAACGGGGGGATCGGGAGGGCAGGGCGGGGGGATCAGGCGAGCAGGCCGGAGCGCTGCGCGCGCCGCACGGCCTCGGCCCGGTTGCGGGCGCCGAGCTTGCGGTAGATCGCGCTCGTGTACTCCTTGACCGTGTGCGGGGAGAGGTAGAGCCGCTCCGCGATCTCGCGGTTGGTCGCGCCCGCGGCGATCAGGCCGACCACCTCGCGCTCGCGCTCGGTGAGCGGCGGCTCGGGCTGGGCGTCGCCCGCGGGCGCGAAGACATCCATGCCGAGAGCGACCATGCGGACGGCCTTGACCACGTCCGAGGCCCCCCAGTCCTTGGAGACGAACCCCGATGCTCCCGAGGCCCGGGCGGCGGCGGGCGAGATCGTGCCGGCGCCGGAGATCAGCAGGACCTTCGTCCCGGGCGAGGCCGAGCGCAGCGCCTCGCAGATCTCGGCCCCCGACTCGGCGCCGAGGAACAGGTCCACGAGCGCGACGTGGGGGCGCGCCCGGCGGGCCTGCTCGAGCGCCTCGGCCGCGCTCCGCGCGGCGAGGCAGCGCTCGACCCAGGGCTGGCGCTCGAGCAGGAGCCGGAAGCCCCACTGGACGACGTCGTGGTCGTCGACCACCAGCACCCGCAGCCGCGGCGCCCGCGCGCTCACGGCCCGGCTCCGTCCTCGGCCTCGGCGCTCAGGAGCAGGCGCACGTGCCAGCCGTCCGGCTCGACCGGGCCGAACTCGACGATGCCCGAGTGCCGCAGGGCCTCGATCGTGGCCAGGCGAAGCCCGAGCCCCGTGCTCCCGCCCACCGGGCGGGCGCCGTCGTTGAACACCTCCAGCACCAGGTTCCCGCCCTCGCGCCCGACCGAGACCTCGATCCGCGCCGGCTGCCCGTGCTTCTCGGCGTTCCGGATTGCCTCGAGCAGCACCGACTGGGCGATCCCCTCGGCGGCGGGCGGTACCTCGGCGCCGTCCTCCCACTCGATGTGGAGGTCGTCGCGCACCGTGGCGAGGCGGTTGAGCGTCTCGCGCAGGGTCAGCGGCGGCTGCCCGGCCCGCGATCCGAGCGGCCGCCCGAGCGCATCGCGCAGGTCGCGCAGCACGCGCCGCAGCTCGTCGTGGCAGGTCCGGCGCTGCTCTGCGTCCAGCTCCTCGTCGGATCCGAGCACGAGCACGAGCCCGAAGAGCCGCTGGATCACCCCCTCGTGGATCTCGCGGACCAGGTCGATGCGCTCCGCGAGGCGGCGCGCGGTCTCGCGCTGCTCGGTGGCCTGCTGGACGGTGACGGCGAGGGCGCCGACCTTGCCCAGCGTCCACATCGCCTGGCGCTCGTCCTCGGTGAGCTCGAAGCGCCCGCCGCCGCGGTCGGCGAAGATCACGCCCAGCCAGCGCCCGCCGGCCGCCACGGGCGTGCAGGTGAGGGTCGTGATCCCGGCGAAGCGGGCGTAGCGCGGCGGCACCTCGCGCTCGAGGTGCTCCGACGCCTCGACCACGCGGTCCTCGGCGAGGGCGCGCTGGGCGATCCGCGTCTCGTCGAGGGTCCCCTCGACCCCGGCGAGCAGGGCCGGGTCGACGCCGTGGCAGCCGACCGCGCGCGTCGAGCGAAGCGTCGGGTCGTAGAGGAAGAGGCCGGCCCTCTCCATCGAGGTGACCCTGCACAGGGCCTCGCAGAGGCGGTGGTGGAAGCTGTCGCCGTCGGCGCCGGCGCCGATCTCGCCGAGCAGCTCGACGAGTACGTCCACGGCCTCCGGCCGGAGTGGTGCGCTGAGCGTCGCGATGCCCCTGATCTAACCAGCCGCGGCGCGCCCGTTACCGCTTCCACCCCCCGATTCGGGGGGTGGCGGCTAACCCGGCCCTCGCTCAGGCGCCGTTCCAGCGCTCGGCCCAGGCGCTCAGCTCGCGGATCGCCGGGCGAAGCGCCTTGCCCTTGGCGGTGAGCGCGTAGGAGACCCGCGAGGGCACGCCCGGGTGCACCGAGCGCTCCACGAGCCCCTCGTCCTCGAGCTCGCGCAGGCGGCGCGAGAGCAGCCGGTCGGAGAGGCCGGGGATCGCCTGGCTCAGCTCGGCGAAGTAATGAGGGCCCTCGGACAGGGCCCAGAGGATCGCGCCGGCCCAGCGCTTTCCGATCAGCTCGATCGCCTCGCGGAAGCTCGGGTCGACTCGCGCCGGGCGCCGCCCGGTGGCGCCCACCGTGGCCGATCGCTCAGACGAGGCTTCCATGTCCGGACGCGGAGCTCATCGGCAGGAACGAGGGTAGATCATCCTATGCACGGGCCGGTCCCCGTCGGCGCCAGCCGGCTCCGCAGCGCGGGCGCCGTGATCGAGTTCGGCACGCCGAGCCCCCCGGGCGCCCGCGAGCTCTCCTGGGCCGCGAAGACGGTCGTCAGCACGCGGCCGCGGGCGTCCACGACCGGCCCGCCCGAGTTGCCGCTTCGCACCTCGCCGCGGAAGGGCGTCATCGCTCGCTCCACCGGGCCCTGGCCGTAGGCGTTCTCGCTGATGACGGTGCCCGTGCCCCCGATGCGCGCGGGCGCGGCCGTGAAGGGGCCGTTCTCCGGGAAGCCGAGCACGGCTCCGGGCGTGCCCCGGCGCGGGTGGCGGGCCAGGGGCAGCGGGCGCAGGGCGAGGCCAGGCACCCGCAGGATCGCGATGTCGTTGCGCGGGTCGAAGCGCACCACCGTGGCGTCGAGCGCGGAGCCCCTGCGCGGCGTCACCGTCGTGTCGCTCTCGCCGGCGACGACGTGGGCATTCGTCACCACGAGGCCCGGCCCGGCGACCCAGCCCGAGCCCTCGATCCCGAGCCCGCAGGAAGTCCCGAGCACCTTGACCACCGACTGCCCGGCCGCGATCACGCCCGGGGCCCGCAGGATCCCCGCCACGGGAGGCGGCACCTGGGGCCGCGGGCCGCGCACCGAGGGGGTCGGGTCGATGCGGCGCAGGACGTTCAAGAGCGGCCCCGACGGCGGCATCAGGTCGTTCAGGGCGCGCAGGATGGCGGAGTCCTGGACCGCCGTCCTGACGCCCCGCACGCGGGGGCTGGGGGAGTGAAGCGCCACCGCCCCGAAGGCCCACGAGACGAGCAGCGCCAGCGCCGCGAGGAGCGCCGCGCCGCCGAGGCGGTCCAGGGCCTCGAGCGCCGGGCCGGCCCGCATCCGCTCGCGCAGGGCGAAGCCCACCCCCTCGAGCAGGACCGCGAGGATCGCGCCGCCCAGAAGCCCGCACAGCACGGTCACCACCGGCGCGTAGGCCGACTCGCTGCCGCCGGCGAGCAGGGCCGGCCCGGCGCGGCCGCCGATCGCGGCGCCGGCGACGAAGCCCGCGAGAGGCGGCGCGCTTCGCACGAGGCCGCGGTCGTAGCCGATCAGCGCGAAGGCACAAGCGAACGCGATCACGAGCGCGTCGACGAGGTTCACCGCCGCGGGCTCCTCACTCGCGGGCCGGATAGCCGACGGCCGCGAACACGGCGAGGCAGAGGACCCTGACGAGCACCGAGAACAGGCCCAGCATCACGATGACCGAGCTCGCGATCGCGGCCACGAGCGCCGCCCGGGCTGCGCTGGCGGCTGGCTCAGAGCTCACCAGCCCGCCCTGCGCTCAGATG
>Ga0070741_10018046_pt1 | contig 11492 bp, 8 predicted proteins | sample Coa_R1_4_FD_66440 | JGI IMG/M metagenome (GOLD analysis project Ga0070741, IMG submission 66440) | Surface soil microbial communities from Centralia Pennsylvania, which are recovering from an underground coalmine fire - Coalmine... | ecosystem: Environmental > Terrestrial > Soil > Unclassified ...
GGCGGTCGTAGACCATCTTGACCGGCCGCCCCGCCTTGCGCGCCAGCAGCGCCGCGTGGCCGGCGATCACCGACGGGTACTCCTCCTTGCCGCCGAACCCGCCGCCGGTCGTCGTCTGGATCACCCGCACCTTCTCCTGCGGCAGCGCCAGCGACATTTGAAGCGCGCGCACGACATAGTAGGGACACTGCAGCGAGCCGTAGACGGTGATGCCGTCGGCGTGGCCGGGCGCGCCGGGCAGCGCGACGACGCCGTTCGGCTCGATGTAGAGCTGCTCCTGCGCGCCCGTGCGGTAGGTGCCCTCGATGACCCGATCGGCGGCGGCGAAGCCGGCGTCGAGCTCGCCCTTGTCGATCGACAGCTCCTTCATCACGTGGTGCGCGTGCTCGAAGTCGAGCACCGCCGGCTCGGCCTCGTACGTCACCTTCACGTGCTGAAGCCCGTCGCCGAGCCGCGCGCGGTCGGCGTGCGCCAAGAGCAGGATCGGCTCCGCCTGGTGGTGCACGCGATCGACCGCCAGCAGCGGCTGATCGTCGGCGATCATCGCCACCACGTTCCGGCCCGGCACGTCGCGGTGATCGACCACCACGAAGCCGTCCCAGTCGAACTCGGGGTCGCGCTCGACGGAGACGATGCGCCCGCGCGCGATCGTCGAGCGCACCGTCGCGCCGTGCAGGCAGCCCTCGAACGAGAGGTCGTCGAGATATTTCGCCTGGCCGGTCAGCTTCTCCACGCCCTCGGCGCGCGCCACGTTCTCGCCGACGCTGCGGGGGGCCTGCTTGCGCCTGGACATGGGGCGCATTAAACGCGATGGCTCGCCGCGCGGCAAGGCCCCTTGCCTCGGAGCGCCGGGCGGCTGGCCCGGGCCGATGCGAAATCTGCTTAGTAGCCGGTGACGATGCGGGTCTTCGTCGACGGGCCGTAGGTGACGACGCGGCGGCGCTTGTCGGTCTCGTCCGAGCCCTGGCGCCGCACGTAGAGCGTGAAGCCGAGCTGCCCCGCCTGCGGCAGCGTCGCGCTCATCACGTTGGCGAACACCGTCGACGCGGTCGAGTACTTGCCGACGTACAGCGGGATGCTTCCGGCGAGCGCGGTGCGCGACGGCACCGCGTAGCCGAGCCCCGGCGCGGTGGCGTCGGCGGAGGTGGCGTAGAGCGCGGTCTGCGCATCGTCGGGCGCAGTCACCAGCGGGCCCATGTCCACGCCCAGCGTCGGCGCCGCCGGGCACGTCGTCTGCGTGGTGGTCCACGGCGGCGCCAGCGAAAAATTCCCCGGCGTGATCTGGCACCAGCGCACCGACGTCGCGCGCACGTCGATGAGGTACGGCTGCCGCGTGGCCACCGCGCGCTTGGACGCCTGCGCGATCTGGTTGCGCAGCTCGTTCGCCCAGTTGTCGACGTCGCGCTGCGATCCCGATTTTCGGAACGCCTTGACCGCGAGCACCATGATCACCGACATGATCGCGATGACCACCATCAGCTCGACGAGCGTGAAGCCGCGCGCGCGTCTCATCAGTTCCTCAACATGATCTCGGTCGTCATCGACCGGCGCAAGTAACCGTCGTTGGGCGTCGACATCGGCTCGTCCTCGAAGCCGCCCTTCGGCGCCGGCGGATTGCCGGCGATGGTGTTGGTCGAGCGCGCCACCAGCGTGATGCGCACCGCCAGCGCCTGCGACGGATCGCAGTTCTGCGCCACCGACGCCGGATCGTCGACGCTGTTGCAGATGCCGCCATCGGACATGACCATCGCGATCTGCATGTCCTCGATGTTGTCGGCGATCGGCATCCAGCCGATCCCCGGATTGATGTTGCCGATCGGCGCCTGGCGGAGCGCCAGCTTGGGCGTGTCGCTCGGCGTCGCCGCCGGGATCACGCGGTAGATGGTCTCGTTGACGAAGTGTTTGATCTCGACGTCGTTGGGGCCGCCGGCCACGCTCGGCAGCGCGCTCATGCAGTCGGTCGGCGTCGCGCCGGGCAGCAGGTTGCACGCGAGCGGCGCGCCGGGCGATCCGAAGGTGAGCTGCTGGCCCGAGACGGCGGTGATGGTGCGCAGGCAGGACGTCGGAATTCCGTTCGGCGGCACCGTGGGAAAATTCCCGGACAGCACGAGCACCAGGTCGCCGATCGCCCAGCCGGCGAGCGGACCGGCGACGGTGGCGGTGCCGGCGGTGTACGCGGTGATGGTGGCGCTGTCGGGCTGCGCGGCGATCACCTTGAAGTAGTCGGGATCGGCGTCGTTGGTGATCGGCGACGGGTTGTGCGTCGCGGGAAACGGCGAGTTGGTGTTCCACCACTCGAACGCGTAGAGCTTGGCCGTGCCGCACAGCATGACGCCGGCGGTGTAGCTCGGCGGCGGCGTCGGCGGCGACGTGCCTTTCGGCAGCACCATGCCCGAGCCGGCCGAGCGGATCGCGCGCTCGAGGATCTGCATCGACACGCGCAGCGACTGCTGCATGTCGGCGATCTGCTGCTGCCGCGAGCTGTGCCCGTTGAACGCGACGTGCAGCTGCAGCGCGCCCGCCACCACCACGCCCGCGAGCGCGAGCGAGATGAGCAGCTCCATCAGCGTGAAGCCGCGGCTCCTCATGCGCCCCCCGCGACCGCGGTGCGCAACGTGACGAAGTGATCGCCGTTCACCGGCGGGTTCGATACGCCGGCGGTGCCGTCGTCGTGCCAGCCGACGGTCACCTGGATGTCGTAGACCAGCCCGCCCGGCCCGCCGGTGGTGACGGCGGTGGTGCGCGTCGAGCCGTCGGGCGCGATCGGCGGCACCGAAAAATAGACCAGCCCATATTGCTGCCCGGCGCGATCCGTCGACGGCAGCTGCACCAACCCTTGCGCCGACGGGCCGGAGAGCGCGGCGGCGGTGGCGGTGGTGAAGATGCACGCCTGCGGCTTGGTGGTGAGCGGCGACGTGAGGTTCGCCTGGCAAACCGTCTCGCACGCCGCCCAGCCGGGCGCGGTGGTGGTCACCAGGCAGTCGAGCGCCGGCTTGGGCGCCGCGCGGATCGCCTCGAGGATCGCGGTCGCGCGCAGCTGCGCCTGGCTGATGCGCGATGACGTGCCCGAGCCGACCACCGACACCGCCAGCGTGCGGAACAGCGCCAGCATGCCGACCAGCACGACCGCGAGCGAGATCAGGATCTCGACGAGCGTGGCGCCCTTGGCGCGCCGTTTCATCACAGCTCCTGCCACAAGAAAGTTTTCAGCGACGTCGCGGTGCTGGTGCTGGTGTTGCCGAGCGCGTTGTTCCAGCCGCCCGAGGTGTTGTTGGGCGAGGCCAGCATCATCTGCCCGCCGGTGCTTCCACCATTAATGGTGTTGATCAGCACGTGGCCGTCGAAGGCGAAGATGCTCGACACCGGCGAGCCGGAGAGCGGCGGCGGAGTGGCCGGCACGCCGCCGACCGGGTTGCCCGAGCCGTCGCCGTTCACGCTGAGCGTGAGCAGCGCGCCGAGCCCGTTGGCGCAGACGCTCGCCGACGTGGTGTTGGCGGTGGCGTACTGCACCGTCGTGCCGTCGGAGCCGAGGAACGGCGCGGCCCACAGCTTCTGCCCGCTCGGCAGCGGCACCGAGTACACGAGCTGCGCGCCGATCTCGGTGCAGTGGCCGACGGTGTCGACGTCCTTGAACGAGAACAGGTGATAGAGCGTCTGCACCGGGCCGGTGCCGTCGGGGTTGGGCGCGCCGCCGAGGAACATCGTCACCACCGGCGCGCCCGGGTTGCCGGTGACCTGGAACGCCATGCCCGCGTACACCGGCTCGCCCGTCGACGCGACCATGCACGAAGTCTGGCTCACGAAGTCGTACTTGAAGATGCGCCCGAGCGTGTCGACCGAGTACGCGCGATCGGCGAGGCCGTCCTGGTTGGCGTCGACCATGCTCACGTAGCTGGCGAAGCCGTTCGACTTGGCGATGTCGGGGCCGATGTTGAGCTGGACTTTTTGCAGCACCGTGCCGGTGAGCGCGTCGAGCACGTAGAAGAACTCGTTCGACGCCACCGACGAGAGGCCCGACGAGAAGATCACCACCCACTTGCCGCCCGAATAGTACGAGAGGCCGATCGACGGGCCGAGCTCGGAGCCGTTGAAGTCGACGTCGGAGAAGTCGCCGTTCGGCCACGCGGGCACCGGCGCGATCGGGTTGGTGATGTCGACGGCGGTGACGTACGGCTGGCGCCGCCCGAGGCTGGCGACCGCGATGGTCTTGAAGCCGCTCGGCGCCGGCACGTAGATGTCCTCGACGTTGACCGAGCCGTCGACCTCGGCCTGCGGATTCGCCGCCGGCTGGTAGCCGCGCGTCGCCTCGGGGTTGTTCTTGAGCTGCGAGAGCTGCGACGGCGGGACCCACGCCCACAGCTCGGAGCCGGAGCCGTAGCGCGCGGCGTCGGTGGTGCCGGCGAAGCAGCCGCGGTTGAGGAACACCGTGCAGCTCGGATCGTTGCCGTAGCGGAACTGCCCGGCGTCGAACGCGTGCAGGAGGCCGTCCTGCGCGCCGACGAGCGCGATGGTTCGTCGCGTGCTCTGCGCGGCGCGGAACGCGTTCGACGCCACCACCATCGCCGGCGGCACCGCCGCTCCGTCGACCCACACCTCGCGCGGCGGCGGCCCGGTGATCGCCGGCGCCGAGTTGTGGATCGCGCCCAGCTTCCACCCGCGCTGCTGCGCCGCGTGCGCCGGAGTCGTCGTGGTCACGTCGCCGGCGAACTCCCAGCCGCGCGTCCACTCGAGCACGTAGCGCGCGTCGTCGTTGTCGACCGCGCTGTTGCCGGTGAAGTCGTAGACCAGCTTGCCGCTGAACAGCGTGCCGCGGATCGCGTTCGGCAGGATCAGCGGGAACAGCGTCGCGCCGTGCGCGTTGTCGAACGGGATGCTCACGCCCGCGACCTCGGTGAACATGACGCGCGAGTCGGGCGAGACCGTCTGTGCCGAGAGCACCGCGCCCGCGTCCCACAGGCGCGACACCGTCGGGTCGGTGTTCGACACCAGCGTCACCGACGGGTTCGAGGGATCGAACAGCTTGTTGGCGTAGAAGTGGCCGCGCGTCGCGAAGTCGTTGTTGGTGGCGGCCGGCTCGGCGACGGGGAACGGCGGCGTCTCGAGCGAGCCGGCGTACACCACGTTCGACAGCGGGATCGGCGGCGCGAAGCGGAACTCGCCGTGCTCGACGGCCTCGTAGCCAATCTCGAGATCGTTGAGCACCGGCTGGCAGAACTGCGACGGCGACACGAAGTCGGCCTTCCAGAAGAGTTGGTTGCCGATCTGCCCGGCGCCCAGCACGTCGATGGTGACGTCGCCCGGATTTCCCGCGAACGGCACCTGCGTCCACGTCACCTTGTTGTCGACGCTGTAGTAGATGCGCACGTCGGCGCCCGCGACGCCGGTGCAGCCGGGCGCGGGGAACGACGCCGAGTAGCGCACGCGGATCTTCGAGATCGTGGTGTCGCTCTGGTGCTGCGCCGGGATGTCGCTCGACACCAGGTTCGACACCACCTCGCCGCCGTTCGAGCGCTGCGCCAGCACCACCACGTCCTCCAAGCTGAAGTCGGAGGCGGTGCACGCGCCGCACGACGTCGCGGTGTAGCCGAGCAAGTCCTCCATGCCGACGATCCAGCGATCGGGATCGGTCGACGGCGCGCCGACGAAGGTGTGCGGCGCGGTGCCGCTCGAGCCGGCGGTCACGCGGTGCACTTCGTGCGGCAGCACGAGGTTGTTGTACGTCGGCGTGTTGAGCCGGTTGATCGCGGGCTGGCTGAGCCAGCCGAACACCAGGTTCTGCAGGCGCGCGTCGTTGTGCACCCACGTCGGGTACGGCGTTCCGCCGCAGGCGACGGTCTGCCCGACGAGCGGCGTCGGCACGCCGCCGGAGGTGAGCGCGGGCGTCGCCTTCTCGCAGATGTTGCCGGTCGACTTCACGCCGGCGGCGCCGATGTCGACGTACGAGATGGTGTCGTTGGCGCCGACGCCGCCTCGGTCGGTGTTGAGCACGGTCTTGGTGAAGTGCACGTCGATGCCGCTGTTCTGCGTGCCCACCCCGGTCATGCCGTAGGTGACGTTCTTGCCGGTCTGCCCGTAGTACACGACGAGGAAGAAGACGATCTCGCGGCCGCCCTGGATGACGCCGAGATCGATCGTGCGATCCGGCTCGTCGACGACGCCGTCGCCGTTCGAGTCGTAGTCGAAGATTCCGTCGACCACCGACGACGCGTCCTGGATCGGCGGCAGGTTCACGCCGTTGTAGTTGTACGTCCAGCCGGTCGCGCCGTTGTCGTTCATGATCTTGAAGATGATGTTGCCGATGCCGATCGGCGGCGGCTCGAGCAGGTTCGGGATGTGCGGATAGTTGCCGCCGTCGGAGTAGTTCTGTCCCGACGAGAGCAGCTTGGGCGTGCCGGCCGATTGCACGTAGAGCGCGGTGTAGAGATCGGGCACGCCGTTGGCGTTCGAGTCGACCAGCGTCTGCGACACCGGGTCGTAGTAGGTCGGCTCGATCTGATCGAGGTAGAACCAGCCGAGCGTGTGCGTCGCGCCGGCGTTGTTGTAGACCGACTGGACGCGGATGTCCTGGTCGAACGGCAGCACGATGTGCTCGGGATCGAACGGCGTGAGCGCGGTGTTGAGCTGCACGCCACCGAGCGGCGCGCCACCCGGGTTGATGTTCGCCGCCACCATGCTGCTGAAGTTCGCCGACTGAAATCCCGACGAGTACGGCGCGGCGTTGAGATCGCCGAAGCAGTTGGCCTGCGTGGTGCCGGAGGCCGCGCGCACGGTGCGCGAGCGGACGAGCAGCGCGACCGCGGCCAGCACCAGCGCGAGCGCGACGAACGGCAGGAGCGATCGGCGGCGGCTCATCGGTGATCTCCCGGGCCCGTCGGCAACTGCTGTTTCTCGTCGAGGCGCGGCGGCTGGAACTGCGCCGGCGGAACGCGCGGCGGCTCGGCGGGCGGCTGCGCGCGGTGCTTGAGGAACGCGACCAGCAGCTCGACCTGCACCTCGTCGAGGTTGTTGGCGCCGCAGCGCGTGTCGGGTTTGATCTTCCACGGCTGCTTGATGAACTCGCGCAGCGGATCGACTTGCGGCGCGGCGGTGGCGGTGGTGGTGGTCTGCGCCGCGCGTTTACCGTCGGAGCGGCGATCGCGCGCCGCCTGGAACGCCGGGTCGCGCGCCACCAGCGTGAGATCGACCTTGTGCTTCATCGGCGGCAGCGGCGCGCCCTGCCCGACGGTGTGGCAGCTCGCGCAGCGCTCGGTGAACACCGCGCGCGCGCGCGCTTCGCGATCGGCGGCGAGCGCCTCGGTCCCCGAGAGCAGCAAGAGCATCGCCATGGTCGATCGCATCTACCGCTCCTCCATCAATTGCAGTGCCCGAGGTGGCTGGCCGTGCCCGCCTCGGTGCCGCGGCAGTCGTTCGGATTCGCCGGCGGCCCGGCGGGCGCGCCGATGGTCACCGCCAGGTGCGTCTTGGCGCCGTTGGTGGCGGTGCCGTACGCCTCGATCACCAGCAGCGTCAGCTTGGTGTCGCGCGAGTCGCTGATGTCGCCCGTCGGCGCGCCGGCGACGTCGACGTACGCCGGATCGTCGGCGTTGTTGTGAAAGCAATATTGATAGGTGAAGTCGCTGATGGTGGCCGGCGCGACCGGCAGCCAGCCCGGCATCATCTGCGGCGGGTTTATCGCCTTCGGCTGCGTGCCCGGCGTCGGGTTGTTGGGATACAGCGCCGGGTTCGCCGGGTCGCACAAAAACTTCTGCACGTTCGGATCGGCGCTCGAGAGCAGCGGCGTCCAGTTGTTGGCGAACAGACTCGGCTGCGACAGCAGGAACGCCTTGGCCGTCGCCACGCCGTATTCGGCGGCGTAGAGCGACATGGCCTGCTCGCGGTCCTGTCCGGCGACCGAGAGATCCTGCTGCGTCGCCAGCACCACGCCCATGGCCAGGCCGACCATGATGACGATCAGCATGAAGACGATCAGCAGCGAGAACCCGCGCTGCCGCGAGCGCGGCGTCGGGAAAGGTGAGCGTGCAGGGCGGGGCACGGCGGCGTGCTGTGCAAGGGATCGGCCACGAATCGGTCCGCGAGCCGCCTCACGAAATCGCGCGCGCACCCGGTAAACTTTTCATGGCCTCGCATTTTTTAGCGGGCCGTTTATCCTGGCGCGAGAGTCCGAGAGCCGATGGCCGAGCTGCGACCGATCAAGTTCGAGCACCTGTTGCGCCGCGTCCTCGACGAGCCGGCGCGCCAGGACACGCTGTTCGATCTGCCGCTGCGCAAGGTCTGGCGGCCGCGCGCCGACGTCGACGTGTCGGTCGAGGTGCACGGGCATCGGGTGCAGTCGCCCGTCGGGCCGGCGGCGGGGCCGCACGCGCAGCTGGCGCAGAACATCGTGCTGGCGTGGCTGGCCGGCTCGCGCGTGATCGAGCTGAAGACGGTGCAGGTGCTCGACGAGCTCGAGATCCCGCGGCCGTGCATCGACGCGGCGACGGTGGGCTTCAACGTCGAGTGGTCGCAGGAGCTCAAGCTCGACGATTCGCTGCGCGAGTACGTGGCCGGCTGGATGCTGGTGCGCATGCTGCGCGAGCTCGATCCGCACGCGCTCGGCGCGGCGGCGGCGGCGTCGGAGCCGGTGTTCGAGCTGTCGGTCGGCTACGATCTGAAAGGCTTGCAGGCGCCGTCGATGCGCCGCTACCTCGAGCGCGCGCGCGACGTCCGGCCGCTCATCGACGAGCTGCGCGCGCAGATCCCCGCCGAGCACGCGCGCCTCGCCGGCCTCGACTACCGCGCCGATCTGATCTCGTGCGTGACGCTGTCGACGTTCCACGGCTGCCCGCCCGCCGAGATCGAGGCCATCGCGCGTTACCTGATGAACGACTTCGGCTTCGACGTGATCGTCAAGCTCAACCCGACGCTGCTCGGCTTCGACGAGGTCCGCTACCTCCTGCACGATCGCATGGGCTATCACGACCTCCAGCCGAAGCGCGCCGCCTTCGACGGCGACTTGCGCTGGGAGGACGCGATCGGCCTCGGCCGCCGCCTCGCCGACGAGGCCGCGCGGCTCGGCCGCTCCTTCGGCGTCAAGATGACCAACACGCTGGTCGTCGAGAACCACAAAAAGTTTTTCGCCGCGCCCGAGATGTACCTGTCGGGCCCGCCGCTGCACGTGCTGGCGATGCACTGCGTGGAGCGCTGGCGCGCGGCGTTCGGCGGCGAGATCCCGCTCTCGTTCTCGGGCGGGATCGATCAGCACAACTTCGCCGACGCGGTGGCGTGCGACCTGGTGCCGGTCACGACCTGCACCGACCTGCTGCGCCCCGGCGGCTACGGGCGCCTGTCGAAGTACCTGACCAACCTCGAGGACGCGATGCTCGAGTGCGGCGCGCGCGATCGCGACGAGCTGATCCTGCGCCGCTTCGACAAGCGCGGCGAGGCCGAGCGGCTCGTCGACGGGGAGATCGAGGAGCAGCAGCTCACGCTCTCGTCCGAGGAGCGGCGCGCGCGCGTGGTGCGCATGGCCGGCGTGCTCAACTCGCACGAGGTGGCGGCGCGCGTGACCGGCGATCCGCGCTACGCCGCCGGCAAGAACGCCAAGCCGCCGCGCAAGGTCGGCTCGACGCTGGTGCTGCTCGACTGCCTGTCGTGCGACAAGTGCGTGCCGGTCTGCCCGAACGACGCCAACTTCTCCATCGACACACCGGTCGAGGAGCTCGCCTACGAAGATCTGCGCCTCGACGAAGCCGGCGTGGTGACGCGCGCGCCGGGCGGCACGTGGGCGGTGCGCAAGCCGAGCCAGTGGGCCAACTACGCCGACGCGTGCAACGAGTGCGGCAACTGCGACGTGTTCTGCCCCGAGGACGGCGGGCCCTACGTGGTCAAGGCGCGCTTCTTCGGCTCGCTCGCCAGCTTCCTCGCGTCGCCCAAGCTCGACGGGCTGTACGTCGAGGACGACGGCGACGGCGGCCTCCGCGCGCACGCGCGCATCGGCGGCGCGCCGCTCGAATTCCGCGCCGCGCCGCACGGCCCGGCCTCGATCACCGACGGCAAGATCGCCGCGCGCTACGATCTCGGCACCGGTGCGCTGGCCGAGGCGGCGGCGGTGGAGCGGGCGCGCGGGCCGCACGTGCTCTCGGGCGCGGCGTTCCTCACGCTGCGCGCGCTGGTGCGCGGCGCGCTCGATCCGCGGCGCGTGAACCCGATCTCCTCGTCGGTGCGCGCGCGCTGGCCCGGCCTGGCCCGCCTGCCGACGGTGGCATGATCCGCCGGGCCGCGCCCGCCTCGCTTTCGCGCGCACGCACGGCCTCGTCATGCAGGCGCATCATTTCGTTATGCGCGTGCATCATTTTGTTATGCACGTGCATCATTTCGTGGTGCGCCTGCACCAGCGCGCCGCCGCTCGCCGGCGTGGCGTGGCCGCAGGCCGACGCGCTGTTCCACGCCGATCCCGACTGGCTCGGCGGCGACGGCGCCTGGTCGATCGATCTCGGCGGCGGCCGCGCGCTGTGGCTGTTCGGCGACTCGTTCATCGCCACCAGCCCCGCGCGCGTGCGCAGCCAGTCGGTGATGGTGCACACCTCGATCGCCGTCGAGACCGGCGCCGATCCGACGGCCGCGACCATGAAGTTCGCCTGGGGCGGCACCGCCGCGGCGCCGGCGTCGTTCTTCGCCGATCCGCCCGGCGACTGGTACTGGCCGGCGGCGGGCGCGCGGCTGGGCGCGCCGGTGATCGTCTTCCTCACGCACGTCACGCGCTCGTCGGGCGGCGGCGCGTTCGGCTTCACCAACGTCGGCTGGAACGCGGCGCTGATCGCCGATCCCGACGATCCGCCCGCGGCGTGGAGCGTGCGCTACCTCGATCCGCCGCAGAACGCGCGCTCGCTGTTCCCCGGCGCCGCGGTGTTGTCGTCGGGCGGCCAGCTCTACGCGTACGCCGTCGGAGAGCCGAGCCACGATCTGTACCTCGCGCGCTGGGCGGCGGACGCGGCGGCGGCGGGCGATCTGTCGTCGCCCGAGTGGTGGTGCGGCGCGGCCGGCTGGGTGGCGGAGCGCGATTTCTCGACGGCGCCGGCGGCGGTGGTGCGCGGCGCGCAGACCGAGCTGTCGGTCTCGTCCGACGGGCGCGGCGGGTTCGTCATGGTGCACACCGTCGGCTTCGGCGCGGCCGACCTGGCGTATCGCACCGCGCCCGCCGTCGAGGGGCCGTGGTCGGAGGCGCGCGCGTTCTACCATCCGCCCGAGGGCGCGAAGCCGAACGCGTTCGTGTACGCGGGCAAGGCGCACCCGGAGCTCGCCGGCGCGCCGATCGTCGCCACCTACGCGTCGAACAGCTTCGACTTCGCGTCGCTGGTGAACGATCCGAGCTTGTACTATCCGCGCTTCGTCAAGTTTGCGCCGCCGTGAAGGCTGCGCTTCGCGCGCCGCGGCGGCGCGGGCGGGCGGCGGTGCGGGTTGGTCGGGTCGCCGGCGTCGCCCGTCGAGCAATCGCACGTGATGCAGTCGCACGT